>Ga0207674_10008551_pt1 | contig 11806 bp, 16 predicted proteins | sample KBSCornC72_FD_184303 | JGI IMG/M metagenome (GOLD analysis project Ga0207674, IMG submission 184303) | Corn rhizosphere microbial communities from Kellogg Biological Station, Michigan, USA - KBS Corn C7-2 (SPAdes) (version 2) | ecosystem: Host-associated > Plants > Roots > Rhizosphere > Soil ... | reverse complement strand
GAGCGCTTCCGCCTCGACGCCGTCTCCTTCACCGGCAACGCCAAGGTGCCCGACAAGAAGCTCGCCGAGATCGTGCAGACCTCCGCCAGCGGCGGCTTCCGCTCGCTGCTCGCGACGCTCTTCCGCCGCCCCACCGGCGGCCTGGCGCGCGAGCAGCTCACCGCCGACCGTGAGGCCATCGAGTCCTACTACCAGTTGAACGGCTTCTCGCAGGTGCAGGTGGGCAACGCCGTCGTCAACACCAACGCCGCCACCCACACCATGATCGTGGAGTTCCCGATCGTCGAAGGGCCGCAGACGCTGGTGAGCGAGGCGTCGATCGAAGGCCTTCAGCAGGTCAAGCCCGACGAGCTGCCAAAGCTGACGCTGAAGCCCGGCGATCCGCTCAACCCGCAGATCGAGCAGGACGACATCATCGCCATCCAGACGTTCTACGCCGACCGCGGCAACGCCGAGGTGCAGGTGCGCCCGCGCGAGGACATCTCGGCGGACAAGACCTCGGCGAAGGTGACCTACGTCGTGGCCGAGGGGCCGAAGGTCAGCGTCGGCGACGTCGTGGTGCGCGGCAACACCTACACCAACAGCACCGTCGTGGCCCGTACCTCGCAGCTCGAAAAGGGCGAGCCGTTCAACTTCCTCAAGATCCTCGAAGCGCAGCGCAATCTCTACCGTCTCGGCATCTTCCAGCGCGTCGACGTGCAACCGGAGCACGCCGGCACCTCGGTCGCCGAGCGCAACGTGACCATCTCCGTGGAAGAGGGGAAGAACCTCACCGTCGCCGGCTCGGTCGGCGTGACCACGAACATCCGCGGCGACACCGAGATCAAGCCGCTCTTCTCCGCGTCGGTCGCCCACCGCAATCTCTTCGGCACCGCGCGCTACCTCGGCCTCGAGGTGATCTACGCCTTCCCGCGGCAGGAGGCCTTCCTCACTTTCCGCGAGCCGTTCCTCGGCCCGTACGACATCCCGCTGCAGCTCACCGTTTTCCAGAGCGACAACCAGCGCAGCGGTGCGCGGCTGGTGCAGCGCGGCATGTTCATCGAGGCCACGCGCGTGGCCCGCTATCAGACCCGCTGGTCGGCGCGCTACGAGTACCGCATCTCCGACTGCAAGTCGGGCGAGCTGTGCGATCTGGCCAAGCAGGCGCTGCTGCCGGGCATCGACCGCTCGATCACCAACGTCAAGATCTCCAGCGTCACGCCGACGTTCTTCTGGGACAAACGCGACGACGCCCTCGACCCGCACCGCGGCTTCTTCACCAGCGCCTCGGTGGAGTACGCCTTCCGGGCCATCGCCGCCGAGGCGCACTTCCTCAAGGAGTTTGCGCAGGCGTCGTACTACTTGCCGGTGTCCGCGCGCAGCGTGTTCGCCGTGTCGGGGCGCGTCGGGCTGATCCAGGATTTCGGGAAGGGCATCGACGACAAAGGGCTTCCGCTCACCGGCGTGCCGCTCTCCGAGAACTTTACCGGCGGCGGCGAGACGTCGCATCGCGCCTTCCCGCTCGACCTTCTCGGCATCACCTGCGCCGATCCGCGCGACGCCGACCTCTGCACCTTCGACGCCGACACCGGGCGGTACGCCGGCGCGACGCTCGTCGACCTCGTCGACGCCAAGAGCGAGCACACCATCGCTCCCATTGGCGGGCGGTCGCTGTTCATCCTCAACGCCGAGTATCGCTTCCCCATCGCCGGGCCGTTCGGCGGGACGCTGTTCGCCGACGCCGGCAACGTGTTCGCCGACACCAGGATCCGCTTCGACAAGATCCGTTACGGCATCGGCAGCGGCCTGCGCTACGTCTCGCCGGTGGGGCCGGTCCGCCTCGATGTCGGCTACAAGCTCAACCGGCGGATCCTGCGCTTCGACGACGAGGGGAAGGCGGTCTACGAGAAGCCGTTCGCCTGGGTGCTGACGCTGGGGTATGCGTTCTAGCTACACCTGCTCCGCTGCGGCTTGCACGCGCTCCGACTCCAGCACCGTGACCCGGGCGCGAAGCTCCCCAACTTCCTGATGCAGCTTGGTGAGCTCATCCTTCACCGCCTCGCGGGCGAACTCCTGCAGTTTGGCCTGCATGCGCTCCATCTGTTCGGATGAGTACTGGGACAGGCGGCTCAGCGGCTCGCCAAAGACATCTTTCAGGAACTGCTCGAAATCCTGCGGCATACCCGCCTGGCGAGCAATTGAAGTGCCACCCGCCTCCGTGGGAGAATCCCGCCCGAGCCCAATGGAGATTCGCACGTTTTCGGATTTCTGGCCGTACTACGTCCGCGCGCATTCTCGGGAACGAACGCGGTTGCTGCACGCCATCGGGTCGGTTCTGGCCGTGGTCATGCTCGGCGTGGCCCTCGCCGTCAACCTCTGGTTCCTGGTCGCCGTGCCGCTGGTCGGCTACTCCTTCGCCTGGTACGCGCACTTCTTCGTCGAGGGGAACAAGCCGGCCACTTTCGGCCACCCGTTCTACTCGCTGGTGGCCGACTACCGGATGCTGTTCCTGATGATGGCGGGGAAGATGGACGACGAAGTGGCCCGCGCTATGTCAGCAGCGCCGCAAGCTTCGTAACCGTGTTCCAGTTGCGCGCCGTCCCGCGCGTGCCGAGCTTCTTCTCGATCACCGCGTTGGTCAGCTTCGACGTGCCCTGGCCGTCGGGGTAGTAGAGATAGATCTCCCTGCCGCTGCCGCGGGCAATCTCGCGTCCCGGCATGACGAGCTCCTTCGCATCCGCGGACGTCTTGAGCGTCATCACGATCAGGCGGCCCGGGTCGCGCTTCGCCTCCTCCCCGAACGGGTTGCGCGCCACCACCGCCCGCCACTCCTCCGCCGTGCGCACGAAGACATCGACGTTCGCGTCGATCTCGCGCTCCAGCAGTTTCTCGAGCTGTGCCGGCGATTTTCCGCTGGTGAACACGAGATTGCCGCTCTGCAGCAGCGTGCGCGCGTCGCGCAGCCCGAGGCGCGCGGCCATGTCGCGCAGGTCGCTCATGGCGATCATCTTGTTGCCGCCGACGTTGATGCCGCGCAGCAGGGCGATGTGGAGGGTCATGCGAGCTCCTTCCCCATACAGATGCTCGTGGCCGGCGCGCCGGCGTACTCCCCGAACGCCGGGATCACCGCGAAGCCGCGGCTCCGGTACAGCGCGAGGGCGCGATCCTGCAGCGTGCCGGTCTCCAGGACGATGCGCCCGACGCCGAGCCGGCGCCCCTCGGCCTCCAGTGCGTCCAGCATCTTGTGCCCGACGCCGCGGCCCCGGCACTCCGGTGCGACGTACATCCGCTTGATCTCCGCGGTGTGCCCGTCGAGCCGCCGGATCGCGCCGCAGCCGACCGGCTCGCCGTTGTCGTACGCGACCAGAAACGCGCCGTTTCCGGGCGCGACTTCAACGGCGCCCAGGCGAAAGTGATTCGCGGCCGGGTTGTTGTACATGGCCGCGAGCTCGCTGTTGAGCGCCGCGATCAGCGCTGCGGCGACCGGCGAGTCGAGCTCCTCTCGGCGGACGTTCATCAGTGCAAAGGATATCGTCTCGGCAAAGCCGGGCCGCGAGACCCCGAGACCGCGCGACCTCGCAACCCCGCCGTCAATGCGGTTTCACGTCCGGCTTCCCCTGCGTGTTCTCCGGCGCCTTCTTCTCGTCCTCGATGCGCTTGCCGGTCGAGGTGTCGAAGACCGCGTTGCGCAGGAACGCCTCCGTCGACCACGGCGGAGCGCCGCCGCCGAGGTATTTCTGGAACCACTCGAGGTGGGCGGTGTAGTAGAGCGCCATCTCGTACCAGCTCGGCCAGTGGCCGGCGTTGGAGTAGACGATCAGCCGCGACGGCACGCCCATCTTCTGCAGCGCGGTGTACATCTGCAGCCCCTGCGTGTACGGCACGCGGTAGTCGCGCTCGCCGGTGAGCACCAGGCAGGGCGTCTTGAAATTCTTCACGAAGCTCGACGGCGAGAACTTCTCATAGACGTCTGAGCTCCACGGCTGCCCCTTCAGGTCCCACTCCGGGAACCACAGCTCCTCGGTGGCCCCGAAGAACGAGCGGTTGTCGTAGATCCCCATCATCGACGCCAGCGCCTTGAAGCGGTCGGTGTGCCCTTCGAACCAGTTCATCATGTAGCCGCCGTACGACCACCCCATCGCTCCCATGCGGCCCTTGTCGACGTACGGCAGCTTCTCCAGCGCGTCGGTCACCTTCATCAGGTCCTCGTAGACCTTGCCGCCCCAGTCGCCGGAGATCGCCGCCGTGTACTCCTGCCCGAACCCGGTCGAGCCGTGCGGATTGGGGAAGGCCACGACGTAGCCGGCGCCGGGATAGACCTGCCAGTCGCCGCGGAACGAGTCGGCCCACTGCGACTGCGGGCCGCCGTGCACGTTGAGGATCAGCGGGTACTTCTTCGCCGGATCGAAGCCGTGCGGCTTGACGATGAAGACCTGCACGCGCGCGTTGTCGGCGCCGTTGACCCACATCACCTCGGCCGGCCGGATGTCGACCTCGTTCATCAGGTCGCGGTTGAACGTCGACAGCTTCTTGCGCGACGCCGCGAAGGTCTCGCCCAGCTGGGCGCGGTAGATCTCCGACGGCTCGCCGACCGAGCGGTGGATGTAAAAGATGTCGCGGCCGTTTTTGGCGATGTCGAAGGCGTCGATGGTCTGATCGGACCACACCTGGGCGATGGCGCCGGTGGCCAGATCGAGCTGGAAGAGCGGGTTGATGCCTTCGACCTCGCCGCTGAAGACGATCGACTTCGAGTCGCCGCTCCAGCGGAGCTCGTCGATCCAGTTGTTGAACTTCTGCGAGACCACGCGCGAGGTGCCGGCGGCGCGGTCGTAGATGGCGATCATGAAGAGGTCGGACTCGTAGCGCGGCGTCTTCTGCGTGCGGTAGGCGATGAAGCGGCCGTCGGGCGAGTACTGCGGCGAGTTGTCGTAGGCCTTGTTCGACGCGGTGATGTTGCGGGCGTTCGGCGTGGAGGCGTTGAACGAGATCAGCCAGAGATCGCTGTTGGTCGACGACGCCGGATCGGGGTCGTGATTCGACGCCACCGCCAGCTCGTTCGAGTCGGGCGAGAAGGCGTACTGCAGCGGCCCGCCCAGCGAGAACGTCGGCGCGTCGAACTTGCCGGGAGTCACGTCGCGCACGTCGCCCGTTTCGGCGTTCGCCAGGAAGGTGTGGGTGACCGTTCCGTCCTTCCACGCCGTCCAGTGGCGGTAGAGCAGGCCGTCGGCCATATGCGCCTGCAGCTTTCCCTTCGACCAGCGGTCGGCGATCTTCTTGTTGCAGGCGTTGTCCGAGCCGCACTCCGGGTAGACGTCGGTGGCGAAGGCGATCCACTTGCCGTTCGGCGACCAGAGCGGATCGGAGACGCCGGTGGAGATGCTCGTCAACTGCTTGGCCTCGCCGCCTCCGAGGGGGAGGAGGTAGAGGTTCGAGTCGCGGACGAAGGCGAGCTGCTTGCCGTCGGGGGAGAAGCGCGGGTTGGCGTCGGCGTCGCCGGTGGTGAGCTCGCGGGCGTTCTGCCCGTCGACGTCCATCACCCAGATCTTCGTGGTGCGTTTGGCGCGCGGCAGATCGCTGACGCCGACGGTGAAGACCAGCGTCTTGCCGTCCGGCGACAGGCTCAGATCGCCGACCCCTTTGACCCGGTAGAGGTCCTCGATGCTGAAGGCGCGCTTGGTCTGGGCGAAGGCGGCGGCGGCGACGAACAGGAGGACGATGGAGAGAGCGCGTTTCATGGCGGCCGGTTATATCATCCGGCCCATGCCGATGCTGGAAGGGAAAACCGGCCTCGTTTTCGGAGTGGCGAACAAGCGATCCATCGCCTGGGCCATCGCCCAGGTGCTGTCGCGCGAAGGGATGCGCCTGGCCTTCACCTACCAGGGCGAGCGGCTCAAGGAAGGCGTCGAATCGCTGGCGTCGACGCTGCCGGGATCGCTGATCTATCCCTGCGACGTGACCAACGACGCGGAGATCGACAACGTCATCAGCCACATCGGCGAGGACTTCGGCCGGCTCGACTGCCTCGTCCACTCGGTGGCCTTCGCCCCGCGCGAAGACCTGGAGCGCGACTTCGTGCTGACCAGCCGCGACGGCTTCAAGACCGCGCACGACATCTCGGCCTATTCGCTCGTCGCCCTCAGCCGCGCCGCGCTGCCGCTGTTCGAGAAGGCGGGCGGCGGGGCGGTGCTGACCATGACCTACTACGGGGCGGTGAAGGTAGTGGAGGGCTACAACGTGATGGGGGTGGCCAAGGCTTCGCTCGAAGCCAGCGTCCGCTACCTCGCCGTAAACCTCGGCCCGAAGAACGTGCGGGTGAACGCCATCTCCGCCGGCCCGGTGAACACCCTCGCCGCGCGCGGCATACGAGGGTTCACCGACATGCTCAAGCATCACCCCGACAAGGCGCCGCTGCGCCGCAACGTGGAGCTGGAGGAGATCGGCAACGCCGCGCTATTCCTCTGCTCGCCGATGTCGTCGGGGATCACGGGCGAAGTGCTGTACGTCGACTGCGGCTACAACATCGTGGGACTGTAAAAGTGCTGAGTCCTGAGTGCTGAGTAGGGCCAAAGTTCAATCGTTCGAGACTGTCCAATCGCTCGCGAGCGTCGAGAAGGCAGTTGCAGATTCGGCCGCCAAGCGTACCTCGCTACATTCGAGGCAGTCCGATTCCTGTTTCGAGAACATCCCGATCGCGCGCCGTTCACGGTGAGCCTGGGCACTGCGCGGGGTCATGACATCGTGTCGAGCGACGGATCAGTCATCGCCGAGGTCTTCGCCGCGGTACGGCCTGAAAGCAATCGCAAGCTCGTCAAGGATCTGAAGAAGCTCAACGCAACGTCGGCGTCCCACAAGTACGTGTTTTATTCGTGTCCGAATCGGGCCCGCGGCGAAGTCGCGGCATCCAACGCGTATCCAGAAATCCGCATCATCTCGCTCGGCGATTGCGCGCCGGGCTAGCCACGTTCGGACACACCTCTCCCGCCTCAGAACTCAGGACTCAGCACTACGTTCTACAGGCTGCGCTTTTTGCCGCGGATGTTGCGCCGGCTTCCCTTGGCCTTGCCGCCGCCGCCACCGTAGCCGCCGCCACCGCCGTAGTCGCCACCGCCGCCTCCGCCGAAGTCACCGCCGCCGCCTCCGCCGCCGTAACCACCGCCCCCGCCGCCGTACGACGGACGTCCGCCGCCGCCGGGTCCGGCACCGCGCGGGCGGTCTTCGGCGGCATTGACGCGCAGGGCGCGGCCGCTCAACTGGTAGCCATTGAACTTCTCGATGGCCTTTGCCGCGTCTTCGTCCGAGGCGTACTCGACGAAAGCGAATCCGCGCGGCCGACCGCTCTGGCGGTCCATCGGTAGATAGACGTCGCGGATCTCGCCGATCTCGGCGAAAAGGTTCTGAACTTCGGTTTTGGTGGTGTTGAAATCGAGGTTACCGACGAAGACTTTTGAAGACATTCCACTCATTCACTTTCTGCCCGCGTGCGACAGGCATGCGCGGCGCGACGAACAACGCTCGCAAAGGTTGGGCCCGCAGGCGCGGGGCGTACCTTACGACATTCCGCCCATTACGTAAAACTTCTTTTCAGTGGGCTGGTCGGCCCCCCCACGGGTTTCCATGGTCACGGCCAGAGCCTGGATCTCGGTCATGACGGGGAGGTTGTCGATGGAAAGGGTGGCGTTGCCGCTCGCGGTGACGTCGAAAACCCCGGCGCTCTGTGGTTTGGGCTGATCGCCGCGGATGATCCACAGTTGGTAGCTCTTGTCGGTGGGGTTGGACGGCAGGTTGTAGAAAAAGACGATTGCTCTACGTCGGGTGGGGTCGAGGAACACCCGCGCCGACGCCGACGGCGACATCTCCTGCCCGGCCAGGGCGATGGTCCGGGTGTCCGGCGAGGCCATCGAGGCCAGCTTCTCGTTCTGCGCCGCCAGCCGGGTCTTTTCCTCGGTGAGGCCGCGGATCTCCGCCTGCTGGGTGGCGATCCGCTCCCGCGCCACGCGGATCCCGATCTCGCGCCAGCCCCACAGGGCCAGGAAGAGCGTGGCAGCCGTTGCCAGCCACCAGGTACTGAAGCGATGCTCGGCGTCGACCACATTCGACGTCTCGTCGTTCGACATCTCGCCGATGCCGGCGATCCGCTCGCGCACCTCGGCGGGCGGCGGGACGGGATCGAGCCCGCGCGCCAGTAGGGTGGCAGCCTCGGCGTACTCGTCGCGCGCGCGGCTGCACGCCTCGCAGCTCTCGGCGTGCGCGGCGAGGGAGCGCGCCTCGTCGGCCGTTGCCGCCCCCACCGCGTCGAGCGCGGCGATCGCTTCGAATTCGTCGTGGTTCATCGAAATGCCTGCAGGCGATCGCGCAGCTTCTTCATCCCCAGCTGCATCCTCGTCTTCACCGTTCCCAGCGGCTCGTGCAGCCGCTCCGCGATCTCTGATTGCGAGAGCCCTTCGAAGTACGCCAGCTCGAGCGCCTGGCGCTGCGCGTCCGGCAGCTCCGCCAGCGCGCCGCGCACCGCCACGCGCTGTTCCGACTGGATGGCCTGGTCCGCTCCACTCGTACGATCTACGAAGCCGGAGACGGTCGAGATTTCCCGCCCCGCTTCATCCTCGCGGTCGTTACGGATCTTTCGCGAGCGGAGCCGGTCGATGCCGCGGCTGCGGGCGATGGAGATGAGCCACGCCACCTCGCTGCCGCGCAGCGCGTCGAACATCTTCGCGCTGGTCCAGGCCTTGACGAACGTCTCCTGCAGGACTTCCTGCGCGTCTTCGGAGCTCCCGAGGATGCGGATGAGGAGGGCGTAGAGCGTGGAGGAGTAGCGGTCGTAGAGATCTTCGAACGCGCTGATCTCGCCGCGGGCGACCGCGGGGAGGAGAGAGCTCGGTGTGACGCTCGGATCCATTCGCAGCATGGCGGCGGCGGTCATACTACGGCTCGCGCGCCGGGGCGGATTTCACTCCTTGGGCGTTTCTTCGGTCTCCTGCGGAAACTCGATGTCCGTGCGGTGCCCGGTCTTGGAGCGCGAGCGCTTGCCGGGAAAGCCGCCCGCGCGGCCCGACGACTCTCTGTTCGTGCCGTGGCCGGGCGCGCCGCCCCTCCAGAAGCCCTTGTCGTTGCTTTGCTCGCGCGGGTTGTCCGGCATGGGCGCGGATTGTAGCGTAGTGGCATCCTCCTCGCAGTATGAATAACATTGAAAAGGAGGAACTACATGGTCGATAACGTGAATCCCAACAGTCAGTTCCATCCGTACCAACCGATGAATGAAACACCGGCGGCCGAACGCCAGCAGGACGGCCTCGGCGCTCTGATCAACGGCGTCCTCGGCAAGCTCGGCGGCACCGGCAGTCTGAGCAACGTCAACATGAACGGCTCCCTCGGCAAGGTTCGCGAGTACGCGCGCGCCAAACCGGGCGTCGTGCTCGGCGGCCTCGCCGCTCTGGCCATCGGGGCCGGGTTGCTGCGTAAGCGAGGTATGCGAACGATTTAAGTGGAGCGGCGGCCTTCAGGCCGCCGTTTCATTCACTGCGAGTGGAACGAGTAGTCCACGACGATCTTCGTCCCCAACACTCTTCCCTGAAGCCGCACCGTCGCCCGGCGCGACTCCGCGCCGTACGAGGTTCCCTCGGCGCTGATGTTGAAGGCGGTCGCCGATTTGTTCAGCGCGCCCTTCATCGTCCCGTCCGCATCCTTCGCGTTCACGTTGCGCACGCTGGTGAGCAGCATCTGCGACGCCGCGAGCTCCGCCGCGTTTTCGGCCAGGGTGTGGGAAATGATCTTCGCCCGGAAGCGCTGCGCCTCGCGCAGCACGCGGCTGGAGTCGATCATGATCAATTGCATGACGGCGAAGTAGAGGACCGCCAGCGCGATCGCGGAGATCAGCGCGTAGCCGCGCTCACGAGTGCGAGCGCGGAACGAAGATCTGATCGATGGCAAGTTTCCCTCCCGTATCCACCGCCTTCAGGCGGACGGCGTCCTGTCCGGAATCGAGCGTGTAGCTCTCGATCTCGAACGTCGGCATGGCGTGGCCGATCCACGTCGACTCCAGCTCCTTCGACTTGTACTCCAGGCGCCGCACCTCGTTGCTCTTGCGGAAGTCGTAGATGATCGTCTTGGCGTAGCCGTCCTGCCCGATGACGTAAATGAGCAGGGTCCGCTTGGTCTGCACGAACCCCTGGAACTCCGCGGGGTAGTAGAGCGAGTCGAGCACGTCGCGCCGCACGCGCGCCACCACGCCGCCCACCTCCGGATGGCTCATGTAGTTGATCGGCCACTTCTGCTGCACGTAGTACATGTTGTAGGTGAGGCTGCCGATGATGATGACGAAGACTCCGAAGATGGCCACCGTCACCAGCATCTCCACCAGGGTGAACCCGCGCTGCCGCCTCACCACAGGTTCGACCCTCCGGTGTCGGAGCGGAGGACCGACACGTGCGCGTTGCGCCGGTAGGTCTTGTTCTCCTTGTCGTAATCCCACAAGACCGTGAGCGTCACGTTCTTGACGTTCGGATCGTCGGCCGAAGGGGCGACATCAACCTTCGTATCGAACGGGTTGATCGGGGCGAGGATGGCGGTGTCGGACTGGAACTTGTCCGGCTGCGCGTCGAGGCTGCCGAAGCTGATTCGCCGCCAGATCTCCGCCTCGTTCCAGATCGCCTGCCACACCAGGATGGTCTCGCTCGACTCGCGCAGGTACTGCTGCCGCCGCGCGAACATGGCGATGGTGGTGGTGATGACGATCGCCAGGATCACCAGCGCCACCAGTACCTCCGGCAGGCTGTAGCCGCGCTGGGCTCTCATGGCTATTTCCGCTTCTTCGCCGGGCGGGCTCCGATGGCCTTGACCGCGCTTTCCACTCTGCGGACGCGCGTCTCCGGCTTCTTCGCCCCTACCACGGCCTCGGCATACTCGCGCTGATGGCTGAAGCTGAGCTCCTGCCACCTGTCCCACGCCGGCGGGGCCGCCTTCAGCGCCTTCACCAGGTCGGCGGGCGGCTTGACCTCGCGCTTCTCGCTGTCCAGCTCCAGCGTCACCTCGATGGTCTCCGTCCCCTGCACACCCGCAGCCTCGCGGTTGCTGGTGCGGAGCGGGACGAGAAACTGGTCGCCATACGCGGCGATGGTGCTGCGGAAGGTGTAGCCATTGAGCGTCACGCGCACCGGCGCGCGCACCTTGCCGAACACCGGCTTGGGATCGAACGGCACGGGAATCGCCGACATCGCGCCATCGCGAAGAAGCGTCGTCCGGAATGTCTTCGAGGGCATCGGGGGATTATTGTCCCACGCGTGCCCGTATACTTCGACCATGGCCACCATCGCGAAGAAAAGCTCGGCCGCCCCGAAATCTGCGAAGCCGAATTAACACATGGCGGTATCGCTCAAACAGTACAGAGAGAACGTCTTCATCAATTGTTTGATCGCGAGTACGCCGATTTTTCCGCACCGGGTCGAGCGTTGAACGATATCCGCGAGGGCCAAGCTCACCTATGTCGATTACTGCGAGACGATTAAACGATGGCTCGACTTGAACGCTGGCTAGTAATCCGATGACCGCGACCTCCATGAAGCTCCGCTTCGCTCCTTCGCCGACCGGCTTCCTCCACGTCGGCGGCGCGCGCACCGCGATTTTCAACCTCCTGCACGCCCGGCGGCACGGGGGGACGATGCTGCTGCGCATCGAAGACACCGACGTCGAGCGCTCGCGGCAGCATCACGCCGAGCAGATCGTGGCCTCGCTGCACTGGCTCGGTGTGGAGTGGGATGAGGGGCCGGTCTACCAGAGCGACCGCCTGGCGCTGTATCGCCAGCGTGCCGAGGAACTGGTGGCCGGCGGCAAAGCG
>Ga0207674_10008550_pt1 | contig 11807 bp, 15 predicted proteins | sample KBSCornC72_FD_184303 | JGI IMG/M metagenome (GOLD analysis project Ga0207674, IMG submission 184303) | Corn rhizosphere microbial communities from Kellogg Biological Station, Michigan, USA - KBS Corn C7-2 (SPAdes) (version 2) | ecosystem: Host-associated > Plants > Roots > Rhizosphere > Soil ... | reverse complement strand
GCGCTGCTAGTAGGGGCCGTTGCCCCCACCCTGCCCCGGAAGGCCAGGTGCACCGACGCTGCCGATGTTGCCGAACAGCTCCTCAAAGAAGCTGCGCTGGCGGCCGAGGGTCGGAGTCTTTTTGCCGACCGGGTCGATGTTCATCACCAGCTCCTTCCCGGTCCGCTGCAGCGAGGCGACGTTGCCCTTGGGATCGAAGCGCACGTGAAGCACCGTCTCCTTGGTGACACGCCCGTTGCGGAAGGCGATCTGATTCTCGTCGCGAGAGACATAATACCAGTCGTTCGGCGTGAATTGCCCGACGAAGCTCGGCCGGCCGAGCGCCTTTTCGACCGAATCCTTGTTGTCGATACCGGGCTGGATCGCGCTTGCGAGCTGCGAATCGAGGACCACGCCCCGATGCTGGCGGATCTGCGCACAGCCGGCCAACAGCACCGCCGCTGCAAGGATCGCCGTCTTCGACACCGCAAGCTTCATCGGGAAAAACCTTCTTTGTGGGCGCGTGGAATTGCGCCGGGGACATGCCGCCTTGCCTCTGGCGGCCGGCGCCTCAATATGCGGGAGGCAGGGAGCGGCGCAAGCTTCGACGCTTTTGCTCCTGTGCCCATCGCAAGTCGAAGCCGAAGGACGCTATGCTGGGTTTCCTGTTCCGGGGATTAACGGCCGAGCCGGCGCGCGGCACGGCACTGTTCGACGCCCTCACTGTCCAGGCCCGGCAGCCGCACTGGTATGTCGAGGGAAAAGTACCCGACACGCTCGATGGCCGCTTCGCTGTTTTGGCGACGCTGACCGCTCTCACCCTGGTGCGCGTCGAAGCTGACGGTGAAAGCGGCAACCCCCTGTCGGTCGGGCTCAGTGAGCGGTTCATCGAGGTGATGGAAAGCGAGCACCGTGAGCTCGGGCTCGGCGATCCGACGCTCGGCAAGACGGTGCGCAAGCTGGTCGGCATGCTGGCGCGGCGGACCGAGCGGTGGCGGGCCGCATGCGGGGGGGAGGGCGACTGGTTCGAAGCAACGCGCGAAAGCCTCTACAAAAGCGATGTCGACCCAGATGCGCTGCGCCACAGCGGCGAGGCACTACGAAGCCTGTGGAACCATCTGTCAGCCACGGCGCCCGTCGCGCTTGGCAAAGGGCAAATCGCTTGAGCGACCGCTTTGCCCATCAGCTCCGTCTGGACCAGATCCGGGACGGCGCGCGGCTCGACCTTGTCGCCGACGACGCCGAACGCGCAGCAATCGCCCGGCGGCTTGGCCTTGCCTCGATCGATCGCATCGAAGCGCATGTGACGCTGACCCGGACCGGCGACGCCATCCGCGCCGAGGGCCGACTCGTCGCCGCGCTCGACCAAAGCTGCGTCGTGACCGGCGATCCGGTCGCCGCCCATGTCGACGAGCCGTTCGCGATCCTGTTCATGCCGGAGCCGACCACCAACCCCGACGAGGAGATCGAGCTTGGCGAATCGGATTGCGACGTGGTGTTCTTCGACGGCGCGATGATCGACCTCGGCACCGCCATTGGCGATACGCTCGCGCTCAGCCTCGATCCCTATCCGCGAAGCGCGAGTGCGGAGGCGGCGCTGAAGGAAGCCGGCGTACTCAGTGAGGAGCAGGCGAGCCCCTTCGCCGTTCTGGCGAAGCTGAAAGGGAGCGGCGAAACCTAGAAGGGGACGTCGTCGTCGAGGTCGGTGTCGAACGCCGCCGGCTGTGGGCGCGCCTGGGTCCGGGCGGGAGCCGCGCTGCCGAAATCGTCGCCGCCGAAGTCCTCGCTGTACGACGCCCGGCCGCCGCCCGCGCCTTCGCGGCTGTCGAGCAGCACCAGCTCGCCGCGGAATTTCTGCAGCACGATCTCGGTCGAATAACGGTCGTTGCCCGACTGGTCCTGCCATTTGCGCGTCTGGATCTGGCCCTCGATGTAGACTTTGGAGCCTTTGCGCAGATAGTTCTTGGCGACGCGGCCGAGGTTCTCGTTGAAAATCGCGACCGAGTGCCACTCGGTTTTCTCCTGGCGGTTGCCGTCGCGGTCCTTCCAGGTCTCCGACGTGGCGATCCGCAGGTTCACGACTTCGCCGCCGTTGCTGAACGAGCGCGACTCCGGGTCCGCGCCGAGGTTGCCGACCAGGATCACCTTGTTCACGCCCGCCATGTCACATTCCTCCCAATCCGGCGGCGACCGCAATCCAGTAGGTCGCGCCAGCTGCGAGATAGGCCAGCGCGAACAGATAAGTCACCATGAAAAGCGGCCACTTCCAGCCATTGGTCTCGCGCCGGGTGACGGCAATGGTCGAGATGCACTGCGGCGCGAACACGAACCAGGCGAGGAAGGCGAGCGCAGTCGCCAGGCTCCACCGATGGCGCAGCTGGTCGCGCAGCCGGTTGGCGCTCGCCGGCTCGTCGGGCGAATCGATCGAATAGACCGTCGCCATCGCACTCACCGCCACCTCGCGCGCGGCCATGGCGGGAAGCAGCGCGAGCGCGATGTCGTGATTGAAGCCGATTGGCCGAACCACCGTCTCAATCCCTGTCGCGATGTGCCCCGCGATCGACACCTCGCTCTGCTTCTGGCCGGGCGCCGCCTGGGGCATGCTGGCGAGCGCCCACAGGATGATGGTCGTGCCAAGGATGATCGTGCCGGCGCGCTTGAGGAAAATCTGCGCGCGGGTGAGAATCCCGATGATCACGTCCTTGAGCGGCGGCCATTGGTATTTCGGCAGCTCCATCATGAAGCCGCCGCCGCCGCCCTTCAGCACGCCGCGCCTGAGCACCAGCGCGGCAAGCAGCGCGCCGGCGATGCCGGTGATGTAGAGCCCGAACATGACGAGGCCCTGCAGGCCGACTCCCCAGGCGACGCGGGTATTGGGGATGAAGGCGGCGATGATCAACGTATAGACCGGCAGCCGCGCCGAGCAGGTCATCAGCGGCGCGACAAGAATGGTCGTCAGCCGATCCTTGGGATCATCGATGGTCCTCGTCGCCATGATCCCGGGCACGGCACAGGCAAAGCTCGACAGCAACGGAATGAACGCGCGGCCGGACAGCCCGACGCCATGCATCAGCCGGTCCATCAGGAAGGCGGCGCGGACCATATATCCTGTGCCTTCGAGCAGCAGGATGAAGAAGAACAGGATCAGGATCTGCGGGAGGAAGGTGATCACTGCGCCGACGCCGGCGATCGCTCCGTCGACCGCCATCGAGCGCAGCAGGCCGGGCGGCAGCGCCGCGGTCGCCTGCGCCGACAGCCAGGCGACGGCCGAGGCAATCCAGTCGACCGGGACCTGGCTCCAGGCGAACACGGCCTGGAACATCACGAACATGATCGCAGCCAGGATGATTGGGCCAAACAAAGGGTGGAGCAGCACCGCGTCGAGCCGGTGAGTCCACCGCCGCACCGGCGTCTCGCTGATCACGGCCGCGGTCGCGATTTCTCGCGCGCGGCGCTGGAGGTGGATGAGGTCGCTCTTCACACGCTCATGGACGCCGCAGACGGGGGCCGAGAGCATGTCGTCGACTGCCGACTGGAGCTCAGCAACCCCGCGGCGGCGCACCGCCACGGTCTCGACCACCGGCACGCCGAGCTCGCGCTCGAGCGCGGCCGGATCGAGCTCCAATCCATCGCGTTTGGCAAGGTCGACCATGTTGAGCGCGACGATCGTCGGCAGGCCAAGCTCGATGAGCTGCAGCGCAAAGCGCAGGTGATTGTCGAGGTTCGACGCATCGAGCACGATGACGAGGGCGTCCGGCTGGCGCTCGCCCTTCTGCCGGCCAAGCAGTACGTCGCGCGTGACCGCCTCGTCGGGGCTCGCCGGCTCGAGGCTGTAGGCGCCGGGCAGGTCGACCATTTCGACCGGCCGGCCGTCGGCAAGGGTCAGGCGCCCGGAATGCCGCTCGACCGTGACGCCGGGGTAATTGCCGACCTTCTGGCGCGCGCCGGTCAGCGCGTTGAACAAAGCACTTTTGCCGGCATTGGGGCTGCCGGCGACGGCGACGAGCGGGAGGGGGTTCACTGCTTGAGCGGAATGACGCCGATTGCGCCGGCATGCTTGCGGCGAATCGCGACCGTCATGCGGCCGACGCGAATCGCGATCGGGTCGCGGCCGAAAGGACCGAGGTGCAGCGGCTCGACGGTGACGCCCTCGTCGAAGCCGAAATGCCGCAGGCGGCACGCCTCGCCGTGATCGAGAATGCCCCAGTCGACCGACGCGACGCGCGCACGGGTGCCAACCGCCAAACGGTCGAGTGCGATCATCTCAGGCTGGAACGGCGCATTCATTGTTGCGACTGATTATCATTTACGAGTTAAGAGTTCCACACCAAAGTAGGTGCGGCCGCAAATCGCGCAACTTGCGGGTCACCGGGGCGGGTAGCGCAACCGTCCGAGAAAGCGCGACAGGCTGAGATGCTCGGACGAACCGCGCCATTCGGCCTTGAACTTCTCGAACTTCATCACGTCATCGATTCGGCGGTCGAGGAAAGCAGCGGTGTCAGTCCAGCCGTCGCTTTGATCGTCGAGCCAGACGAGCAGGGTCGAGCCGTACACGGCACCAAGCGTCAAGCGCTTGGTATAATGGTTGAAGTCGGTGCTGGTGTCGCCGGCGATGCGCCACATAAGGTCGGTACTGCGCCACGAGATACGCAAGGCCAGCGGCAGGTTCTGCGGCATGGCGAGGATCGCCAGCGCCCGCCGCACGGCCTCACGCGCCGGGGCCATGATCTCCAGCCGGCGCCACACCAGGCTCCGGATCTTGTCGCGGATCTTGAGGCTCGCCAGCCGCTCGCGCGTGAAATAGGCCTCGAGGGCGCGGTCGACCTCCTGGATGTAGATATCGATCATCCCCGCCTGGCTCTTGGGCATGGCGAGGCGGGCCTGAGCCGGGTCGATGCCGAGCTGCCCCGCGGCACTGTCGATCGCCTGCCGTGTCCAGCCGTCGAACACTGCATTCTCGCCGACGGCCAGCGCGAGCTGGCGGCGCAACTTTTCGAGCGGGCTGACCGACTCCATGACGGTCAACTGGGCTGCTCGGCGAACGTGCGCAAGCCCCGTTCCGGCAAGCGGACGAGCACCAGCGCCGCAGCAATTGCAAGACCCCCGATGGCATCGGTGAGCGACAGGCTTTCGCGGTAAGCGAACCAGCCGATCAGCGCCGAGATGGCCGGCTGGGTCAGCAGGCCAAGGCCGACAACGAGCGGCGGCAAGGTGCCGATCGAATAGACCAGCAGTCCCTGGCCGAGCACCTGGCTCGACAGGGCGAAGATCAGCAGCGGAGTCCAGTCGTGCGGCCAGATGCGTTCGCCGAGCCCAAGGCTGATTGCGAGCAGGATCGGTGTTGAGAAAGCGGTCGCAAGGATCAGCAGCGGCATCGGCTGCAGGCTCGTTCGCCCGCGTTCGACGAAAATCAGGTACCCGCCGTAGAGCAGGCCGGCGCCGAGCGTCAGCAGGTCGCCGGCGAAATTCTTCGGGCTGAGCTCATAGCTGCCGCTCATCAGCAAGGCCGCCCCGCCAATCGCCAGCGCAAGCGAGCCGGCCTGCCGCGCCGAAGGTCGCCGATGGGCAAGCCACAAACCGTAGATCGCAAAGACGAAGCTGCCGGTGTTGCCGAACAGGGTCGCATTGCCGAGCTTGGTCATGCGGATGCCCGCGTTCCAGGCGGCAAGGTCAAGCGAATAGAATACCGCTGCGATGAGAATGGTGATCGTCAGTGCCCGTCCGGGCCAGTGCGGCCGCTGCCTTGCCACGCGCGCGGTCAGGAGCAGGAACGGCAGCGCCAGGGCGAGGCGCCAGAAGCCGGCCGCGACCGCTCCGACGTCGGCAAGACGGACCATCCACGGCCCGAACGCCAGCGCCGCATTGCCGACAAGCAGCGCGGGAAAGGCCAAACGGTGTGGATGGGCAGCATGGCGCACCCGGGCGCGCTTAGCCGCACCGTCGAGGCGCCACTAGGGGGCGTAGGTTTGCCTGAGGTCGAACAAGGCGAGCGCGGCCTTGGCCGCCGCACCACCCTTGTTGAGCCGGGCGGGGTCGCAACGGGCGACGGCCTGCGCCTCATCCTCCACCGTCAGCACGCCATTGCCGACGGCAAAGCCCTGCAGCGTCAGGTCCATGATCCCGCGCGCGCTTTCGTTGGAGACGATCTCGAAATGGTAGGTTTCGCCGCGGATCACCACGCCGAGCCCGACGAACGCACAGAAGCGGCCGCTGCGCGCAGCAAGGGCGATCGCACCGGGAATCTCCAGCGCGCCGGGGACGGTCAGGGTTTCATGCTTGTGCCCGGCAGCCTCGATCGCGGCGCGGGCGCCGGTGAGCAGCATGTCGCTCAAATGCGGGTAGAAGCGCGCTTCGACGAGGAGGATGGTCGACATCAGCCCTGCACCGCAATCGGCCGTTCTTCGACAATCGCCAGCCCGTAGCCGGAAAGCCCGACCGGCGCATGATGGCTGTTCGAGAGCAGGATCATGTCGTGGATCCCGAGCGCCGCGAGGATCTGCGCCCCGGTGCCATAGCTGCGCACTGCATCGCCGCTTTCGACCGGCTTGCCGGCGCGAAGATCGATCGAGCGCGACAGCGATCCCGGCGCCGCGGCGTGAAGAGTCACGACGACGCCCGAGCCCTGCTGTTCGATCATTCGCATCGCGCCTTGCAGAACGCCCGAACGCGCGCAGGATTCGCCAAGGACATCGGCGAACAGGTCGAGGCTGTGCATGCGAACCAGCACCGGCTGGGTCGGGTCGATCGCGCCGTGGACCAGCGCCAATTGCTCTTCGCCGCTGGCCTTGTCCCGAAACACCTGGGCCTGCCACTCGAGCCCGCTGCTTGCGGTGAAGGGGCAGGTCGCGACGCGTTCGACCAGATGATCCTTCTTCAACCGGTAGGCGATGAGGTCGCGAATGGTGCCGATCTTGAGCCCGTGGGTGCGGGCGAAGTCCATCAGGTCGTCGAGCCGGGCCATCGACCCGTCCTCGCGCATGATCTCGCAGATGACGCCGCTGGGGTTGAGGCCGGCGAGGCGGGAGACGTCGACCGCAGCTTCGGTGTGGCCGGCGCGCGCCAGCACGCCGCCGGGCCTGGCGATCAGCGGAAAGACGTGGCCGGGCGAGACGATCGCCTCGGGACCGTAAGTGGCGTCTGTCGCGACCGCGATCGTCCGCGCGCGGTCGGCCGCGCTGATGCCGGTGGTGATCCCCTCTCGCGCCTCGATCGACACGGTGAAGGCGGTCTCGTTGCGACTGCGGTTGGTGCGCGTCATCGGTTCCAGCCCAAGCCGATCGGCGCGCTCCTTGGTCAGCGCGAGGCAGATCAGCCCGCGGCCGTGCCGGGCCATGAAATTGACCGCTTCCGGCGTCGCCATTTGCGCCGGAATGATGAGATCGCCCTCATTCTCGCGGTCCTCGTCGTCGACCAGGATGAACATGCGCCCGTTGCGCGCCTGGTCGATGATCTCCTCCGGGCCGACCAGCACGTCGGCACTTCCGCGCTGGATCAGCTTCTCGAGCCGTCCAAGCGTGTCCGCAGTCGGGTTCCAGTCGGGCTGGCCGAGCTTGCGCAAGGAATTGGCATGGAGTCCGGCGGCCCGCGCGAGCCCGGCGCGGCTAATCTCGCCGGTCTCGATGATGGCGTTGAGGCGGTCGATGAGGGTGGTGCTCATCGGGCTGCTATATCACACTCGAGTGTGATTGAAAGCAGGTACAAATCTGTTCCTAGTGTGCACGAGCTGCCAACATCCGGTCGATATAGCGGGCGAGCACGTCCACTTCGACATTGAGTTGTTGTCCGGCCTTGATCGTTCCGAGGCTGGTATGCTGCGCTGTGTGGGGAATGATGTTGACTGCAAAATGCGTGCTACCGTCGTCGGCGTCGCGCACCTCGTTGACGGTCAACGACACTCCGTCGAGCGTGATCGAGCCCTTGGGCGCAATCATCGGCGCCAGCGACTTCGGCACGCTGACCCCGATCCGCGTCGAATCGCCTTCCGGACATGTGCCGACCACCGTTGCCACGGCATCGACGTGGCCGGTCACGATATGGCCGCCGAGCTCGTCGCCAAGACGAAGTGCGCGCTCGAGGTTGAGTTTCGCGCCTTCGCGCCAATGGTCGGCAGCCGTCTTCGACAAGGTCTCCTCAGAGACATCAACCGCAAACCAGTCGTCACCCTTGTCGACGACGGTAAGGCAGACGCCGGAACAAGCGATCGAGGCACCAAGATCGATCGAGGCGAGATCGTAATGGGTCGCGATGACCAGCCTCAGGTCGCCGCGCTGCTCGGCGCTGCGGACGGTTCCGACATCCGTGACGATCCCGGTGAACATGGTTCGCGCTTAGTCGCGCGGCTCGCGCTCGTAAACTTCGAGCCGGTCGACGCCGAGTCGCTGTTCGTCGACCAGCCGCCAGCGGCCGTGCGCATCGGCGATCGCGTCCAGGCCGACATAGCCGAAGCTCGACTTGCCCTCGCCGACGATGATCGGTGCGCGGTAGATCAGGATGCGGTCGACCAGATCCTCGTTCAGGAACGCGGTGGCGGTCGCCGACCCGCCCTCGACCAGCAGCTCATTGACGTCATGAAGCCGATAGACATCTTGCGGATTTTGCAGGATTTCCCAGCCCTCGACCGCCTCGCCCCGAGTGAGCAGCGCGCGCCGTGGCGAGGATTGCTCGAGGCCAGGCAAGCGGACGTCGAGCTGCGGCTGATCGGCCATGAAAGTGCCCCGTCCGACCAGGATCATGTCGCTGTGCGCGCGTTCCAGGTGGACGTGTCGGCGGGCGTCCTCGCCCGTGATCCATCTCGATTCACCCGATGGCAGCGCGATCTTGCCGTCGATCGACAAAGCGAGCTTGAGCGTAATGCGCGGCCGGCCGAGCCGCAGTCGAGTCAACCATCCCGCGAGCGAGTGCCTGGCGGCCTCGCGTCCAACGCCAATTGCCACCTCGATTCCCGCCGTACGCAGGCGGCGAATGCCCTTGCCGGCGGTGCGCGGGTCGGGATCCTTGAGCGCAATCACGACGCGCGCCGGCTTTGCCGCAATCAGCAGGTCGGTGCACGCTGGGCCGCGCGGGCTCGCGTGCGCGCAGGGTTCGAGCGTGACGTAGACTGTCGCGCCTCGTGCCCGCCTGCCTGCCTGATCGAGGGCGATCGCCTCGGCATGCGGCCGGCCGCCGGGCGCTGTCGCGCCCTTGCCGACGATCCGTCCGCCGGCTGAGACGATGACGCAGCCGACATTCGGGTTGGGCGCGCTCCGCCCGCGCGCCGTCTCGCCGAGCCGTAGCGCCTCGTCCATCAGGCGCCGGCCAATGCCCGCGCTTCCTGGCGCTACATCCCGAACGTTTTCTCGAGCTTCTGGAATTGCCGTTGCTTTTCTTTTTGGAAGGCGGCCCTTTCCGCCATTTCCTTCTTCTGGTCGGCGATGATCTCCGCGTCTGTCCGGTTCGATGGATAAAGCTGGACCTCAATCACCTGCGGCGGCGGCTTGACGCCAATCTGGGCGTCGACGACGAACACGATGACGATGATCAGCGTAATCAGGAATGCCAGCGCCGCGCCGATCACATGCTCGCGCTCGCGGTGCCGAATGAAGATGAAAAGATCGCGGAGCGCGACGCGCGGGCTCGACGGATGGGGGAACCAGGACATCCGCCGAAGATAGGGTCCGGAGCGCGACGGCGCCAGTCCGCCGGCTGGAGCGTCCGACCGCTTGCGCATATGCAGGCGGCATGACCGGCCAACGACAGCCACCGGCCGACTGGCGAACCGAGCGCCGCAAAGGCATGGGTGCGATTGCCGGGGCGATGATCGTCAGCGCCGCGATATGGCTGGCGATCTATTATCTCGCGCCGCCAATCGCAGGCATGGCAGGCCCGCTCGAGCGGGAGCTGTTCGCGCTTAAATGCGTCGCGCTCGCCACCCTCTTCTGCCTGGTCGCGGGGATCGAGGCCGTCGCCCACGAACGCCTGCAATCCGATGCGTTCGATCCGCTTCTCAACCATGAGACCCGGCGCTTGCGGGTCAACCTGCGCTATCTGCAGAACACGCTCGAACAGCTGATCGTCTTCTCTGTCGGACTGTTTACGCTCGCCGCATACATGAAAGACGGCGGCGAAATGCGTGCGGTGCTCGCCACGATGGTCGTGTGGGTCCTGGCGCGCTTCGCGTTCTGGATCGGCTATCACCGCAGCGCCGCGCTGCGCGGTCTCGGCGCACCAGGAATGATGGCCGGCATGCTGATGCTGCTCTACGGAGTCTGGCGGATCGGCATGGACCTGGGCGGAACGGCCGCAGCGCTGGCACTGATCGCTGCGTTCCTGGCGCTCGAGGGCGTGCTGTTCGCGAGCACGCGTTCGCGGGGCGCTTAGCGCCTCGCCGCCGCTTCGAGTCGGTGGATTGCGCGCTGCTTGCCCATGCGCTCGACAAGCCCCGCCATCTCCGGCCCGCTTTCCCGGCCGGTGAGTGCGAGACGCAAGGGGTGGAACAGCTCGCGGCCCTTCTTGCCCGAGCTCTGCTTGAGCGCTCCCGTCAAAACGGGCCACGGCTCGGCCGACCAGTCCAGCGTCTCCGCAATTGCGGCGGCATCTTTCAGCAGCAATCGTTCGTCATGGCCGAGCTCGGGCGGATCGATCTCGCCGTGGAGCACCGCGAACCAGGTGGAAAAGTCGGACAGCCGTTCGAGGTTCGGGCGAAGGAGCAGCCAGTCCTCTTCGGCAGCTGCCGGGGGCAGGCGTGCGGCGACGTCGCCATAATCCAGTTGGTGGAGCAGCCGGGCGTTGACCAGCTCGACCTCATGCGGATCGAAATGCGCCGGCGCACGGCCAAAGGTGGCGAAGTCGAAGCTTGCGGCCAGATCGTCCAGGCTCCTGGCCGGCTCGACGGGCAAGGACGTGCCAATCCGCGCCAGCACCGACAGCATCGCCATCGGCTCGATGCCCTCGGCGCGGACGTGCTCCGCGCCATATGAGCCGAGCCGCTTGGACAATTTGCCCTCGGCAGCGACGAGCAGCGCCTCGTGCGCGAACTGCGGCGGCGGCGCGCCCAGTGCCTCGAACATCTGGATCTGCGCCGCGCTGTTCGACACATGATCCTCGCCGCGCACGATATGGGTGATGCCGAGGTCGATGTCGTCGATGACGCTCGGCAGCAGGTACAGCCAGCTGCCGTCCTCGCGGCGAACGACCGGATCGCTGAGCAGCTTCGGATCGAAGCGCTGCTCGCCGCGGATCAGGTCTTTCCAGACGATTGGCGCGTCATGGTCCAGCCTGAATCTCCAGTGCGGCGCGCGGCCTTCCGGCGCCGGCGCATCTGCCGGCTTGCGCTCATAGACAGGCGGCAGCCCGCGCCCGAGCAGCACCTTGCGGCGCAGCTCCAGCTCATCCGGCGTTTCGTAGCAGGCGTACACCCGCCCCGCTTCTTTCAGCCGCTGGAACTCGCGTTCATAGAGGTCGAAGCGCTCCGACTGGCGCACGACCCGATCAGGCTCCAATCCCATCCATGCGAGATCGTCGCGAATCGCAGCGTCGAATTCAGCGGTCGAGCGCTCCCGGTCGGTGTCGTCGATCCTCAGCAGGAATGTCCCGCGGTTCTTCTTCGCGAAGAGAAAATTGTGCAGCGCCGTCCGGATATTGCCGACATGAAGCCGACCGGTCGGCGATGGCGCGAAGCGCGTGACGACACTCATCGCGGAAGCTTCGTCTGCGGGCCGCTGTGGAAGAAATTGCTGATCGGGTAGCGGCGGTCACGGCCGAAGTTGCGGTTTCCGATCTTCACTCCAGGCGGTGCCTGGCGCCGCTTGTATTCGGCCTTGAGCAGCTTGGATTCGATGTCGGCGACGAGC
>Ga0207674_10008549_pt1 | contig 11808 bp, 10 predicted proteins | sample KBSCornC72_FD_184303 | JGI IMG/M metagenome (GOLD analysis project Ga0207674, IMG submission 184303) | Corn rhizosphere microbial communities from Kellogg Biological Station, Michigan, USA - KBS Corn C7-2 (SPAdes) (version 2) | ecosystem: Host-associated > Plants > Roots > Rhizosphere > Soil ... | reverse complement strand
GATGAACCGGCAGAGCGACCTGTCCGACCTCAACATCCAGTTGAGCACCGGCAAGCGCATCAACCAGCCGTCCGACGATCCGGTGGGCGCGGCGCGCGCGCTGGACCTGACCCATCTCACCGCCGACAGCGCGCAGTACCAGCGCAACATCGGCAGCGCCAACGCGCGGCTGGGTCTGGAAGACCAGACCCTGTCCAACGTCACCAACGTGCTGGGCCGCGTGCGCACGCTGCTGCTGCAGGCCGCCAACGGCTCGCAGACCGACGCGACCCGCGGCGACATCGCCGCCGAGATGGTGCAGCTGCGCCAGCAACTGCTCGGCCAGGCCAACAGCAAGGACGGCCAGGGCGACTACCTGTTCGCCGGCAACCGCACCGGCACGATGCCGTTCGTCTCGCAGAACGGCGTGAGCTACGTGGGCGACGAAGGCCAGCGCATGGTCGCCGCCGGCCCTGGCCTGCAGGTGGCCACCGGCGATCCCGGCAGCGCGGTATTCGCCGACATTCCCACCGGCAACGGCACGTTCGCGATCAGCGCCAATGCGGCCAATACGGGCAGCGCGGTAGCCGGTGCCAGCAGCGTCAGCAATCCCAACGCGAATCCTTCGGCGTGGGACGGCGGCAGCTACAGCATCGTGTTCACCGCGGCCGATGCATATGAAGTGCGCGACGGCACCGGCACGGTGCTGGACAGCGGCAGCTACGACGCGACCCGCGGCGGCAGCATCACTTTCCGCGGCGCGCAGGTGGCCTTCAGCGGCACGCCCGACGCCGGCGACACGTTCTCGCTGGGTGCGTCCGCGAGGCAGGACGTGTTCACCACGCTGGACAACATCATCAACGCGCTGCGCCAGCCCAACGGCGGCAGCGCGGCCATGCAGAACAGCATCAACACGCAGTTCGCGAATCTCGACCAGGCGATCGACAACATCAGCCGCACGCGCGGCATGGTCGGCGCACGCATGAACGCGCTCGATCAGCAGCGCGGACTCAACGACGACCTGACGCTGCAGTACAAGAGCGCGCTCTCGGACGTGCAGGATCTGAACTACTACGACGCGATCAGCCAGCTCGGTGCGCAGACCACGGCGCTGCAGGCCGCGCAGCAGACGTTCACCAAAATCCAGGGTTCAAAATTGTTCGATTATTTGCGTTGACAACACTCAAGTTTCCATGGTGGGGGTCGAAACAGTCATTGAGGCGGCGGTGTTCCCATCGGAATCCCCGCTGGCTACCACCGCCGGCCACCGGCACCTACGACCCCTTCTGGAGATACTCCCATGGTCATGAGCGTCAACACCAACATCAGCTCGCTGAATGCCCAGAAAAACCTGGCTACCTCGCAGAGCAAACTCGCCACCGCGATCGAGCGCCTGTCCTCCGGCATGCGCATCAACAGCGCGAAGGACGATGCCGCCGGTCTCGCCATCTCCACCCGCTTCACCACCCAGATCAACGGCCTCAACCAGGCGGTCAGCAATGCCAATGACGGCATCTCGCTGGCGCAGACCACCGAGTCGGCGCTGAACGAGGTGACCAACAACATGCAGCGCATCCGCCAGCTGGCGGTGCAGTCGGCCAACGCCACCAACTCCGACAGCGACCGCGCCGCGCTCGACGCCGAAGTGCAGCAGCGCCTGGCGGAAATCACCCGCATCTCCACCCAGACCACGTTCAACGGCCGCCACGTGCTCGACGGCAGCTTCGGTAGTGCCGCGTTCCAGATCGGCGCCAACGTCGGCGAGACGATCTCGGTGAACCTGAGCCAAGGCGCGGGTGCCAAGCAGGTCGGTCAGATGGCCACCTCGGCGACCAGCGACATCAGCGGCCTGTTCCAGTCCGGCGGCAGCGCGGCGAGCGCGTCGGTGGCGACGGTGAACGGCGTGGCCGGCTTCGACTACAGCAGCACATCGAAGACCTTCACGGTCGACGGCAACACGGTCAACCTGAATGCCGCCTACGCTACCCAGGCCGCCATGGTCACTGCCGTGCAAGGCCAGTTGGATGCGACTGCGGCGGGCAAGTACACGGTTGCCAACAGTGGCGCCAATGGCTTCACCATCACCACCGTAGCCACCGGTGCCAGCAGCGCCATGACCGTCGGCGGCGCCGACGCGGCCTTCGTCAACAGCAACGTTGCCGGCGCTGATGCGGTGGCAGGCACGCCCGCCAACCTGACCCTGGCCAGTGGCGAGCTCACCATCGACGGCACCGACATGGCGGGCAGCTACAAGGATGCCCAGAGCCTGGTCGACGCGATCAACGCCAAGGGCATCTCCGGTGTCTCCGCGTACTACGACAGCAGCAACAAGTCGGTGCATCTGAATGCGCAGTCGGCGCTGACCGTGGACGGCACCAAGGCTGCCTCGGGCGCGGGCAACCTGGGTTTCGCCAACGCCGGCTCCACCGCCATCGCCGTCGGCGGCGACCTGGCCGGCAGCGACGTGAAGACGGTGTCCGGCGCCAACGACACCATCAGCCGCATCGACGCCGCACTGGGCACGATCAGCTCGATGCGCAGCGACCTGGGCGCGGTGCAGAACCGCTTCCAGTCCACCATCGCCAACCTGCAGACCATCTCGCAGAACCTGAGCGCGTCGCGCAGCCAGATCCAGGACGCCGACTTCGCCGCGGAAACCGCGAACATGTCCAGCGCGAACATCCTGCAGCAGGCCGGCGTCTCGGTGCTGGCTCAGGCCAACGCCTCCACCCAGAGCGTGCTCAAGCTCCTGCAGTAAACGCCACCGGAGCGGCCGCGGCACGCCGCGGCCGCTCCACCCATTCTGAGGAATCCCGCGCATGGCGATCACCATCGGTTCCACCAGCACTCCGACCACGGGCCTGCTGACGTCGATGGGCGTGGGTTCCGGGATCGACGTGGCCAGCCTGGTCAGCCAGCTGGTCGCCGCCAGGAAGGCACCGCAACAGAACCAGATCACCAGTCAGACCAACGCGGCGAATACCCAGCTTTCGGCGCTGGGCCAGGTCGGCGCGGCGCTTTCCGCATTGCAGTCGGCGATGGCCTCGATCACCGACGGCAGCGCCTTCACCGCCCGCACGATAAGCAGCAGCGACCCCGCCGTGCTCGGCGCCAGCGCCACCGGCATTCCCGTCAACGGCAGCTACGACATCGTCGTGACCCAGTTGGCCAGCGCACTGAAGGCATCGTCCGGCGCATTCGCCAGCAACAGCACCGCTGTCGGCACCGGTACGCTGACCATCGCGGTGGGCAGCCAGTCGATGAGCCTCACTCTCGACAGCAGCAACAATTCGTTGGCGGCGATCCGCGACGCGATCAACGGCGCCAGCAGCAACCCCGGCGTGAGCGCCACCATCGTCACCGGCAGCGATGGCGCGCACCTGGTGCTGAGCGGCACCCGCACCGGCGCGGCCAACGGCTTCTCGGTGTCGAGCAGCGGCGGCGACGGCGGACTGGCGGCGCTGAAGTACGATCCGGCGGCCTCCAGCGGCAACGGGCTGAGCGTGGTCACCGCGGCAGCCGACGCGCAGTACAGCATCGACGGCCTGGCCGCCAGCAGCGCCGGCAATACCGTCAGCACGGCAATCGACGGCCTCACCCTGAACCTGGTCAAGGCCGGCAGCAGCACACTCGGCGTGGCCAGCGACACCGGCAAGGCCACCAGCGCACTGACCAACCTGGTCAACACCTACAACAGCTTCGTCGGGATCTACCAGAACCTGACCAAGTACGACGCCACCAGCGGCACCGCCGGTGCCTTGCTCGGCGACGCCACGCTGAACAGCATCAGCAATACCTTGTCGAGCATCATCGGTGGCGCCGCCAACGGTGCCACGCTGTCCTCGATCGGCATCTCGCTGCAGGTCGACGGCACTCTGAAGCTGGACAGCGGCAAGCTGGCCGGCGCACTCGCCGATGGCGGCCGGCAGGTAGGCAACCTGTTCGGTGGCAGCAACGGTTTCGCAGCGAAGTTGAATGCCCCGCTGGCCAGCTGGGTCGGCAGCCAGGGCGTACTGTCCAGCCGCACCAGCAGCATCAACCAGCAGTTGAGCGACCTGGCCAACCAGCAGACCGCACTGAACAATCGCATGGACAGCCTCACCGCGATGTACCAGGCCCAGTTCACCGCACTCGACACGTTGATGAGCAAGCTCAACAGCACCAGCAGCTATCTGCAGCAGCAGTTCGACGCACTGACCAACAGCAACAAGAAATAAGTTTCCGGGAGACGACCATGGGATTCGGTTATGGCGCCAGCGCCTATCAACAGATCCGTTCGCACGGCGGCGTGGAGTCGGCGGATCCGCACGGACTGATCACGCTGCTGATGGACGGTGCGCTGGAGCGGCTGGTGAAGGCCCGCGCGCACATGCTGCGCGGCGAGGTCGCCGCCAAGGGCGAGGCGATCACGCGCTGCATCGAGATCCTCGGCGGATTGCGCGGCAGCCTCGACGCCAAGGCCGATCCGGTGCTGGTCGAGCGGCTGGATTCGCTGTACGACTACATGAGCCGTCGCCTGCTGCAGGCCAACCTGCGCGACGACGCCAGCCTGATCGACGAGGTCAGCAATTTGCTGCAGCCGATCCGCGACAGCTGGGTGAAGATCGGTCCCTCCGTCACCCAGCCGGTGGCAGGCGCGTGAACGCGGATCTGCTGGAACGCGCGCTGCAGCTGACCCGCGACATGCTGGCCGCCGCGCGCGCGCAGGAATGGTCGCGGCTGATCGAGCTGGAGGCCGAGCGCGAGCCGCTGCTGTTGCGCAAGCATGCGTCCGACCCGGACAGTCTTGCCCGGCTGGACGAGATTCTGGCGTACGATCGTCAGTTGCAGGCGATCGTCGGCAGCGCGCGGGACTCGGCGGCCGAGCAATGGCAGCGGGAGACCGACCGCGCCCGCGCGATCGCCGCCTACGCCCGGCCGTGACGGCCGGCGGCGGCTGAGTTTCCTCTCCGAGGCTGCCGGCGTGGCGGTTTCGGCTTCACCGCGTCGCGGAGCCACGCCATGACCTCAGGCAACACGACACCAGGCAGCACGACCCCGGCCAGCTGGGACGAGTTCGAACAGCGGGTCAGCTGCGAAGAGAGCCTGCACGCCGACTGCGAGCCACTGGCCTGGCCGCCGTCGCCGTCGCAGCTGCAGCAGCTGGCCGAACGCAACGCGAACACGCTGGCGGCGATTGCCGCGCTGGAGGAGCGCCGCGCCGATACCGGCGAGGACGACAGTCCGTTGATGCAGGAGGTGCTGCGGATGGACGCCAAGCTCAACGTGCTCGTGGAGATCGTCAACAACCTGCTGGTGCCCGGCAGCACGCTGCCGCCGCGGCAACTGCTGCGCTTCAATGCGATCGGCGCGATCCTGCCCGCGGGCCTGGTGCCGGCCGGCGAAGGGTTGTTGCTGCGCATCCGTTTCGACCTTTGCCGCAGCCTGCCGCTGGAACTCGCCGCGCAGGTGGAACGTCAATTCGACGATGGTCGGGTGTTCGTGGTTTTTGCGCCGCTCGGTGACGCACTGGGTGACGCAATTGAGCGCCTGGTTTTCCGCCATCACCGACGTAAAGTGGCAGGGGCACGCCAGCCAGCCGGGTGAGGCGCGATCCGGTCGAGAAACCGGATGTGACACAGTTCGCAATTACGCAACTCGATCAGTCGCTCCCTCGACGCCGGTCACACTTGGCACGCGCGCAGGGTCACGCCGCGGATGCCCCGCAAACGGTTCATGTTTCATGCAGTTACGGGATGCGTCCGCGCACGTTCCCCGTAGCGGCGGCGCCAATTTTTCCGACAGGTGACGTTTTGTCGTCGCGGCGGCCCGAAAAATTGGCCTCCTTATTGCTCATGGTCCATCAGGCCGGCGACGGAAACCCGGCACCGATGAAAAAGCGTTCCCGCTGGAAGCATGGGGCCGCCGAATGAGCAGTGTGGTAAGGAGAGAGAGCGATGCAGAAATTCGACTTCCTGGTCATCGAGTCCGATGAGGCACGTGTGGATTCCGTACTCTCGGCGCTTCACTTCCTGGGCTATCGGCCGCAACACGGTGCCGTCTGCAGCGAGACGGACGAATCCACCCATGCGTGGCGCGCGGTATATATCGGCAACGTTGCCGACGCCGCCGAGGCGGAGCGCCAGTTCGCCTTGCTGGGCACCGCCGCGTCGCACGTGCCGGTGCTGCTGGCCAGCGACTCGCCCTGGGTCGAACGCTTCAGCGCGCCGGCGTCGCCGTTTGCCGCGCGGATGGCCACGCTGGCGTTCCCGTTGCGCTACGAGAAGATGGCCGAAGCCATGCGCAACATCTATGCGCGCCTGCTCGGCGGGCAGTCCGGCGCACTGCGCTTCGTCGGCAATTCGGCGCCGATGGTCCGCGTCAACGCGCTGATCCGCCAGGTCGCACCGTTCGATTCCACCGTGCTGGTGCTGGGCGAGTCGGGCACCGGCAAGGAAATGGTGGCGCGTGCGATCCACGAGCATTCGCCGCGCCGAGACAAGCCGTTCGTGGCGATCAACTGCGGGGCGATTCCGGCGGAGTTGCTGGAGAGCGAGCTGTTCGGCCACGAGAAGGGTTCCTTCACCGGCGCGATCAGCGCGCGCAAGGGCCGCTTCGAAATGGCCGAAGGCGGCACCCTGTTCCTCGACGAGGTCGGCGACATGAGCCTGCCGATGCAGGTGAAGTTGTTGCGCGTGCTGCAGGAGCGGGCGTACGAGCGGGTGGGCGGCAGCAAGACCATGCGCTGTGACGTACGCATCATCGCCGCCACGCACCGCAACCTGGAGCAGTCGATCGCCAGCGACCGCTTCCGCGAGGACCTGTTCTATCGGCTCAGCGTGTTTCCGCTCGAGCTGCCGTCGCTGCGCGAACGGCTGGAGGACCTGCCGATCCTGATCGGCGAGTTCAACCAGCGCCTCGCCCGCCGCGGGCTGGGCGTGGTGCGCTTCAGCGCCGGCGCGATGCAGGCGTTGCGCGCGCATGCCTGGCCGGGCAACGTGCGCGAGCTTTCCAACCTGGTCGAGCGCATGGCGATCCTGTTCCCGCACGGCGAAGTGCGCGGCAGCGACCTGCCGAAGAAGTACCGCGGCCAGCAGGCTGGTGACGAGGTGCACGGTGCGGCGCTGCTGGCGCTGATGGAGGACGAAATGCCGCCGTGCGAAGCCGGCGTGCAGCCGGTATCCGAGGCGCTGCGCACGCTGCCCGAGCAGGGTCTCGACCTGAAGGACCACCTGGCCGACATCGAAGTGGGGTTGATCCGCCAGGCTCTCGACGCCACCGGCGGCGTAGTGGCGCATGCCGCGCGCCTGCTGCACATGCAGCGCACCACGCTGGTGGAAAAACTGCGCAAGTACGGATTGCAGAACAGTCTGGCGGCATAGCGCCGGCCGGCGTTGCCGGGGACGGGGCCGCTGCCCGGTATGGCACGGCTCGTGCTTTTTACCCTGGTAAACCCGTCACGTGCCGGGATTCCGTCATGAGTCGAATCGTCAAGGGTCAACCGACATGAGCACCATCGACGTCAACAACCTGCTTTCCCAGATGCGCCAGATGACGGCGCAGGTGCGTCCGCCGGAAGCGGCGTTCAAGCCGGCGGCTGTCGGCGGGCAAGCCGACTTCTCCGACGTTCTCAAACAATCCCTCTCCGCCGTGGGCCGCAACCAGCTGGAAGCCGGCCGCATGGCGGCGAGTTTCGAGCGCGGCGATCCCGGCGCCGATCTCGGTCGCACGATGATCGCGGTGCAGAAGGCCGACCTCTCGCTGCGTACGGTGGTCGAGGTGCGCAACAAGCTGGTCGATGCCTACAAGGAAATCATGAACATGCCGGTCTGACGCGCACGCGTCGATCCGGTTTCGCCCCTTAGCCAAAGAGCAGCAGCATGGCCGACAACGCCATCGCGACGACCGCAGACAACGGTTCGCGCCTGGATCCCTTCAAGCAGATCGCCCGCAACCCGGCGACGCGGCAGCTCGTGCTGCTGGTGGCGGTGGCCGCGGCGGTGGCGCTGGGCGTGGCCGTGGTGCTGTGGTCGCGCGGCCCGAACTACGGCTTGCTGTACGCCGGCCTGGAACAGAAGGACGCCTCGGCGATCACGCAGGAATTGCAGGCGGGCAACACGCCCTACCAGCTGAGCAGCGACGGCTCGTCGATCATGGCGCCGGCCGCCGACTTGGCCGCGTTGCGGTTGAAGCTGGCCGCGAAGGGCCTGCCCCAGGGCAGCGCCAACAGCAGCGCGCTGCCGGCCGCCGATTCGCCGTTCGGCATGAGCGACCTGGCCGAACGCACCCGCTACCAGCAGTTGCTGGAAGCGGATCTGGGCGCCACCATCAGCGGTTTGCAGTCGGTGCGCGCCGCGCGCGTGCACCTGGCGTTGCCGAAACCCTCCGCATTCATCCGCGACAGTCGCGAAGCCAGCGCCTCGGTGCTGGTCACCCTGTATCCGGGACGCCAGCTCGACGCCGGCCAGGTGGCGGCGATCGTGCATCTGGTGGCAGCCAGCGTGCCGAACCTGGAAGCGCGCCAGGTTTCGGTGATCGACCAGCAGGGCCAGTTGCTGACCACCGACCCGGAAAGCCCGGGCGCGGTGGGCGACAACCGCCTGCGCATCGCCACGCGGATCGAGAATACCTACGCCCAGCGCATCGAGGAACTGCTGACACCGCTGGTCGGCCCCGGCCGGGTGCATGCGCAGGTGCATGCCGACCTGGACTTCAGCCGCACCGAGAAAGCCACCGAGACGTTCGGCCACGACCATCCGGCGCTGCGCAGTGAGCAGACCAGCAGCGAGCAACGCGGCGCCGACGCCACCGGCGGCGTGCCCGGCGCGCTCAGCAACCAGCCGCCGGTCATGGTCGCGCAACCCACCGCGGCCAAGCCGGATGCCGGCAAGGCATCCGCCGCCACGGCCACGACAGCGGCCGCCAGCCCGGGCGAGAGCTCCAGCAGCGCCACCCGCAACTACGAGCTGGATCGCACCATCAGTCATGTCAGCGACCCGGCGGGGCGGCTGGCCCGGCTCACCGTGGCGGTGGTGCTGGACAACAAACTGGCCAACGTCGACAAGCCGGACAATCCGGATGATCCGGCCGGCGAGCCGGCGGCGGCACCCAAGAGCGTGCCGTTCAGTGCGCAGGAATTGCAGCATCTGACCGACCTGACCAAGAACGCGGTGGGCTTCGACGCCGCCCGCGGCGACAGCGTCAGCGTGATCAACCAGGCGTTCCAGCGCGGCCCGGCGGTCGATGCCTTGCCCGAGACCCCGCTGTGGGGCCGGCCGGGCATGCTGGACTTGCTCAAGCAGGGTGCCGGCGTGCTGATCGCGCTGCTGGTCGCGTTCGGCCTGCTGCGTCCCTTGCTGAAGGGCCTGCTGCGCGGCGAGACGGCGGCGCGTGCGCTGCCGTCGCCGATGCCGCAGATCTCGGTGCGCGTCGACGACGAGCCGGCGGCCAACGAACCGGCCCGGCTCGGCGGCGCCATGCCCACGCTTTCGTACGAGCAGCGTGTCGGCCAGGCCAGGCGGATGGTCGGCGAAAACTCCAAGCAGGTGGCGCAAGTCGTGAGGAACTGGGTGAGCGAAGATGGCAACTAATCGTTCCGATGCGCCCGTCAATGGGGCGCAGCGCGCGGCAATCCTGCTGCTGACGCTGGGTGAGCAGGATGCCGCCGAGGTGCTCAAGCACTTGAGCGCCCGCGACGTGCAGGCAGTCGGCACCGCGATGGCGGGGCTCACCAGCGTCTCGCGCGAACACGTCGAGCATGCGCTGGCCCGGCTCAACCAGGACATGGGCCAGCAGACTTCGCTGGGTGTCGGCACCGAGGAGTACATCCGCAAGATCCTCACCAATGCCCTGGGCGAGACCAAGGCCGGCGGGCTGATCGACCGCATCCTGCTCGGGCGCAGCAGCAAGGGACTGGAGTCGCTGAAGTGGATGGAGAGCCGCGCCATCGCCGAGATGATCAGCCAGGAACACCCGCAGATCATCGCGCTGGTGCTGGCGCATCTGGAGCCCGACCAGGCCGCCGAGGTGATCGGCTACCTGCCGCCGCGCGTGCGTTCCGACGCGGTGATGCGCATTGCCACGCTCGACGGCGTGCAGCCGCATGCGCTGAACGAACTGGACGAGATCATGGAGCGCCAGTTCTCCGGCAACAACAAGAAGCTCAAGTCCGCCACCGTCGGCGGGTTGAAGGCCGCCGCCGACATCCTCAACGCGATGGAGACCAGCCGCGAGACCGAACTGATGACGGCCATCCGCAGCCAGGACGACGCCCTGGGCGGGCGCATCGAGGACCTGATGTTCGTGTTCGAGGACCTCGCCGACCTGGACGACCGCGGCATGCAGATCCTGCTGCGCGAGGTGCCGTCGGGCACCCTGATCACCGCGCTGAAGGGCGCCGAGCCGGCGGTGCGCGAAAAGATTTTCGCCAACATGTCCAAGCGCGCCGCCGACATGATGCGCGACGACCTCGAGGTGAAGGGGCCGGTACGCCTGAGCGAAGTCGACGCGGCGCAGAAGGAAGTGCTGGGCATCGCCCGCAAGCTTTCCGACGCCGGGCAGCTCAGTCTGACTTCCGGCGGGGATGAGTTCGTCTGATGGCCGCCACGATCCACAACGCGACCGCGGATTTTCAGCGCTGGGAGCTGCCGAACGTGGGCATCCGGCCGACCGCATCGCAGGCGGCCAATGCGCCGCCGCAACCGACCGTGCGCGAGCTGGCGGCGCTCGAACAACAGGCGCGCGAGGAGGGCTATGCGGCCGGCCATGCCGAAGGCCTGGCTGCGGCACAGCAGCAGTTGCGCGAACGCATGGCAAGACTCGATGCGTTGTATGACGCCGCGGCGCGCCCCTTGCTGGCACTCGACGAGCAAACCGGACAGGAGCTGGTGCGGCTGGCGACGATCGTGGCCGGCCGGGTGATCACGCGCGAACTGCAGCTGTCGCCCGACTTGATCGCGCGCTCCGTGCGCGAAGCCGCCGCCGCCCTGCCAGCGGCCACCCGCGAACTTCGCGTGCGCGTGCATCCGGAAGATCTGGCCTTGCTGCAGGAACTGGGCGCGGCCGAAAGCCACTGGCAACTGCTCGCCGATCCGGCACTGACGCGCGGCGACTGCCAGCTGGAGAGCGAACGTTCCCGGCTCGATGCGCGGGTGGAAACCCGCCTGGCGGCCGTGATCGATGCGGTGCTCGGCGACGGTGCCGACTGCGCCGGAAGCGATGCATGAGCATCGACGTTGCCGACGCCGCACGTCGTACGCGCTGGCAGCAGCAGTTTGCGCTGCGCGCCGTGCGTGCCGAAGCGGCGCGTACGCTGACAGTGGAAGGCAGCCTGCGACGGGTGGTCGGCCTGACGCTGGAGGCGGAAGGTTGCGAGGCCGCGCTCGGTGCACGTTGCCTGGTCGACACGGCCGACGGCGCCAAACTCGAGACTGAAGTAGTCGGCTTTGCCGACGAACGCCTGCTGCTGATGCCGGTAGGCGACATGCATGGCGTGTTGCCGAATGCGCGGGTTCGCCCGTACTCGCACGGTGGCGGTTTGCCGGTCGGGCAGCAGTTGCTCGGTCGGGTGATCGGCGCCGACGGCGTGCCGCTGGACGGCTTCGGTCCGCTGGAGTCGGACGAACACGCCGCGCTCAAGCGCGAGCCGATCAACCCGATGGCGCGCAAGCCGATCGACGCGCCGCTGGACGTCGGCGTGCGCGCGATCAACGCGCTGCTTACCGTCGGCCGCGGCCAGCGGCTGGGCCTGTTCGCCGGGTCCGGCGTCGGCAAGTCGACCCTGCTCGGCATGATGACCCGCTACACCAACGCCGACGTGGTGGTGGTCGGCCTGATCGGCGAACGCGGCCG
>Ga0207674_10008548_pt1 | contig 11808 bp, 13 predicted proteins | sample KBSCornC72_FD_184303 | JGI IMG/M metagenome (GOLD analysis project Ga0207674, IMG submission 184303) | Corn rhizosphere microbial communities from Kellogg Biological Station, Michigan, USA - KBS Corn C7-2 (SPAdes) (version 2) | ecosystem: Host-associated > Plants > Roots > Rhizosphere > Soil ... | reverse complement strand
AATAGGCAGCCGCCTGTTTACCTCGGAAGGGCCGTCAATCGTCCGCACGCTCGTCGAGAAAGGTGACCGCGTTTTCCTGGATCTGAAATTCCACGACATCCCCAACACGGTGGCTCAGGCGGTATCGGCGGCCACTTCGCTCGGTGTCTGGATGCTGAACGTCCACGCGTCGGGCGGCACAGCGATGATGCAGGCGGCACGCGAGGCGGCGAACGAAGCCGCGGCGCGGGCGCGCCTACAGCCGCCGATCGTCATCGCGGTGACAATCCTCACCAGCCTGAATGCGCCGGCGCTCGACGAGGTGGGGCTGGGATCCGGCGGCGTGCTGGATCGCGCGGTGCGGCTCGCAGAGCTGACCAAGGCCGCAGGGCTCGACGGCGTGGTCGCCTCGGCCCGGGAGACGGCGGTGATCCGTCAGCGCTGCGGTGCGAGCTTCACCATCGTGACCCCGGGGATCCGCGGCGGCGGCGCAGGTGTGGCCGGCACGGACGATCAGGAGAGAACCATGGGCCCGCGCGAAGCGATTGCCGCAGGCGCATCCTACATCGTGGTGGGAAGACCGGTGATCGCGGCGGCCGATCCACGTGACGCGGCGCGCCGTATCGTGGAGGAAATGAAAAGCGTCATTTTGCAGTGACGATGAAGTGCCCGCGACGATTCTGCGCCCAGCAGGTCTCCCCGTCCTCCGAACAGAACGGCTGCTCTTCTCCCTTGCTCACGATCGTGATCCGCTCGGCGGGAATTCCCAGACTGACCAGGTAATCGCGAACCGCGTCGGCACGCCGCTCCCCGAGCGCCAGGTTGTATTCGTTCGTGCCGCGCGAGTCCGCGTGACCTTCCACCAGCACTTTTGTGGTCGTCCAGCGCTTCATCCAGTCGACGTTCTTCTGGGCTGCGCTGCGAGCCTCGGGTGACAGCTCGATTGAATCCAAAGCGAAGAACGTGTCGGTCAGCGGCTTCTCGGCGTTCAGCTGATCGAGCGTCTTGTTCCGGAAGACTTCGTCCTCGGTGGGTGGTGCGGTCTTCGACGCCGCCGGCGCCGGCGGCGGAGGGGGCGGAGGCGCAGGTGTCGTGGCCGGGGGAGGCGCGGGCGTCACCGCGGCGGCTGCCGGAGCCTGCGGCTTCGGGTTGTGATGGCACCCTGCCAGCGTCACACCCCCAAGAACAACGGCACACAAGGCGAATCTGCGCATCATCTATCTGTCTCCTGCTCCGTCACCATTCCAGCCGGTTCACAACTCCCCCGTAGTATCGTCGTCCTGGAGCTTATCGGCCTAACGTGTCAATTTCTGTATCGGACGATGGACCGATTACTTGAGGCAACGGCGCGCGCCGAGCGCGATCATTTCTGGTTCCGCGGGCTGCGGCGGTTCATGGCGCCGCTCGTCGAGGACGCGGCGCGCGGCGTCCGGTCGCCGAAGATTCTCGACTGCGGATGCGGAACCGGGCACAACCTGCGCATGCTGCGCCGCTACGGGCGTGCGACCGGCCTCGACCTGACCTGGACCGGTCTTGCATATGCGCGCGAGCGCGGCGAGCGCGCGATCGCCCAAGCCACCGCGACCAGTCTTCCCTTTCAGAGCGGGACCTTCGACGTCGTCACCTCGTTCGACGTCATTTACGCGCTGGACGACCGGGACGAGCAGGCCGCGCTGGCCGAGATGTTTCGCGTGCTCACACCGGGCGGACACCTCGTGGTCAATGCGGCGGCGATGGATTTGCTCAAGGGGAACCATTCGGTGCTCGCGCTGGAAGTGCGTCGCTACAGCCGGCGCTCACTGCGTGAACGCCTCGAACGCACCGGCTTCACCGTCCGCCGGATGTCATACACCAACGCGACGATCCTTCCGGTTGTCGCCGCGGTCCGGCTGGTGCAACGGGTGTCGGGTCATGAGGAGTCGGAAGAAGAGATTGCGGTTCCGCCGGCGCCGATCAACGCTGCTCTCACCGCAGCCCTGACCGTCGAATCGGCGCTGGTGCGCTTCGTCAATATGCCGTTCGGCAGCTCCTTGATGGCGTTGGCGCAGAAGCCGCGGTAGGATGCGCGGCATGAAAGCTTATCTGTTCACGACCGGTGGCCTGTTTGCGGTTCTGGCGCTGGCACATCTGGGGCGTACGATCGCCGAATCGTCGCGACTGACCAGCGATCCCGCCTTCATCCTCGAAGGGCCCGGCATCGGGATTATGGCCGCCGCGATTGCCGTCTGGGCGTGGCGGCTGCTCCGCGGCGCCGACGCCCCTGCCGCCACTCTTTAGGCCGGCGTGGAGGCACCGATGACCGACCGCGAACGGGCCATCGCCGAGCTTCAGCGGTTGATCGAAGGCATACCTGTCGCGTTGGTGACGACGATCGCCGGCGACGGGATGCTGCGCTGCCGGCCGATGCTGCTCGAGCGCGTCGAAGGCGACGCGACGCTCGTGTTCCTCACGCACCTGTCGTCGCAAAAGACGACCGAGGTACGACGGGACGCGCGCGTCAACGTAGCGTTCCAGAGCGACGACGGCGAACGCTACGTTTCCGTCTCCGGCAGGGCGACAGTTACCCATGACCTCGAGCGCATGCGGCAGCTCTGGAATCCCACCTACCGCGCATGGTTTCCCGGTGGCGCCGACGATCCCGACAGCGCAATCTTCACCGTGCACATCGAGCGCGTCGAGTACTGGGATGTGCCGTCCAGTCGTCTCGTGCGCCTCTGGGGCGTCGTCAAAGCGCTCGCCACCGGAGAGGTCGCTGAATCGGGCGACTACAAGAAGATAGAATTCGGCGATGGAACGGCGGCTGATTAGCTCCGGATCGACGTTCGAGCGCGACATCGCGTATTCGCGGGCGGTCGGGTGTGGGCCGTGGATATTCGTCTCCGGCACGACGGGGTTCGATTATTCGACGATGACGATCCGGGAAAGCCTCGAAGAGCAGACCGAGCAGTGTCTGATGAATATCGAGGCTGCGCTGCAGCAGGCAGGCGCGAGCCTGCGGGACGTCGTCCGCGTCACCTATGTGCTGCCGGACGCCGCCGAGTTTTCGCGGTGCTGGCCGACCCTGCGAAAGTATTTTGGCGAGGTGCGGCCGGCCGCGATGATGATCTCGGCGGGGCTCGCCGATCCGCGGATGAAGATCGAAATCGAGGTCACGGCGTACCGCGACGGGCCGGCGTGAAGGCGGGCGCGACCCCTCGCTATTTCACCGAATATGAATAGATCCGGAGCGCGAGGCGGCGGCGGTCGGGAGGGCCGCCGCGTTCGGCCGGCACGAAAAACTTGTCGCTGGTGACGGTCACGCGGCCATCGGCACTGAGCAACGCGTCGGCCGGAAGCACGATCGACTGTGTGAAGTCGCTCGACGGGGTGAAACGCGCGACTTCGCGCGCGCCGGCCATGACCAGCACCGTCGGCGAGCTCTCGAAGTAGCGCAGCGGCGACTCCCCTGACAGCGTCAACGTGACGGCGCGGCCGATCGGCCGCACCCACAACACGGCCTTTTCGCTGGTCCACCGCCACGCCTGCGCGGTACGCGGGTTGTACTCCGGCTCGTACCATCCTGACTCTGCGCCGGCCATCGGTGCGCCGCCGGATTGCACATCGAATTGTTCGAGGGCGACCGGGGTCTGACGACCGGAACCATCAGCGGACGTCGAGACAACTGAAAGCGGCACATACGCAGACCCGCCCTCGGGCTGAGGGTGGTCGGGTCCCTTCGACAGCGCTCCAGCTGGCAGCTCGATGCGGCGAAAGAAGTAGCCCGCGGGCGTGGTGAAGGATTCGAGCGGCGCACCGTTCAGCGCCAATGCAATCCGGACAGGCGGCGCGGCATCGTCCAGATGCCGGCCGCCGATCATCAATGTCGCGGCTTCAGGCCGCGTGCGTATCCAGGCCAGACTCGGCTTGAGATGCGGACCGTAGCCGTCCTTCGCTGTGACGCCCGCGATTTCCGCGGTCAGCCCCCAGCCGCGATCGAGCATCCAGCCTGGCGGGCGCATCGTGTAGACGTCTGCGTTCCCCGGCCTGGCGCCGCCCACGAACGGCGGCTCGACGAACGGCCACCGGTACCGCGTCGGACCTCGGCGCGAGGCCGGATCGATCAACGCGAGATCGGTGCGCCTCGGATCGGCCACATACGAGATCAGCACGGCTGGATTCTGCCGCCACGTTTCCACCAGCGCGAGCCACTCATGTCCATGCGATGCCCGGATCATGGGCGTCTCGGCGCCTCGGAGCCAGTCGGCGATGCGCCGCATCCCCGCATGCATCGCGACATCGCGAGGTCTCCCCGGATCGGGATCCGATCGCGTGCTGTCCATCACGTCGGAGAAGGCGCGGAACGCCGGGCTGCCCGAACCGCCATACTGGACCATGGCGGGCGCCGCGATCCAGAGCGACCAGATGACCAGCGCGGAGGCGCCGAGCGCAACGACACGCGGTCCTGCCAGTCTGAGCGCCTGCACGACCAGGAATGCCACCAGCAGTACGAGCGGCAGCGCGTACCGTGTCGTGACGACTTCGTGGAACATCAAGTGAAAGATCGCGTACGGCACAAACGCGATGACGACGAGCGCGAGCACCCGGGGCGCCGTAAGGGCAACGCGGACGAGTCCCACCAGAGCCACCGCCACCACAACCGCGCCGGCCACGAGGCTCCCCCACGGCCACGCAAACGAGTAGATCAGCGCGTCGGCGGCAACCCGAACGAGCTCTCCCCGCGCCGCGTGCCGCATGTTCCACAACATGACGACGCCCGACAGATCCTCGCCGGCCTGCGACCCGAGAGCCACCGCGTACGAAGACAGGCCGCCACTGGCGATGACGAGGGGTATGCCCCACACGAGGATTCCGACAGCCGCCGCCGCGACAACCGCGATGCGCTCGCGCATGGCGAGATGGAGCGGCCGCCATCCAAGCGCGACGGCTAGGAGCGGCAGCGTCAGCAGGGACGTCTGCGCCCGAATGCCGACGGCTACGCCGGCGATGAACGCCGCCCAGATCAACGTGCGCGGCCGCGCGATGCCGTTCATCGCCGAGAGCGTCAGGGCTTGCGCAAGCACCGCGCCGGCAAGCCCCATCGTGTCGCTCAGCGGCCGCAGCGCGGTGAACCAGGCCAGCGGCGACAACGCGACGATCGCGGTGGTCCACCAGGCGCGTGGTTCGGAACGGTCGAGCGCGAGAAACAGGGCAAACAGCGGCACGATCATCAACCCGCCGCAGACCGCACTCCAGATCGCAAGCCCGCGTGCTTCCGGCGAGGCGATGCCGCTCGCGCGCAAGGCGCCGGTCGATGCCTTGGCCAGCGCAATGAACACCGGGTAGCCAGGGGGGTGGGGCTGGTGTTTCGCGACGTCGAAGTGCTGCACGCCAAGGGCGAAATTGATTGAATCGAGATCTTCGAGGGTCGGCGGGAGCGCGAGGACGTGGGCGGCGATGAAGACGAGCGCGAGCGCCGTAATGGCTTTGCGCAAGCGGTTCAGATGGCGCGCAGGCGGAGCGCCTCGTTCAAGCTGCCCAACCGGTAGCCGCGCAGATCGATGGTCACGTGCGCGTAGCCGATTGCCCTGAGCTCGCGGTCGATCGTTTCCGAAACGCCTGGCTCGAGCGCGCGGGCGATTTCGTCGGGCCCGAGCTCGAGCCGCGCAATCGTGTCGTGATGCCGCACGCGGCAGATGCGGAATCCGAGCGAGCGCAGCACGTTCTCAGCGCGCTCGATCATCCGCAGCTTCTCCTCGGTGACCTCGCTGAAATAGGGGATCCGCGACGACAGGCACGCCGAGGCCGGCTCGTCCCAGGTCGGCAGTCCGGCCCGGCGAGAGAGCTCGCGGATCTCGTCCTTCGTCAGACCGGCTTCATCGAGGGGGCTGCGCACGCCGAATTCGCGGGCCGCCTGCCGCCCCGGACGGTAGTCGCCACGGTCGTCGGCATTGGCGCCGTCGACGATCACCGGGATGCCGCGCTCGCGGGCGATCGCGGAGAGCTGCGTGTACAGCTCGTGCTTGCAGTAGTAGCAGCGGTTTGCCGGATTGGCGCGATACTCCGGCCGTTCCATCTCCGCGGTGCGGATGATCAGGTGCGGGAAGCCGAAGTCGCGGGCGAGCCGGAGCGCGATCTGACGGTGGCGATCGGGATAACTCGGACTGTCAGCGGTGACGGCGAGCGCCTGGCCGCCGAGGGCGCGATGGGCCGCGTATGCGAGGTAGGCGCTGTCGACCCCGCCGCTGTAGGCAACGATTACCGAGGGGAACTCGCGGAGGGTTTTTTGGAGCGCCGCCTCCTTGACACTACTCGTAGTCCTCTCCGGCGGTGTCATCGTCTTCATCGACTTCGTCGACGTCGTCGAGATCATCATCGTCGTCGCCGTTTTCGTCGTCATCGTCCTCGTCGTCTTCGTCGTCGTCGTCTTCTTCGACGGCTTCGAGTTCGACGGGCGTGATGCTGGTCACTTCGAGGTTCGAGCCGCAGTCGGGGCAGCTGATCAGATCCCCCTTGTCGACATCGAACTCGTCGACCTCGATCTCGGCATCACATTCCGGACAGGTGGCCATTACATACTCCTGGATAATCTTCGGATTATAAGTCAGAACCTGATAAATTCTGCAACGAGCTCCACGCGCCGCAGCGCGAAATGAGATAACGTCGAGCATGCCGGCGCCGAGCGTGACCACCACAAAAACCGTCATTGTTGCCGACGACACCGCGTTCGTGCGGGAGCGATTCGCCACCGCGCTGTTGAGCGCGGGGCACAGCGCCCTGACGGCGAAATCCGCGGCCGAACTGCTCGCCCGCGTCCGCGCGGATCTGGCGCGCATCGATCTCATCGTGCTCGATCTCCGTCTGCCGCACGCCGGCGGTGTCGAGCTCGTGCGATCGGTGCGCAAGCTGGATGAGGGACGAATTCCCATCCTGATCTTCAGCGGCACGATCGCCACCGCCGACGAAGTGCGGCAGCTCGCGTCGCTCGGCGTGGCGGGCTACGTGAACGAGTACAGCGCGGTGCAACACATCCTGCCGTCGCTCGCGCCGCACCTCTTCCCCGACAACTTCAATCGCCGCGGCAGCCCGCGTGTCGTCCTCGGGATCCCGGTCGCGTACCGGTTCGGGAACACGATCGCCGCCGCCCTGACGTTGAATCTCAGCAAGGGGGGGCTCTCGATTCGCACGATGAGCCCGCTGCAGGGCGGCTCCAAGGTGCGCGCCCGCTTCCGGCTGCCCGGATCAAAGCGCGACATCGAAGCGGAGTCGCGTGTCGCGTGGAGCGATCGTCGAGTCGGGATGGGATTGCAGTTCGAGAAGGTGGAGCCGGCGGATCAGGCGGCCATCGACGAGTTCGTCGACCAGCATTTTTTCACTAACCGGAAGGGATGACTTCGCTGTTCGCTGGACGGCTTCGCTGATCGTTGTCGGTTACTCGCGGAGCAGCCGTAAGGCATTCGCGATGACGATCAGCGATGCTCCCATGTCGGCTGCCACCGCCATCCACAAAGTGGCGGCGCCCGCGATCGCGAGAATCAGGAACGCCCCTTTCAACACGATCGAGAACGCAATGTTCGCGCGGATGTTGCGCAGCGTTGCCCGACTGAGGCGGAACGCGTAAGGGATCTTCAGGAGTTCGTCGGCCATCAAGGCGACGTCCGCGGTCTCCAGGGCGGCATCCGTACCGGCAACGCCCATCGCGATGCCCAGATCCGCGGCGGCCAGAGCCGGCGCGTCGTTGACGCCGTCGCCCACCATCGCGAGCGAGCCGTGCCGCGCGCGCAGATCCTCCACCGCCTTCACTTTGTCCTCGGGCAGCAGCGCCGCACGGAACCCGTCGAGGTCGAGCGACTCCGCGAGCGCGCGAGCAGCAGGCTCCTGGTCGCCGGTCAGCAGCGTGATCTGTGTGATGCCCTGCTTGCGCAGCAGATCGACGACGTCGCGGCCCGCCTCGCGCGGTTCGTCGGCGACCCCGATCACGCCAATCGCGGCGCCGCCGGCGGCGACGATGACCGAACCACAGCCCTGAGCCGCGAACCGTTCGAGGGCTGCTTCTACCGCCGGCGAACACAACCCGCGCTCCTCGACGAGACGGTGGCTGCCGGCGAGAATCGTGTCCGATCCAAATCGCGCCTCGGCCCCTCGGCCCGGCAGCGACTGAAACGCTTCCACCGCCAAGGGCTGTAATCCGCTCGCCGCGGCATGCGCCACGATCGCACGACCGATCGGATGCTCGGATCGCACTTCCAGCGACGCGGCAATACGCAGCACTTCTATCGCTTCGACCGCGCCGATCGGGACAATGCCGACCACCTGCAGACGGCCGTAGGTCAGGGTGCCGGTCTTGTCGAACGCGATACAGCGGATCGCCGCCATGCGTTCGAGGTGCGCGCCCCCCTTGATCAGCACCCCCTTCCGCGCCGCCGCGGCGAGTGCCGAGACGATCGATACCGGCGTCGAGATGACGAGGGCGCACGGGCACGAGATGACGAGCAGCACCAGCGAACGGTAGAACCAGGTCGCCCACGATGCCCCGGCGACGAGCGGGGGGGCCAGCGCAACGGCGACGGCCAACGCCAGCACCGCCGGCGTGTAGACGCGCGCGAAGCGATCGACGAACGACTGGCTCGGCGCGCGTTCCGACTGCGCGCGCTCGACCAGGTGAATGATCCGCGCAAGAGTCGAGTCGCGGCGCAGCCGGCTGACCATGATGTCGAGCGCGCCGCGGCCGTTGATCGTGCCGGCAAAGACTTCGTCGCCGGCGCGCTTCTCCACCGGCAGCGATTCACCGGTCACCGGCGCCTGATTGACGTAGCTCTCCCCCGCCGCCACGCGGCCGTCCAGCGGGATCTTCTCCCCCGGCCTGACGAGCACCGTGTCGCCGACCGTGACCACGTCCACCGGCAACCGCTGATCCTGTCCGTTTCGCCGCACCACCGCTTCCGCGGGCGCGAGATCCATCAGCGCGCGGATTGCGCCGCGCGCACGATCCATCGCCCGCGCCTCGAGCAGCTGCGCCAGCGCGAACAGGACCACCACCGACGCGGCTTCCGACCACTGTCGCAGCGACATCGCGCCGAAAACGGCAATCACCATCAGCACGTTGATGTCGAGGTGGCCGGCGCGTGCGGAGCCGAATGCGCGGCGCGCAGTGTGACCGCCGCCGCTTACGATGGCGATGAGAAATGGCACCCAGACTGCCGGACCAGCCGCCCCCAACACCGACGCGGCAAAGCCGACCGCGAAAGCAATGGCCGAGGCGATGACAAGACGCTGGCGCGTCAGGACCGATCCTGCGGCCGGCAAGGGCTCCTCGTGCTCGAGCCACGCGCGCATGCCGGTTTGCGCAACGGCTTCCGCGATTGATCCGGTGGAAAGTTTCGCCGCGTCGTATTTGACGCGCACGCGCTGCCCGACGACGTCCGCGTCGAGCGCCTCCAGACCCGAGAGCCGTTTGAGCCGGCGCTCGAGAATTGCCACCTCTTCGTGGCAATCCATCCCCTCGATCTTGAATGTCGATTCGGCGTGAAGTTCGCAGACGGTGCAGGTGCTCATCGGCGCGGCTCTTGAACGTGGGTCAGCGCCTGCTTCAGCAGCTCGAGAATGTGTTGATCGTCGACGGCGTAGTACACAAGGCGGCCAGCGCGGCGCGGGCGCACCAGACGCATGCCGCGAAGGAGCCGCAGCTGGTGCGAGACGGCGGACTCGCTGATCCCCACGAGCGAGGCGATGTCGCAAACGCACAGCTCGCCGGTCGCCAGTGCATCGAGGATGCGGACGCGGGTAGGATCGCCGAGGACGCGGAACGTGTCCGCAAGCGCTTCGACGGTGCGCGGCTCCATCAGGAACGGCTTGCGCGCGGAGGCGTGGTGCGGCGCGTCGCAGGAGGGGGCATCAACGGGGCTACGGCTAAGCGCGGCAGACATCTGAATATATGAGCAAGTGCTCATACATAGTATACCGCAGAATCCGTGCGGTGATGTGAGGCCGCCCTCGCTGCCACACCGTGGCAACTTGACACGTTTTTCGCCCTGTCAGTAGTATGCAGGATTGGGCTGTAATCGGCCTGCTTTCTATACCTTACGCATATCGCGGTTGACGGCAAGCTTCACGCAACAGCCCGGCTTGTCGAGCCAACCTGACACTTCTCGAAACGGAGTACTCGTGTGATCGAGGTCCAGCACATCACCAAGCGCTACGGCACCGTCACCGCCGTGGACGACGTCAGCTTCCGCGTCGAGCGTGGCGAGATCCTCGGCTTCCTGGGGCCGAACGGCGCGGGCAAGACGACGACGATGCGCATCCTGACCGGTTACATACCCGCGACGGAGGGACGCGCGATGGTTGCCGGTTACGACGTCTTCACGGAGCCGCTCCAGGCGAAGCGCCGTACGGGATATCTGCCTGAAACACCGCCTCTCTACCCTGATATGACGGTGCGCGAATATCTCGACTTCGTCGCCCGAATCAAGGGAATCCCTTCGAACGAGCGCAAGGACCGAGTCGGCACCGCGATGCAGCGAACGTTCGTTGCAGACATGGCCGATCGACACTGCGCGAAACTGTCGAAGGGCTACCGCCAGCGCGTCGGCCTTGCGCAGGCGCTGATTCACAATCCCGACGTGCTCATTCTCGACGAGCCGACGGCTGGTCTCGATCCGAAGCAGATCATCGAAACGCGCAGCCTGATTCGCAGCCTCGCGGGGGACCACACCATCGTGCTCAGCACGCACATCCTCCCCGAAGTCGCCCAGACGTGTCAGCGCGTCGTCATCATCAACAAGGGGCGCGTCGTCGCTGTCGACACGCCCGACAACTTGACGGCGCGGCTCAAGGGATCGGCGACGATGTACGTCCAGGTCGAAGCGGGGGGCGCAGATGCGGGAGCGGCACTCGCCGCGGTTGCCGGCGTGACGCGCGTCGTCGCGGCGGACCATCACGAAGGTGCGGCCGGAGTTCCGACCGCATTCGAGGTGGAGAGCGCTCCCGACGTGGACGTCCGCCAGGAACTCGCGCGTGCAATCGTGACGCGCGGCTGGGGACTGCTCGAACTGCGCCCTGTGCGTATGAGCCTCGAGGACGTCTTCCTCCAGGTGACGACCGAAGAGCTTCCGGAGGAGGCCGCCCGTGCGTAACGCGCTCGCGATTGCGAACAAGGAGTTCCGGTCCTATTTTGCCTCTCCGATCGCCTACATCCTGATCGGCCTGTTCTCGCTGCTGTTCGGATATTTCTTCTACGTCTTCCTCATGGTGTTCGTCCGTCAGAGCGAACAGATGATGCAGTTCGGCGGAGGGGGAGGGGCGAACGTCAACCAGATGATGATTCGCGGCCTGTTCCAGAACACCGCGGTCATTATCCTGTTCGTCATGCCGATGATCACGATGCGCACCTACTCGGAAGAGAAGCGCTCGGGGACGATCGAGCTGCTGCTGACCTCGCCGCTGAGCGACCTCGAGATCGTGTTCGGCAAGTTCTTCGGCGCGCTCGGGCTCTACGTCGCGATGCTGCTGGTGACGCTGGCCTATATCGCGATCCTGTTCGTCTACGGCACAGAGAGCGATTTCATGAAATCCGTGCGCGGTCACCGCGCCCAACTGTTTCCCAATGCGACGATCGTGCCCATCGAAGGGGCGGGGCATCATATTCCGCATGAAAAACCCGTCGAGTTGGCGGAAATTGTCGTGCCGTTCTTGTTGCAGGATTAAATATTAGGTTCCAAAGGTTCCAGTTGTTCCAGACGTTCCAATTTCCGAATCCCCTGGAACTACTGGAAGCCCATGGAACCTCGGGAACGGGAAGTTTGAGGTGCCTATGTACTTATCTGCGGAAAAAATCGCCGCTATGCAAGGTGA
>Ga0207674_10008547_pt1 | contig 11808 bp, 9 predicted proteins | sample KBSCornC72_FD_184303 | JGI IMG/M metagenome (GOLD analysis project Ga0207674, IMG submission 184303) | Corn rhizosphere microbial communities from Kellogg Biological Station, Michigan, USA - KBS Corn C7-2 (SPAdes) (version 2) | ecosystem: Host-associated > Plants > Roots > Rhizosphere > Soil ... | reverse complement strand
CCCTCCTGCGGGCGCACTGGCGCACGCACCGGAATCCCGTGTGGATGTTTCCCGCCCCGCGGCGCCGGCCGCCGCGGTCGGTGGCCGATCCCGCGATCGGGCCGATCGACGCCACGGTGCTCCAGCGCGCGTTTGGTCGGGCGGTGCGTGAGAGTGGTGTCGTGAAACGGGCGCACGTGCACACGCTCCGCCACAGCTACGCGACCCATTTGCTGGAAGCCGGCGTCCCGCTCGTGATCATCCAGGAATACCTGGGGCACAGCAGCCCCAGTACGACCGCGGTCTACACGCACGTGACGCGCGAGCTGCGCGCCGCGGCCGTCGATCCCATCAACGACTTGATGCCGCGCACCTAACGCGCCTCGGTCGTGCGGTCCGTGGTCGAGCTGGCGGACATTGTCCGCGCGGCGGGCCCGGCGTACGTCGCGACGCACGCCGGGGCGCTCCTGCCATCCCAGCGCCGCGCCCTCACCGACATCGGCCAGTGTCGCACTGCCGCCCTCGGCGGCTCCCTCTATCGCTGCGACGACTGTGGGGCGCTCGCCTACCGGTATCACTCCTGTCGCAATCGCCATTGCCCGAAGTGTCAAGCCGATCGCGCGCAACAGTGGCTCGAGCGCGTCCAGGAGCGACTGCTTCCGTGCGATCACTATCTCCTCACCTTCACGCTGCCGGCCCAGCTGCGGGCGCTGGCGCATCGGCATCAGCGCTTGGTCTACGGCGCCCTCCTGCGCGAGGCGGCCGCCAGTGTGCAGGTGGTCGCCGAGGATCGCGCGTGGATCGGCGGGACGCCCGGCATCCTCGCCGTGCTCCATACGTGGTCACGGACGCTCGACTACCATCCGCACGTCCATCTGCTGGTGACGGCCGGGGGCCTCACGCCGGACGGGGCGGCGTGGATTCGGCCGGCGCACGCCGGGTTCCTGCTGCCCGGTTACGTACTCTCGCGGATCTTCCGGGCGAAGATGCGCGACGCGCTTATCCGCGCCGGCGTCGGGTCCACGGTCGATGCCCGCGTGTGGCAACGCCGATGGACCGTTCACGTCGCACCCATCGGCAGCGGGGACCACGCGACCCTGTACCTGTCGCGCTACGTCTATCGCGTCGCGCTCACGAATGGGCGGCTCGACCGGTTCGCCGAGGGCCGCGTCACGTTTCAGTACACGCATGCGCGGACGCACACGACGCGCTCGCTCACGCTGCCCGTCGACCAGTTCCTGACGCGCTTTCTGCACCACGTCCTGCCGCGCGGCTTCACCAAGGTGCGGTGGTACGGCCTGCTCAGCGCCGGTCGGCGCGCCGACCTCGAACGGGCGCGCGACCTCCTGACGCTTCGCCGGCCGCCGGCCGAGGAGGCACCACCGCTGACGACCCGAGTCGACGGGCCCCCGACGCGCGATGGCCCGGCGCCGGGCGCGGTGCCGACGCCCGCGAACCAATGCTCGGTGTGCTCTCACGGCCACTGGGTGCTGGTCCAGCGCTACCCGCCCGCGCGGGCTCCACCGTTATGCCCACGCGCCGCGTAGTCCGCGTCTCACGGTCCGGCGTCCCGCTCGCCACGGGGGCTGCTCAGCCGGGCTGCATCCCGTGGCGTGCGCCGTGGCTGCCTAACGGTCATACCGAGCGCTCGCGACGCGCCGCCTTGCTCCGGCGCCGGCCGACCGGCATCTTCGCGCCAGGGCGCCCGGCGCCCGCACGCCGTTCCAGTTCGATCAAATTCCAAGGGTAGTCCGTCGCGCCACTGCCGGCGGATCGAGTTCAACAGGAGATTCTTATCCGCGGCTTCGCGCGGCAAGAATCTCTACTGCGGTAGCTGGCCACACTGCTCTTGCCCAGGGCCGGCCAGCACCGGCAATCTTGTGGGGTCACTTCCGTCCACCCATGTCCTCCGCCGCCAAACAACTCCTCCGTGAGGCCCTCGAACAGGTCCCCGACGACGCCACCGTCGAGGATGTGATGGAGCGCCTCTACCTCCTGGCGAAGGTCGCCCGTGGCCTCGACGCTGCCGAGCGCGGCGACGTCGTCCCGCACGACGAGATCGAGCGCGAGTTCCTCGTCGGCGAGTGACGCGCGTCGTCTGGACGCGCCCCGCCCGAGACGACCTACGGGAGATCCGCGCCTACATCGCGCAAGACTCCGAACGCTACGCGCGCGTCGTCGTCGCTCGGCTCGTCGCGGCCGTGCGGCGGCTCCGCGAGCACCCGCTCTCCGGACGCGTCGTTCCCGAACTCGCACGGCCGACGATCCGTGAGGTGATTGATGGCACCTACCGCATCGTGTACCGCGTAACGCCCGACGCCATTCAGATCCTCACGGTCGTTCACGGCGCGCGCCGCTTCCCGCCGTCGGGGGGCGGCACGCCCGACTGAACGCGTGGCGGCCAGCTAACGTACGTTGGAGCCGACGAGCGGGTTGTTGATGCTCGCTTCGCTCGCAATGATTTGATCCGCTCGCAGCTCAACTTCAGGCGTTAGGCGGCGAACCACCATCGTGGAAATCAACGATCGACGACGTCAGCCTTCGGGCCAACTCGGCAGAGCGTTAGGTCGACAAAAGAGACATCCATAGAACCGAGGTCACCCCGTGGGCTGGCCATCGCGTCTCGGCTCTCCACTTCCGGGCGGCCGGCTGGTACATTCTTCGTCGTGACATCAGCCTCGTCCGTCCTCGCCGCCGCACTATCCGGCCGCTATGACGTCCAGCGGGAGCTTGGTCACGGCGGCATGGCAACCGTCTACCTCGCGCGCGACACAAAGCACGGCCGCCTCGTCGCCATCAAGGTGCTCCACGCCGACCTCGCCCGCGCCGTCGGTGCCGCGCGCTTCCTGCGCGAGATCAACATCGCTGCGCAGCTCCAGTCGCCCCACATCCTTCCCATGCTCGACTCCGGCGAGGCAGAGGACCCGCGCGACAATGCGAGTCGGGGGCTGCTCTACTACGTCATGCCCTACGTCGAGGGCGACTCCCTGCGTGGGCGACTCGCGCGAGAACGCGCCCTGCCCCCGTCAGAGGCGATGCGCCTGCTTCGCGACCTGGTCGAGGGCGTCGCTCACGCACACCGCCGCGGCGTCGTGCACCGCGACATCAAGCCCGACAACGTCATGTTGTCCGAGCGGCATGCGCTGCTGATGGATTTCGGAGTGGCGAAGGCGCTCTCCGCCGCAGGCGGCGAGCTCCCCGAGAGCGAGAGCGACGTCAGGCCACCCACGCTCACGTCGCTCGGAATCTCGTTAGGCACGCCGGCGTACATGGCGCCCGAGCAGGCGGGCGCGGACCCGAATATCGATCACCGCGCCGATATCTACTCGCTCGGCGTCCTCGCGTACGAGATGCTGTCCGGCCGCACGCCGTTTACCGGCGCCCCGCAGGCGGTGCTGTTGGCGCAGATCGCGAGCCCGCCGCCGCCCCTGCTCGACGTGAATCCGCACGTGCCGCCGGCCATCGCGCGGATCGTGATGCGATGCTTGGAGAAGGACCCGGCGCGGCGATTCCAGACCGCGGATGCATTGCTGGAGGCCATAGAGGCGCTAGTGACGCCGGCCGGCGCACCAGTCGCCGTCACGCAGCGCGGTCGGTCCCGTACACTTCTCTGGGGTACGGGGCTCGTCGCCCTGGCGCTGGCCGTGGTGTTCGTAGTGTCGCGGTGGAGGCGCGACCACTGGCTTCACCAGACGGCGCTCCCGGAGCTGGCGCGCCTCGTGGAGGCCGTCGAGCCAGATAGCGCGTACGATCTCGCGCTCCGCATCCGCGACGTGGCGCCGGGAGATTCGACGCTGAACGCTCTCTGGGGGACCTTCACCAGCAAGGCCGTGATTCGCTCGGAGCCCGGCGGCGCTCGCGTGTTTCGCGCCCCCGTCGCCGACACAACGCGCTGGCACCTGGTCGGCACCACCCCGACGGATTCGTTAGGCCTGCCGAACACCGCCGCGCTTTATCGGTTCGAGAAGCCCGGCTACCGCACGACGTACAGCCTGTTCTACCCATTCGCCTGGACCATGGAGCTTGGCTACACAGCGCCCATGCGGCTGGTGCTCGATTCGGTGACAGCGCCGTTCCCGGAAATGGCGCGAATCCCTGGTGGCCTCACTCGCGCGTTTCTCGTTGGGTCCGACGCGGCGACGCCTCTCGCGCTGGGAGACTTCCGGATGGACCGGTTCGAGATCTCCAACGCACAGTACAAGGCGTTCGTCGACTCGGGTGGATACGCGAACCGAGCGCTGTGGGAGCATCCTTTCGTGGACGTCGCGGGCCGCCCGCTCATGTATGAAGCGGCGGTAGCGCGCTTCGTGGACCGCACGGGACGTCCGGGGCCGGCGACGTGGGAAGCCGGCACATTTCCGACGGGCGCCGCCAACCTGCCGGTCGGAGGTGTGAGCTGGTACGAGGCCGCTGCATACGCGAAGTTCGCGAAGAAGGACATCCCCACGATCTACCACTGGGCCCGCGCGGCGACCGCCGCCGGTTCGCGCTTCGTTGTGCCCTACAGTAACCTTGACGGAACCGGCGCGCTCCCCGTGGGCACGCCTCGCGGGATCAGCCTGGGCGGTGTGTCCGACCTCGCGGGCAACGTGCGCGAATGGTGCCTCAACGACGCGGGCCATGACGAGCGCTTCATCCTGGGCGGCGGGTGGAGCGACGCGAAATACGCGTTCGTGGATGCATATGCGCAGCACCCGATGGACCGGTCTGACATCAACGGGATCCGGCTCGTCCGCTACGAGGCGAGCGATACGACCGTCGCGTCGGCGTCGCGCCCCATTTCGCGCGCGTTTACGGACTACACGAAGGTTCGGCCCGTACCGGATGTCGTGTATGCGGGCTACTTACGCCAGTTCGATTACGATCCTCTGCCGTTGAATGCGAAGGTGGAGCAGCGCGACTCGACCGCGCCAGACTGGATACGAGAGAAGGTCACGTTCGCGACGGCGTATGGCGGAGAGCGAATGGCCGCGTGGCTGTTCCTCCCGCGACGGGGGACGCCGCCGTTCCAGGCAACAGTGTTCTTTCCTGGATCGGGCGCCATCCGTGCGGCGCCTTTCGACGGCGTATTGGAGTCGCGCGCGAGCTTCATGCCGCCCGCGGGGCGTGCGGTCATCTATCCGATCTACAAGGGCACGCACGAGCGGTCCGATACGATCTCGACCGACATCCCGGACCAGTCGATCATGTGGCGCGATCACGTGGTCATGTGGGTGAAGGATTTTCGTCGCACGCTCGACTATCTCAGCACGCGCCCGGACATCGACTCGACGAAGTTCGCCTACTTCGGGTTCAGCTGGGGCGGAAACATGGGCGGGATCATACCCGCAGCGGAGCCACGCGTGAAGACATCGGTGTTGTACGTGGCAGGACTGACCATGGAGCGGAGCCGGCCGGAGGTGGATCCGGTGAACTTCCTGCCGCGCGTAAAGATTCCGGTGCTGATGCTGAACGGAAGGTACGACTTCTTCTTCCCTAGCGAGACGTCGCAGAAGCCGTTCTTCACATTGCTCGGCTCCCCACCTAACGACAAACGATGGATCCTGTACGAGGGTGGCCACGACGTGCCGCGCACGCAGCTTATCCGCGAGTCGCTGGCATGGCTGGACAGGTACCTCGGCCCGGTGCGCTGATGGCTCGGACAGGCCACGACAGACGCACGAAGCCGTTCGCCGTGCGCAGCGACGATCGCGGTAACGTGCCGCTGGTATCGCTGCAACGTGTATCGAAGCGCCACCGGATGCGCGTCGCGCGCGGATGTCGACCGAGTACCCGCTTGAGCGGTGGCTCGATTACCCCTGAGCCGCCGCCGAACGTTCGTTGGAACTGTCGAGCGGTCTAATGAAGCTCGTTTCGCTGGCAAGTGCATGATCCATTCGCAGTCCAACTTGAGGCGTTAGGCGGATGGACCGAGCCCCTCAAGTTGCACCGCTGTCCAACTGGACATACCTTGCTCGCTTATGCACGCTAACACGGCCGTGATCGAGCGCGATCCGGACACCGGCGTCTTCGTCGCCTACGTGCCGGGGTTCCCGGGTGCCCACAGTCAGGGGAACAGGCCCGACGAGCTCCACGCCAAGCTCCGCGAGGTGATCACCATGCTCCTCGAGGACGGTAAGCCCGCGCTCGAGGCCAAATTCGTCGGGACGCAGACAATCCTCGTCGCGTAGGCGCGGGATCCCGCGTGTGGTCTGTTCCGGGCCTCAAGCCGCGCGAGGTGATCGCCCGCCCCGAGGCGTTCGGTAGTCCTTAGTCACCTGATCCCACATGCACCCCACGGCCGTCATGGCGGTCGAAGGTCCGGAATCGACCGAGATTCATCCTTGCGTCGAGGCGCGTGCGCTCGGGGCTCGCCGCGGCCGCTCATTCATCATGGTGGTAGCGGTGTCCACCATCGCGGCGTGCAGTCCTGCGAACGAAGTGGGCGACGCGACGTTGCGCATGGCAGACGCGGACACAGCAGACTGGCTGACGCACGGCCGCACCTACTCAGAGCAGCGCCATAGCCCGCTTCGCCAGATCAACGACACGTCCGTCACGCGACTGGGCCTCGCCTGGTCCGTCGATATGCAGACGCTGCACGGGTTGGAAGCCACACCGCTCGTGAAGGACGGCGTCATGTACCTCACGAGCACATGGAGTGTCGTGTACGCGCTGGATGCACGCACGGGGGCAATCCGCTGGCGATATGATCCGGCCGCACCGAAAGACCACGACAAGTTCATGTGCTGCGGCGTCGTCAATCGCGGCGTCGCTCTGTACCGCGGTCGCGTTTACGTCGGCACGATGGATGGGCGCCTCGTCGCACTCGACGAGCGCTCCGGCAAACCCGTGTGGACGGCGCAAACCACGCCGGTCGACTCACCGTACTCGATCACCGGTGCGCCGCGCATCGCCGCCGGCCGAGTCATCATAGGAAACGCGGGCTCCGAGTACGCAGTGCGTGGGTACGTGTCGGCGTACGACGCCATGACCGGCGCGCTCGCATGGCGCACCTACATGGTGCCGGGCGACCCATCCAGGCCGTTCGAATCGGAAGCGCTGCGCCGAGCGGCAGCCACGTGGTCGGGCGAGTGGTGGAAAGGCGGCGGCGGCGCGAGCCCGTGGGACCCGATCGTCTACGACCCGGATCTCGACCTGATCTACGTTGGCACCGCAAACCCGTCGCCGTGGTATCCCGAGCTGCGCGGAACCGTCGTGGGAGACAACCTGTATGCGTCGTCAATCGTCGCCCTCAATGCCCGCACGGGCGAGATCGCGTGGCACTACCAAACGACCCCTGGTGATGCATGGGACTACGACGCCACCGAGCCAATCGTCCTGGCCGACCTGACGATCGGCGGTAAGCAGCGCCGCGTCCTGATGCAGGCCAACAAGAATGCGTTTTTCTACGTTATCGATCGCGCGACGGGCGAGCTGATTTCGGCGACGCCGTTTGCGAGCATGACGTGGGCGACGGGCATCGATAGCACAGGCCGGCCGATGATCGTACCGTCGGCCATCGCCTCGTCGACGAAGGGCACCGTCGTCACCCCCGCCAACTTCGGCGCGCACAACTGGAACCCGGTGTCATTCAGTCCGACGACGGGATTGGCCTACCTCGCCGTCGTCGATGAGGGACAAAACCTCCACACGGTCGACCCGAAGTTCGAGCTGAAGCCGAGCGATCTCACCCTTGGCCGAGACCCGCGCTATCGTGGACCGCTGCTGGCGCAGGTGGCGGCCGCGAACCCTAAGGGTCGGCTGATAGCGTGGGATCCGATCGCCGGGCGCGAGGCATGGCGCGCACTGCACCCGGTGGTCCGCAGTGGTGGGACGCTGAGCACCGCGGGAAACCTGGTGTTCCAGGGTCGAGTGGACGGCGTGTTCGCCGCGTATCGGGCCACGGACGGAAGGTTGCTATGGCAGTTCGATGCCGGCGTCGGTATTGCCGCAGGGCCGATGACCTACGCGGTGGGCGATACGCAGTACATCGCGGTCGTCAATGGTCCACCCGCCATCTTCTCCGATGCCGGCTCACGCGTCGGCCCGGGGCGGCTCCTCGTGTTCGCGCTTGGGCGAAGAGCCGAGCTGCCGTCCCCGGTTGCGCCACGTGGACCGATTCCCGCGCCGACGTTCAAGCTGGCGGCTTCGAACGCCGATCTCTTCGAGGGTGGCGCGCTGTTCAGCTCCTACTGCAGCCGCTGCCACAGCTTCACGTCGAACCTGGTGAAGGGTGGCGCCGTGCCCGACTTGCGACGGACCATGGCGGCGACCCACGCGACGTTCGAGGCAATTGTCCTCGGAGGAGCGCGCAAGGCGCTCGGCATGCCATCGTTTGCGAGGGACCTCACCCCATCGCAGGTGCGACTGATCCAGGCCTATGTGCTGGACCAGGCGCTACGTGAGTCGCGCGCGCCGACCGTTCGTCCGTAACCACTCGACCATGGGCATCCTCGCCGGGCAGCCATCCGGTGAGACCCAGACCTCGCTGAAGCGGTGACTCGAGTCCCGCCGGGCTGAGCAGCCACCGCCTAACGTACATTGGACCTGACGAGCGGTCGACGGACGCTCGCTGCGCTCGCATTGGTCATGACTCGCTCGCAGGTCAACTTCAGGCGTTAGGCAACACATCTGGCTTCGTAGACGGACACACCGTAATGAGCAGCTGGCAAGCGAAAGCATTCAGCCGCGCTATACGCGTCATCGTGCGCCGTCGGAACTGGGGCTCTGAAGACGCACTCGCCAGCCGCGCGCGCCGCGTCCTCGGGGCGCCGCCCGCGTACGGTCGGCTTGTCGCCGTCGGCTTGTCGCGAACCCCCTGTCGGAGCGCCGGGATGCGCGGCGAATGGCTCATCCCGCCACGACCGGTTCCCGGCGTCGTGTTCTATGTGCACGGCGGCGGCTTCGTCTCGTGTTCGGCGGCGACACACCGTCCGATCGCCGCCGCGCTGGCGCGTCTCACGCGGCGAACGGTCCTGAGCGTGGACTATCGGTTGGCACCGGAGGCACGGCTGCCGGCGGCGCATGAGGATATCACCGCCGCGTACGAGTGTGTCGTCGCGTCCGGGACACCGTCGTCCGAGATCGCTCTCGTCGGAGATTCGGCGGGGGGCAACCTCGTCCTGAGTTTGGCGCTCCGCGTACGCGGTCAGGCAGCACGCGCCCCGGCGTGCGTCGCGGCGTTCTCACCGTGGACGGATCTGACCGGTCGCAGCCCGTCAGTGCGAACGAACGCTGACCGATGTGCAATGTTCCACCCCGAGAACATGCGCGATTTTGCAGCCGCTGCTCTCGGCAGCGAGCCAGCTGATACGCCGATCGTGTCACCGGTGTATGCCGACCTGCACGACTTGCCGCCCGTGCTCTTGCACGTCGGTTCCACTGAACTCCTCCTCGACGACGCGAGACGCGTGCACGAACAGATTCGCCGAGTCGGCGGTGAGTGTTCGTTGCGGGTGTACGATGACGTGCCGCACGGTTGGCAAATGCTATTTCCGTTTGTGCCGGAAGCGGTCGCGTCGCTGCAGGAAACCGCGAACTTCATCGACGCTTCGTTGGCGCACGCCGGCTGTCGCGCCGTGTTGCCTAACGAACGCTGAAGCTGACCAGCGTTGTTGCACCACTTTCGTTGACACTTCTACCTAACCAGCCACGAGGTGTCACGATGCCCAGATCCGGGCCACGAGCCGTCCGGAAGTACAGCGACGAGTTCAAACTGACCGCGGTTCGCCTGAGTCAGCAGCGGGGGATCGAGGTGAAGACCGTCGCGGCGGCGCTCGCGATTCATCCCTTCATGCTGTCCAAGTGGCGGAAGGACGTGCGCGACGGCCGGCTGCGCGCGAAGGCGTGGACGGCACCGCCCCCCGGACCGGCGCGGGCGATCGCCCAGCTCCAGGCGCTCGAGCGGAAGTACGCCGAGCTACCGGAGGAGCACGACCTCCTAAAAAAGGTTCTTCACGGAATTTCGGAAAACGCGGCGCGGATCTCGCGGTCGTCGTGGACCAGTATTCCCGCCGGATCCTAACGCGTCGGCGCACCGTTGAAGCTGTTGAGCGATCTGCTGATTGCGCAGCGCTGCACACTGCGCTCTCAGATGACTCGCGTACAGCTTGGCTAGGGCGTTGATATGACTGGGCTGCTGATACGACTGGGCCTGCCGTCAAGGTGCGAGTGAGGTCGCGTGGCCTGGGGCAGCATCGACGGTGAATCCTGCTCATATACGGCGGTCAGCGTGTCGCCACGCCGGAGTGGTCAAGAATTGGATGCGTCGCGAGCTGGCGCATTCAGAAATTCTTATGTGTGGCAGCGTAGTCTGCCGACGAACGCCTACACTCCGCTCGGTTCCGGCTCCGGTGCCGCGTTCACAACCGCGGACGAAGGGCGCCGACTCGCAAAGCGACCCTTGAGCGCGAGGAACGGTTCTTCGAGGTACCGGCGCGACAGCAAAGCAACCCCAAACGAGACCACGAGGATGACCGTCGCTCGAAGAAGGACAGCCCCAGTCGGGCCAAATCTCTCGTCGACCTGGATTCCAGATCGGCTCAACAAGTAGACGTACGCATCACCGATGGACAAATGCACCAAATACAAGCAATAGCTCACGGCACCGGTGAGCTGCATGAGACGCCAACGGAGTGGCGACGTCCAAATCGTGCCTCGATGCGAAACGACCAGGACAAACAACGCACCAAAGAACAAATAGGTCTGGGTATAGCGAAGCGCGACGGCTGCAGTCGAGTGCGCACGCATGACGCCAGCTTGCAGCGATCCGAGTGTCAGCAAGCCATCGGCGACGATCATTGCAACAGCGATGCGCCTGCCGTTTTGCGCTGAGAAGAACCTGGAACTGGCCCACAAGGCGATCATCGCTCCCGTCGCCAGGCCGTCGAACCGAAACCAGGACAGCATGTAAATGAGATCCGCGCTCATTCCCCGCGCAGCGAACACGGCTCGGAAAAGAGGCGTTCCCAGAAAGATGAACGCCGAGATGCGAAATAATCCGACGCGTGTGGACAGCAGGACGAGGATGGGCCAGACCAGGTAGAAGTGCTCCTCGACGGCCAAAGACCACAGCACGGCGGGCCCATGGGGCTCGGGAATGTGGAGCAACAAGCTGAGATTTGCCGCAAACGGAATGCTCAGCAGGAAATACGACAGGTAGTCCGAGTAGCAAATCGCCCACACGATGATCACGCTGAAGTACAGCGGCATGATCCGCAGAGCGCGTCGTATGTAGAAGTTCTGGAAATATCTCGGGCGCGTCTTGGTCTCGAGAAGAATCCCCGTGATCAAGAACCCCGACAGCAGGAAGAACAAATCGACGCCGAGCCAACCATGGCCAAGGACCTGCTTCACAACAGTCGGCCAGCCCTCCATGGCCGAAGGCTGGTTGGCAAATCCGTAGAACGAATGCGCCAACAACACCATCCAAATGGCGATGGCTCGAATTCCATCGAGCTCCGGAACTCGCCGATCATGCGTGTCTTTGGGAGGCTCTGACATTACCGCAAATTTGTGGGTGGGCGTGATCGCGCGAAAGGCAGTCACACTCTCGTCAGACGGACGCTGCTGAGACAACGGGATAGGCGTCGGGAGTGGCTGGATGAGGTCACGCGTCCAAGAGGCGGGTTGTAGCGATCACCACTGCTCCGGACTCGTGCGGCCCATCCGGGCAACATCGGTGTTGGGCCGCCCTTACTTGGGCGCGAGAGTCAGTGACGCAATTCCCGGCTGACTTCGGCATTCGGCGGGTTGGAGGAATTCTCCGACTCACCGAATAGTCCCATTCCCGTCGTTCCTGAGGCGAGGGCAACGTTTGAGCCAAACCACGACCCAGTACACGAGGTC
>Ga0207674_10008545_pt1 | contig 11810 bp, 10 predicted proteins | sample KBSCornC72_FD_184303 | JGI IMG/M metagenome (GOLD analysis project Ga0207674, IMG submission 184303) | Corn rhizosphere microbial communities from Kellogg Biological Station, Michigan, USA - KBS Corn C7-2 (SPAdes) (version 2) | ecosystem: Host-associated > Plants > Roots > Rhizosphere > Soil ... | reverse complement strand
ATCTATTACTGCGGTTCTCAAGTTGTGATTCAGAGCCCCTTCATCCTTCCAAAACATTTGGCCGAACTGGTCTGACATGGTCGAAATCTCGCCGATATCTCCCGTCAAAAAATTCCAATGCTTTGGGTCCGCTTTAAATCGCTCGGCGTATGCCTTGAGAATTTCTGGGGTGTCAAACTCCGGGTCGAATGAAACCGTCAACAAATGCCAGTTCGTTGAGCCATTTGTCATTGCAGCTAATTTATTTTGCACTTCCTGAAAATTGCTCGACATCTTCGGACAGAAATTCGGCAGCGGACAGCGCGTGAAAATGAACGTAATCCCCACAGCTTTGCCCTTGAACTGACTGGTGCTTACCGCCTGCCCAAGCTCATTCGTGAAATGGTATTCCGGCAGAGCATCCCCAATTTGCAGCGGCTCGACATCGTGGCTGAAATGGAACACCCCCGCTTTTGACGGCAACTGGTTTGGATTCCCAACCGAAAGCTTCTGAATCTGATCGATCCAGACATCGTCATCCGTAACCGTCATTCGGAATTTTACCTGATCGCCCGCCTTTAATCCGACCAATTCCTTCGGCTCCTTTGCTTCGAACGGCATCACCATGGCCGGCATGTAATTGGTGATCGCTTCGTGCCGAATCGAAACCGTCTTTCCATCCGGCTTCAATTCCTTGATGACGCCTTTGACTTCAAAGACCTGGTTTGTTTTCGCGGTCGAATTGTTGACTGGCGTCGTCTTCGTATCCGCAACTTGAGCAGAGCGCCCGCACGCGGCTCCCAGAACCGAGACTCCCAACAATAACAAAATCAAACGAACCATAGACCCTCAACATGGGCAAGGATGGGAGGATTGGCAAGGACCGCTCAATTTGGTCCGGGAGGCAGAATCTTTTGGGGCTGAATAGAGAGGATAAATTTATCGTGTTCGGAGACGTCGCAGGCCCTCAGTAGAAAATCGATTAGCACTTGAGCGGCATCGTCGGAATTTTCCGGTAATGTTACTCGGAAATATTGTAAATGCTCATATTTCAGCCAGGGATGCGGCTTGGCTTTGCCAAAAAATTCTGCAATCGCTTCTTTCATCAATTCGTCGGAGGAACGCGCCACGAGCTCCAATTTGAATGAATCCTCGTCGTATCGGATGGTCAAAAGCACGTTCTTCGAGTACTGCAAAACAAACAGCACTTTGTCCTTGGAGAATTTCTCGTACAAATGACGCACGAACGCTCTGATTTCTCTCAGGCCACCTTGCCTGAATTGGTGCACATCGGGAGGCCCGAACACCTTGTCCCTTAACAGAACATCATTCAAATCCTTGCATCCGGTCGGCAATTCAATTGCTCGCTGCTTCGGATTAATAAACGGATTCACCGCGCCAGTATCCTCTTCTACGCCTTGTTCATCAAGCGACGTCCGCTCTTATTTCACTTCGATCTTCGAAGTTCGCGGTTGAATTCAATCCAATGCCGAACTTGCCTCCATCAGTCCACCTTATCCTTCTTCTCAAAATTTTTAGCACCCCCTTACCCCACAGATGTCCCACCCCCTCCTCTACAATTCTGCCCATATGAAATGAACGACTGATTAAGCATCAAACCCAAAAATCAAAATATGAATATCCAATCAAATATTGGCATCCGGTTTCTCTGCTCTGGACAAGCTCACCATTGCTTCCGATTCACTGGTCCGACAGGTTCGACTCGTCCCACCAGTCCGACCTGTTTGAATCCAGTCCAGTCAAGGCCAGTCAAGGCCAGTCCAGCCACCCCTCCCCCCGCCCGGTAAAGTAAAGGTAAGGAAATGGTAAAGTTTTTGGCTCTTTTTGACCATGAACCGCGAGTCGGGCGTGTAGCGGGTTGCGCTGTCAACTGCGTTCCAAATTCGTGCCCATTTGTGAAATTCGTGTCTTCCCAACTTGCAACCTTCAACTCGCAACATGCAACCACATCCCCGCCTTTCTTGACTTCCCTACTCCCTTTCAGAACACTTTTGCCCCTTATGGCTGATGCTAAGACCACCGAGCTTATGGAGAAGATCGTCTCTCTCTGTAAACGCAGAGGATTCATTTTTCAATCCTCCGAGATCTACGGCGGCCTTAACGGTTTCTGGGACTACGGCCCGCTCGGCGCGGAACTCAAACGAAACATCAAAGAAGCCTGGTGGCGTTCTATGACGCTACTGCGCGATGATGTCGTTGGCCTCGAAGCCACCATCATCATGCATCCAAAAATCTGGGAAGCCAGCGGCCATACCAGCACTTTCAGCGACCTGATGGTCGATTGCTTGCTGACCAAGAAGCGCTTTCGCGCCGATCAGGTCGAACCTCAAAGTGGCATCGCCTATTTTTACACGGGCGCAACCGATGGCGCCTCCGGCAAGGAATCGAAGGATTCATTTTCCGTCCTGCTGCCTCCCGGCAAACCACCCGAAAGCGCTCGGAAGGTGGCAAAACAATTTTATCAACAACGCGGGGTGGAGAACACCACACTCATCGGTGAGCGCACTGAGCAAGTAAAGGACACGATTCGTTATAATCCCGAAAATGGTAGCCTGTTGACTGAACCTCGTCCCTTCAATTTGATGCTCAAAACCTACGTCGGTCCGGTCGAAAGCGAGGACAACAAATCCTACCTCCGTCCCGAGACTGCGCAGGCCATTTTTGCTCAATTCAAAAATGTCCTCGAAGTTTCGCGCCAAAAAGTTCCATTCGGTATCTGCCAAATCGGCAAAGCATTTCGAAACGAAATCAATCCGCGCAATTTCACCTTCCGTTCCCGTGAATTCGAGCAGATGGAGCTCGAATTCTTCATCCGACCAGACGAAGCCGTCGAAGCCATTTATGGCAATGTCGCAACGCCCTCCGGTCCTGGCCATCCTGGCGAGCCTCAGCCCAATTGGGGTTGGCAAATGTGGCATCAATATTGGGTCGAAGAACGATTTCGCTTTTACGAAAATATCGGCCTGCCGCGCACATCACTCGTCGAGTATTGGCAAAAGTCAGATGAACTTGCGCACTACGCTCGCGCTACAGTTGACATTCTGTACAAATTTCCCTTCAGCAAACGCGATGAAAAAGGTGAGTTGATGGGCGAAGAACTCGAAGGTGTCGCCGCGCGCAGCGACTTCGATCTTTCCCAACACCAACGATTTTCCGGCAAGCAGATGACGGCTTTTGATGAAGAATTGAAGGCGGCCTGGCCGAAATTGGACGACGCAAAAAAAACGGCTCTTTCTCAGCGGTACTTTGAATCGCGCAAGAAATATCTAGTCAAAGTCGGCGAGCCAGAAGCCAAAGCCGAAAAACAGGCCAAAGAGGAATCGGACGCATTGACCAAAGGATATTATATTCCGCATGTCATCGAACCCTCCGCCGGCGTCGATCGCTTAGCCCTGGCACTAATCTGTAACGCTTACGGTGAAGATCAGGCTCCGGACGAAAAAGGCAAAATGGAAACGCGCGTTGTGATGAAATTTCATCCGCGCATCGCGCCTGTAAAAGTGGCCGTTTTTCCGCTCCTCAAAAACAAACCGGAGCTGGTGAAGAAAGCAAAAGAAGTTCGTGACCTGCTGCGCCCGCACATGTCCGTTTTTTACGACGAAGCGGGTGCCATTGGCCGGCGTTATCGCCGTCAGGACGAAGCCGGCACGCCCTTTGGAGTCACAATCGATTTTGATACGCTCGGCGAAAAGGGCCCCGAATTGCAGGAAACAGTTACATTGCGCGAGCGCGATAGTATGAAACAGGAACGCCTCAAAATTGCCGACCTGCCACAACGCTTGCTCGCAACGATTCGCTGATCTCGCGTAGAGTCGTCAACATTCCAATTAAGTGAGCGAAAACAAGAATTCCAAACATCCACTGAAAAAGCTGAAGAGGTCGATTCGCGAGATGCAGCAGCGCCACCGCGACAGGCATCGCCCGACCGGCTTTGGTTTCGTATTCGCAGACCGCGTCGATTATCTCGATCCTCAGCGTTGGGATTCGGTTACCAGGAGCGGAAGCGTTTTTCTCAGCCGGGATGTGCTGCGGGTTACCGAACAACACGGTCCGGAGAACATTCAGCCGCGATATGCAATCATTTTTCGGGATGGTCAGGCCGTGGCCGTTCTGGCGGCGCAGGTGGTTGCGATAAGCGGCGAACAGCTCAGGCCGGACCGGGACGCAGTCAAGGATCGGAGTAGGGCGAGACTGCTACGACGCGTCCTCGCGCCGGCGATGAATGTTGCAACCGCTAACATCAACGAGCGGATGTTGGTCGCGGGGAATCTATTGTCATGGGGATTTCATGGCGTAGGTTTTCTGCCCGGTGAAGATCCCGCCACACTTTGGCCGGGAGTAGCCGAGGCGCTGTATCGGATTCGGCGGGCGGAACGCCTGACGGGCGAAACGAATTTCGTCATGGTGAAAGATGTCACGCCGAACGAGGCAGGACTCGACGCGTTGCATCGGTTCAGTTATCGGCCGATGGAAACTGAGCCGAATATGGTGCTGAAAATTGAGCCGTCGTGGCGCACTTATGATGACTATCTTGGCGCACTCGATGCGAAATACCGCCGAAATGCCAAAGACCAGGTCAAGAAATTGGGGGCAGCAGGTTGTGTGGTCCAGCCGCTGTCCGAATTAGAAGCCGATGCGGGTAGATTGCATGAATTATATTTGGCAGTGCACGGCAATGCTGCCGTTCGATTGGTGACGTTGCCACCGACCTATTTGCCCGCGTTGGCGCGCGCTGCCGGTAAGAATTTTCGATGCACCGTTATTCGGAGAGGAGATGAGCTACTGGGATTTGTGACGGCGATTCGCGACGGTGACATGGCCTTGGGTTATTATATTGGATTCGACCGCGAAGCGGCCGCAACGGGCTTGCCAATCTATCTGCAGTTGTTGCATGCCACGATCGCGGCTGCAATTGACTGGGGTTGCAAGGCACTTTCGCTAGGTAGAACGGCGTTGGAGCCAAAGGCAGCTCTGGGAGCGAAGCCCGAACCCATGTCAGTTTGGCTCAGGCACCGGGTTCCAGCGTTTAATTGGATTTTCCGAGGTCTGTTAGGGGGCGTGCCCCATGCGGAAGCGCCCGAACGAAATCCGTTCAAATCAACGCGCGGAACTGTCGAAGATAGTACCGGGACATCGCCCAAAATCGGGTTGTGAACTGGCGACATTCAACTGAGACGAAAGTCGAGGAAACCACGCTGCAGATCGGGTTCGTGGAAACTCAGGGTCGCGCAGCGCTCGCCACCAGCAATGCTGCGAGCGACTGGCTTTGCGGCTGGTGTCTGAATCACGTCGCCAAAGAGAAGGATCGATTCTCTTACGATGGGCAGGACGAGTTTGTCTTCGCGAATCCGGAAGGAATACGGTTTGAAATCATTACTTTTTCACAAACGATCGGATGCAGTGAAACCGGCGAACCAACGCTGGAACATACCTGGTTTCCGGGACATGCTTGGTCTTTTTGCGTTTGCGACCGTTGTGGCCAGCATTTGGGCTGGTGTTACAGCGGAACTCACGAATTTGCAGGCTTGATCAAAGATCGCATTGTTCGGGCCGTCGCGATCATGAATTAATGGAAGGTGGGGGGGGCGAGCGTCCCCGCGAGCCTTCGAGATGAGATAAACCTTGCACCTATACTGGCTCGCGAGGACGCTCGCCCCACCACAAATTGAGGCAATAAAGACTTGAGATTTTGCGGCGTATCGGTTAGGAATTGCTGCGTTGCCGAAGAATAGATTCGTGCGGGGATCTGTTCTGGAGGAATGCCAGGTTTGGGCGTTCGACGGTTTCAAAATTAAATGCATTTCAAAAGAGTTTCGGCTCAGATCATTGCCGCTTTGGTAGGGTTATCCCTACCTGCGGCGATTGTGGATCCTGCAGACGCCGAGCCGTTGAATGGCTGGGTTACGGCAACGGGGACGCCGACGCTCACCGAGGCTGGGCCCGGCCAATTGCATGCGAGTTGGGGCGGCGCGGGAATCGCCATTTACGCGCCACTCGGAACGAACAGTCAGGGATACATGCTGGTCCCCGGGCACAGGCTGACTTTCTCCGGCTTCATCACAAATACCTCATTTAGTTGGGGAAATCAGCAGTTCCGATTTGGATTATTCAGTAACAATGGCGAAGCCCCTGACGTATTTACCAATTGGCTGGGGTATTGGCTTCCGAACACAATTGGCGGCTCGCACTCGGACGGTCCGCACAAAAGAGTCCTCGGCCAAACGAACGGGTTTTGGCAAACGGGCGGAAGCGCTTTGGTTGGAACGGCCGTCGCAGCAACCGGCGCGGCCACTGGCGGTAACTTACCGTATGGCATTTATCAATTCTCGATCATGCTCGCGCGTTTGGACGCGACCAACCTCAATATTAGCTGGGAGTTGGAAAACGTCGCCGATCGCAGCTTGAATCCCGTGCGGGGAGTTTATTCTTTCGTCGGCACGGTCACCGATTCGACTTCGGATGGATGGTCGTTCAATCGGGCGATGCTTTTCACTGGAAACAGTTCAGGAACGATGTCGTGTGGTGAATTAACAGTAACTTTTGGTCCTCAACCGCCGGTGGTTGCAAGTGCGACACCGAACTCGGGGGCTGTTCCACCTGCGTCTGCCGAGTCACGGGGTCCAAAAGCAGCGCCGGGAAAAAGTAATGTCGAACCTGTAGCGGTTCCAAATGACTCCGGTGGCGCATTGTGGGTGATCCTGACCGGGCTGATTGGAATCATCGGCCTGCTGATTTGGGGAATTGTCATTGTAAAACGGCTGGCGCGAAATGCGATGCTGGCACACGAATCACAAGCGCTAACAAGCCGGATGATTGGAGATGAAAGCACCGCGGCGTCGCCCGATGCGTGGCGGCAGCGGGCGCTGGCAGCCGAGGCTTTGGCGGCCAAGCAAACTCAGATACTGGATGAAAAAGTTGGTCCGGAATTGCGGGAATTTGCCAAGGAAGCGTTGGTCCAGGGATTATATCACCAGCGCAACGCATTGATCGAAACGCAAAAACGAGCGCAGCAAGCGCTGACAGAACTTGAAACCCGGCTTTCCGAATTGCACTTGCCGATCCATGAACGGATTTTGGCTTACGAGAAGAGAATTTCTGAATTGGAGAAAGAATTGGAAACGCGTGGCGAAGAAATGCGTGAGCTGACGAAGGCTACTTTGCTGCTCGTAAAACAAAAGCTGGAACAAGAGCGTGAACGGGAAATGAGCGAACCGCGTTACGGTTGGGAGTAAATCCCGGTTCAGTGCACCAGCCAAAAACAACCGACGGCCATCGCGCTGATGGCGCAAGCACTCATCAAACCGCGATAGATTCTCGCGCTGCCACCCGCCCAGCGAGAAGCAATCAAGCCGATTAGCCACGAAAATGTGGCCATTGAAAGGACGGTTCCAACCGCAAAGGCCGTCAGATAGCCGATGGCCTGGATTCGAGTCGGGAATGCGAGAATAGGCAAAACGCCAAGAAAATGCGAGCTTCCCGCGAGCCCATGAAGGATACCGATCCCAAATGCCGCGTGAGTATGATGTGAATGGGCAGCAGGCTGCTCATGAGCGATCGCATGCGTGTGAGCATGCAGATGGACGTGGCGTTCGCCGTCGTGTTCATGTTCGTGAGCATGGATGCGGAAGGCCTTGCGCAACGCCCAATAGCCGATTCCGATGAGCATGATTCCAACAACGCGTTCGCCCCAGGAAGAAATCAAATCGACGGGAATCAAATGGCGAAGCCAAAGCGAAAGGAGGCCGATCACGGCGACGCCCGCTGAATGCCCCATGCCCCAGCGCGCGCCGGGAACCCACGAACGTTGCGGCTTGCGCACCGCCAGAGGCGCAATCGCGGCCAAATGGTCTGGTCCTGACCAAACGTGAATAATTCCGGCAATTAATCCGGTTATAGCTGCGATCATAATTCGGTTTTGATTTCCCCGCGATATTCGTCCGAGGTTTCTCCGCGAGAATCTGCCTTATAGTCCGCATTCTAGCAAAGCAAAGTTGTCACTCAGAATTTTGCGAATATTTGAAAATTCATCCAGATATTGCGTCTCGCTATTCACAAAATTGAATTTCTCGCAATTGAATGACAACACTGTCATTTGCAATCCAGCGCCCCACGTCTAATCTCATTTGAAACTCATTCACTTCTATTATGAAAAGGCATTTCAACTGGACATTAATTGGCCTGGTTTCTATCGCAAGCAGCATGAGGGCCTGCGGCGGCGAAGCTTATCATTTACTGAAAGAAATCCCAATTGGTGGTGAAGGCGGGTGGGATTATTTGTCCATCGACCCGGCGGCCCATCGTCTTTATGTGTCGCACGCGACTAAAGTCGTCGTGGTTGACACAGAAAAGGATACCGTGGCTGGTGAAATTGAAGATACACCAGGAGTTCACGGGTTCGCGATAGCACCGGAATTGGGCCGTGGTTTTGCGAGCAATGGGCGGGAAGCCAAAGCGAGCATCGTGGATCTGAAAACATTGAAAACGATTTCCAAAGTTGAAACCGGTGAAAATCCTGACGCAATTCTATACGATACCGTCCATAAAGAAGTGTACACCTTCAACGGGCGCGGACATTCAGCGACGGTAATTGAAGGGAAGAATGGAAAAGTGGTCGCCACGATTTCTTTGCCGGGCAAGCCGGAGTTTGCGGTGGAGGATCCGAAAGCAGACCGAATTTACAATAACATTGAAGACAAAAACGAAGTTGTAGTGATTGATGCCAAAGAACACAAGGTGGTGAATACATGGCCCATTGAACCGGGCGAATCTGCTTCAGGCATGGCAATTGATCGCGAGCATCACCGGCTTTTCCTTGGATGTGATAACAAGATGATGCTCATGATGGACAGCACGAGTGGGAAGATCATTGATAAGGTTGCAATTGGCGAAGGTGTTGATGCGAACGCGTTCGACCCCGAAACTCAACTTGCATTTGCGTCGTGTCGCGATGCGACGACCATCGGCCACGAGGACAGCCCCAACAAACTCACGGTGGTCCAAACATTAAAAACGGCGACGGGAGCGCGGACGATAGCACTCGATCCGAAAACGCATAAGATCTACCTGCCAGCCGCACAATTCGAGGCTCAAGAACAAAAATCCGACGGCTCGAGAAAACGACCTAGAACTGTCGCTGGGACATTTAAGATTTTGGTGTACGGGATGTAAAAGCCGGCAGGTATAGCCTAACAATAAGCCAATAGTTCCAAACGATTTCCTTCTTGTCGGAACTCTGATGCGCGGTTAAGAAGTTTTCGTGGCAGCGAAGAAGGTATCCACATCCCGCATCATCGTTTTCGGAGTGCTGGTCGTAACAGGTTTATACGTTGTCTGCGTCATCGGTCTGACGATAGGCCAACGGAAGTTACTCTACTATCCGTGCAAGGTATCAATCACGGAGCAGCAACCGGCGGCAGCAAAGACCGGATTCAAACCGTGGAAGAATGGCAAAGGCGAGCCAATCGGTTGGTTTCGCCCAAGCCCAAGCGGACCGACAACACGGACGATTTTGTTGCTGCACGGAAATGCGGGTTGCGCGTCGGGTTGGTTTCACTATGCGGAGCAATTTCAATCAGCTGAGCCGATTGATTTTTACATTCTGGAATATCCCGGCTATGGCGGTCGAAGTGGCAGACCGGCGCAAATAACTATTCTTCGGGCGGCAGATGAGGCATTCGACAGGATGCCTTCGAATTGCACGATCTGCATCGTGGGAGAATCTTTAGGCACGGGACCTGCATGTTACCTGGCCGGCAAGCACGCCGCTGTTGTGAAGGGGGTTTTTCTCGTCGCGCCTTACAACAATATGGCGCGGGCTGCAGGCGCGCATTTGCCGTTATTTCCCGTGAAATGGATGCTAAGGGACAAATATCCCTCAGACGAATGGCTTAAGAATTATCACGGGCCGTTGGCTGTGATGCTCGGCGGAAACGATTCGGTGATTCCCAGCGAGTTAGGCAGAATTTTATTCGACGGATATCACGGGCCGAAGAAGTTGTGGTTCAAGCCTTTGGCGACGCACGACGATCTTCACGCCGGAGCACCGGAAGCGGCGCCAGAGATTGTCGAATTTTGGCGTGGCGCGGAATGAATAAGGCGGCGGCGAAATAACGAGCGATCAAAACAATTCGTAAGTTACTTAACCGGATTGCCGCCACCCATCGCCAACTCGGCCAGATTGAGCAGATCTTTGTAAGCTTCCTCAAACGCATCCGCGTTGACCTTGTCAGCCGCGTCCGGCCCGACAGCTTCAATTAACGCGATACGATTGAGAATCAGCGGAAGATCATCTGGAGTAGGATGCTTCGGATCAGGCAAGCCTTCTTCGTTTAAGTCTTCAATCAGGTCCTGACGTTCATTGGCTGGAAGACTCAGGTCATTGATCGCCTCAAACCAATAAAGTTCGGCTTCGGGGTCGAAACCGACCATTGCCAGCGCTTCGCGTGCGATTGGGTCGTGAAGTGGCTCTTTTGCCGCTCGATTTTGCGGCGATTTCTGCGGCGTGGAAGCGACAGGATCCAGCTGAATCTGAGCCATGTCGGGCGTGGAATTTGAGACAAAAAGGTCGGTTGCCGTCATTTGCGGTGATCGCCGTTTAATAGGCCAACTTTGCTCGGATGCTAACCTGGTCTGATTTGTTTTCGGTGACAGTTGATGCGCGCGATTGCGTCCGCAAATGATAATTCCGGCAGCGAAGCAGCCGGCAACAACGAAACCGCATAGCAGGATTGCTTTAATTTTCATGATGAAATCTTGCTGATACAGAATGACAGGCGGCTGAAGCGGGCATGACACATATGTAATCCGTTTTTCTGTTCATTCCAAGTCAATCAATATGACAAATCTGTCATCGAGTAATCATGGAATTGTCATGCCCTTTTGTTGCACTGAGTCGGCCGGAATAGTTCCGGCGGAATCGAAGTTATGAAATTGAATCAAATGATCTGTTCAGTGGCAGCCATTGCCACACTCGCATTGGGACTGACTGGTTGCGTGACGGAAGAGAAACGCGAGGCAAAACTTCACGCTGAGGCAAAGGTCAGCAGAGCAGACGCGGAGAAGACCGCGTTGGCGAAGGTTCCGGGCGGCACAATCAAGGAAGGTGAACTGGAAAAAGAGAAGGGCAAATTGATTTGGTCCTTTGATATCTCTGTTCCTGGCTCAAAGGATATTAAAGAGGTGCAGGTGAACGCGATTACAGGTGAGGTTGTTTCAGTGGAAACGGAAACGGCGTCTGCCGAAGCGAAAGAGAAGAAGAAGGATAAAGAAGAGGACGAGAAGGAGGACAAGAAATAGGGCTCTTGTCCGCGCCGCAAGAAAAACCTTGGGTCAACGTTTGCTCGGTTCTACCCTAGCGAAATGCGCGTGCTCGTGGTGGAAGATGAAAAGAAGACCGCCGCGTTTGTCCGCAAGGCGCTTCAGGCTGAGGGGTTCGCCGTGGATGTCTGCCACAACGGCGAAGAAGCCTGGTCTGCGACGCGCTTGACTCCATTTGACGCGATTGTGCTGGACGTCATGTTGCCCGGCCGGGACGGACTAAGTCTGCTTCGCCAATTGCGAGAAAAGCAGAATCGCACGCCGGTGTTGCTGCTGTCTGCACGAGGTGAAGTTACTGAGCGCGTCGAGGGGCTGAATGCGGGCGCTGATGATTATCTTCCCAAGCCGTTTGTGATTGCCGAATTGGTTGCCCGAGTCCGGGCACTTGGACGTCGAGGCAGTGATTCGCACTTAACGGTCCTGCGAGTAAGCGATCTTAGCCTGGACACAATCAGCCACCAGGCTGAGCGCGGCGGGGTAAAGATCGAGCTGAC
>Ga0207674_10008542_pt1 | contig 11812 bp, 12 predicted proteins | sample KBSCornC72_FD_184303 | JGI IMG/M metagenome (GOLD analysis project Ga0207674, IMG submission 184303) | Corn rhizosphere microbial communities from Kellogg Biological Station, Michigan, USA - KBS Corn C7-2 (SPAdes) (version 2) | ecosystem: Host-associated > Plants > Roots > Rhizosphere > Soil ... | reverse complement strand
TTTGTCCTCTTGCCAGCCATTGAATCCATCACTCGGGATGGCGAGTCGCCACGCCCACCTTCAAAACACTTCGTACCCGGCAATTTAGAGCGGAAAATATCCGTCCATGCGCGCGATTCTCCTCCTCGTCCTCGCCATCGGCATTGGGCCGTTGTCTTGTGCTGCGGCAGACCTTACGGCTGACCAGGTGCGCGAACTGTTGGCAACAGCAGACCGCGACAGACCTGCCGACCTGGCCGGCAAGAATCTGTCCGACCTGGATCTGAGCAACATGGACTTTAAAGGCGCCAATCTCACCGGCGCCAATTTGTTTGCGGCTCGTCTCGTCTCATCCAACCTGGCGGGTGCAAGGCTTGCGCGAGCGAACCTGAACGGAGCGTGGCTCATGGGCGCGAAGTTCGCCGGTGCTGACCTTTCTGACAGCTCCATGCTGAGCCTGGTGATCCTCGGCGGTCAGGTCAAGGAAAAGCCGAATTTTGCCGGCGCCAATTTGTCCGGTGTCCGGATGATCGCCGATCTCCCCGGTGCCGATTTGCATGGAGCCAATCTCAGCCGGGCCAATCTCGCAGTCGATATGCGGAACCAAGGCATGGGACAGATGCGAACCGACCTGAGCGGCGCAAATCTGGCGGGCGCCAATCTGCAAAGCGCGGACCTGAGCCGGTCACTCATGATGTTTGCCAATCTCAAAGGCGTCAATTTGAGAGGCGCCAATTTATCTAATGTGAAGCTGGCCGGTGCGGATTTGTCGGGCGCGGACATTGCAGGCACCGATTTCACAGACGCCGATTTGGAGGCGACCGTGCTCAAGGGTGTCAAGAACATGGACACGGCTAAGGGAATGGACAAGGCGAGGAACCGCGACAAGGCAGTGGAGTGACGGCCATCTAGAATACCGGGAGGTCATATACCAAGTCAGCCATGTCTCATGCCGCGTGAGCGGTGGGTCCGTCGCAGAAACCGTCCGCTGCGCTCGCTCGCAACCTGTCCCGCTCGATACGCGATTGCGCCGTTCACGAATACGGACTCGATACCCACGGACAATGCGTTCGGCTGCTCGAAGGTTGCGACGTCCTTGACGGTGGCTGCGTCGAACACGACGATGTCTGCGTATGCGCCTTCGCGGATCTCGCCGCGATCGTCGAGATGGAAGTTGCGCGCGGAAAGCCCGCTCATCTTGTGCACGGCGGTCTCGAGGGAAAACAGTCCCAGATCTCGACTGTAATGCCCCAGCACCCGAGGAAAGGTTCCCCATAGCCGCGGATGCGGATGCTGGTCGTGCGGGAGGCCGTCCGAGCCGATCATGGTGGCTGGATACTGGAGCACCCGCTGTACGTCATCCTCGCGCATCTGGAAGTAGCAGGCGCCTCCCGGCTGCAGCCTTTCGCACGCCGCCTGTTGCGAGCAACCCCATTCGGCCGCGATGGCGGCGAGCATGCGCCCAGACATTTGCGGGTGCGGCGTCGACCACGTGACCATGATGTCGATGATGCCGTCGACCGCCTCCTCGCGCAGCACCGTCGAGCCCGCGATGTACGGATACGCGTCGAGCGCGATCGGCTGGTGCCCGCGCGCGGCGTCGATGTGCGCGAGCGTCTCCACGGTGCGGCCCCAGTTCCGGGGCCCCGCGCATTTGTGATGGGAAACGACCACCGGAACACTGCCCCGACGACCGGTGGCGAACGCTTCGTCCAGCGAGTCGATGACCTTGTCGGACTCGTCGCGGATATGCGTGGTGTATACGCCGCCCGCGTCGCCGGCTACTCGGGCGAGCAACGTGAGCTCATCGATGTCGGCGGCCGCGCCGGTCGCGTAGAACACTCCGGAGCTCAAACCCGCCGCGCCCGCTGCCATGCCCTCGCGCAGCAGCTCGACCATCTTCGCTTGTTCCGCTGGCGTGGCGCTACGGGAAGGATCGCCCATCGTCGCCACTCGCAACGTCGAGTGGCCGACCAGCGCCGCCACGTTTACCGCGGGCCGCGCCTTTTCGAGCGCCGCGATGTACGCGGCCATCGTCGGGTGAATGTATTTGTCACTCCCCAGCAGGTTGAGCGGCGGTGGCGCGTCGGCATGCACCAGCGGCGCCAGGCTGATCCCGCAATTCCCGATGACGACGGTCGTGACGCCCTGGCTGATCTTCGGCAGCATTTGTGGCGCGGCTAGCATGATCTGGTCGTCATGCGTATGCACGTCGATGAAGCCGGGGGCCACGATCTTCCCGGTGACGTCTTGCACCTCGGCGTCCCGCTTCGGCAAGCTCGTGCCGATGGCCGCGATGCGGTCACCTTCGATGCGCACGTCGGCGACGAAACGCGGAGCGCGCGTGCCGTCGACCACCGTTCCGCCGCTCAGGACGAGCGCGCGAGTTCCTCGTTGTCTCATAGCGGCTGCACGTCGCCGTTGGACCACGCCCGTTCGAGCACCGGATGCGTTTCGCTGTCGACGCCGCGCTCCCGCAACACCTGCCGCACGCGCTTCAATTGACGCAGCGCAGGTGGGCCGCGGCGCAAGCCCGTGCCGACCATCAATATTTCGACGTACGCCATCTGCGCGAGATACGCCTCGGTTCCGACGCGCATCGAGGGATCGTCCGGAACGACCACCGGCAGGACGACGTCGGCGCGCTCCGCGAGCGGTGTACCCGGGCGTGTGATGGCGACGATCATCGCGCCTTGTTCTTTGGCAATGTCGACGGTCTCCAGCAGGAAAGGCATTCGTCCTATATGCGAGATCGCCAGCGCAACGTCGTGCTTGTTCATCGTCGCCGCCGACACGAGCTGCAGATGCGCATCGAAATAAAAGTTCGAAACCAGGCCGAGCCTGGAAAAGCGTGCCTGTGCGTCGCTGGCCATGAACATCGAGGTATTGCCCACCGCGTAGCAATCGACTCGCCGCGCTTTGGCGATCCGCGTGATGGCGCGCTCGATATCCTCCGGGGAGATATGCTGTTCGAGGTTGGCGAGCGCGCTGGCCGCGCCCTGCAGAACCTTGTGCGTCACGGCCTGCATGTTGTCGCCTGGAACGACGGCGCGATGCAGTGTCGATGTCCCGACGGCGAGGCTCTGCGCCAGGTGCAGCTTGAATTCGCGCAAGCCCGCAAAACCCAATGCGCGGCAGAAGCGGATGATGGTTGGCGCGCTGACCTTGGCCCGGCGCGCCAACGCGTCGACATTGGCGCGCACGGCGAAATCCGGATCCGCCAGCATGGCCGCGGCGACCTGCCGCTGTCCCTGCGATAGTGTGTCGACGCGCTCACGCATCGTGAGGAGAACATCGCCCACGGGACGATGGAGCTTGTTGCGATGTTTGGCCGCCGGACTCATAGGATGGCCATCAGAAGAAGGTCCGGATCGCGCCGGTCACACGATAGTCGTCATCGACCGTGAACAGGGCGCGCCACTTGTCGAAGGTCGTGCACGGATGCGAGATGCCGCAGCCTACAAGATCACCCACTTGCGGGGCCGCATCGTCGTCGGCAGAGAAGCGCAAATACGCGTGCTGATCGTTCATGTTGGCTATCTTCCACGTTGCCGGCGCGGGCTGCGGCGCAGTGTCGATTCCCGGCCGGTAGCGTTTGCATACGATCGGCATCTCGAGGTCGAACGACGCATCGCGCTTGCCCATGGTGAGGATCGCCAACCCCGGCTCCGGGCACGATTGCGCTCGCGACCAGACTTCGAGCGCCGGCCGTAGCCCGGGCCGCGATTGCCAGGCGGTGCCGCTGCGCGCTTTCACGCCCTCCAGCATACGGTTGTAGAAGCCCGAATCGTGCGTGACGTAGCAGCCGCTGCGCAGGATCGTGAGCACAGGCTTCGATAGCTTCATCGGCAGATCGCGCGCGACGATGTCGAACGCGGCCGAGCCACCCGCGGTGAGGATGATCGAACGACCGGCGAAGAGTCCTTCGCGGTCGCAGGCGAGCGCGACATCGTGCACGCGCTGCATCAGCCCGGCAACCATGATCTCGTCGCGACCCGAGTCGCCGGTGATTTGCAGCCCTTCGTAGCATTCGAGGCCCGACAGGGCGATGGTCTTGCTTGCAGCGACGACCCGTGCGACGCCGACCGCCTCGTCGAACGTCCGCGCGCCGGTGCGGCCCCCCGCAACGCCTAGCTCGACCAGCGCGGTGAGCTTGCGCGACATCGATTGCGAGTCGGCGACACGTTCTATCGACGTCAACTGCGCTTGCGAATCGATCAGGAAATGAAACTCGAGGTCCGGGTGCGCTTCCTGCAGATGGATCACCGCGCCCACTTCGGCTCTACCCAGCAGCTGATTGGCCATGATGATGCGACGCACACCGAAGCGCACGCAGATGTCGAGCTGCTGCACATTTGCGACGGTGATGCCCCATGCGCCCGCGGCAAGCTGCTGCGCGAAGATCTGCGGCGCCATCGTCGTCTTGCCGTGCGGCGCCAGCAACACCCCCGTCGACGCGGTGAAGTCACGCATCCACGCATGATTGTGCGCGAGCGCCGAATCGCAGATCACCGCCTGCGGCAGCGGCAGGTCACCGGCCAGAAGGCTCCACCGCTGTGCGCCGATGGCGGAGATCGGCAGTGCGGGGCTGGATAGCGGATACCCTTTGGTCGCCACGTCGAGCGTTTCTGAAAGGATCGTGGTGAGATTCATCATAGGTCTTCAGAGAACATCGTCGCGGATGCAGGCTTTGAATCGACCTGGAGCCACTTCGCGCAATGCAGGTACGGTTGCGGCGCACGCAGGCAACGCGTACGGACAACGGGTTCGGAAAACGCAGCCCGACGGTGGATCGACCGGGCTCGGAATATCGCCTTCGAGCAGACGGCGGCCGCGGCGCGCTTCTGGGTCCGGCCGCGGTGACGCTTCGAGAAGTGCTTCGGTGTAAGGATGCTTGGGCGTCTCGTACAGCGCCTTCGCTGGCGCGACTTCCATCACCTTGCCGAGGTAGAGCACGACGATCCGATCGCACAGGTATTCGACAACGTCGAGGTCGTGCGAGATGAACAGCATCGTGAGGTCGAAGCGCTCACGCAAGTCCGACAGCAAATTGATGACCTGCGCCTGAATGGAGACGTCGAGCGCGGACACCGGTTCGTCGGCAACGATGAACTGGGGCTCGACGGCAAGCGCGCGGGCGATGCCGATCCGCTGCCGCTGCCCGCCCGAAAACTCGTGTGGAAAACGCTGCGCATGCTCGGGCGCGAGACCGACGAGCGACAATAGCTCCGCGATTCTTTTCGCGCGCGCGGCTCCCGGGTGGAGGCCGTGCGTGGCCATCGCTTCATCCAACGTATCGCCAACGCGCCGACGGGGGTTCAGGCTCGCGTAGGGATCCTGAAAAATGATCTGCAGGCGACGGCGGTAGGGACGCATGGCGCTGGCGGACAAGCGCGCGAGATCGAAGCCCCCGAACCACACTTCGCCGGCGGTCGGCTCGATCAGCTTCAGCACGGAGCGTCCGATCGTGCTCTTGCCGGAACCCGATTCGCCGACGAGGCCCAGCACCTCGCCCTTCGCGATCTCGAAGCTGACGTCATCGACGGCGCGCACCGGGCGATCACCGTGTCCGAAGTACTTCTTGAGGCCGCGGACCGCGAGCATTGGCGCGCTCGCAGCTTGTTGTTGGCCGTCCGAGGACGCGCTCAAAGCATGCCCCAGCGTACGCAGCGCGAGCGCTGACTGGCGGCGACTTCCGCAAGGGGTGGCATCGCGGTGGAACATTCAGGCAGTACCAGCGCGCAGCGCGGAGCGAACGCGCAGCCGGGCAGGGGGTCGAGCGGGCTCGCGACCTGGCCGGGAATCGCATTCAATCGCCTTCTCGTTGCGGCCATTGCGGATGCATCGTCCGATGGCTCGTCAAGTGCACGCCGAGGCAGGCATTCGAGAAGGCCACGCGTGTAGGGATGCCGGGGTCTCTTGAACAACGAGTGGACGTCGCTCTCTTCGACCACGCGACCGCCGTACATGACGACGACGCGGTCGGCGATTTCGGCGACGACGCTCAAGTTGTGGGTGATGAACAGGACACCCATGCCGATTTCACGTCGCAGCTTGTCGAGCAGCGCGAGAATCTGCGCCTGGATCGTGACGTCGAGCGCCGTGGTGGGCTCGTCGGCGATAAGGAGCGACGGATTGCACGAGAGCGCCAGCGCGATCATCACCCGTTGCCGCATCCCGCCGGACAACTGATGCGGATATTCGTCGAGGCGCTGTCTCGCCGCCGGAATCTCCACCAGCTCCAGCATTTCCAGCGCGCGCTTCATCGCCTCGGTGCGATTCAGGCCCAGGTGCAGTGCCGCGGTTTCTGCGATCTGATCGCCGATGGTGAACACCGGGTCCAGGCTCGTCATCGGCTCCTGAAAGATCATCGCGATATCCCGACCACGGAGCTTCCGCAGCGCCTTGAGGGGAAGTTTCGCCAGATCGACGACTGGCCCTTCGCGAGTGCGGAACAGAATCTCGCCCCCTACAATCCGCCCCGGAGGATTCGGGATCAATCCCATGATCGACAGGCTCGTCACCGACTTGCCGGAGCCGGATTCGCCGACGACGGCAAGTGTCTCCTCCGCGTTCAGCGCAAAGGAGACATCCTCGACGGCCTTGACGTCGCCGGCGTCGGTGAAAAAATGAGTCCGCAGATGATTTACCTGCAGCAGCGGGACGACCGCTTGCGCGGAGGTCGGCACGATCACATCGCCTTTCGAAGCTTCGGATCGAGCAAGTCGCGGAAACCGTCGCCCACCATCTGCAGCGACAGCGCGGATAGGACTATGGCGACGCCGGGAAACACGACGAGCCAGATCGCCTGATGCGCGAATTGCTGGCCGCTTGCAATCATCGTGCCCCACGTCGGCAGATCGGGCGGAACTCCGACGCCCAGGAACGACAGGCCCGCTTCGGCGAGCACCGCGTAGGCAAAGATGAACGTCGCCTGCACCAGGATCGGCGACGCGATGTTATTCAGGATGTGGACGAACAGAATCCGCCACGTCGAGACGCCGAGTGCGCGCGCCGCCTCGATGAACAAGAGCTCGCGGACGACCAGCGTCGACGCCCGCACGACCCGCGCCACGCGCGGCGTGTAAACGATCGCCAGCGCGAGAATCACGTTGGTCATCGACGCGCCCAGCACTGCGACGAGCGCGATCGCCAGCAGAATGTCCGGGAACGACATCATCGCGTCGACGAACCGCATGATCGGCCCATCCAGCCGGCGGAAGAAGCCGGCGGCAAGGCCAAGCAGCACGCCGCCCGTCACCGAGATCAGCACCACCAATGCGCCGATCATCAGCGAGTAGCGCGCACCGAAGACCACGCGGGAGAAAACGTCGCGGCCCAGCTCGTCCGTCCCGAACCAATGCGCGAGCCGCGGGCTTTGGATGCGGTCGCTGATCTTCATCGCCATCGGGTCGTAGGGCGTCACCCACGGTGCGAAGAGTGCGAGAAGCGTGAGGACCACCAGGATCGCCGCGCCGGCCAGCACGAGCTTGCGCCGGAAGAGCTTGCGCACGATGATCGCCGACGGGCTGCGTGACGGTGCGCGGGTCATGGGAACGGTTGCGACCGTGTTCATCGCATCAGTACTTCACGCGCGGATCGACGACCAAATACAGAAGGTCGATCGCCAGATTGATAAGAACGTAGAGTCCCGCGATGACCAGGAGCGCGCCCTGGATCACCGGATAGTCCCGGCGCAGGACGGCGGATACGACGAGGTTGCCGACACCGGGCAAACCGAAGACCGTTTCGGTCACGATCGCGCCGCCGATGAGCAGGGCAAACGTGAGGCCGAGCACGGTGATCACCGGGATCAGCGCATTGCGCAGCGCGTGGCGCAGGATGACGCTGGCTTCGGAAAGTCCTTTGGCGCGCGCGGTACGGATGTGATCGTCGCCGAGGACGTCGAGCATGCTCGCCCGCGTGAAGCGCAGGATCAGCGCCGAGTTGACCACGCCGAGCACGATCGACGGCAGCACCAGATGATGCAGCCGCTCGGACAGCGGCACGCCGGGATTGCCGTAGCCCGCCACGGGAAACCAGCCGAGGCCGACCGCAAAGATCTGCATCAGGATCAGACCGAACCAGAAGCTCGGGATGCTCGCGCCGAGCATCGCGAAACCCGAGAAGAACTGATCGATGATCCTGCCGCGCCACACAGCGGCGATGATCCCGCAGGGAACGCCAATCAGTGTCGCGATAAAAATCGAAAATAGCGTAAGGAAAAAAGTCGGCTCGGCGCGCTCGAGCAACGCCTGCGTTACGGGTCGCTGAAGAAAGATCGACTGGCCAAGATTGCCGTGGACCAACTCGCCCAGCCAGTAGGCGAACTGCACCGGCAGCGGCTTGTCGAGTCCATAGGATGTCCGCAGCTTCGCAATGTCGGCCGCGGTCGCCTGATCGCCCAGCATGACCGCCGCCGGATCCCCCGGCGCAAGTCGCGTGATGAAAAAGACGAGCGTAGCCACCAGCAGCATCACGATCGCCATGCCGGCGAACCGCGAGGCGAGATAGCGGGTCATTCCGTGCGTCTGCAACCGAATCTCCCGCTGAACCGGTGGCTAGCGACGTCTTGCGAACCTCACTTCTGGAGTCCCGTGTTCCAGAAGAATGGCCACGGCATCGCGACGTAGCCATCGAGCTTCGCGGAACGCGCGGTGAGGCTGTTGAAATTTCCGACTCGGATGTAGGGCACTTCGGTGAAGACGACCTGCTGCACGTTGCCCCATAGCGCGCCGCGCTTTTTCGGATCGGCCTCCGCGTTGAACGCCGAAAGCGCGGCCTCCTTGGCCGGCGAGCTCCACCAGCCGGGCGCGCCCTCGCCGAGCTGCGGCGGTGTAAGCGTCGGTTCGGGCAGCACGGCGGAATGTGTGACGTAGATGTCCCACAGCGCGGGGTCGTTGCGGCGTTGGATAAGCGTCGCCCAGTCCACTACCTGCATGTCGGTTTTGAACCCGGCGGCCTTGAGGTTCTCTGCCATCACCAGCGCCATCCGGTAATGGAAGTCGTACTGCTGACTGGTGAGAATCTTGATCGACGTACCATCGTACTTGCCGCTCGCGACCAGCGCGGCCGCCTTCTTGGCATCGCCCTTGCCGTAGTTTTCGGTGCCGGCGGTCGCATAGAACGGCGTGTTCTTGGCGTAATGGCTGCTATCGGTCGAATAGAACTTCGCGTCGCCGAATCCCGCACCCATCATGTCGGCATTGTTGAGCGCCGCCTCCACCGCCTGGCGTAGCTGGAGATTGGCAAGCGGCCCCTGCTTGGTGTTCAGCACCAGATACGGAAATCCAAATGGCGCGGTAAGCACGGCTTTTACGCCGGCGTTGCCCTCTAGCCTCGAATACGATTCGACCGGAAGAAGATCCGCGAACTGGTACTGCCCGGAGAGCGTTCCCTCGACCCGGGTGTTCGCATTGGGTACCGGCACGAAGCGCAGCTCGTCGAGCAGTGCCTCGCGCTTACCGGCATACCCGCTCGGCGCTTCGTTGCGGGCGCTGTATCCGTCGAAGCGCACCAGCTGCACATACTGGTCGGGCTTGCGCTCCTTGAACATGTACGGTCCGGTGCCGATGAACTGGGTGAGCGGCGTGGCGATCGAGTCCTTCGCCATGATCGCCGCGAAGCCGTTCGGCAGCGCCAGGTGCGCGAGCAAGGGTGCATAGGGCCGGTTGAGCGTGATGACAATCGAGTTCGGACCCTTGGCCTCGAGGCTCTTGATCTCCTTCGCGACGGCTTTGCCGCGCGGAGCGGTATCCATCCACCGCCTCAGAGACGCGACGACGTCGTCGGAAGTCATCTCCTTCCCATTGTGGAACCTGACGCTCGTGCGCAGCGGGATCGTATAGACAAGGCCATCCTTCGAGATCACCGGCATGCTCTCCGCCAGCATGGGCGTCACGTTCCAGTTGGCGTCGAACGTGTACAGCAATTCGTAGACGTGCTGCGTGATGATGCCGACCAGATCGGCGGTGGATGCCATTGGATCGAGCGTCTGCGGTTCGCCGATCATGGCGATATTGGCGGCGCCTCCCTTCGGAGGTGCGGCGAGCGCGGATCCGGTCGCAAGAGCTATCGCTGCTGCCACGGCGACGATTGCGAGACCGGTGCGGAAAGTCGAATGCGTGTGACAGGGATGTGCGCTGCGGATGCCGTTGCGAAACATGGATCCTCCTCCTTGGAGTAATCGCTAAGCCCCGGTCGTGTGCGATCTCGACTGCGCTGGCATACCGGGACAAGTGTAATTAAATTACATCCGGCGGCCGAGTCTACGCTCTTTTGGAATTGCGTCAAGGGCGTGGCCAATGTCGGCCGCACTATAGCTAAACATTCCAGGCGTGCACCTGTCCGGCGCCCTGCTGGCCCCGTTCCCAGGAATCCGATAAACTGTAATTTAGTTTCATCCATGTCGTGGCGCGACGAGTCGTTGGCATGGACTGGCGCGACGCGACTGACCATCGGAGAATCCAATGAGTGTCCAATTCCTGGGAGGAACCCGCACCGGTGCAGGCGGGCAGCCGCTTCCGCTCTCACCGGCGGTCATGGCTGGGCCGTTCGTGTTTGTGTCGGGACAGGTCGCGATGGGCGACAACGGCGAGCTCGTGCCGGGCGGCATCGAGGCGCAGACGCGGCAGACGCTTAGAAACGTCGAGAAGGCGCTTGCGCTCGCCGGCTGCACGCTCAAGGACGTCGTCAAGTCCACCGTATGGCTGGACGATGCGCGTGACTTCTGGACCTTCAACCGCGTGTACGCCGAATTCTTCTCCGAGAACAAGCCGGCGCGATCGACGACGCAGGCGACGCTGATGATCGACGCCAAGGTCGAGATCGAAGTGATCGCCTACCGGGCTTAGGGCTGCGAACCAGGGATCGCTACGCCGCAGCCGGCTGCGACGTCGCCGCGTGGCGCTCGATGCCTTGCTTCATCTTCCACGTGGTGACCATCGCCGTCAGTGTGGCGCACACCACGACGTAGCCGACGACGGGGAACTGTTCAAGCTTGCCGTCGGGCGCCATCGTGACGATGTGGCCGGCGATCACTGACGCAATCCCACCTGAGACCTGCTGGATGGCCGCGCCCAGCGCGTTGTATGAGCCGCGCTTGGTCATCTCGACAAACAGGAAAGCGCGCTCCGTGGGTTCCTTGCGCGCTACGCGGAGAATCCGCACGCATGGGAGGCGCGTTTGCGCCTGGCGCGTCTTTTGCAAATTCGCACGAACATTTCCGGGGATCGAAAATATTTGCCGGAAGCGGAACGACTTCTCGACGAACTCGAGAAAACCGCCACGGCCGAGCAAAGGCCCGAGGTTGATTTTGCGCGCATCACATTTTTCATGCGCTCGTTGCGGAAGCCGACCGCCGCGGAGCGCGAGCGCCTGTTGGTGCTCGCCCGCAATTTTCAGACGGAACATCCGGGAGATCGTCGCATCGCGGCGTTGCTGGCGGAAGTGGCGACGCTTTTCGAATCGCAACCGGAAACCATGAAGCGGTTGCTGACCGATGCGCGTGCCAGCGCAACGGATCCGACGAAGCCGAAGAGTGCGATCAGAAGCGCGATCTCCAGAAAGAACAGCGTGCTCGAGCGGATGCCGAGCATCAGCAGAGTGAGCATGCCGTTGAGGTACAGGGTATCGAATGCCAACACGCGATCCTGTGGCGATGGTCCGAGGAGCATGCGGATCGCCGCGCACGCCATCGCGAGCACAAAGCAGAGTTGTGCAAACGAGACCGTCCAGTCGAACACCACGTTCATTCGAAAACCTCCAGCAGCAATCGCTCGTAGCGGCCCTTGATCGTATGGGTAACGGCGAGCTCGTCCTGGAGGTCTAGCAC
>Ga0207674_10008538_pt1 | contig 11816 bp, 9 predicted proteins | sample KBSCornC72_FD_184303 | JGI IMG/M metagenome (GOLD analysis project Ga0207674, IMG submission 184303) | Corn rhizosphere microbial communities from Kellogg Biological Station, Michigan, USA - KBS Corn C7-2 (SPAdes) (version 2) | ecosystem: Host-associated > Plants > Roots > Rhizosphere > Soil ... | reverse complement strand
CCAGGCCGCCTGCTGGGCGGACAGCGTGACGCCGAGCGCCTTGACGCCGTACTCGCGCGCCGCGTGCATCACCATGCCGCCCCAGCCGCAGCCGACGTCGAGCAGCCGCATGCCCGCCTTGAGCCCGAGCTTGCGGGCGACCAGGTCGAACTTATTCGCCTGGGCCTCTTCCAGGGTCGCGTTCTCACTGGGATAGCAGGCGCAGGTGTACGCCATCGACGGGCCGAGCACCCACTCGTAGAACTGATTGGACACGTCGTAGTGGTGGGAGATCGCCTGGGCGTCGCGGCTCTTGGAGTGCAGCCGCCCGGTCAGCCAGCGGCGGGTCTGGGTAACCTCCTGAGGCGGTAGCGGCATCCGGTGCAGCAGCAGCTTGGGTCCCCCGAGGGCCCGGAGCAGGCGCAGCTTCTCGGCCACGCTCATGTCGATGGACTGGGCCTTCGTCATCCGGGCCAGAGCCTCGTACATGTCCCCCTCGACGTCGAGCTGGCCGGACACGTACGCCCGGGCCAGCCCCAGGCCGCCGGGGGCCTGGGCCAGGTAAGCCACGGCGGCTGGCGAGCGGACCGTGATCTTGATCGGTGCCCCGGGTTTTCCGGCGTGACTGCCGTCGTAGGCCATGAACTCCACCGGGGCTTCCGGCCCCGCGAATTCCTCGAAGACCTCAGCCAGTGCCATCGCATCCGTTCCTTTCGGTCAGCGTCCCGTGACGCACTTCTCATACAGGCCGAGCAACCGGCCCTCGCCGTCGTAGGCGCGCTTGAGGGCGCGGTACGCCTCGCCGTTGTAGAGCTGGTAGAACTCGTCCTCGGGATAGAACGACGTGGAGTACAGCGACTTGTGCCCGCCCAGCAGGCTGACCTCGTCCTCGACGAGGCGGTTGTAATAGCCGTCTGCCTGGTCCCGTAGATCCCCGGGCAGCGGCACGGTCCCCCAGAACCCGAAGTTCACGTACACCTCGCCAGGCTTGAGCGGGTAGAGGGGCCAGGAGCGCTCGCCGCGCAGCCGCAGCGGGCACATCCATACCGGACTCATCCCCACATTTGCCGCAAAATACCGCAGGAACTCGGCACCGCGTTCGACTGGGATCTCCACGTCCTGGATGACCGCCTCACGGGACGGGAGGTGCCGCTTCCGCGTCAGCGCGCCGCTCAGGCCGTAACGGCGGTCCAGGGCGACCAGCTTCCTGTACACGTCCGAGCGCCGGTAGCGCCGCGGCCACAGCATCCTGACCAGCGGTTTTTGTACTCCGAATGGCCGTGAGCACCAGAACCAGTCGGTGTCCCAGCGCCACAGGTAGTCGCGGATGGTGAGAAAGTCCTCCTTATCCCTGCGGACCGACTGGTAATAGATCTGCTGGCCGGTGTAGTCGCTGCGCCACGGGGCCACGTCGCTGTACGCGCCGACGGTGAGGTACAGCTCGTCGGGCGCGAACGCGGTCCCGTCCACGAAGTCCGCCTTGTGGCCGCGGTAGCTGCCCTCGGCGGCGATCTGGCTGACGGCTTCCATGCAGGCTTCGGCGCTGTCGAACGGGAAGTGGCGCAGGTGCACGTAGGGCCGGACCGGCTCGAGCTCGATGGTGAGAGACAGGCTGTAGCCGAGCGTCCCGTAGGAGTTCGGGAAGCCGCGGAACAGGTCGGCGTGCTCGTTGTCGTCGGTGGCGACGACAACGCGGCCGTCGCCGGTGAGGATCTCCAGCGCGGTGACGGACTCGTGTGGCATGCCGTTGCGCAGCGAGGTGGATTCGATGCCGAGGCCGGTGACCGCGCCGCCGAGGGTGATCGTCTTGAGCTGGGGCACCACCAGCGGCATCAGCTGGTGCGGGAGCGTGGCGTCGCAGAGGTCCTCGTAGGTGGTCATGCCCCCGACGCGGGCTGTCCTGGTAACCGGATCGACGCTCAGCACGTGGCCGAACGCGGAGACGTCGAGCTCGGCCGTTGCGCCCGCTGTGGCGTCGCGGAACCTGAACAGGTTGGACGTACGCTTGGCCAGCCGAACCGGCGCATCGGGCGGCAGGGCCGCGTAGGCCTGGACAAGCCGGGCGACCTCGGCTTCGTGCACGCCAGAGGTCGTGCGGGCATCCAACACGGGCATCCTTCCGGTAAAGGGCTGTTACCTATTATGGAAACGGCCGCGGACGGACAAAAGACCGAGATCCGTACTGAGCCGGACGAACATCTCAGGCAGTGTATCCCTCAGATCTTTGACATGGCCCTGGCCTCAATGTTCACCCGTCGGGTCCGGGTCGTGGACATCGGGGTCCAGTTCGTGGTCATGGTCGCCGTCCGGGTCATCCTCCGCGTCGTCGTAGCTGGCGGCCACCTCCTCCGGGGTCATCGGCAGCCGGGCCAGCGACGGCGGCGCCCCGGCCGTGATCACCTGCCGGAGCAGCAGGGCCATCGAGTACCGCGTGTCGTCGGCGAGCGCCCGGTCGAGCGCTACGTTCGCCAGCGCTCCGTCGCCGGCCTGCCACGCTACGAACGCCAGCAGGGACGCGGGAGCAGCCACGTACCCGGGCTGCGCCCGCCGGGTCACGTCGATCCACAGCCGCCGGTGCGCGTCCAGGTACGCCGGGTCCATCCGGGCCCAGGCGTCGTCCCTGACCCGCAGGTCGCGCAGTGCCACCGTGATCCAGGCGAGCTGGTAGTCGGTGGCGTACCTGCCGCCGCCGCGGTAGGTGGCGATCATCGCACCCACCGCGTTCAGCCCCGCGGCGGCGATCATCTGCCGCGCGGCGCCCAGGCGGGCGGACTTGCGGACCTTGCCGAGCAACTGGCCGGCGTGCCGCTCGGCCCGCCGGGTGGCCTGGCGCATGGAGTCAGCGTCGGCCCCGGCCAGCGGCGCGACCTGCGCCGCCACCTCGGTCCGGTCGGCGAGCACGGCCATTCCCGCGGCGGCCATGGTGGCCGCGGCGGGGCTGGCGGCGGGATCGAAGGGCGTGCCGGCCGCCGGGCAGCAGGCCTCGTCGCCGCATGCGTAGGACCAGTAGCGGCCGCCCTCGACCCGGAGGACGTCTCGCAGCGTGATCCCGGCCTCCCCGGCCGCGTCGCGCAGCGCGTACGCGACCGGGTCGACCAGGGTTTCGGTCCCGTATCCGACCGCCGTCATCGCCTCCAGCTGCTGCGAGCCGACGATGCCGACGGCGTGCGCGGCGATGTCCGCGGCCACCCCGGCGCCCGGCGGGTCGGGCAGGTCGTAGCGGAGGGTGACCTTGACCCGGCCGCGCGGCGGCTCGGTTCCCATCACCACCAGGCTGGCCTGCGGCACGAAGCCGAGCAGGTGCGGCACGATGGCGAGCAGTTCGGCCGGCGAACCCGGGCGGACCGGCACCTGGGCTGGCTCGGGGCCGGGCTCGCTGTCGGGGTGGCCGAGCTGCCACGGGAAACGGGAATCCGGCTGGGGGCGCGGGGAGTCATCACCCGCGGTGAGCATTTGTACCATTCCGCCAGCATGCGGCGGGCGGGCGGCGCGGCCCGAGCTCCATTTTGGCGCCTGTGGATAACGCGATGGGTTATCCACAGGCTGGCGGCGTGATTTGACAATCAGCGCCGCTGGACCATCAGGTGATGTCGTCCAGCCATGAACGGAGCAGATACCGGTCGATCGAATCCTGGCGCCCCAGGCGGCCGGCCGTCCTGGCGTGCTCGGTGAGCTCGGCGCGGGTAAACCAGCGGGCCTCGATCACTTCCTCGCCGTCGACGTGAACGGTCTGCGCCAGCGCGGTGGCCCGGAACCCGACCATCAGCCCGGACGGGAACGGCCAGCCCTGCGAGGCCATGTACGTCACCGGCCCGACGGGCACGCCCGTCTCTTCGGCGACCTCGCGTCGCACCGCGTCCTCCAGGCTCTCGCAGACGCCGACGAACCCCGCCAGGGTCGAGTACGACCCGGGGGCCGAACCCTTGTGCCGGGCCAGCAGGCACTTGCCCTGGCTCTCGACGAGCATGATCACCGCGGGCTCGACCCGCGGGAAGTGCAGGCGCGCGCACGCCTCGTTCCGGCACGTCCTGAGGTGCCCGCCGTGGCCAATGCGGGTCGGGGACCCGCAACTGCCGCAGTAACGCTGATGGCGATGCCAGTACAGGATCCCGCGCGCGTATCCCAGCAGGGCGGCCTCGGCCGGGCTGAGCGTCCCGACCAGGGCCCGCACGTCCAGGACCCGCTCCCCGCCGGCCGCCGCGGCGGCCGCGGATTCCCCGGCTTGCGACAAGTCGGCCGCGAAGATCCCGCCATGGTCGTCGAGGCCGAGGAACACCACCTCGGCCGCTGAACTCAGCACGGCTGCCGCCTCCGCCGTGGCGGCCGGCACGATGACGGGGACGGCGGGCTCGCCGGACACGATGCACTGATCGCGCCACATCGGGATCAGCCGAGTGCTTGATCTCGCCAAGGTCGCGTCGACCCAGCCCGGTTCGGTCCGCTGATTGGCGGCCCGGTCGATGACGCCGCCGGAGTAGGCCAGGACGGTTTGGGCGGATTCGCGCCGGTCCGGGGAGGTCATGACCTACAGGCTGATACCGAGGAGCGCGTCGACGGTGGCCGTGACCAGGCGGGCGCCGGCCAGGTCCTCGGCGGTGATGCGGGTGGGGGGCTCGGCGACCAGGGTGTCGGCCCAGTGGTCCACGATGGCGAGCGCGCCAGGGGCGTCGAGGTCGTCGCGCATCCGCGCGCGCACACCGGACAGCACCATCTCGGCGGTGGCCGCCGGGGCCACGCCGGGAGTGACGGGTTCGGGAGCGGCGGCTTCGGCGCGGGCCAGGGCCGCGCGCCAGCGGGCCAGCCGGGCCTGGGCGTCGCCCAGGACGGCGTCGGTCCATTCCCAGTCCGAACGGTAATGGTGAGCGAGCAAGGCCATCCGGATGGCCATCGGATCCACCCCATCGGCCAGCAGCCTGCTCACGAAGACCAGGTTCCCCAGCGACTTGGACATCTTCTCGCCGTGGTAGCTGACCATCCCGGCGTGCACGTACACCCGCGCGAACGGGTGGTCGGCCGGCGAGAGCGCGACCCGGGCGTGCGAGGCGCTCATCTCGTGGTGCGGGAATACGAGGTCCGAGCCGCCGGCCTGGACGTCGAAGGAGTCACCCAGGTACTCGGTGGCGATCGCCGCGCACTCCACGTGCCAGCCGGGCCTGCCGCGCCCGAACCGGGAGTCCCAGGCCGGCTCGCCGGGCCGTTCCGCCCGCCAGACCAGGACGTCGAGCGGATCCTTCTTGCCGGGGCGGTCCGGGTCGCCGCCGCGCTCGGCAGCGAGCTCGGCCATCTCGGCCGGGCCGTACCCGCAGGCGGTGCCGGGCCCGGACAGGGAGCCGAACCCGGGGTCCGCCGACCTGGCGAAGTACACGTCCTCGTCCACGTTGTACAGGGCGCCCCGGTCGGCCATCCGGGCGGTGAACCGCTCGATGACGGGCAGCGCCTCGACCGCGCCGATCAGGTGGGTCGGAGGCAGGACGCGCAGCGCCTCCATGTCCTCGCGGTACCGTTGCGTCTCCCGCCGGGCCAGCTCACGCCAGTCCTCGCCGTCCCGTTCGGCCCGTTCGAGCAGGGGATCATCGACATCGGTCACGTTCTGCACGTAGACGACCGTGTACCGGCCCTGGGTTTCGGAGGCCTCCGGGGTCTCCGGGCGCGCGTCGAGCCAGGCCCGGACCAGCAGGTCCCAGGCGGTGTAGGTAGCGGCGTGGCCCATATGCGTCGCGTCGTACGGGGTGATGCCGCAGGCGTACAGCGTGGCCACCGGGCCCGCCGCGGCCAGGACCAGCTCACCGGAGGCCGTGTCGTGCAGCCGTGGCGCCGGACCGCTCCCCGGTAGCACGGGGACATCCGCTCGGCGCCAAGACTCCATGTTCGTCAGGTTATCGTGCGTCTCTGGCCAGGCGATCCCGGCCTGCACGGCAGGTCATGGGATACCGAACGGGCCAGGGTGGCCTGTGGGACGAACATCGGGCTGCTGGTCCGGCCGCCATGGCCGCGCCGGGGTCGGCGCGGCCGCGTAGGGCTCGATGCGGCTGCTCTCTAACCGGCACGATGTGACAACGCGCCGGTTCTATGCGGCCTAATGCCACATTGGGCCGGTTGGGCGCGGGCGGGCGCTGAGTCTCGAGATGACGGTGGGGCGAATGGTGCTGGCGTTGAGCCCTCGCGAGGATCACGGCCACCGGAACAGCGATCTGCCGCTCAAGGAGCGGTTACCAAACCACAGCGATGTCACATCGCCGTGGTCAGGACCACCACAGAGTCACATTGCCGTGGTTGCGTGCCTGTGGGAGTAGGGGCCTGTGCGGTAGGTGAGGGGTTAGCGGACGCTGGGGGGGAGGGTGGGGGGGTGGCGGTGCTGGGTGGCCTGCTCGAAGGCGTAGGCCAGGGCGATCAGCCGCGGCTCGGTCCAGCGCGGGCCGAAGAAGGACACGCCGACCGGCAGGCCGGACACCGAGCCGCCCGGCACGGTGATCGACGGGCAGCCGGCCACCGCGGCCGGGCTTGAGGTGCCGAACACGTCGTGATCGCCGAGCACGTAGTCGGTCAGGCCGGCCGGGTTCGTGGTCAGCGCCACGATGGCCTCGAGTTCGTGGTCGGCCAGCGGCGCGGAGATGGCGGTGCGGGCCATCCGGGTGGCGTCCCGCCGCAAGGCCAGGTAGGCCGGATCGGCCAGGTCGCCGCTCGTGCTCTCGGACTGCTCGAAGATCTCCTGGCCGAACCGGGAAAGCACCAGGTCGGCGTTCCGCTTGTTAAAGTCGATCAGCTCGGCCAGGGAGCCGGGCAGCGTCCCGGCCGTGCTGAACTCCGCGACGTAGGCCAGGTACGCGTTGATGCCGTACTTGAACTCGTAGTGCAGCGCCTCGAACTCGGGCTCGCCGATCTTGTCCGCGCCGGGCAGTTCCACCGGGTCGGTCAGCACGGCGCCGAGCGAGCGCAGCCGGGCCACCACCTCGTCGAGCACCGCCGCGGTGGCCGGCCCGGCCCCCGCCGAACCGTCCCGCCAGATGCCCAGGCGGGCACCCTCGAGCGCGGCCTGGTCGAGGGCGTGCGAGTAAGAGGTCGCGGACGGGTGCACCCCGGCCCGTTCGGCCAACTCGTTCTCGGCGGCTGAGACCGGATCCTCGGGGTCGGCGGCGGCCAGCACCGCGAGCAGGGCCGCCGCGTCCGCCACGCACGTCGCCATCGGCCCGGCGGTGTCCTGTACCGGTGAGATGGGCACGATGCCGCGCCGGCTGACCAGCCCGTTGGTCGGCTTGATGCCGACGATGCCGCAGGCGCTGGCCGGGCTGACGATCGAGCCGTCGGTCTCGGTGCCGATCGCGAGCGGCGCCAGCCCGGCGGCCACCCCGGCCGCCGACCCCGAACTCGACCCGGACGGGTTGCGGTCCAGCGCGTACGGGTTCGCGGTCTGCCCGCCGAGGGTGGACCAGCCGCTGGTCGAATGCCTGGAGCGGAAGTTGGCCCACTCGGACAGGTTCGCCTTGCCGATGATCACCGCGCCGGCCTGGCGCAGCCGCTCGACCAGGAAGGCATCACCGGGTTCGGCGGACAGCAGGGCGGGCGAGCCGGCCGTGGTCGGCATGCCCGCGACCTGGACATTGTCCTTGACCAGCACCGGAATGCCCTCGAGCGGCCCCCGCGGGCCGTCCACCGCGCGCGCCGCGTCGCTGGCCGCCGCCTCGTCCGGGGCGTCCGCGTTGACCGTGATCACCGCGTGCAGCGCCGGGTTCAGCCGCTCGATGCGCTGCAGGTAGAAGCCGGTCAAGGCGGCCGAGCTGAGCGTGCCCGCGGCCAGCGCGGCCTGCAACCCGGCCAGCGACGGCTGGCTCACGCTGACCTGGCTACCCGGGATCACGTCACGGAACTCCGGCATGCGGGAAGGATAACGGTGGAATCGGCGGTGATAAGCGGGGGTGGCGGGATTTAACGGGCCTTAATCCCTGCCGGCGGGCCTATCGGCGGGCAAGGCGCAGGCCATCCTCGATAGCGCGGGCCGAGGCCCGCACCTGGCCCAGCAGCTGCGTCCGCTGCTCGGCCGGCGCCCGGACCAGGGGGGAGGGCACGGTGAGCACCGCGATCATGCGCTTGCCCTGCATCACCTGGGCCGCGGCGGCCCAGACCCCCCGGTGGATCTCCTGCTCGCTGGTCGCGAAGCCCTGCTGGCCGGCGATGAGGATCTTCTTCTCGAGGAGGGCCGCGGCTTCCGGGTCCCGTTCGACCAGCGGGGACAGGTACTCCCGGCGGATGTGCGGAGCGAGGCTGGCCAGCAGCAGCCGGGCGCTGGCCCCCCGGTCCAGCGGGAGCGGCTGGCCCGCCTCGAAGGAGATGCGCAGCTGCTGCGGGGACTGGACCCGGTGCACGCAGACCGCCGACCGGCCGATCAGCCGGACCAGGATGACGGTCTCGCCGGTCCGCAGGGACAGGTCGCGCATGACCGGGTCGGCCACGTCGATGATGCTCTCGGCGGCCTCCGCCGCCCGGGCCAGGCCGACGAGCCGGGCCGAGAGCCGGTAGCTGCCACGCTCGTCGCCGGCTAGCAGCCCGGTCTCACGCAGGAGCGTGAGGTACCGGTAGACGCTGGGCAGCGCGATGCCGGTGCGTTCGGCAAGCTGGCGGGCGGTGAGGGTGTGATCGTCGGCGGAGAACGTGAGCATCAGGGCGAGGACGCGGCGCGCGCCCTCACACCCGTGCGCGGCGTTCGCCTCCGGAGGCATCTTGACCGCGGAAGCCCTGGCCATTAACCCTTCTCGGGGAGTCAGAATTTTCTTCTCGGCAGATGATAACGGCGCCTGTCGTATACCGTCAACGAAATTCACTTAGCTGATGCGAAATACTAGCGATCTAAGCGCGGCGCGGGTCAGGAGTTGGCAGACGGAAGGCCGAGGTGCCAGCCGGGCGGCACGAGCAGGGCGGCCCCACCGACCAGGGCGGCGACCGCGACCAGCATGAACAGCGTGATCCACAGGCTGGCCGGGGCGCCGGTCAGCCGGGCCAGCTGGGCCGCGTCAGATCCCCTGGCCCACCGCTGATGACGGCCCCGGGCCAGCTCCACCACCGGGCGCAGCCCGCCGAACAGCAGGAACCACGCGGCCAGGTAGGCGAACCCGGCCTGCACCGCGGCCGGGGCGTAGTAGCTCACCGCGAACACGCCGCCCGCGGTGACCAGCACCGCCAGCGCGCCGAACACGTTGCGGATGGCCAGGAACGTCGCCGCCAGCAGCACCAGGGCCAGCCAGAGCATCGCGGTCAGGTGCCGCTCCGCGAGCAGCAGCGCGGCGCCCGCGCCGAGCACCGACGGCATCACGTACCCGGCCGCCGCGGTGAGCACCAGGCCGGGGCCGGTTCGCCTGCCGCGCGAGTAGGTCACGCCGGAGCTGTCCGAATGCAGCCTGATGCCGTCGAGCCGCCGCCCGGACAGCACCGATACCAGCGCGTGCCCGCCCTCGTGCGCGATCGTGATGACCTTCCCGGTCACCCGCCAGGACTGTGAATTCAGCACGACGCACAGGGCTAGGAGTCCGGTCAGGCCGATCACCCAGGCGGGCGGCAGCGGCTGGCTGCCCGACACCCGGTCCCAGAGCCGGGCGAGCACGCTCATGGCTTTGGCAGCCAGGACACGTGGCCGGCCAGCAGCGCGTAGCCGACGAAGGTCACCGCGTCGATCAGGAAGTGCGCGATGATCAGCGGCATCACCCGGCCCCAGCGGCGGTAGAGGTAGCCGAAGATCAGGCCCATGACGGCGTTGCCGAGGAAGGCGCCCGCGCCCTGGTACAGATGGTACGAGCCGCGGATCACCGCGCTGAGCACGATCGCCCGGCCGGGCCTGACGCCGAGCCGGTCCAGCCTGCTCAGCAGGTAGCCGATCATGATGACTTCTTCGGAGATGGCGTTCTGCAGCGCGGACAGCAGCAGCACCGGGATCCGCCACCAGATGTCGGGCAGGCTCTCCGCCACGACGTTCAGCTCGACGCCGCTGTGGAACGCGATCAGGTACAGGCCCAGGCCGCTGCCGCCGATGACCGCGGCCAGCACGGCGCCGCGGGCCAGGTCCCGGCCAGGCTCGCGGGCGTCCACTCCGATCGATGACGGCCGCTCCCCCGCCCGCGCCAGCAGGTAGAACACCAGGAATACCGGGGCTAGCGACAAGGTGATGTTCAGCAGCTGCGAGAACAGGTCGAGCAGCGGGCGGCCGGGGGCCAGCGAGCCGTTGAGGGTGGCGGTCTGATGGCTGAGCGACTGCTTCGCGGTCAGCGAGCCGATGAACGAGAGCAGCGCGTACAGGGCGCTGGCGCCGAGCGAGACGGCCAGGACCGCGACGATCTCCCAGCGCTGCAGCCAGGGCGGCGGCGGCCCCAGCTGCGGCGCCTGGGCCGCGCCCGGCTGCGGAGGCGTCTTCGTATCGTCCGTCATCGCCCTTCAGTATCGCCGAAGCGGAGGAGCCGAATAGCCCGCTATCCGCCGAGCCACTAAGCTCGGGACCGCGGTACATCTCGCTTCGTCACCCAGCAGAGGTCGCCATGAGTTACCAGCCCTACCCGTCGAGCGGGAAGCCCGTCGAACCGGAGCGGCCGCCCGCGCCGCCCTCCGTGGTGAACGCGGTCAAGCTGATGTACGTCGGCGCCGCCATCAGCGTGATCAGCCTGGTTATCTCGCTGGCCAGCATCGGCGGCACCAAGGACGCGATCAGGAAGGCGCGGCCGACCCTGAGCGCCACCCAGGTCAACCAGCTGAACACGTTCATCATCGCGCTCGCCGTGGTGTCCGGCGTGATCGGCGTGGCGCTGTGGCTGTGGATGGCGCGGGCGAACGGCAAGGGCAAGAACTGGGCCCGGATCCTGTCCACCGTGCTGTTCGGGCTGGCCACGCTGGACCTGTTCGGCGTGCTCAGTCAGCCGAAGACGGCGCTGGGCTTCATCTTCCCGGTGCTGACCTGGCTCGTCGGGGCAGGCGCGGTGTTCCTGCTGTGGCGGAAGGACAGCACCGACTTCTTCCGGCCGACGGGAAGATACGATCCGTCCATTGACGCGCACGTCAAGCCGCCGACGACCCTGACGTGAGCGCCGCCCCGGTCGTCTACTCCGCTGTCCCGACGCTGTTCGGCCCGGACGGCGAGCTGGATCCCGGTGCCAACCGCGCGCTGTACCGGCTCCTCACCGGGCTGGTGGACGGGATGCTGGTGGCGGGCACCACGGGCGAGTTCCCGTCCCTGGAGGACGCCGAACGGCTGTCGCTGTTCGAGCTCGCGCTGGCCGAGGCGGGACCGGAGCGGGTGATCGCGCACATCGGCGCGCCGGATGCCCGGCACGCGATCCGGCTGGCCCGGGCCGCGGTCGCGCTCGGCGCGACCCGCATCGCCGCGATCACGCCGTACTACCTGCCGGCCCGTCCCGACGAGCTGACCGGGCACTACCGGCGGATCCGCGAGGCCGTACCGGGCCCCGAGCTCTACGCCTATATTTTTCCCGAACGGACCGGGCTGGCCGTCGCCCCGTCACTGTTCGCCGAGGTGGCGCAGGCGGCGGGCCTGGCCGGAGCCAAGATAAGCGGGTCAGCATCGGCCGACCTGGCCGGATACGTCGCGGCAGCGCCCGGCCTGCGGATCTTCTCCGGTAACGACGCCAACCCCTGGGCCACGATGCGGGCCGGGGGCGCGGGCGTGATCTCCGGGCGCAGCTCCGCCTATCCCGAGGTCTACGCGGCCTTGCGGAGCGACCCGGGGGCGCAGGAGCGGCTCGACCGGATCGTGGCGCTCGGCGCGAGCATCGGCCGGATCAAGCATGCGCTGGGGGTGCGCGGCCTAGCGGGTACGGCCGCGCGGATGACCGTCGACCCGCCGG
>Ga0207674_10008537_pt1 | contig 11816 bp, 12 predicted proteins | sample KBSCornC72_FD_184303 | JGI IMG/M metagenome (GOLD analysis project Ga0207674, IMG submission 184303) | Corn rhizosphere microbial communities from Kellogg Biological Station, Michigan, USA - KBS Corn C7-2 (SPAdes) (version 2) | ecosystem: Host-associated > Plants > Roots > Rhizosphere > Soil ... | reverse complement strand
GAAGCGGCCTGCCCGAACATCGGCGAGTGCTGGACCAAGAAGCACGCGACGGTGATGATCCTCGGCGACACCTGCACTCGGGCCTGCGCCTTCTGCAACGTCAAGACCGGCATGCCGCGCGCGGTCGATCCGCTCGAGCCCGAGCATGTCGCGACTGCTGCGGCCGAGCTCGGCCTCGAGCATATCGTGGTGACGAGCGTCGACCGCGACGATCTCCCCGACGGCGGCGCGAGCCAGTTCGTCAAGGTGATCGAGGCGCTGCGCAAGCGCACGCCTTCGACCACGATCGAGATCCTGACGCCCGACTTCCGCAACAAGAGCGAAGCCGCAGTGGATGCGATCGTCGCTGCCGGGCCCGACGTCTACAACCACAATCTCGAGACCGTGCCGCGGCTTTATCCGACGATCCGGCCCGGCGCGCGTTATTACGCCTCGCTGCGGCTGCTGGAGAGCGTGAAGCGCAAGGCGCCGCACATCTTCACCAAGTCCGGCGTGATGGTCGGGCTCGGCGAGCAGCGGCTCGAAGTCCACCAGGTGATGGACGACATGCGCTCGGCGGGCGTCGATTTCCTGACCATGGGGCAATATCTCCAGCCGACGCCGCGCCACGCGAAGGTCGAGGAGTTCGTCACGCCCAAGGCGTTCGACGCCTATGCCGCCATCGCGCGGGCGAAGGGCTTCCTGCTGGTCGCTGCCTCGCCGCTGACGCGGTCGAGCTATCATGCCGGCGACGACTTCAAGAAGATGCAGGCCGCACGCCTCGCGCAGCTGGAGCGTTCGAACGGCTGATGCCGCGGCATAGCGAGACCAAGCACCTACCGTACACGCCCGAACAATTGTTCGACCTCGTCGCCGACGTCGCGCGCTATGACGAGTTCCTGCCGTGGGTGGTTGCGGTCCGGGTCCGCTCGTCGAGCGAGACCGAGACGGTCGCCGACCTGGTCGTCGGGTTCAATGCGTTCAAGGAGCGCTTCACCAGCCGCGTGGTGAAGCAGCGGCCGACCCGCATCTGCGTCGATTATGTCGAAGGCCCGCTCAAATATCTCCACAACGAGTGGACCTTCGATCGTGCGAGCGACGGCGGGACCGACGTCGGCTTCTCGGTCGATTTCGCGTTCAAGTCGCGGCTGTTCGAGACACTCGCCGGCGCGATGTTCGACCGCGCGCTGAGGCGGATGACCAATGCCTTCGAACAGCGCGCAGCGGCGCTTTACGGCATCAACAGCTCGAGCGCGCAGAGCGCCGCCTGAAGCCGCACGCCGGCGCGATTCTCATTTTCGAACAACCGCTGGTCGGCGACGATCTTCGCCGGATCGGCATTGCGCTCGGCAAGCGCGAACACGACGGTGCCCACGGGCTTGGCCGGCGAGCCGCCGCCCGGGCCGGCGATTCCGGTGATCGCCACCGCGACATCCGCTTCCGATGCTGCCAGGGCGCCGCGGGCCATCGCCCACGCGGTGGCGACGCTGACGGCGCCGAACGTTTCGACCACGTCGATGCTGACGTGGAGCTCGCTGATCTTGGCGGCGTTCGAATAGGTGACGTAGCCGGCCTCGAACACCTCGGAGGAACCCGGGATCTCGGTGATCGCTGCGCTGACCAGGCCGCCGGTGCAGCTTTCGGCGACTGCGAGCCGCCGCGCCGCCTTGCGGTTGGCCTCGACCACCTCACGCGCCTTGTCGACGAGGATCTGGGGGAGCAAAGTCTCAGCCATTGGCGCGGATGCTCGCGACGGCCTGCGCCGCGATCCCTTCGCGCCGGCCGGTGAAGCCGAGACCCTCGGTCGTGGTCGCCTTGACGCTGACCCGGTCCATGGCGAGGCCGAGAATATCGGCGATGCGTTCGCGCATTGCGGCTCGATGCGGCCCCACCTTCGGCTCCTCGGCGATGACCGTACAATCCACATGATCGATGATTGCTCCGCCGGCCCGAACCAGATCGGCCGCGTGGCGCAGGAAGATGGCGGAGCTCGCGCCCTTCCACTGCGGGTCGGAGGGCGGAAAATGCTCGCCGATGTCGCCGAGCCCGGCGGCGCCGAGCAGCGCATCGGTGATCGCGTGAAGCACGACGTCGGCATCGCTGTGGCCGGCGAGCCCGCGCGAATGCGGCACCGCCACTCCGCCGAGCATCAGCGGCCCGTCGCCGGAGAATGCGTGGACGTCGAAGCCCATTCCGGTGCGCGGCACGAGCGCGCCCGCGAGCCACTGCTCGGCGCGCCCCCAGTCAGCGGCGGAGGTCAGCTTGTCGAGCGCCGGGTCGCCGGCGACGCTCGCGACGGTCATCCCGGCGGCGCGCAGAACGGTGGTCTCGTCCGTCGGCGCATCGCCCGACCAGGCGTCGAAGCCGCGGCGAAGCGCGTCGGTGCGAAAGGCCTGCGGGGTCTGCACGCGCACGAGATTGGAGCGGTCGACTGGTGCGTCAATCGTCGTGGAGCCCTGAGCGAGCGTGTCGCCGACCGGAAGCACCGGCGCTGCGCCGTCGTGAAATTCGAGGCTCGCGATCAGCCGATCGATGACCGCGGCTGGGCAGAAGGGGCGGGCGGCGTCGTGGACGAGCACGGCATCGCTCGACACCGTGCGGAGGCCAGCCCGGACCGAATCCGCGCGTTGCGCGCCGCCGACCACGAACTCGCCGACCGCCAGACCGCTCAGCAAGTCGGTGGCGAGCTGCTGCTGACCTTCGCCGACCACCACGCAGACGTCTCTGATCGCGGAATGTCTGAGGAAGGGCTCGACCGCCCAGCGCAGCACCGGCTTGCCACCGAGCAAGCGGAACTGCTTCGGGACGCCGCCGCCGAGGCGTTCGCCGCTGCCGGCGGCGACAATAAGCGCAGTGACGGTCACGGCGCGCGCCTTGCCCACCTTCCGCGCCTCCTGTAAAGGCGCGCGCTCCCATGCAGACGCTGAAGCCCATCTGGATCGGCCCGGTCGAGGTCGCATCGCCGGTGATCCTGGCGCCGATGACGGCCGTCACCGATCTGCCGTTCCGGCGCGCGGTGAAGCGCTATGGCGCCGGCCTGACGGTCAGCGAGATGATCGCCAGCCAGGCGATGGTCCGCGAGACCCGCCAGTCGCTGCAGAAATCTTTGTGGGACCCGAGCGAGGAGCCGGTGTCGATGCAGCTCGCCGGGTGCGAGCCGCAGGTGATGGCCGAGGCGGCGAAGCTCAATGAGCAGCGCGGCGCCGCGATCATCGACATCAATATGGGCTGCCCGGTCAAGAAGGTGGTCAACGGCGAAGCCGGGTCAGCGCTGATGCGTGACCTCAGGCTCGCGTCGCAAATCATTGATGCGACGGTGAAAGCTGTGTCGGTGCCGGTCACGCTCAAGATGCGCATGGGCTGGAACCACGACAGCCTCAACGCGCCCGAGCTCGCGCGCATCGCCGAGGATCTCGGAATCCGGATGATCACCGTCCACGGCCGCACCCGCTGCCAGATGTACAAGGGCGAGGCCGACTGGGCGTTCATCCGCAAGGTCAAGGACGCTGTTTCGGTGCCGGTGATCGCCAACGGCGACATCTGCTCGATCGCCGATGCCCATGAGGCGCTGCGCCAGTCGGGCGCCGACGGAGTGATGATCGGCCGCGGCGCCTATGGCCGGCCGTGGCTGCTCGGCCAGATGATGGCCGAACTGGGCGGGGGAGGGCCTCGTCCGGAACCGAGCCTCGACGAGCAGCTCGAGGTCATGCTGCAGCAGTATGAGGAGATGCTGTCGCTCTACGGCACCCACACCGGCGTCAATCTCGCGCGCAAGCATATCGGCTGGTACACCAAGGGCCTGCCTGGCTCCGCGGAACTGAGAAACAAGGCAAATCAGCAGGATGACCCTGCAGTCGTGGTGGGGATGTTGCGCGACTTCTACGCCCCGTGGCTGGAGCGCGCAGCGGCCTGAGCGGCCTTTCGCCGACACAAGTGTGTTTTTGATGCAACGGCCCGAACGACCGTGCTAGGGCTCGGCCCAATGGATGCCCGCGTGGCCGAATCGGCAGTGACATCGAAGCGACTGAGCTGGCTCGACCGCGAGCGCACGAGCGGGCGGCTGTACCGGCACGCCGCAATCCTCAGCGCCGTCTTTCTCGTCGCCATGCTGGCGCTGAGCTTCTGGCTGCTTCGCTGGACCGGCGACCCGGGCAAGCTGGTCTCGCCCCCGGTAATTGCGCTGTTGCTGATCGCCAACCTCATCCCGGCGATCGCCCTGATGGTCCTGTACGCGCGCAAGGTCGCGATGCAGCGCGCCGAGAAGAGCGGACTCGGCAGCGCCCGGCTTCACGTCCGGCTGGTCGCGCTGTTCTCCGTCGTCGCCGCGGTGCCGACCGTGGTGGTTGCGATCTTCGCCTCGGTGCTCCTCCAGAGCGGACAGGAATTCTGGTTCTCCAATCGCGCGCAGGGGATGTTCGAGAAGACGACCTCGCTTGCGCAGAGCATCTACGATTCGGAAGTCCAGAGGGTGGCGAGCGAAACGGTGACCGCGAGCCACGATCTCGCCGGCTACCTGCAGCAAATCCCCATCGACGATCCGCGCTTCGCCGAGGCGTTCACCAAGCTCCAAGTCTATCAGCGGAGCCTGTCGGAAGCCGTCATCTTCACCTACGGGCGCGATCATCAGGTCCGTTCGCTCGCGCTCGTCAGCCCCTACGGCCGACCGCTGGTCAATGTGATCACGCCCGATCGCATTGCCGCGCTGAATGGCAGCGAGGTGATCGGGATCAGTTCGGCCGACCGGATCGGGGCGCTCACCAGGCTGCCGGGCGTCCCGGACACCTATCTGTACGCCGCACGAGTGTTCGACCCGCAGTTCAGCGAGCAACTCGCGCGCGCCAACGGCGTGTTCAAGGACTACCGGTCGCTGCAGAACCGGTTGCGGATCAACCAGCTGCGTTTCAACGGAGCCTTGCTGCTCGGTGCCTTGGTCATCGTCGGACTCGCCATCCTAGCGGCGCTGAAGATCGCGGACTGGATGGTTCGGCCAGTGGGTCAGCTCGTGACCGCAGCAGGCCGGATCGAGGAAGGCGACTTCTCGACGCGGGTGCCCGTGACTGAGACGGAGGATGAAATTCATACGCTATCGGTCGCGTTCAACCGAATGAGCGGACGGCTCGAAGAGCAAACTGGCGCGCTGAGGACGGCGAACACGCAACTCGACGCCCGCCGGGCGTTCATGGAGGCGGTGCTGTCGAGCGTAACTGCGGGAGTCGTCGCGCTCGACACCAACAACCGGATCCTGCTGACCAATCGCTCGGCCGAGACTTTGCTCCACAAGGGGCAGGAGGAGATCGAGGGCAGACCGCTGCGAGAGGCGTCCCCCGACCTCGACGACTTCCTCCGCGGTGACCAGGGCGAGGCGAACGTGATCGTCGTCGCCGGGGGCGACCAGCGGACGCTGGCGGTGAAGCGCGTGCGCTACCAGGACGGCAGCGTGCTGACCTTCGACGACATCACCGACCAGCTGACCGACCAGCGCCGCGCCGCCTGGTCGGACATCGCCCGGCGCATCGCGCACGAGATCAAGAACCCGCTGACCCCGATCCAGCTCGCCGCCGAGCGCCTCCAGCGGCGCTTCGGGCAGGAGATTGCGTCGGACAAGGAGACGTTCGAGCGGCTGACCGGGACCATCGTCCGCCAGGTCGGCGACTTGCGTCGGATGGTCGACGAATTCTCCAACTTCGCGCGCATGCCCAAGCCGGTGTTCCGCGAGGAGAACGTCCACGACATCGCGCGCCAGGCGCTGTTCCTGCACGAGGTGGCGCACCCCGGGATCAGCTTCGTGCTCGACCCGCCCGAAGGCGATTTCGAGATGGTTTGCGACCGACGTCAGCTCAGCCAAGCGCTGACCAACGTCGTGAAAAACGGGGTCGAAGCCATTGAAAGCCGCAAGAGCAGGGGCGAACACAGCCTCGCCGGCGACCGCGTCGAGCTCAAGCTCCATGCCGAGGAGCATCACCTCGTCATCGACGTGATGGACACCGGCATCGGCCTGCCCGAGGATCGCGAGCGGCTGACCGAGCCGTACATGACCACCCGGGTGCGCGGCACCGGCCTTGGTTTGGCGATCGTCAAGAAGATCGTCGAGGAGCATATGGGCGAGATCGCCTTTCTCGACCGCCCCGGCGGCGGAACCCACGTTCGGATCGCGTTCGACACCGACAAGCTGGCCGTGCTGCAGTCGGAAGCCGCGTCGGCCGATGCCGACGACAATGACCAACCAAGCGAGGATCAAGCCTGATGGCCCTGGAAGTGCTCGTCGTCGACGACGAAGCCGACATTCGCGAGCTCGTCAGCGGAGTGCTCGAGGACGAAGGCTATACGGTGCGCACCGCGGCCGACAGCGACCAGACACTCGAGGCCTTCGAGGAGCGGCGGCCGTCGATGGTCCTGCTCGACGTGTGGCTTCAGGGCTCGAAGCTCGACGGTCTGCAGCTGCTGCAGGAGATCAAGGGCCGCGACCCGACGGTGCCGGTGCTGATGATCTCGGGCCACGGTAACCTCGACACCGCCGTCGCCGCGGTGCGGGAAGGGGCCGTCGACTTCATCGAGAAGCCGTTCGAGGCCGAGCGGCTGCTTTATCTCGTCGACCGGGCGACCGAAACGCAGCGCCTCCGCCGCGAGAACGAGAGCCTGCGCCGCCAGGTCGGGCACGAGGAGCAACTCCACGGGACTTCGGTCGCGATCAACACCGTCCGCGCGACCCTGAAGCGCGTCGCTCCGACCGGAAGCCGGGTGCTGATCACCGGGCCCGCCGGGGTCGGCAAGGAAGTGGCCGCGCGGATGATCCACAACTGGAGCCCGCGCGCGAAGGCGCCGTTCGTCGTCCTGCCAGCGGCGATGATGAGCCCAGAGCGGGTCGAGGAGGAGCTGTTCGGCAGCGAGAACGAGGGCGTGGTTCGCCCCGGCCTGCTCGAGCATGCCCACGGCGGCACCCTGTTCCTCGACGAGATCGCCGACATGCCGCTGACGACGCAGGGCAAGATCCTGCGCGTCCTCACCGATCAGAGCTATCACCGGATCGGCGGCCAGCGCCCGGTCAAGGTCGACGTTCGGGTGCTCTCGGCAACGTCACGCAATCTCGCCGACGAGATTTCCGGCGGCCGCTTCCGTGAGGACCTGTTCTACCGCCTCAATGTTGTCCCAGTGCGCATTCCGCCGCTGCGCGAGCGGCGCGAGGACATCCCGGAGATGGTCGACTATTTCCTCGCGCGGTTCGCGGCCGAGCGCCACATGAACGCGCCGTCGATCTCGGAAGAGGCGATGGCCGCTCTGCAGGCGCACGACTGGCCCGGAAACGTGCGCCAGCTGCGCAACATCATCGAGCGCACGATCATCCTCGCGCCCGGGGACCGCGTGTCGTGCATCGAGGTTGACCTGCTTCCCCCGGAGGTGCTGGAGAACCAGAACGCGATGGGCGGGGCGAGCACTGGGGTGGCGATCATGGGCAGCCCGCTGCGCGAGGCCCGCGAATCGTTCGAGCGCGAATATCTCAAAATCCAGATCCGGCGCTTTTCCGGCAACATCTCGCGGACCGCGTCGTTCATCGGCATGGAGCGTTCGGCACTGCACCGGAAGCTCAAGGCTCTGGGCATCGGGGAGAAGCGGGAGGGCGAAGAGTAGCAACTTTAAGAGGCGTCATGTCGGCCCGGTCACTCGCTCTCCAGGATCATTTCTTGAACGCCATCCGGCGCGCCAAGCTGCCGGTCACGATCTTTCTCGTCAAAGGCGTGAAGCTCCAGGGCGTCGTCACCTGGTTCGACGCCTTCTCGCTCCTCCTGAGACGGGAAGGGGCGTCGCAGCTGGTGTACAAACATTCCATCTCAACCATCATGCCAGTCGAGCCGCCGCCCGACTTCGTCGCGACGAATGGCATTGCGGACGGCGCGAAGGCGCAGCTGCAGGACCTGTTCCTCGCCGCCGCCTCGCGCGATGCCGAGCGAATGACGCTGTTTCTGGTCAACGGCGTGATGCTCCAGGGGACCGTCACCGGCTTCGACCAGTTTTCGCTGGTGCTCGAGCGCGGGGGGCAGATCCAGCTGGTCTACAAGCATGCGATCTCGACCCTGCAGCCGGCGCACGCGCTGAAACTGGGCCCCGAAGCCAACGGCGAGGCGGAGCCGGAAAGTGAATAGTTTCGACGGCAACGGCGCGATCGAGGTCGCGCGCGGCGAACGCGCGGTGATCGCCGTGCCCGAGCTGCCGCGCGAAGGCGCCCGCCGCTCGGCCGAGGCGCGGGTCGAGGAAGCGCGGGGCCTCGCCGAAGCGATCGGCATCGCCGTCGTCGCCGCCAAGCCGTTCCGGGTTCGCAGCGTTCGCCCCGCGACATTGCTCGGCAAAGGCCAAGTCGAGGAGATTGCCGAGCTCGCCAAGGCGGAGGAGGCGAAGCTGCTGATCGTCGACGCGCCGCTTGCGCCAATCCAGCAGAAGAACCTCGAGGAGGAGGTCGGGGCCAAGGTCATCGACCGGACCGGGCTGATCCTCGAAATCTTCGGCGAGCGCGCCGCGACCGCTGAAGGGCAGCTTCAGGTCGAGCTCGCGCACCTCGAATATCAGGCGGGCCGGCTGGTCCGCAGCTGGACTCACCTCGAGCGCCAGCGCGGCGGCTTCGGCTTCCTCGGCGGCCCCGGCGAAACCCAGATCGAGGCCGACCGGCGGATGATCCGCGACCGCATGGCCAAGATCCGGCGCGAGCTCGAGCAGGTCAAGCGCACCCGCTCGCTGCACCGCGACCGGCGCCAGCGCGCGCCGTGGCCGGTGATCGCGCTGGTCGGCTATACCAACGCCGGAAAATCCACGCTTTTCAATCGGCTGACGGGGGAAGCTGTGTTCGCGGAGAACCTCCTGTTCGCGACTCTCGACCCGACCATGCGCGACATCCGCTTGCCCGGGTTCGACAAGGTGATCCTGTCCGACACGGTCGGCTTCGTCTCCGACCTTCCGACCGAGCTCATCGCGGCCTTCCGCGCGACGCTCGAAGAGGTCCAGTCGGCGGACCTGGTCGTCCATGTGCGCGACATGGCGCATCCCGATCGCGAAGCGCAGAAGGAGGACGTCGACGACGTGCTCAAGTCGCTCGGGCTGGCGGAGGAGGGGGCGCCGCCGCGGCTCGAGGCGTGGAACAAGATCGACCTCCTCGCAGGGGAGGAGGGCGATCGGCTGGTCGAGGAAGCGAAGCGGCGAGATGACGTCATCCCGCTCTCCGCGCTGACCGGCGAGGGGCTCGACCGGCTGAAGGAGCGCATGGCGGAGACGTTGCGCAGCGGCGAGCAGGTCCACGACGTGCGCCTTCCGGCGGCGCAAGGCGACCGGATCGCCTGGCTTCATGCCCGCGGCGAAGTGCTCGACCAGCAGGTCGATGACGACGAGGTCCAGCTGTCGGTGCGGCTATCGCCCGAGAATTGGGCGCGGTTTCAGTCGCTTGGAGCAGCCTGAGCCTTTTTAGCTTCGACCCACAAAGCCTCCATCTCGTCGAGCGACATGTCCGAGAATCCGGGCGCGGATTCGATCGCCCGAAAGCGTTGCTCGAACTTGCGATTGGCTTGCCGCAGCGCGGCTTCGGGCTCGATGTTGAGATGGCGTGCGAGGTTCACGACCGCGAACAATAGGTCGCCGAGCTCGACGAGCTTGCGGTCGTGATCGGTTTCGGCCTCGAGCTCGGCCAGTTCCTCGTCGATCTTCGCCCGCGGGCCTGAGACGTCGGGCCAATCGAAACCCGTGCGCGCGGCGCGCCGCTGAAGCTTCGCCGCGCGCTCCAGTGCCGGAAGCGCCAGGGCAACGCCGGCGAGTGCGCTCTTGTCCGGGTCCTTGGCCCGCTCTTCGGCCTTGATGATTTCCCACAGATGATGGCCGCCATGCTCGGCCTCGCCGAAGATGTGCGGGTGTCGGCGCTCCATCTTGTCGCAAATGCGCGTGATCACGTCGTCGAGCGTGAACAGACCGGAGTCCTCGGCGATTTGCGCGTGGAACACGACCTGGAGCTGCAGATCGCCGAGCTCGTCGGCCAATCCGTCCATATCCTTGCGGGCGATTGCGTCGGCGACCTCATAGGCTTCCTCGATCGTGTAAGGCGCGATCGTCTCGAACGTCTGGACGCTGTCCCATTCGCAGCCGGTCTTGGGGTCGCGCAGCCGGCGCATGATCTCGACAAGGCGCTCAAGCGGCATGGGCGGCTCGGACGGGGCGACTGAAGGCCCCTCGCTCGATGTGATCTCGAAGTATGATAATATGCATTATGTAAATATCCACAGAGATCAGGGGACCAGAACCAGCCAGCGCCCTTCCACGCCCCAGCGTTGCAGCGACGACAGGAAGTTCATGCCCAGCACGTTGAGATTGTCATTGTCCGCGACTTGCAGGCCGACGTTGCGGCGATCGATCCCGCCGATCCGCACCTCGCGTGCGCGGCCGCTCGACACGCGGATGATGCCGTTGCCGGTGCGAACGAACTGATCCGGGTGCCGCGCGACGCTCACTCCGGCGCGGATCGCCGTCTCGCGGTCGATGGTGGTCATGGTCGCGCCGCTGTCGACAAGAAACTTCACCCGCACGCCGTTGACCTGGCCTTCGACCCAGAAATGGCCGTCGATCGCCATCGGAATGCGGGTTTCGCGGCCTTGCACCACCGGCGTTCCGAGCGCCTCCGCACGCAGCCGCTGCGCGACCCAGCCGAAATTGTCGCGGAAGGTCAGCAGGACGAAGCCGGCGGCGAAGATCGCAGTCCAGGTCAGCGCCATGGTCGCCATCTTCGCCCACGGCTCGCGCCGTGACATCAACGTGCCGAGGATCAGCATGACGGCCATGAGGACATAGACCCCGCCGAGCATGAGATCGTTGGTCACGGCTCGAGCACGAGATAATTGCCCTCGACCCGCCAGCCGTGGAGCGAGGACAGGAAGTTCATTCCCAACAGGTTGGTGTCGTCATGCTCGTTGATGTCGATGGGAAAGTCCGTCCGCGTGATCGTTCCGACCTCGAGCCGGTCGGCCGAGCCCCGGATCGCCTGGGTGCGGCCGTTGGCTGTGTTGACGACCGTCCGCTCGGTGCCGATCGGAACCTTCGCTGCCTTGGCGGAATCGACCGAAATCGTCGTCACCGAAGCGCCGCTGTCGACCATGAACCGCAGCGGATGGCCGTTGACCTCGGCTTTCACCCAGAAATGGCCGTCTTCGGCGACCGGAATGCGCACCGTCGGGCCTTGCGAGATCGGCGCCCCGGTCGCTTCCGCCCGCAGCCGCGACCCGAAGTCGGAAAATTCGCTGCGGAACGAGAACAGGACGAACCCGGCGGCGAAGATCGCGACCCACGCCGCGATCATCTTCAGGGCCTTGCCCGCCGGCAGACGCATGGCGACGATCGAGCTCGCCACCGCGACCGCGATGATCAGGTAATAAATCGCCATCGGCGCGTCGTTCATAGCTCGATCTCGAGCCCATCATGCGCCGGAGCGGCCCAGTCGGGAAGCTCGCCGAGCAGGGTCCGGTAATCCAGGCCATTGCCCATGTGGGTCAGATAGACCTGCCCCACCTTCAGCTCCCGCGCCCAGTTGAGGACGCCGTCGAGATGCGCGTGGGTGGGATGCGGGGTGCGCGTCAGGCAGTCCGCGACCCACACGTCCGCACCTTCATACAGCGCCGCCATCTCATCGGTTAAGTCGCTGAAGTCGATGGCGTAGACGAACGAGCGCTCCCTTTCATCGAAGCGCAGGCCGAGAGCCCGAGCAGGACGGCGAACGCGAAGGGGATTTTCATGGCAATGCCTTTTCATCCGCGGAGATTGGACAGCGGTATCAACGCTTCAACGCAACGAACCGGTCCAAGGATCGCTGAAAAAAA
>Ga0207674_10008536_pt1 | contig 11817 bp, 9 predicted proteins | sample KBSCornC72_FD_184303 | JGI IMG/M metagenome (GOLD analysis project Ga0207674, IMG submission 184303) | Corn rhizosphere microbial communities from Kellogg Biological Station, Michigan, USA - KBS Corn C7-2 (SPAdes) (version 2) | ecosystem: Host-associated > Plants > Roots > Rhizosphere > Soil ... | reverse complement strand
CGGTGTGTACCTCAAGAGTCTGACCCTCAAGGGCTTCAAGTCGTTCGCGCAGCCGACCACCTTCGCCTTCGAGCCCGGCGTCACCGCCGTGGTCGGGCCTAACGGATCCGGCAAGTCGAACGTCGTCGACGCGCTCGCCTGGGTGATGGGCGAGCAGGGGGCCAAGACGCTCCGCGGCGGCAAGATGGAGGACGTCATCTTCGCGGGGACCGCGACGAAGGGTCCGCTCGGCCGCGCCGAGGTGCTGCTGACCATCGACAACGCCGATGGCGCGCTCCCCATCGACTACAGCGAGGTCACCATCTCGCGCACCCTGTTCCGCAACGGCGGCAGCGAGTACGCGATCAACGGCGAGCAGTGCCGGCTGCTCGACGTGCAAGAGCTGCTCAGCGACTCCGGTCTCGGCCGCGAGATGCACGTCATCGTCGGGCAGGGGCAACTCGACCAGGTGCTGCACGCCACTCCAGAAGAGCGCCGGGGGTTCATCGAAGAGGCGGCCGGCATCCTGAAGCACCGTCGCCGCAAAGAGAAGACGCTGCGCAAGCTCGAGGCGATGCAGGCGAACCTGACCCGCCTCTCCGATCTGGCCGGCGAGATCCGGCGCCAGCTCAAGCCGCTGGGGCAGCAAGCCGAGATCGCCCGCGAGGCGCAGACCATCGCGGCGATCGTGCGGGATGCGCGCGCCCGCCTGCTGGCCGACGAAGTGGTCGAGCTGCGCACCGCGATCGCCGACGTGAGCCGCAGCGAGAGCGAGCGCAAGACCGAGCGCCTCGTGCTGCAGGAGCAGCTGGATCAGGCCAAGCTGCGCCAGGCGCGACTCGAGCAGACCATGACCGGCGACACCGTGGATGCCGCCCGCCAGGTCGCATTCGGCCTCGAGCAGGTGCAGGACCACCTGCGCTCGCTCTTCACCCTCGCCAACCAGCGGCTCTCGCTGCTCGGGCAGCAGGCCGAGCTGCCCGGAATGGCGTCGACCATCTCTCCGCGCATGGTCGAGGACGCGCGCGAGGAGGCGACGCGTCTTGCCACAGGAGTGGCCGAGGTCGAAGAGCTGCTCGGCCGGGCGAGCGCGGTCACCGCCACCGCTCGTGCCTCGCTCGACTCGCTCGACGAGGAGATCAGCGCGCAGAGCACTCTCATCTCGCAGCACGACCTCGAGCAGGGCCGCCTGAGCGGTCAAGTGGATGCCGCCGAGTCGCGCCGCGCCGCCACCCGCGGCGAGCTCGACCGACAGCGCGCGGCGCTCGAAGCGGCGGAGCAGCGCCGAGAGCAGGCGCGTGCCGAGTTGCTGGAGGTCGAGGGCGACCAGGACGAGACGGGCTCGGACGGCGACCTGGCGGCCGCGGTCGAGACCGCTGACGCGGCCGTGAAAGTGCTCCAGGCCGAGGTGGAGGCGCTGCGGGATGAGCTGCACGCGTCCGAGCGCGAGCGCGACGCTCTCGCTGCGCGCACCTCGGCCCTGTCGATGGCGGTCGACCAGAAGGATGGATCGGCGTCGATCTTGTCGGCAGGCGGGATCCGCGGTCTGGTTGCCGAGCACGTGCAGGTGCAGGCCGGATACGAGTCCGCGATCGCCGCGGCCCTCGGCACGCTCGCGGATGCGGTGCTCGCCGACTCGCGCGACGCCGGGCTCTCGGCCCTCGCACACGCGCGCGATCACGACGCCGGACGGGTCGAGATCGTGGTGGCGGATGCCGACGCGGCCGACGACGTCGCAGCACTCGGACCTCTGCCCTCCGGCGCAAAAGCCGCAGCGACACTGGTCACGGCGCCCCGCGGCATCCTGGGACTTCTCGCTCGGACCGTCATCGTCGACGACCTCGCCGCCGCCCGGGCCGCGTGGCCGGCGCTCACGAAGCTGAGGGTAGGAGGCCTGACGGTCATCACCCGCGATGGCGATGTGCTGACCGACTACGTTCTGCGCGGCGGGACCGGCGCCGGGCGCAGCACCCTCGAACTGGTCGCCGAGCGCGACGCCGCTCAGGAGAAGCTGGTCGAGGTCACCACCGCGATCGAGCGCAGGCGCTTCGCCCTGGCCGAGAAGCGCGAGCAGCTCGACGGAGCCCAGATCGATGCGGCCCAGGCGGCTGCCGCGCTCAAGGCCTTCGACGCGCGACTCGCCGAGCGCAGCCAGGCGGTCGGCCGCTCGCGCGCGCAGCTCGAGGGCGCGCAGGCGGAGGGCGAGCGCCTCGCCGAAGCGGTTCGGCAGCTGACGGAGGCCGCCGAGGCCGCCGACGCGGCCGTGGAGCGCGCCATCGGCGAGCGCGACGCGCACGCGGCGACGCCCCGGCCGATCCTCGACGTGAGCAGTCGCGATGCCCTCGTCGCGGAGCTCGAGGCCGCCCGCGCGGCCGAGGTGCAGGCCAGGATCGAGCTCGAGACCGCGCGCGAGCGGGTGCGCGCGCAGCACGCGCAGGCCGACTCGCTGCAGAAGCAGCTCGAGGCGGAGCGCGCCGCCGCCGAGGAGTCCGCCCGCCTCGCCGTGCTGCGTCAGCGCCAGGTCCAGGCGGCGACCGGGGTGACTGACGCGCTTCCCGCGGTTCTGGATGTCGCCGACCGATCGGTCTCGCAGGCCAGGGTCGCCCTGGCCGCCGCCGAGGCCGAGCGCGCCAAGCAGAACGAGGAACTGCAGGAGCTGCGCCGCAACGAGAACGGCCTCCGCGATCGGTTCCAGGCGCTCAACGACAACGTGCACGGCCTCGAGATGCAGGCGTACGAGAAGAAGCTGCACCTCTCGACACTGCTCGAGCGCGCCGCGGAGGAGCTCGGCCTCGACGAGGAGGTGCTCGTCGCCGAGTACGGGCCGGATGTGCCGGTGCCCGCGGACGCCGATGGCGTCCGCGCCTCAGAGGATCTCGGCGCCGACGCGGCGCGACAGGCCGAGACGACGGTCTTCAACCGCGCCAAGCAGCAGGCACGCCTCGCCTCCGCCGAACGCAAGCTGGCGCAGCTGGGCCGCGTGAACCCGCTCGCCCTCGAGGAGTTCGCGGCACTCGAGCAGCGCCACAAGTTCCTCACCGAGCAGCTCTCGGACCTGACGGCGACCCGCAAAGACCTGCTCACGATCATCGACGAGATCGACGAGAAGATGCAGGACATCTTCGCCGCGGCATTCGAAGACACCCGGGCCGCGTTCGACGAGGTGTTCCCGGTGCTCTTCCCCGGCGGCACCGGCAGCCTGTTCCTGACGAACCCCGATGAGCTGCTGACCACGGGGATCGAGGTGACGGTCAAACCGGCGGGCAAGAAGATCGAGAGGCTGTCACTGCTCAGCGGTGGCGAGCGATCGCTGGCGGCGATCGCCCTGCTCATCGCGATCTTCAAGGCCCGCCCGAGTCCCTTCTACATCCTCGATGAGGTCGAGGCGGCGCTCGACGACGCGAACCTGGGTCGCCTGCTGACGATCCTGCAAGACCTGAGGGCCAGTTCGCAGCTCATCGTCATCACCCACCAGAAGCGGACCATGGAGATCGCGGACGCCCTCTACGGCGTCTCGATGCGTCAGGACGGTGTGAGCGCCGTGGTCGGCCAGCGCGTGGCGGCGCCGGAGGGCGCGACGGCCTAGTCCGCGTCCGATCTACGCGTCCACGCCACGCCGAGTTCGAAGCGCGTGCGCACCGCGAAGTGCTCCATGGCCTCGGCGATCCTGCGATGCACGGTGCGCGGCGAGATGTCCAGGCTTTGGGCGATCGCGGCATCCGACAGTCCGCGTTCGAGGAGCCTCAGCACGGGTTGCCACCCGTCGTCGCCCAGGGGGAAGTCGACAGCCTTGTCCCAGACGCTCTCGACATAGAGCGAGACGATCTCGGTGATCGAGGGGTGCGTCACGATGGCGATGCTGCTCGGCGGATGCTCGGCCCAGTCGAGCGGGAGCGCGCACAGCACTCCCCGGTCGGCGTACGCCCAGCTGGTGATGGAGTCCGCGACGCGCACCTGCATGCCGAGCGCGCTGACCTCCTCGAGAAAGGCACGGTCTTCGTCGACGGCGAGCAACGCACGCGGGAAGACGCCGCGGATCCCGGATTGGGCGACGAGGCGCTTCTCCTCCTCGGTCATCGTCGGAACCATCAGCGAGCGGATGATCGAGAGATCGGGGTAGAGGTTCACCGGATTTCGGGGCGGGTGGGTCAGGGCGTAGCGCGGCCACGCCTTCCACTGCGCTTCGTGGCCGTGCACGAACTCGGCCCAGGGAGCCGTGTCGTCCGGGGATCCGCCGACCTCCCAATCGCGGGTGAGGGCCGAGAGCGCGGCAGCTGAGACGGCGAGCGCGCGGAGTCCCTCCATCTCGGAGGCGACGATGCGCTCGGTCGCGGCAGACATCGCGCGATCGGGCGAGAGCGCCTCGATCGCCTCCCCGTCGAGGGCGATGAGTCCCGCGGCATCCAGCCGTTCGAGCAGCTCGGGAACGCGATCGTGAGGCAGCGCCTGGAGATCGCGCAGTTGCGAACGGCTCTTCGGCCGCACCCGGTAGATGGTGCTCAGCAGTCGCCGGGCGTCGGGGTCGGCCAGGACGGGATCCATTCGCGCCTCTCCGGGAGTGGACGGGTGGTTGACAGTGCGCTGACCTGTGTTCGTCATGGCGAGTATATGACAATGGCGCGTCGCTACTCTGGCGGCATCATGACAGCGCTCTTCCCGGCGATGCCTCGACCCGTCACGCGAACCGCGGCGTTGGTCGCGTCGCGAGGGATGCGCGCTGCCGCCCCCGCGCGGCCGACGGCGGATGAACTACGTCACTTCGATGTCGCCGAGTTCGTACGCACCGAGTACCCCCGTGTGGTCTCGGCGGTGAGGATGATCGCGGGTGACCGCGACGGAGCGGCCGACGCCGTGCAAGAAGCGCTCGTGCAACTCCTGACCCATCGCGAGCGCGAGTGGCCGCGCAACGTCGCCGCGTGGGTGACGGTGGTCGCGAGCAATCGAGCGCGAGACGTGCATCGACGCAACGCCGTCGGACGCCGGGTCGCCGATCGGCTGCGACCGGCAGCGCTCGAAGACCCGCTCGACCGGGTCGGGCGCGACCTGGACGTGCTCGCGGCACTCGACACCCTTCCGCGTCGCATGCGCCAGGTGTGCGTGCTGCACTACCTGCAGGATCAGTCGGTGCGCGAGATCGCCCTCGCCCTGGGGATCGGCGCCGGCACCGTGAAGACGCAGCTGCATCGCGGACGCATCGCACTGGCTGCACGGCTCGCGCCCTAGCACTCCGCTACGGTGGCGTCATGACCGGGGGAGTCGCATGAACGCCAACGCACGGTGGGGGTTCTCGGTCATCGCGACCGCGATCATCGGGGTCGCGATCGGTGTTCTGATCGCCGTGCTCGCCGGGTTGGGATCGGGAGCGCGGCTCACGATCGGGGTGGGCATCGGTCTGATCATCGGGGGCGGTCTGCTGGCGATCTTCGACAGACTGGTCGTGCGTCGTCGGGCGGTTCCGGCGTTCGATCCCGAGACCGGCGAACGTCTGCTGACGCCCGCGACCCCGTCGTTCGTCGGCCTGTCGCTCGAGGTCTGGACCCTGGTCCTGGTCGGCGTGGGAATCCTGGTCGTCGGGATCGGCGTCGTGCTGTACCTCGCGAGCTGATCCCGCGCCGACTTCTCAGCCGGCTGATCCGCGCGGGTCAGGGATAGGCGCCGCATCCTGGGCGGCATCGCCCAGCGGGACGAGGGGCTGCCCGTTCACGGTCAGCACCTCCCAGCGGTCGCCGTCCAGGCGGAAGGTCGAGATCGAGCCGTTCCGGATCGCATCGAGGGGACGGCCGGCCAGGGCGGCCAGGGTGTACCGGATGATCGTCCCGTGCGCCACGATGACCACGTCGCGGTCCCGGAAGTCGTCGGCGACTCGTGCGAGGCCCGCGAGACCCCTGCTCACCACGGAGTCGAGGCTCTCGGCCCCCGGGTAGTCGCGGTGCGGCCAGCGCGCGACGGTCTCACTCGATGATTGCCCCTCCAGCGGCCCGTAGTCGCGCTCGACCAGCGCCGGGTAGCTCGGACCGAGCTCGAGCCCCAGGTCGTGCGCGATGATCGTCGCCGTCTCGCGCGCACGCCGCAGCGGCGAGCTGACCACGACCTCCCAGCCGCCGTCGGCCAGGATCCCCGCAGCCTCGTGCGCCTGCTCGCGGCCCTCGGCATTGAGCGGGATGTCGCTGGAGCCCTGGAGCTTGTCGTCACGGTTCCAGTCGGTCTGGCCGTGGCGGATGAAAGCGAAGGTCACGCGACCATCCTGCCTGACGCCACCCGGAGGGCACGCTCATTAGGCTGACAGCATGGCCAGGCTGAGTTGGAGAGAGCGGCGAGCGGCGCGGCGCGAGCAGAAGGAGCAGCTCCAGGAGCCGGCCGCAGACTCGGTCGCCGAGGTGGCCGTGGGGCCGGTCGCCGAGTCTGCACCCGCACCCGTCGCGGAACCGGCGCCGGAGCCGGTCGCCGTCGAGCCCGCCTCGGCCGAGTCGCCCGCTCGTCCCGCGCCCTGGTCGCTCGGCAGCGCGCTGCGCGGCATGTTCTCCCGCACGACCATCGACGACGAGACCTGGGACGCCCTCGAAGACGCGCTGCTCTCGGCCGACTTCGGCCCCGACATCACGGACGCGATCGTCGACGAGCTCCAGGAGATGGTCGCGAAGTACAAGACGACCGATCCCGCGGACCTGCAACGGATGCTGCGCGAGATCATCGAGCTGCGTCTCGAACGCCTCGACTCGACCCTCACCCTGACCAACCGTCCTGCTGTGGTGCTGGTCGTCGGCGTCAACGGAGTGGGCAAGACGACCACGATCGGAAAGTTCGCCAAGTTCCTGACGAACTACGGGCGCTCGGTCATCGTGGGTGCGGCCGACACCTTCCGTGCCGCCGCGGTGGAACAGGTGGCGACGTGGGCCGAGCGGGCCGGCGCGCAGGTGGTGCGGCCGCAGCAGGCGGGGCAGGATCCGGCATCCGTCGCCTTTCAGACAGTCCAGAAAGCCGTTCAAGATGGCATCGAGATCGTGCTCATCGACACCGCCGGCCGATTGCAGACAAAGAGCGGCCTGATGGACGAACTGACCAAGGTGCGGCGAGTGGTCGAGAAGCTCGCCCCGGTGGCCGAGGTACTGCTGGTGCTCGACGCCACGACGGGGCAGAACGGGGTCGCGCAGGCGGAGGCGTTCATTGAGCACGCGGGGGTCACCGGCCTCGTGCTCACCAAGCTCGACGGCTCGGCCAAGGGTGGATTCGTCCTGGCCGTGCAGGAGAAGACCAACATCCCGATCAAACTGATCGGTCAGGGGGAGTCGATCGGCGACCTGACGGGATTCACGGCGCGCGTCTTCGCGGCCCAGCTGGTCGGCTGACCCGCGTTCATGAACATCAGCCAGGGCGAAGCTGCCGATATCGCCGACGTGGCACGGCTCCTGTGGCTGATGGCTGATGACGACGAACGCGCGCACGGCACCGAAGAGGGGTTCACCACCGACCTCTCTCGATGGTGGACTGCGCACCATGAGTCGCACATCGTGTTCGTCGCCCGACTCGACGACATGGAGATGGCGGGGGTGGCATGGATTGCCCTCCTGCCGCGCGTGCCGCGGCCGGGGTCGATGCAGCGGATCTCCGCCGACATCCAGAGCGTCTTCGTGGCGCCCCAGCACCGCGGTCGCGGGATCGGCTCGGAGCTCGTGGACGCCGCCATCGAACATGCCTGGCACAGCGGGGCCATGCGCGTCACGGTCCACTCGAGCAGCCGGGCGATTCCGATGTACGAGCAGCTGGGGTTCCAGTCGTCGCGACACCTGCTCCAGCGATCGCCCGACTAAGCCAGTCGGCGGTCTCCCGGCGACAGCACGCGCAGCCAGGTGAAGCCGTACCCGTCGAGGTTGACCTTCAGTCGGCCGTCGGCGTCGGGTTCCAGGATGCGGCCCTCCACCAGCAGGTCGACGAACCGGTCGCCCGGCTCGAGGTCGTCGAGGGCGACGTCGACCGTCGCGGGCTCGTCGCGGAAGTTGTGCAACGCCAGCATCCTGCCGCCCGCCCCGGTCATGGTGTGCACGAGCACCCCGCGCCCGGCGTGCCTGACCAGCTCGAATCGCCCCCAGCCGATTTCGGGCGACGAGCGATACCGCTCGATCAGCAGGTGGATGAAGTGCAGCAGCGACTCCGGGTCGTGCCGTTGCGCCGAGGCGTTCACGTGCTCGGGCGAGAATCCGCCGCGGACGACGCGCTCCGCCAGCCGTCGGGGCGGAGCCTGCGAGAATCCGCCGTTGCGGCCCGCTGTCCACTGCATCGGTGTCCGAACGGCCGAGCGCGACCCGGCTGCGAGGTCTTCTCCCATGCCGATCTCCTCGCCGTAGAACAGCACGGGCGTGCCCGGCAACGAGAACAGGAGGCTGTAGACCATGCGGATGCGTCGGGGATCTCCCGCGAGCATGGGAGGCAGTCGGCGGATGATCCCGCGTCCGTAGACCTGCATCTCGGGCTCCGGCCCGAACGCGGAGAAGACCTCCTGCCGCTCTTCCTCGGTCAGCTTGTCGAGGGTGAGTTCGTCGTGGTTGCGCACGAAGTTCGCCCATTGCGCGGTGACCGGCAGCTCGGGCCGTGACATCAGGGCCTTCTCAAGCGGCCGCGGATCCTGACGCGCCAACGACAGGTACAGGTTCTGCATCGAGATGAAGTCGAACTGCATGGTGAGGCCATCGCCGTCGTGGCCGCCGAAGTACTCGAACTGCTGCTCGCGGGGCAGGTTCGCCTCGCCGAGCATGATGGCGTCGCCCGACCGGCGATCGAGGAAGCCGCGGAGCGACTTCAGGAAGTCGAGCGGAGTCTCGAGCTCCTCGTTGCGCGAAGGATCGCCCTCCTCCATCTGCAGCAGGAACGGCACGGCATCCACCCGGAACCCCGAGACGCCGAGTTGCAGCCAGAATCCCATGATCTTGGCCATCTCGTCGCGGACCTTGGGGTTGGTCACGTTGAGGTCCGGCTGGAATCGGTAGAAGTGGTGCAGGTAGTACTCGCCGGTTCGCTCGTCCAGCTGCCAGATGCTGGTCTCGGCATCCGGGAAGACCGGCGCGTCGCTGTGCTTAGGCGGTTTCGAGCGCCAGACGTAGAAGTCGCGGAACGGCGAGTCGACACTCGACCTGGATGCCCTGAACCAGGGATGGGTGTCCGAGGTGTGGTTGACGACGAGGTCGGCGATGACCCGGATGCCGCGGTCCTCGGCCATCCGGATCGTCTCGATCAGGTCGCCGAAGTCGCCGAGTCGCGCGTCGACGCCGTAGAAGTCCGAGATGTCGTAGCCGTCATCCCGATTCGGAGTGGGGAAGAACGGCATGAGCCAGAGGCAGGTGACGCCGAGGTCGTGCAGGTAGTCCATCCGGTGCGAGAGACCTTCGAAGTCGCCGATGCCGTCGTCGTTCCAGTCCATGAACTTCTCGACGTCCAGGCAGTACACGACAGCCGTCTTCCACCACAGATCGCTGGTGTCGGTGATGCGCATGCGGTCATCTTCGCGGGCCTCGGCGGCGAGAGCCGAGGCTCGGAGGCGGCGCTCAGGAGCGCGTGTGGCCTCGAGGAGCTAGATCGCGGCGTGCCGCGCCGCGAGCTCCTGGTACTGGATCGCATTGACGCGGACGCGCTCGGCCCCGGCCTCGTCGAGCTCACCCCGCACCTTCGCGGGAACGCCGGCCGCCAGCATCCCCGCTGGGATCTCCTGCCGCTCGAGCACCAGCGCTCCCGCCGCCACGAAAGCCCCGGCCCGGATGATCGAATGGTTGAGCAGCACCGCGCCCATGCCGATCAGGCAACCGTCTTCGATCGTCGTGCCGTGGATGATCGCGCCGTGCCCGATGCCGACGCCGGCGCCGATCGTGGCCGGAACACCCTCGTCGACGTGGATCGTCGAGTTGTCCTGGAGGTTGCTGCCCTCGCCCAGGACGATGTCGGCCAGGTCGCCGCGCAGCACGGCGCCGTAGAACACGCTGGCGTGGGCGAGCACGCGCACCCGCCCGATCAGCGTGGCGTTCGGGGCGACCCAGGCCGTCGGGTCGATCTCGGGGGTGTGTCCGTCGAAGGGAATAAGGAGGGGCATGTTCCGACGATACCCAGCGCCGCTAGGCTCGGCGCATGTCGACGACTCCCCGTGCTGAACCCGATGCCGGCGTCGTCGCGAAGAAGCCGTCGCCGCTGCTGTCGGTCGTCGCCATCCTGCTGGCGCTGGTCGGCGGGTTCCTGATCGGATTCAGCTTCCTCACCGGTGTGGCCAATCAGTTCGACCCATCCGGAACGCGAAGCTCGCTCTACATCGCGCTGTTCTTCGTCGGGCTGGGCATCGTGATCGTGGGCATCGTGTTCGCGTTGGTGGGCATCATCCGCCGAGCCCATCGCGGTCTCTCGCTCATCGCCCTCGTGCTCTCGATGCTGCCGTCGTTCGTCGTGCTGGTGATCGCGGCGCTCGCGTTCCTCTAGCAGCTCGGATTTTCCCGAGCGATTAGGCTGGACCGCGATATGGCCACCTTCGGAAACCTCTCGGACCGCCTCACCGCGACCTTCCGCAATCTGCGCGGCAAGGGCAAGCTCACCCCTGCCGACATCGACGGAACGGTCCGCGAGATCCGACGCGCCCTGCTCGACGCCGACGTCGCGCTCGAGGTGGTCAAGGACTTCACGGGCAAGGTGCGCGAGCGCGCGCTGAGCGACGAGGTGAACAAGGCGCTGAACCCCGCGCAGCAGGTCGTGCAGATCGTCAACGACGAGCTGGTTGCGATCCTGGGCGGGCAGCAGCGCCGCCTGGAGTTCGCCAAGAAGCCGCCGACCGTCATCATGCTCGCCGGCCTGCAGGGCGCCGGAAAGACGACGCTCGCGGGCAAGCTCGCCAAATGGCTGGCCAAAGACGGACACACCCCGCTGCTCGTCGCTGCCGACCTTCAGCGCCCCCAGGCCGTGCAGCAGCTGGAGGTCGTCGGCGGGCAGGCCGGCGTGCCGGTGTTCGCGCCCGAACCCGGCAACGGCGTCGGCGATCCGGTCAAGGTCGCCAAGGACGGCGTGAAAGAGGCCGAGCGCAAGCAATACGACACGGTCATCGTCGACACGGCCGGCCGTCTCGGTATCGACGCCGAGTTGATGAAGCAGGCCTCCGACATCCGCAAGGCCGTCGATCCCGACGAGGTGCTGTTCGTCATCGACGCGATGATCGGTCAGGACGCCGTGACCACGGCCCGCGCCTTCCAGGACGGGGTCGACTTCACGGGCGTGGTACTCAGCAAGCTCGACGGTGACGCGCGCGGTGGTGCGGCCCTGTCGGTGGCATCCGTGACGGGGCGGCCGATCATGTTCGCCTCGACGGGTGAGGGTCTCGACGATTTCGAGCCGTTCTATCCCGATCGCATGGCCAGCCGCATCCTCGACCTCGGTGACATCCTCACGCTCATCGAGCAGGCGCAGCAGGCCTTCGACGAGGAGGAGGCGCGCAAGACCGCCGAGAAGTTCGCGACCGACAGCTTCACGCTCGACGACTTCCTGAAGCAGATGCAGCAGCTCAAGAACATGGGCTCGATCAAGGGGATGCTGGGCATGCTGCCCGGAGCGCGCGGCATGCGCGAGCAGCTCGACAACTTCGACGAGCGCGAGATCACCCGCACCGAGGCCATCATCCAGTCGATGACCCTCCAGGAGCGCACCACCCCGAAGCTGCTCAATGGATCGCGCCGGGTGCGCATCGCGCGCGGCTCAGGCACCACGGTGACCGACGTCAATCAGCTGGTCGCCCGCTTCGAGCAGGCCGCCAAGATGATGAAGACGGTCGCCAAGGGCGGGGTGCCGCAGGTGCCCGGCATGGGGCCGATCCCGGGCGCG
>Ga0207674_10008535_pt1 | contig 11818 bp, 10 predicted proteins | sample KBSCornC72_FD_184303 | JGI IMG/M metagenome (GOLD analysis project Ga0207674, IMG submission 184303) | Corn rhizosphere microbial communities from Kellogg Biological Station, Michigan, USA - KBS Corn C7-2 (SPAdes) (version 2) | ecosystem: Host-associated > Plants > Roots > Rhizosphere > Soil ... | reverse complement strand
AATTTCCGTGACTTTGCCGTCAGTCGTCGTCACTTTGTAGCGAACGCCCGGCGCCGTGGTGATTAGATCGAGATCGAATTCACGTTCCAGACGTTCCTGCACAATCTCCATGTGCAGCAGACCGAGGAAGCCGCAGCGAAATCCAAAACCAAGCGCGGTGGACGACTCGGGTTCATAAAAGAACGACGCGTCATTCAAACGCAGCTTGTCCATCGCATCGCGCAGCTCTTCGTATTGGTTGGTGTCGACGGGATAGAGTCCCGCGAAGACCATCGGCTTGCTTTCCTTGAACCCGGGAAACGGCTCGCTCGTCGGCCGCGCCGCATCGGTGATCGTGTCGCCGATTTTCGCGTCGCTCACGGTCTTGATGCCGGCAAAAATGAATCCCGCCTCGCCCACCCCCAGTTCATCGGCGGCGACGGGTTTCGGTGAGAACACGCCGACCTGGTCGACGATGTACTCCTGGCCCTGTGCCATCAGACGGATCTTCATTCCCGCGCGGATCGAGCCGTCGATCACACGAGTCAGGATGATGACGCCGCGGTAGGGGTCGTACCAGGAGTCGAAAATCAACGCCTTCAACGGCGCATGGGGATCGCCTGACGGTGGGGGAATCCGCTCGATGATGGCCTCGAGCACCTCGGGAACCCCACGCCCCTCCTTGGCGCTGATGGGAATCGCATCGCTCGCATCCAGCATCAGTACTTCGGAGATGGAATGCTTGGTGTTCTCCACGTCGGCGCTGGCCAGATCGATCTTATTGATGACGGGAATAATCACGTGTTTGTTCGCCATCGCGAGATTCACGTTGGCGATGGTTTGGGCCTGAACACCCTGTGTCGCATCAACCAGCAACAGCGACCCCTCGCAAGCCGCAAGGCTCCGCGAGACCTCATAGGTGAAGTCGACGTGCCCCGGCGTGTCGATCAGGTGCAGGGCGTAGGTGTTCCCGTCCCTGGCCTTGTAACGGATCGCCACCGCATGGGCCTTGATGGTAATCCCCCGCTCCCGCTCCAGATCCATCGCATCGAGAATCTGGTCCTTGGCCTCACGGGCCGTCACAGCACCAGTGGCTTCGAGGAACCGGTCAGCGAGGGTTGATTTACCGTGATCGATATGGGCGATAATAGAGAAATTGCGTATGAGGCTTTGCAAATCCTAGCTCATTTTGTCAATAAAACCGGTTCATTATAGTAACTGCCCCCTGGGTTGTCAAAGTAAACAGCCCCTCGTATAATCCGCGCCGCACCCGCTCCAGCATTGGGTTTTCCTGGCATCGCCCGCAGGAACGGCACCACGGCACCACGACTCCCATGACCAACACAAAAAATGCGGCCTCGTTGAGTGACTGGGACCGGCAATATGTGTGGCATCCCTTTACCCAGATGCAGGAGTGGGAACAGGAGGAGCCCATCATCATCGAGCGCGGAAAAGGTCCGTACTTGATCGATACCGAGGGGAGAACGTATTTGGACGGCACGTCATCCATTTGGGTGAATCTCCATGGCCACCGACATCCCGCGCTCGACCGTGCGCTCAAGGCCCAAAGTAAACAGATCGCCCACTCCACGCTGCTCGGCCTCTCGAATCCACCCGCCATTCGTCTCGCGCGGCAGTTGATTGCTCTCGCTCCGAAAGGACTCACGCGCGTCTTTTACTCGGACGACGGGTCGACGGCCGTTGAAGTGGCGCTCAAAATGGCAGTGCAGTACTGGCAGCAGAGGCGACCGGAGGCAGGACCCAAACACCGATTTCTACATTTGCATCTGGCCTATCATGGCGACACGATCGGAGCGGTCAGCGTCGGCAACATCGAGCTGTTTCATGCGCGATTCCGGCCCTTGCTGTTTCCGACGCAGGCGGCTGAGCCTCCGTATTGTTATCGCTGTCCGCTGGCGTTGAAGTATCCCGCCTGCCGCCTTGCCTGCCTCGACCCCATCGAAAGGATCCTACGAGAACACGGACACGAGCTCGCAGGCTTCATCATCGAACCGCTGATCCAGGCGGCCGCAGGCATGATCACCCAGCCTCCGGGCTACCTGAAACGCGTGCGGGAACTCTGCACACGATACGAGGTCCTGCTGATCGCGGATGAAGTGGCCACAGGATTCGGCCGGACGGGAAAAATGTTTGCGTGTGACCGTGAAGGCGTGACGCCTGACCTGATGGCGCTCAGTAAGGGACTCACGGGCGGGTATCTGCCGCTTGCCGCTACGCTGACGACCGAGGAAATCTATCGCGCCTTTTTAGGCAAGTATGAGGAGTTCAAGACATTCTTCCATGGACATAGCTACACCGGGAATCCGCTCGGGTGCGCCGTGGCCCTGGCCAACCTCGACATTTTCCGGACCGAGCACACCCTGGCGAAGCTCACGCCAAAGATCAGCCGCCTCTCTCGGCTGCTCAAGCCACTCCTTCGGCTGCCGCATGTCGGGGACATCAGGCAGCAAGGCTTCATGGTGGGCATCGAACTCGTGCGTGACCGTGCTACGCGAGAGGCGTATCCGGTCGAAGCACGAGTGGGTCATCGCGTTGCCAAGGAGGCTCGAAAGCGAGGGCTTCTCCTGCGACCGCTTGGCCACATCATCGTCTTGATGCCGCCCTTGTCCGTCAACATCCCTACGCTGACCCGCATGGTCAACATTCTCTCTCACTCGATCACCGTCGCCACACAGTACGATTAGGCCCTGCACAACGCACTGCGCCAAGGGTCGTCGAACTTCGCCTCCGGCCACTACGACAGCTTGACAGGCTCATGGCGGGTCACGTTGAGCAGCGCGCTCGCGCTCGATTCCTTACAAAAGATTTCCAACTGGCCGTCGCTGTTGATCAATGCCCTGGGCGGACCATGGTCTCCTTCCGCATAGCAGCGTACGAGGCCATCGATGGAATGGCCTCCAATTCGGATCAGCGGATTCGGCCGTTTGGTGATCTCTCGCACCTCCTTCACGTGGCGCAACGACACATTCGTGATGAGATTGCCGAAGACGTCGACGTAGACCACCTCGCCCACCAGCGCCGCCTGTTCCCACTGCGGCTGAGCGACCGGAAACCGGTGCGCGTCCGAGAGGACGCGGCCGTAGGACACGAACGGTTGTTGTTTGGTGAGCCAGGCGGCAGCAGGCGCGAAGACGTCCCGACCGTCGAAGGTATGTCCTTCAGCATCAAGCCGATATTGCTTATTCTCGATCTCGCGGACCTCGAGGTCGCCTTCCTGCTCGAAGACCTGCGTCAGCAATCCATTGTCCGGAGCGCAAAAAAAGTATCGCGAGCTCTTCGCGATGAGCGGACGCCGGTCACTGCCGACACCGGGATCTACGACGGCCACATGGATGGTGCCGTCGGGAAAATACTTGTAGCAGGATTTCCACACATAGGCGCCGTCCTGGACGTCATGGGAGCCGATATGATGGGTGAGATCGACGATTGTGGCCTGGGGATTGATGGAGAGAATGACCCCCTTCATGCTGGCCACGAACCAATCTCGGTCCCCAAAATCAGTCAGGAGAGTGATGATCGAGGCGGGATGCGGCATCAGAACCGCCTTCTACGGTCGCCGACGATTGAACCTACAATTCCTCAAATTTGATCTCGATGACTTCATACTCGACAGTCTTGACGGGCGTCTTCACTTCGATAAAGTCGCCGACGCGTTTTCCGATCAACGCCCGACCGACCGGCGATTGAATCGAGATCCGGTTAAACTTCATGTCGGCCTCATCCTGGCCGACCAGCGTGTACTGGCGTTTCGCCTGGGATTCCTGTTCGATCACCGACACGGTCGCGCCGAACACGATGGTATCGGAAGTGCGTCCTGCGATTTCGACGATTCGGGCATCCGCCAGCTTGGTTTCAATTTCGGCGATGCGGGCCTCGATGAAGCCTTGCCGTTCTTTGGCTGCATCATACTCCGCATTCTCGCTGAGATCTCCATGGGCACGGGCTTCGGCGATGGCTTCGATCACTTGCGGCCGCTCCACTTTCCGGAGGCGATCGAGTTCCGCCTTCAGCGCATCGTAGCCCTTCTTAGTAATCGGTGTCGGCATAGAGCATTCATTCCTCTCGCAGAACGTTGAACGAGGCAGATTGTCCCACTGCTGCTATGACCCGCAGTGGTATTCTTGCAGTGAGCGGATAGTCAATTCTTTTTTGAGGATCGCTTCGATACCCATGACCGCAGCTCGTGCTCCCCGCATGGTCGTGAAGTAGGCCAATCCTCGATTTAACGCTTCCCGGCGGATGGACAGCGAGTCGGCATGCGAAGCCGCTGTTCCTACAGTGTTGACGACCAACGCCACGTCTCCATTCTTGATATGGTCGACAATATGAGGGCGTCCTTCAGTCACTTTGAGTACCGTTTTGGCCTCCACGCCGTTATCGCGCAGATACGCCGCGGTCCCGTCCGTCGCCTGCACATTGAACCCCAGCCTGCATAGGTGTTTCGCCACCTCGAGGGCGGCGGAGCGGTCGTTCTCTTTGACGCTGATAAACGCCGTGCCCCCCCGTGGAAGTATTGCCCCGGCGCCGGCCTGCGATTTGGCGAAGGCCCATCCGAAATCCACATCGATACCCATGACTTCTCCGGTGGATTTCATCTCGGGGCCGAGCAGCACGTCGACACCAGGAAACTTATTGAATGGAAACACGGCTTCCTTGACGGAGAGATGGGCCGGTTGCGGGGCGCACGTGAATCCGAGGTCGTCTAACGTCCGTCCGACCATCGTCTTCATGGCCAGTTTCGCCAAGGGCACACCGATGGCCTTGCTGACGAACGGAACCGTCCGGGATCCCCGCGGATTGACTTCCAACACATAGACCTCATTGTCCTTCACGGCAAATTGCGCATTCATGAGGCCGACCACACCGAGTTCCAAGGCCAGTGCCGTCATTTGGCGGCGAATCTTTTCGACGACCGTCTCGTCGAGTGAATAGGGCGGGAGCGAACAGGCGGAGTCGCCCGAGTGCACACCGGCCTCCTCGATATGTTCCATGATCCCGGCGACCACCACGCGATGGCCGTCGCAGATTGCATCCGCATCGACCTCAATGGCGTCGGAGAGATATTTGTCGATCAGCACCGGGTGCTTGTCCGACGCCTTCACTGCCGACCCCATGTATCCCAGCAAGCCTGCCTCATCGTAGACAATCTGCATCGAGCGTCCCCCCAGTACATAGGACGGACGCACCATGACGGGATAGGTGATTTCTGCAGCGACTTTCAGTGCCTCGACAACCGACCGCGCAACGCCGCTCTGCGCCTGTTTCAGTCCCAAGAGGTTGAGCAGCTCGCGGAAGCGTTCACGATCTTCCGCCCGATCGATGGCGTCGGGACTGGTGCCTAGGATAGGGACGCCGGCTTTCGAAAGCGGAATGGCGAGTTTGAGGGGCGTTTGACCGCCGAACTGAAGGACGACGCCCATCGGCTGCTCTCGATGGACGATGTTCAGGACGTCTTCTTCCGTCAATGGCTCAAAGTACAGCCGGTCGGAGGTGTCGTAATCCGTGCTGACGGTTTCCGGATTGCAATTCACCATGATGGTCTCAATGCCTTCGTCCCGTAGCGCCATGGCGGCGTGCACGCAGCAATAGTCGAATTCGATGCCTTGTCCGATCCGGTTGGGGCCTCCACCCAGGATGATCACTTTCTTCCGGCCGGTCGGACGCGCCTCGCATTCTCTTCCATAGGTGGAATACAGATACGGGGTGTGCGCTTCGAATTCCGCGGCGCAGGTATCCACGCGTTTATACGTGACCGACCGTGCATTCTTCGCCGATCGCGCTGCATGAATCGCCGCAACCGGCCATTCGGTGAGAAATGCAATACGATTGTCAGAGAATCCCTGCTCTTTGGCTTCATCGAGAATAGCGTGGTCGAGCGCGGATGAGGGCTTCGCTGCTTGGTCGACCAGTCGCTGCTCGAACTTCACCAGGTCCCGTAACTGTTCAAGGAACCAATAGTCGATCTTCGTCAGCGAGAAGAGTTCCTCATTTGGCATCCCCAGCCTTATACCGTCAGTCAAGTACCAAATTCGCTCCGCAATCGGACTGCGCAATTGTTGACGTACCCGTTCCAAGGCCCCTTGCCGGTCAAACCCTTCAGGCACGCCTCGATCAAGGCCGAGCCGCGACACGAGTCCATTTAAATCGAGCTCCAGTGAACGGATGGCTTTCTGCAACGACTCTTTGAACGTCCGTCCGATGGCCATGACCTCGCCCACCGATTTCATTTGCGTCGTGAGCGTGGGGTCGGCGCCTTTGAATTTCTGAAACGCAAAGCGGGGGATTTTTACCACCACATAATCGATCGTCGGCTCAAACGACGCTTTCGTCACGCCCGTAATGTCGTTCGTGATTTCGTCTAGGGTGTACCCCACGGCCAGTTTTGCGGCGATCTTCGCGATGGGGAATCCCGTCGCCTTGGACGCCAATGCCGAACTGCGCGACACGCGCGGATTCATTTCAATAACGACCATTTCGCCGTTATTGGGATCGATGCCGAACTGGATGTTCGATCCGCCCGTTTCCACTCCGATCTCGCGGATGATGCGCCGGGCGGCATCGCGCATGCGCTGATATTCCTTGTCCGTCAAGGTCATGGCCGGGGCGACCGTAATGCTGTCTCCCGTATGCACGCCCATCGGATCAAGGTTTTCGATCGGACACACGATGACGACATTGTCCCTCAGGTCCCGCATCACCTCGAGCTCGTATTCCTTCCATCCGATCAACGACCGTTCGATCAGCACCTGGCCGACGGGACTCATCGCCAAGGCCCACTCGATCAATTTTTCGAATTCTTCACGATTGTAGGCGATGTTGCCGCCCGTGCCTCCCATAGTAAACGAAGGCCTAATGATGGCCGGAAACCCCACACGATCCAGCACACGAATGGCTTCGTCTCGGTTGTGTGCCGTTCCACTCTCCGGCACCCGCAATCCAATCCGTTGCATCGCCTGCTTGAAGGCGTCCCGATCCTCCGCCTTATGAATGGCATCCGCAGAGGCACCGATCAAGGTCACGCCGTATTTCTCTAGCGTCCCCCGCTTGACCAGGCCCATGGTGGCATTGAGCGCCGTTTGCCCTCCCATCGTCGGCAGCAAGGCATCAGGCCGCTCGCGTTCGATGACCTTTTCCACGACATCGAGGGTGATCGGTTCCACATAGGTCCGGTCCGCCAGTTCAGGATCCGTCATGATCGTGGCTGGGTTGCTGTTGATCAGCACGACCCGATAGCCCTCTTCTTTGAGCGCTTTGCAGGCTTGCGTTCCGGAATAATCGAACTCGCAGGCCTGACCAATCACGATCGGTCCCGACCCGATCAGCAAGATGTTGTGGATGTCGGTGCGTTTGGGCATGAAGCGTTAACTGGCCTGGGGCAACGGCCCAATGGCCGGTTTGTAAGGTGCGGGAGCCGGCGGCGTCGTCCCTCCGGCGGCATGATAGTAGCGCATCGCCTCCGGCATCCAGGTCTCGAGCTGGTTGATACGCGTCACGTCGGAGGGATGCGTCGACAAAAACTCAGGGATCGCGTGCTGCGACCGAAAACACAGTTTATCGATCATTTGCCTGGGACACCCGCTCATGCGCTCCCAAAATGGCACCGCCTCTCGGGGATCATACCCAGCTTGCGACATCAGCCGCAGGCCGATGTAGTCGGCCTCGGACTCCTGCTTCCGATTGAACGGCAGCGACACGTTGACGCCATAGGCGCCCAACAGTCCTTGAATGGCGCCTCCGCTCGAGTGACCTGCGGCCGCGGCCCCGATCGCGCCAAGTTGCGCAATCTGATCGATGATGCTCCGGCTCATGCGCTCCACGCCATGGCGCTGCAACGCATGTGCGATTTCGTGTCCCATCACCGTCGCCAACCCGGCATCCGTCTTGGTGTGCTTCAGGATGCCCGTGAACACGGCGACTTTTCCACCGGGGAGACAAAAGGCGTTGACCATCTTCTCGTCTTCGATGACGGCGAACTCCCACTGATATTCAGGCTTGTTGGCCACGCTCGCGATTTTTCGTCCCACGCGCTGGATCTGCTCATTGATCTCAGGGTTTTCGCTCAGGCGTGCTTCCCGCAGGACTTCGCGATAGGCGCTCAGACCGAATTGCAACTCCTTTTCCTCGGAGAAAAAGATCAATTGATCGCGTGCGGTTCCCGGAGCACGGTAGCATCCCGAGAGCGTGCCGAGAAGCCCTGCGACCGCTCCCGCGCCCAGGACAGCGTACAGTCCAACTGCGGCGTGAGCGCCCCACGCCAGGATCGCACGACGCCCGACAGGGCTGTCCAGCATCCGCGAGATCGCCATATCGTCAGTCCATTGCGCCATGACTGTCACTAGGGCATCCAAAGATACATGAACTGCGGGCTCCCGCCACGCACGAGCGACAGGAGATCCATATTGGCCAAGTTGCTCAGTCCAGAGCCTCCGCTCAGCACCCTTGAATAGATATTGTTCTGATATTCGCCGTGCCTTCGATACGTCACGATGCGGGCCTCAGTGAGCCCGGCATTTTTCTTGGCCCGCTCGATCGCCTCATCCAAGTAGCCGATGTCGTCGACCAGACCCGCCGCCTTCGCCTGCTCACCGGAATAAATGCGTCCGTCGGCCAGCTTTTTGATCTGATCGCCTGAAAGCTGGGGCCGTCCTTCCTGCACAACCGACAAGAATCGTTGATAGAACGAATCGATGACACTTTGAAAAATCGCTTTCTCCTCCGCCGTCATGGTGCGGAACGGCGACCCCATGTCCTTGCGCGGTCCGGAGGTGATGGCATTGGCCTCCACGCCGACCTTTTCCAAGAGTCCTCTGGCGTTCACCGTCAGCATGATCACGCCGATGCTCCCGGTCACGGTCGACGGATGCACCAAAATCGCGTCGGTCGCCATGGCCAAGTAGTAGCCGCCGGAAGCCGCCACATCCATCATCGACGTAATGACGGGGATTTTCTTGTTGGCTTTGAAGGTTTTGATTTCGTGATACAGAATATCCGACGCGTTGACGGTCCCACCTGGACTGTTCACGCGCAGGACCACCGCCTTCACTTTGTCGTCCTTCGACGCCTTGGTCAACTCCTCCTTGAACGTCGCGAGCAGATTGGGCTGCGGCAGCAACCCCTCCTTTTCTTGGGAACTGATGACGCCGGACAGGTCCATGAGCAGAACCTTACTGTCACCCGACCCTGCCAGTTGCACTTCCTGCACGGGTCCGGGCGGCTCGAGGAGATTCACCGTCACGCACCCCGGCACAAGCAGGATCGGCATCAGCACCGCAAGCACGAGCATCCGCTGCATCTTAGCCATTCGACTTCTCCATCAGTTGTACGAATTCGGTAAACAGATAGGCCGAATCGTGTGGTCCCGGCGAGGCTTCAGGGTGATATTGTACCGAAAACACCGGCTGATCCATACAAGCCAAGCCCTCGATCGACCGGTCGTTTAAACTCATGTGGGTCACGGCCACCTTGCCGAATGCCGTCTCGATGACGGGTGGACGCTCGGGAACCTCATCGCCGGAGCCGGGAACCTGTACGGCAAAGTTGTGATTCTGCGATGTGATTTCGACCTTTCTCGTCCGGAGATCCATCACGGGATGATTGGCCCCATGATGGCCGAACTTCAACTTGTAGGTCTTCAGTCCAAGCGCAAGGCCAAGAATTTGATGGCCAAGGCAGATGCCGAATATCGGTCGACGGCCGATCAACCGGCGCATCGCCTCGACCGCATAGGCCACCGCCTCGGGATCACCAGGTCCGTTCGAGAGAAAAATCCCATCAGGCTTGAGCGCTTCCACTTGCGACGCGGTGGTAGAGGCTGGTACCACATGCACGTCACAGCCGACGTCGATGAGGCGACGTAAGATGTTCTGCTTTACACCGAAATCGTAGGCGACAACCTTCCACCGGCGCGTGTGACGCGTGACCCCGGCTTCTAGCCCCGGCGTCCATTCACCCGAACCATCGCTCCAATCATAGCTCGTCCCGCAAGTCACCTCTGCCGCCAGATCCCTTCCGATCATGCCGGGAGCCTGACGGGCCTTGTCCACCGCTCGCTGCGGGTGATTTTCTAGATGTGAGATGACGCCCTGCTGGGAGCCGAATTCACGCAGATGGCGTGTGAGCGCCCGGGTATCCAGGCCTTCGATGCCGACAATCTTCGCCGCCTTCAAATAGCCATGCAGTCCCTGCTTGCTCCGCCAATTGCTGTCCCGTTCACTCGCCTCCTTGACCACAAAGCCTTCAGCCCAGATCCGGGTCGACTCTACGTCCTCAGGCGTGACCCCGTAGTTGCCGATGTGCGGAGAGGTCATGGTAATGATCTGTCCTTTATAGGAAGGATCAGTCAGGACCTCCTGGTAGCCCGTCATAGCCGTATTGAAGACCACCTCGCCGACGGCCTCCCCTTCAAATCCAAGCGGGCGCCCTTCGAAGACTGTTCCGTCAGCCAAGGCCAACCACGCCTTTTTCACGCCGGAATCCCTTCCTGCTGCAACGACCGTTTCGCTTTGAGCACTATCAGCCAGATTCCCAAGACCATGTTCACAACATACAAGGACCGGATGGGCTTATGAAATCGGAAAAACGCCTCGAACGCTGCCTTCTTGGCCTGCTCATCCTTAAGGCCAAACGCCTCAGCCTGCAACGCCGCCGCCTGAGGATGCAGCACCAGAATGATCACGCCGGCAATGCCTCCCATGGCACTCAAGAGGATCCATTCACTGCGGCTCACCGTGGCGGCGGCTTCCCCTCGCCATTGCCGATACCCCATGGCGCCTAAAAGTAGGATCAGCGCAACGACGACGAGCCGGTTATATCCTTCAAATGCCCTCGTCAGAAAGAAGCCGCCGGATTCCTGCCCGCCCCATGTATTGAAGACCGCCGGGATGACGGCGCCCACCAATACAATCAAGCCGCCGATCCACACGCCGAGCGCCAGGAACTCGAGACTCAGCAAGCAGACCGTTCCCCATCCGGCTCGCTTCACGCCGGCACCGGAGCCTCAAAGACCACCCGTCCGCCTACAATCGTCTTCACCACGAGACCCTTCACTTTCCAACCGGCAAAGGGGGTGTTGCGGCTTTTCGAGCGGAATTTCCCGGGATCGACCTCCCAGTGAGCCTGTGGATCGATGATTGCCACATCTGCGTCGGCTCCCGCGGTCAACGTTCCTTTGGCCAGGCCGAACGCCCTTGCCGGGGCGGCACTCAACTTCTCGATCGCCGATTCCAGCGACAGAATCCCTTCCTCCACCAGCGCCAGCGTGAGAGACAGCGCTGTTTCCAAACCGACAATGCCGAAGGGTGCTTCGGTAAATCCTTGTTGCTTCTCCTGGGTGGCGTGCGGCGCATGGTCTGTGGCGATGGCGTCGATGGTGCCGTCACGCAAGCCTTCCTTGATGGCTTGGACGTCCTGCCAGGCTCGAAGCGGCGGATTCATTTTCGCAAGCGTGTTAAAGCCGCGGACCACCTCTTCCGTCAACGTAAAATGATGCGGACAGGCCTCCGCCGTCACCTTGATCCCGCGCGCCTTGGCTTCACGGACCATGCGCACGGAAGTGGCATGGTTGGCCCGCTCCTCCGCTTCCGCCCGATTCGGGACAGCCAGCGCCGTGAGCAGAGCGAGCAGCGACACCGCTGCGAGGGATCGGGACGAAGTCCGCCTCATGGTGTGACTCCTGAGGCCAACTTGACCGGCTTTTTGCGATTCAAAGCATTCACCACGGTTCGACTCGAAGCGTATCTGCTTGTGACGGAGTGGAACAAATAACGCGCGGGTCTGTGGTCGCTTCAGTAAGTCGTATTGGGACGCGCTGATCTCACTC
>Ga0207674_10008530_pt1 | contig 11825 bp, 8 predicted proteins | sample KBSCornC72_FD_184303 | JGI IMG/M metagenome (GOLD analysis project Ga0207674, IMG submission 184303) | Corn rhizosphere microbial communities from Kellogg Biological Station, Michigan, USA - KBS Corn C7-2 (SPAdes) (version 2) | ecosystem: Host-associated > Plants > Roots > Rhizosphere > Soil ... | reverse complement strand
CGGTGCGGTGCGACCGTTGGCATCGACGTCGTAGACGTCGTACGCGATGCCGTTCGTGTCCAGCGCCGCCGCGTAGTACGACAGGTACTTCGGGGAGGTGGCGGTCTGCACCGGCGAGGCGCCGGTGTAGTCCTCGGCGGCCATCACCAGGACGTGGCGACCGGTCTCCAACGCGGCGGAATAGGTGAACGAGTCGCTCGTCTGACCACCACCGCTGAACCAGACCTTGACGCTGTCGCCGGGGCTCGTGCCGCTGATCGTGCCCCTCATGACGTGGTAGTAGGTGTCGTTGCCGGGGCCGTACCGGTCGCCGCCGTTCCACTGCGACGTCGACCGGGTCTGGATCGCCCCTCCGTTGATCTGGAACTTGAGGCTCACGGTCCCCAAGCTGCGCTTCGCCAGGACGCGTACTTCCTGAGGATCGCCGAACGACTTCGCGAACCGGAAGTCGAACATCGACAGCGCGCCGTTCTCGGCGTCGACCTCGGTCTGGGACAGGTAGAACGGCTTGACCGTGTTACCCAGGTGCGAGACCGGCGAGCCGGGGTCGGCCGCCGTCTTCGCCATGTCCAGCGAGAACGGCAGCGTCTTCTCGAACTCGGCCTGGATCATCCCCTCGTCATCCGGGAAGACGAATCCGCAACCGGTACAGCCTTCCTCGAGCTCAGGGGTGATGGCCAGCGTCCCGTCGCGGACGTCGGCATAGTCGGTGGTCTCACCGTTGGTGACGTACAGCTCCTCTGCGCTGATGCCGGGGTCGAAGCCCGGGATGGCCGGGTTCGCGTCCGTCCCACCCAGAGCTGTGTAGATCGGGTTATCGGCGTCTGGCGTGCCGACCTGCCAACCCTGTGGGAACAGGATCAACGGGCCGAACGAGTGCCAGTTGACCAGCGTCTTGGGCTTGATCCGGTCGATCAGGCCCGACGCGGCGGTCGTCTCGGGTTCGGACTTCTTGACCGGCCCGCGGTAGGTGTCGCTGGCGGTCTGCGAGGACGAGCCTTCGTTGTCGTAGTTCCAGTGCTCGTCGAAGTTCCGGTTCGGGTCGACACCATCGCCGATGGCGGTCTGGCCGTCGCCGTTGTTGTCGCGGAGGTTCTTCCGCCACAGCCGCTCGTGATCGAACGTGTACTGATAGCCGTCCGGGTTGGCCGAGATGATGAACCACAACTCGGTGGTATTGAGCAGGTCGATGATCGCCGGGTTCTCGAGCTTACGCTGATCGAGGATCCAGCGAAGCAGCCGTCGGTTGACCTCGACCGAGATCCATTCCCGGGCGTGCTGGTTCGAGATGAACAGCGCCGCCGGTCGGGCGCCGTCCTTCATGCCCTTCGCGCCCTGGGTGACCTTGAGCGCGATGATCTCGCGGCCCTGACCGGTCTTTCCGAGGACCTCGAGCTTGACGAAGCCGGCGTTCTTCTTGGCGACGTCGTAGAGCTCGTCGCGGATGCCGCCCGTCTGGTCCCACGAGCGCCAGACGTTGAAGCCGGCGGTCGCCTGGGCGGCCGCTCGCTGGCTCGACGTCCTGCCCTTCGCGTCACGGATGGCGTCGGCGTTCACGCCCTCCCGTCGCAACTGCGCGCGCTGCTTCCCGGACAGGACGATGCTGAGCGTGACCTTTCCATCCGCGTTGATCTGCTGGTCGACGATGTCGTATCCGGCGGATGCCAGGCGGCCGGCTGTTGCCGCATCCACGGTCGCTGAGTACATGTCCAGCCCACCGGCTGGTTGGTCCTTCGCCGTTGCCGGCGCGATCGCCGATACGCTGAGGACCACGCCGAAGACGAGCGCGTACAGACGACGCATGGGGCCCTTCCTCCATCCCGCCCCCCGGTCTCAAGGACGGCCAATGTGGCATCGTCGGACGAGGGAAGGCAACCTCAACGTTGCGCCGCCGCAACGGGTTTTACGTCTTGGTCGGGGACGGGCGGGACCGTCGTCCTACGCGGTCGGGCGACCTCCGTACCGGGCGTTCGGGGACTCGAGGATCGAGCGCTGGCGGGGCGTCAGGTCGGGCCAGCGTTCGCGGTCGTAGAAGCTCGCGCCCCACGCAAGCGGACCCGGGTCGTATTTCAAGAAGAGCGTCCGCCGCTCCCCGGCGCCTCGCCACGGGAGCGTCCCGTGGGTCATCGCCTCCGTGAAGATGATCGCGGTGCCGGCCGGGCCCGTGACGGGGCGGACGAGACCGTCTCCGGATCAGATCCGCGTAGTCGTGGTCGAGCCGGTAGCCCGTTCCGAGGAATTCGTCGAGGTACGCCAGGATCGGCTCATGGTCGATGAGCGCTCGGACGGCGGGTCCCCAGTCGAGGACGTCGCCGAAGCGGTGGGTCGTCGCATCTGCCGGCACGTCGCTCGCGATGCGCTCGTCCATGAGCGCGTTGATCGCTGCGAGGGTCGGCGGCGACAAGGCCTCGGAGACCGCCAGATACCCGTTCAGGTCGAAGAGGTAGCGCTCGGTCGGGTCCACCGTCAGCTGCCGACGATCCGGATCCGGGCGAGGTGCCCGTGCGTCGCGAACGCGTTGTCGCCCGGCATGACGCCGGTCACGACGTCGAGGACGACGTCGCCGCCCGACCGCGACTCGCGCACGTAGGTCGCGCCTTCGGCGAATGCCCCGATCAGGCCGTAGGCGTCCACCCGCGGCGCTCGATCCTGATCGTCCCTTGAAGCCCGGAGATCGATCTCGAGCACGGCGTCGATGACCGCCATGCGGTCGATCTCGATGCCAAGATCGGAGGCGGCTTTCGTGCACCACGGACCCAGGTGCGCGAGCGCGTCCTCTGTCACCCAGCCGGGTCCGCGCGTCATCGCGAGCATCTGCTCGACGTCCCGGGTCGCGCGACTGGCATCCGCGACGCCCACGAGCCGCTCGTCGGTATCCCAGCGGCGCCGCTCCGCCATCGGATCGGCTCGGTTCAGCCCTTGCGCTCGAGGATGGGGCGCGCGACGTCCGGCTTGTCGACGACGAACGCGAACATCGCCCGATCGCCCCACCGACCGAGGAAGAGGTGGCCGTGGATGTTGACGCCGGCATCCGCGAGAGCACGCGACAGGCGCGCCATCCCGCCTGGTCGATCGTCGACCTCGGTCACGAGCGACTCGCCCTCGATGTAGACGTAGCCCATCTCGTCGAGGACAGCCTTGGTCGCATCGTCATCCGCGGTCGTCATGATCACGTGGCCTGAGTCGCCGATGCTGCCGCCACCGATCGCCCGCAGATCGACGCCACGGGCGGCAAGGGCCTCGGCGAGATTCGCCATCGCGCCAGGTTCATTCTTGAGCTGGACGACGAACTGGTTGGCCATGGGGTGACGGTCCTCTGCGTGGCGCTGGGCCTAGTCATCGTACCCGCGGGCCTATCCCGCACGCTCGTATAGCCGACTGTCGGTCAGGCTCCCACTCGGACGCTGGAATCCGTGTGCGACATGGTCGACCGTGCCGGTGTGGGTTCCGGTGTGGGCTTGGCGCGTACGGTCTCGAGTTGCTTCGCCTCCGCAGGGGAGCGGAAGAACGGCACGAGCGTCAGCGCGGCGATCATCGCGAATCCCAACAGCCAGCCGGCGACGACGTCAGACGGATGGTGCTCACCGAGATAGACCCTCGAGACGCCGATCAGGATCACGACGGTGACGAGGGCTGCCGTCGCCTTCCGCGAGATCCGGATCGGCAGGGCGAACAGCACGCTCGTGACGAGCACGATCGATCGGAGCGCGTGGCCACTCGGGAACGAGTCCATGCCCGGCGTCGAGAGGGGCGTCGGGTCCCAGAACAGCGCGATCGCGAAGAGGGCGGCCCCGATCACGGCGCCCCATCGCCAGCGCGTGCGCCAGAACACGATCACAAGGACGATCGCCAGTCCGATCCACAACAGGTCCTCGGTCTCGGACATCCTCAGCGGGATCTGGAACGATACCGGTGGCCGGGCGAGTGGAAGGACGGCCTTGATGCCGTCGCTGACCACGGCCGCCGCCACGTAGCCGACGACGATGTACACCGCCGCTCGTCGGGCGCCGGCGGCCCAGACGAACCCGGCCGTGATCATCGAGAAGAAGGCGAGGATGTCGGCGACGCCGAGCTCGGAGATGGCGACGAACGCCGGATCGAGGGGCGTCCCGTGGAACCGGCTCAGGGCGACGAGTCCGCTCGTGTCCAGGGTCGTCGTCGAACCCGCGAAGACGAGGGCGGCTACCCCGAAGAACCCAAGAAAGCACGCCAGCGCAAGGACGGCGAGAGGGACCCGGTAGCGGTCATCGCTCAGGACGGACACAGCCTGCGCAGTAGACCACGCAGACGTAGAACGTGCACGCGAACATGCCATCGAGCGTGCTAGCGTCGGCGGGTGACGCTGACCACCCTGCCAGACCCCGTCGCAGCTGCGCTCGAGGCACCCGATCCCGGCGAAAGGATCACCGTCGAGGCGGCCGGGATCCCGTGGTCAGCACTCACCTGGGGACGGTCGGATGCGCGACCGTTGCTCCTGGTCCATGGGGTCACATCGTCGGCAGCCGTGTGGTGGCGCGTCGGGCCTGCGCTCGCTGCGACCGGCCGTCATGTCGTCGCCGTCGATCAAGCCGGTCATGGGCGTACCGGTCACTGGCAGGGCCACCATCGGTTCCGCGACAACGCCGCCGACATCGCTGCGTTCATCGGCGCAGCGGGGCTCGATCGCCCAGATCTCCAGGTGATCGGGCACAGCTGGGGCGCGGTCACGAGCGCGGCCCTCCCCGTCGCTGGGATCAGGCCGGCGACGCTCGTCCTCCTCGATCCCCCGGTGCTGCCCTTCGAACGGATCTCGCTCGAAGCGAGCGATCCGAGCCAGCAGCCGGCGGCGTTGCTGGAGGACGCCGTCGCCGCCGTCCGCGCCACGCAACCCGGCTGGGGCGATGGCGACGTCTCGGCCAAGGCGGAAGCCGTCATGGAGCTCGACTTCGAGGCAGCGCGTGCGGTCCTCCTCGACAACGGCGATTGGGACGGCGGGATGGCCGATCTGCGCGACCCCGCCGCGGCCGGTCTCGACGTGTGGCTCATCCGGGGCGATCCAGCCACCGGCGGCTATGTCGATGACGACGCGGCGGCCGCCTTCGCGGCCATCATCGGTCGGGACCACGTCCTGACCATCACCGGCGGCCCGCACTCGCCGCAACGGACGCACGCGAACGAGACGGTCGCCTGTTTCCTCCAGGCGCTCGGGCCGGCTTGAGCGCGTGACGCGGAGGCTGCCCTAGGCCGTCGCGCGACGGATCGCGACCGCGCGCCGATACGCCTCGACATAGCGCGGCGCAGGGCCGGTCGACCAGTCGAAATCGGCCGCCATCACGCGATCGATGAGGCGATCCCAGACCATCCCGCCGGTCGTGCGCAGGGTGAACGCCCGGTCGCAGGCAGCGAGCAACGCATCCGGGGTCGCGTCGTCGAACACGAACCCTGTCCCGGAACCGGGCTGCTTCGTCACGTCGACCACCGTGTCCGCCAGACCGCCCGTGTGCCGGACGATCGGCGGCGTCCCGTAGCGCATCGCGATCATCTGCCCCTGCCCTGACGGCTCGAAGCGCGAGGGCATCGCGAAGAAGTCGGAACCGGCGTAGATGCGCCGCGCCATGTCGCGATCGAACCGCTCGATCAGCGCGACCTTGTCGGGTGCGGCGGCAGCCAGTTCGCGGAACGGATCGGCGAGCTCGGCGTGGCCGGAACCCTGGACGACAAGCCGGGCGCCGCGACGCAGGAGACCGGGAGCCGCAGCGGCCAGCAGGTCGAAACCCTTCTGCGGGTCGAGCCGGCCGATCATGCCGATGACCGGTCCGGGATCTGCCGGGTCCATCGCGTTCCTGACCAGCAGGTCGGCGCGGCAGGCGGCCTTGCCGGACGGGTCGGCACGAGAGAACGGCGCGGCGAGGGCGGCATCGTCCGCAGGATCCCAGACGCCGTTGTCGAGGCCGTTGAGGATGCCGAGGAATCGGTCGCCCTTGGATCGGAGCAAGCCGTCGAGTCCCATCCCGAACTCGGGGGTGAGCGCCTCGCGCGCGTACGTCGGGGAGACCGTGTTGACGATCTCGGCCGATTCGACGCCTGCGGCGAGCAGGTCGACCCCGTCGGCGTTCTGGCCGGGGGCGTCGCCCCCCGGCCGGAGACCGAGCTGTGGCAGTTCGGCGTTCCACGTCCAGCCGTGGTACGCAAGGTTGTGCAGCGTCGTGACGATCGCAGCGTGGCCGATGATCGGATCATCGGCATACGTGCCGCGCCGGAAGATGCCCGCCGGCCCCGCTTGCCAGTCGTGCGCGTGGATGACGTCGACCGGCGCGTCCTCCGTGCGCAACGTCTCCAGGGCGGCGCGGACGTACAAGCCGAAGCGCCACGCATTGTCCTTGAAGTCGCCGGCCGCATCCCCGTAGAACCCGGCACGGTCGAACGCCGGCGGATGCTCGATCAACCGGAGCCGATAGCCATCGGCGGCGACGTCGATGACGTTGACTTCACTGGACCCGGTGCGAGCGCGCGGATCGGGGACCGCGATCGTCTGCTCGCCGAGGACCGCGTCGGGACGCGGTTCGGGCACGTCGCGGTAGCGCGGCAGGAAGACATCCACGGGGCCATCGACCGTCTCATCAGCCAGCCCGCCGATCGCCCGCGCCAGCGCGTCGACGACGTCGGCGAGACCGCCCGTCTTGGCCCACGGCTCGCACTCGGATGACAGGAACGCGACGCGCAGACCCACGGGCGGCATGGTAGTCGGGGCCATCCAGCGCGCGCCCGTCCCGTGCGACTAAACCGGTTCACGTGAGGAACCGACCCGGTATGATGCGCCGCCATGGACCTCGTCTCCATCCCGTCTATCCCGGCCGCATCCTTCCCACTCCCCCCGCGGCTGGAGGGCCTGAGGCGTCTCGCGTACAACCTCCATTGGGCCTGGAACCCGCGCACGCGGAACCTCTGGAGCCTGATCGACCGGACGGCCTGGAACCGATATCGCAATGCGATACCCGTCATCAGCGGCCCGACGGACTGGAGCCGACTGCTCGAGGACGAGAAGTTCATGGCCGAGTACCAGGACGTCCTTGCCGAGTTCGACCGCTACATGGCCAACGGCGCGGGGCACTGGTTCCAGCGCAAGTACGGCGACAAGTTCGAAGGCCAGATCGCCTACTTCTGCGCCGAGTACGGGATCCACGAGTCGCTCGGCATCTATTCCGGTGGTCTTGGCGTCCTCGCCGGCGACCACATGAAGTCGGCGAGTGACATGGCGCTCCCGTTCGTCGGTGTCGGTCTGCTCTACCGCAAGGGCTACTTCCGCCAGACGATCGACGCCGACGGGCACCAGGAACATGCCTACCCCGACTACGACCTGAGTCGGTTGCCCCTGTCGCGTGTCCAGGACGCCGAGGGGCTCCCGCTGACCGTCGAACTGCAGCTCCCCGGTCGACGGGTCGCCGTCGCCGTGTGGCTCGCCCAGGTCGGGCGCGTTCCGGTCCTGCTGCTCGACACCGACATCGTCGACAACGCGGTCGAGGACCGTCCGATCACCAACATCCTGTACGTGCGGGGACGCGAGATGCGTCTCCACCAGGAGTTGGTACTCGGCATCGGTGGCGTGCGCGCGCTGCGGGCGCTGGGGCTCGAACCGGCTGTCTGGCACCTCAATGAGGGCCACTCGGCGTTCCTGCTCGCGGAGCGTGCGCGCGAATTCGTCGCCGACGGCAAGTCACTCGACGATGCCTGGGCCGAGGTGAAGCGGAACGCCGTGTTCACGATCCACACGCCCGTGTCGGCCGGCAACGAGCGCTTCGAGGCAGACCTCGTCCGCCGGGTGGCCGGGCCGCTGCTCGACGCCGGCGGGGTGCCGGTCGAGAGCGTCCTCGACCTCGGCCTCGGGACCGACGGTGACCGGGGTCAGTTCGACATGACCGCGTTCAGCCTGCGGATGACGCACGGCGCGAACGCGGTGAGCAAGCTCCACGCCGCGACCGCGAACTCGACCTGGGACAGCATCAAGCACGATGGGATCGAGGCCGTGACGAACGGCGTCCACGGTCCGACGTGGGTGGGCCAGCCGGTCGTCGAACTGCTCGGGCGCCACCTCGACGCCGACCTCGACCGTCTCGACGCCGGGTCCCGCCAGGACCACTTCTGGGAGCGCCTCCCGAAGATCCCGGGCGACGAGCTGTGGGAAGCCCATCTGCGTCAGAAGCGTGAGCTGGCGATCTTCGTCCACGGTCGGTTGCGGGCACAGCTCGCCCGCCATGGCGAATCACCCGCGGTCCTTGCCGAGGTCGAGACGATCCTGGACCCGGGCGTCATGACGATCGGCTTCGCCCGGCGCTTCGCGACGTACAAGCGCGCCGGGCTGCTGTTCACCGACATGGACCGCCTTGCGCGGCTGCTGTGGCACGCCGACCGCCCGGTCCAGGTCATCTTCGCCGGGAAGGCTCACCCCGCCGACCGACCCGGTCAGCGCGTCATCCAGGAGATCTTCCAGCACTCCCGCTCGCCGAGGTTGCGGGGTCGGGTCTTCATCCTCGAGGACTACGACATGCGCGTCGGGCGGTTCCTCGTCCAGGGCGTCGACGTCTGGCTCAACAACCCCCGCCGGCCGCTCGAGGCATCGGGTACCTCGGGGATGAAAGCGGCCCAGAACGGCGTCCCGAACATCAGCGTCCTCGATGGCTGGTGGGATGAGGGCTATGAGGGCGACAACGGCTGGGCGATCGGCGGCCGCGAGCAGAACCCCGATGAGGCCGCGCAGGACTGGTCGGACGCTGAGGACCTCTATCGGCTGCTCGAGCAGGAGCTCGTGCCGACCTATTACGACCGCGACAAGGACGGCGTCCCGCGCAAGTGGGTCGAGGTGATGCGCCACGCCATGGCGTCGTCGCTGTGGGATTTCTCGACGACGCGGATGCTCCAGGAATACACGGAGCGTCTCTACCTCCCGGCCGCCGGCATCGAGGTCGCCGCACCACCGCTGGAGCCGCTGGTCACCGAGGCAGGCTGAGGGTCGTGCCGCCGCGCATCTCGCTGGCGCTCGCTCTCCACAACCACCAACCGGTCGGCAACTTCGGCTGGGTCTTCGCGGATGTATTCGAAAAGGCCTACGCGCCGATGATCGATGCCCTCGAGCGGCATCCAGACGTGCGGTTGTCGCTCCACTACACGGGACCGCTGCTCGACTGGCTGCTCGCCGAGCGAGCCGACACGATCCACCGTCTCCGGGCGCTCGTCGACCGCGGCCAGGTCGAGGTCCTCGGCGGCGCCTATTACGAGCCGGTCCTGGCTGCCCTTCCCGAACGCGACCGGATCGGTCAGCTGCGGCGGATGGCGGACGCCATCGAGGAGATCTTCGGGCACCGGCCACGCGGCGCCTGGCTTGCGGAACGTGTCTGGGAGCCGGACCTCCCCACATCGCTCGTCGATGCGGGCTACGCGTGGACGATCCTCGACGATGCGCATTTCCGCGCGGCGACGGTCCCAGAGGACGAGCTCTGGGGCCCGTACACGACCGAGGACCAGGGTCGACGCCTCGCGGTGTTCGGGACCGAGCAGGGACTCCGCTATCGGATCCCGTTCCGGGAGGTCGAGGACGTCATCGACTATCTCCGCGTCCACGCGACGGATGCCGGCGACCGCATCGGCGTGATGGGCGACGACGGCGAGAAATTCGGCGGGTGGCCGACGACCTGGGAGCACTGCTGGGGCGAGCGCGATTGGGTCGAGCGGTTCTTCACCGCCGTCGAGGCGAACGCCGATTGGCTCACCACGACCACACCGTCAGCGTGGCTCGCGGATCACGCGCCGATCGGCCGGGTCTACGTCCCGACCGGCTCGTACATGGAGATGGGCGGATGGGCGCTGCCGCCTGACGAGGCCGCCGAGTTCGAGACCGTCCTCCATCGAGCCCAGGACGAGGGCCTGCCGGAAGCCCGCTGGTTGCGCGGCGCCTCCTGGCGCAACTTCCAGGTCAAGTACCGCGAGGTCAACGACCTGCACAAGCGGATGCTGGCCGTCTCCGACCTGGTCGCCGCGATGCAGGAGGGTCCGGCCAAGGCTGAAGCGCTGACCCACCTCTACCAGGGGCAATCGAACGACGTCTACTGGCACGGCGTGTTCGGCGGCGTCTACATCAGCCACATGCGGCTCGCGACATGGGAGCACGTGATCGCCGCCGAGGATCTCGCGGAGGGCGCGACATCATCGCGGGCGAGCTCCAAGCGGCGCGATACCGACATGGACGGGATCGATGAGGTCCGACTCGCCGATGAGGGGCAGGTCGTCGTGGTCGACCTTGCCGAGGGCGCCGGGATCGGATCCTGGGACATCCGCCCCGTCCGGCACGCCCTGGCTGCCGTGATGCGCCGACGCCCCGAGGCGTACCACGCGAAGCTCCGCGCTCTGGCCAAGCGAGACGCGGGTGGCGCCACCCACGGAGCGGACGGCGATGCGCCGTTATCGATCCACGAGACCATCCGGACCAAGGAACCCGGTCTCGCGGATCTGCTTGTCTACGACGACTACGAGCGTCGGTCCGGGCTGGTTCGTGTCCTCCCGGTCGATACGACGGCCGAGGCGTGGGCCGCCGGCCGCGTCCCGGACCTCGGTGACCTCGTCGACGGACCGTTCGAGATCGACACCCTCGAGTCCGGCCATCTGGTGGCACGGCGCGACGCGACGATCGCCCGCGCCCGCGTTCGCACGACGAAGACGATCGAGCTCGGCGGCGACCGGCGCGTCCCGACCCTCACATTGACGCTCGACCTCGAGCACCGCGGGGGCCCGGATCTCGAGGCCCGTGTCGGCGTCGAGTGGTCGCTGACGATGCTCGGTGGTGGTGGCAATCCCGCCGCATGGTGGGAGGTCGACGGGACAAGGACGGCCCACGACGCGCGCGGATCCGCCGAGGGGATCGACATGATCGCCCAGGGCAACGACTACATCGGGATCAGCCTGACGTCGTCGACGACCGATGCCGACGCTTGGTGGGCGCCGATCGAGACCGTGTCGAACTCCGAGGATGGCTTCGAGCGCGTCTACCAGGGCAGCGGGCTGTTGCTGTCCTGGCCCGTGCGGCTCGGCCGAGGCGAACGATGGTCGCGGACGATCATCAACACCGTCGACGCGACGGCGGCGGATCGATGAGCCGGCCCTCGCTCGTCGTCCACGGGCACTTCTACCAGCCGCCGAGGCTCGATCCCTTCACGGGCACGATGCCGCGCGACCCGACGGCGGCACCCGCCCACGATTGGAACGAGCGCATCAGCGCGGATTGCTACCGGCCGAATGCCGACCTCCGCAACCTCGGCGCCATCTCATGGGACCTCGGGCCGACACTCGCGGGCTGGATGCAGCCCGGCGACCGCGTCGCGTACCAGGGGTTCGTCGACGGCGACCGTGGCGTGAACGGGATGGCGCAACCGTTCCACCACGCCATCCTCCCGCTCGCCAGTGCCGCGGATCGATGGACCGAGATCCACTGGGGGTTGCGCGACTTCGCCTTCCGGTTCGGCCGGAAAGCGACCGGTATGTGGCTTCCCGAGACGGCAGTCGACCTCGATACGCTGCGGCTCCTGGCCGACGCCGGCGTGACGTACACGATCCTCGCCCCCTGGCAGGTCGACGGTGGCCCCGGCGTCGATAGCCGACGACCGGTCCGGATCGATGTCGGCGATGGCCGGTCGATGGTCGCGGTCCTGTACGACGCGGGGCTATCGACCGCGATCTCGTTCGACCCGTCCTCGACGGTAGACGCCGACGCCTTCGTGCGCGAGCGGTTGATGCCGCCGTTCGCAGCGGAGGTGGACGGCGACGCCGACCCGCTCGTCGTCATCGCGACCGACGGCGAG
>Ga0207674_10008529_pt1 | contig 11828 bp, 15 predicted proteins | sample KBSCornC72_FD_184303 | JGI IMG/M metagenome (GOLD analysis project Ga0207674, IMG submission 184303) | Corn rhizosphere microbial communities from Kellogg Biological Station, Michigan, USA - KBS Corn C7-2 (SPAdes) (version 2) | ecosystem: Host-associated > Plants > Roots > Rhizosphere > Soil ... | reverse complement strand
GCCGAGCCCGGCAAGGGCGACGGCGGTCCCGACCGCCGCGACAGCGCTGATGAGTGGCTTGAGTGATCTACGCACCTGGATGAGCCTCCTGGTCGCACGTCGCCCCCGCGGTTGCTCGGGGCTCCGTGGCTGGGTTCGCAGCGGCCCGGTCGGGCCAGGGTCACTTCATCAAACGGTTGCGGTACCGACCAGACGGTCGAGTGTCACGATCGGATAACGATGATCTTCGATATGTGAGGTATGTCGGCAATGGCATAGCCCGAACGGGCTAACCGTCACGGCCCGCCGAGCCAAGGACCGCCGCCTAGTGCAACTCCTCCGACGTGAAGACGACGTCCTCGAAGTCGACCGCCGGGAGCTCGTCGCCGGCCGGCGCCCTGCCGACGTACACGTTCGTGCCCTCGCGTTGCACGCGCACGCGCTCGGGCGCGGCCTGCTCCTCGGCGGCGAACGCGCTCGCAGCTCGCTGCGCCTCGTCCCCGGTCGCGAAGGCGTAGATCGTCGCCTCCGCGCCGTCGAGCTGCACGACCGCCATCGCCTCGGGCAACGGGTCCCCCCGAGGCTCGACCTCCCTCGCCTCGAACCCGTGCTCCTCGAGGTGCTCGACCCGATCGGCCAGGGGATCTTTCGCGGTCGCCGACCCGCCGCACGCGGCGATGAAGACGACGAGGAGAAGGGCGGCGCGCACCGGCCTACTCATAGCGAACGCGGAACCAGCCGCGCCCAGGAGGTGTAGAAGGAGGCAGTGGAGGGCCGTCCACTGGACGAAACGGAGCTCGTCGAACGGGCCAAGCAGGGCGATGAAGCCGCCTATGGAGACCTCGTGCAGGCATATCAGGGGATCGCGTTTCGCACGGCGTACCTCATCGCCGGCAGCGCCGCCGATGCGGAGGACGCCGCCCAGGAGGGGTTCGTGAAGGCCTGGTCCGCGCTCCACCGCTTTCGCGCGGGAGCGCCGTTTCGCCCGTGGATCCTGCAGATCGTCGCCAACGAAGCCCGTAACCGCCGCCGGGCCGCGGGCCGACGCGCCCACCTCACGCTGCGGACGGTTGCGGCGACGCCCTCGGGGGAGGCGGCCCCCTCCCCCGAGGCGAGCGCTCTCGACGCCGAGCAGCGCGAGGCACTCCTCGCCGCCGTGAACGGCCTCCGCGAGGAGGATCGGCTCGTGATCGGCTGCCGCTACTTCCTCGAGCTCAGCGAGGAGGAGACCGCTGCAGCGCTCGGCTGGCGGCGCGGAACCGTCAAGTCCAGGCTCTCGCGCGCGCTCGCGCGCCTGCGGGAACGGATGGGGGAAGGGGCATATGCCTGAGCTCGAGCTCGCGCTGCGCGACCTCGGCGGGAGACTCGACTGGCCCGCTGCGCCCGATCTGGAGCAACCTGTTCGGCGCAGGCTGCGGAAAGCTCCGGCTCGCCGGTGGCTCCTCTCGCGCCGCCGTCTCGTCATCGCCTTCGCCGTCCTCGCGGTTGCCGTCGGGGCCGTGTTCGCCGTGCCGCAGACGCGCGCGGCGATCCTCGAGTTCTTCCACCTCCGCGGCGTGACGATCGAGCCCGTCCAGGAGCTGCCGACGGTGCCGGTCCAGACCGGGCTCGGCACGTTCCTCGGCGATCGCGTCACCCTGGCGGAGGCACGCGAGCGCGCGAGCTTCGACGTCGTCGTCCCGTCGGCGCTCGGCGATCCGGACGAGGTCTACTTCCAGGAGGCGCCGCCCCCGGGCGGCATGGTCTCGTTCGTCTACGGGACAAGCGACGACCCGCGGGCGCTCTTCACGCAATTCGCCGCGCGCGTGGACGACGTCATCTTGAAGAAGGTCGCGCCGGAGACGAAGATCGAGGCGGTCACCGTCGACGGCCAGCCCGGGTACTGGCTCGAGGGGGCGCATTTCTTCTCGTATCTCGATCGCGCGGGCGACATGCAGTCCGAGCAGGTCAGGCTGGCGGGAAACGTCCTTCTCTGGGAGCGCGGAACGCGCACACTGCGCCTCGAAGCCGACATTTCCAAGGAAGAGGCGCTCCGAATCGCCGCTTCCCTGGACTGAGCGACCTAGCTCAGGGTGAGGAGTTCAAATCACCCTCCAGGGGGACAACCGATAGTGCATCCAGGCCGAATCTCATGAGCACGATGACTGCGGCAGAACTCCAAGACCTCGAATTCGACACCGAAGCCGAACGCGTGCTCCTGTGGCGTGAAGAGGAGCTCGAGCGCGCAGGCTACGACCGGGACACGGCCCGCCGGCTGGCCGAGGCCCCCGGCGTCGACCTGCATCTCGCGACCGAGCTCCTGCGCCGCGGCTGCCCCGCCTCGACGGCCGTCTCGATTCTTCTCTAGCGCGCGTTAGTCGCGCCACCTCTCGGGCGGATTCGCCAAACTCTCCGGCGTGAGCCTTCCGCTCGCGTCCATTCCCAGCCCGTCCAGCGGCAGCATCGACGTCGGCCCCCTGCAGCTCCACGCCTACGGGGTCATGCTCCTGCTCGGCATCCTCGCGGCGACGTGGCTCACCGGCGTGCGCTGGACGCGCCGTGGCGGCGACTGGGACCTCGTCTTCCGCGTGGCCATGTGGGGCGTGGCCGGAGGCATCGTCGGCGCGCGCCTCTACCACGTCATCACGAGCTGGAGCGAGGTGCCCGACCCCAAGTGGCAGGGGGTCTTCGAGATCTGGAAGGGCGGGCTCGGCGTCTGGGGCGGGATCCTCGGCGGCGTGATCGCGGGGGCCATCGTCGTCCGCCGCTCGGGCAACTCGGTCTACCGCTTCATGGACGCCGTCGCACCGGGCCTTCTGCTCGCGCAGGCCATCGGCCGCTGGGGCAACTACTTCAACCAGGAGCTCTTCGGCAAGCCGACCGACCTCCCGTGGGCGCTCGAGATCGACGTGCAGAACCGGCCCGAGCCCTACATCTCCGAGCCGACCTTCCACCCGCTCTTCCTCTACGAGTCGATCTGGAATCTCCTCGGAGTCGGCTTCCTGCTCCTCGTCGACCGTCGCTTCACGATCCGGCCGCCCGGTCTCTTCGCGCTCTACGTCGCGTGGTACACGGCCTTTCGCACCTACGAGGAGACGCTGCGCATCGACCCGGCGCACGAGTACCTGGGTCTGCGCCTCAATTTCTACGTCTCGGTGACGCTGTTCGCGCTCGCGATCGCGGCGTTCATCTGGTCGCAGCGCCGCCCCGAGACCTCGGCGCGCCCGCGGCGGACCGCACCGCCTTCGGGGCCGAAGATGGCCGTGCCGAAAGGCCGCGTCCGCCGCTGAAAATAGGATTGGCCCCGTGAGCGCCGTCGCAGAGCTCCCGCTCGACCTCGACGCCTTCGAGGGACCGTTCGACCTGCTCCTCACTCTCGTGCTCAAGGAGGAGCTCGAGCTCGCGGACGTCGAGATCGTCGAGATCGTGCTGACCTTTTTGGACGAACGCCGGGGCGATCTCGAGGTCGACGGCGAGTTTCTCGTCCTCGTCGCCTCGCTGCTCGAGCTGAAGGCGCGCGGGCTCTTCCCGGAGGAAGAGGAAGTGCCGTTCGAGGATCTCGATCCGGACGACGCCGCCGGCGAGCTGGCCGAGCGGCTGGCGCAGTACCGGCGCTTCCGCGCGGCCGCGGGCTGGCTCGAGGACAAGCTCGACGCCGAGTCCGACCGCTACTTCCGGCTCGGCCCGGCGCCGCTCGCTCCCGTGCCGGAGCGGCCGCTCGCGCCCCAGGAGCCGGGGTCGCTCGCCGCGGCTCTCCGGGCGCTGGCCGCCGAGCCTCCTGCGCCTTCGCTTCGCCACATCACGCTGACCTTCCCGCCCGTCTCGCTCTTCCTCGACCGCTTTCGCGCCGTCCTGCGCCGGCGCGGTCGCTTCGTCTTCGACAAGGAGGTCGACGCGCTGACGAGGGTCGAGCAGGCGGTGGCCTTCCTCGCGCTGCTCGAGCTGCGCAAGGCCGGGGAGATCGCCATCGGTCAAGCTGCCCCGTTCGAGGAGATCACCGTATGGAACAACGCGGCCTAAGGCTCATTGACAACCCAGTCGACCGGCTCGCGCGCACCATCGAGGCGCTACTCGTCATCGCGCCCACGGCGCTCTCCGTCGAGGAGCTGGCCGCAGCCGCCGAGGACGAGGCGGAGCGCGTCGAGACGGCGCTCGGGCTGCTCGCCTCGCGCTATCGCGAGGGTCGCAGCGGCATCGTCCTCGAGCACGTGTCCGGCGGCTACGCGTTTCGCGCCGCGCGCGAGGCTGCCGACGCGTGCGCCCGGCTCGTCGAGCGTCCCGTGCAGCGTGGGCTTTCGCAGGCCGCGCTCGAGACGCTCGCGATCGTCGCCTACCTCGGGCCGGTCTCACGTCCGGAAATCGCCCGGATCCGCGGCGTGGCCGCGGATTCCGCCGTCGCAGGCCTCGTCGAGCGCGGGCTCATCGCAGAGGCCGGCCGCGACAAGGAGGGTGGCGCGATCCGCTACGTGACGACGCCGCTCTTCGAGCGCGTTTTCGGCCTCGCGGCTCTCTCGGAGCTCCCGCGCCTCGACGACCTCGCCGAGGACGACGAGGGCCTCCGTGCGCGCCTGGAAGAAGTCGCGGGCCGCCGGGGCGCGTAGCGCTCCTCCCGCCGCGTAGCGCTCCTCCCGCCGTTGAGCGCTTCCGGCGGCGGAGAGCTGACGCGCCTTGCATCCTGACAGCGGAGCGCTCCTGACGGCCGAACGCTCCTGACGGAGTGCGCCCGACGGCGGAGTGCGCCCGACGGCCCAGCGCATCTGACGCGGGTGCGCGCACGAACCGGGTTCGAAACGGTTCCGCCCCGAAATGCGCACAAGAGACGCCAAGTAACAGTCTGTCACTTGGTCGTCGGTTGGGAGCGGGGAGGGCGGGTTCGGCCATGGAATGCTGCATCGGCTGCATCCCGAGACTCGCAAAGAAGTCCCACGCGGAGTGAACGAACACACCTAGTAACAGTCTGTTACTAGGCATCCGGTGTCCGCCTATCGAGCCGGGCCCGGCGTTTCAGTGGCTCAGGGCCGGCTCAGCTCTCCCGGACGATCGCCTCGGCCTCTGCGCGCGTGAAGGCGCGCAGGGTCTCCGTGCGAACGTTTCCGTGCCGCGCGAGCTCGAGGACGATGCCGTACGCGGTCTCGTCGTTCGGGGCCTCGAAGATCTCGACCACGTCGTAGCGGCCGAGCGTGACGTAGACGTCGATGAGACGGCCGCCGCGCTCCTCGATCACCGCGTGTGACTCCTCGACCCGGTCCCGCCAGGCGGGTAGCCCGCCGATGCCCTGCGACGTCCAGTGCATGAGCGAGATGTAGACGGGCACGGCGGGATCATGCCAGGGACACCAAGGTGAGAAGGGGCCGCCAGACCCGCGGCCCCTCCGTTCCTACCCGGCGAAGTGGAAGATGAAGTCGAACTTCGTCCCGCCGGCCCGAGACTTGAGCTCCATCACACCGCGCGCGTCCCGGTAAGCCCCGGTTCCACCCGTGATTGCGAGGACCGAGTTCCTCGTGTCGAAGAACGGGCCTTCGACCGTGATGTGGCCGTCCTCGAGGAAGGTCGTCCAGTTGCACTCGTACGAGCCCGGCGCCTTGATGCGAATGCAGTAGCCCTGATCCCGACCCATCCGCTTCGAATCGGCAGCGTTGAAGACCGGGTTGTGGAAGGTAAGCACGTCGCCGGCCGAGTCTCCGGGAGGATCGACGTCTGCCGTCGCATCGGTGTTTGCGTGCTCGATGACATGGATCGTCTGGCCCGGCGCCGTGCTGGCGCCGCCGGTGACGACCGCGATCGTCAGCCCGACCGCCGCCACGAGCCCTGCAAGGACGAGCAAGCGTTTCATCTGCGCCTCCTTTGGGGGATCGCGCGACCCTACGCCGCCTGCAAACGGGGCACAATCGTCCGGTGCGCCTGAACGCCTACCTCGCCCGGGCGGGCATCGCCTCGCGCCGCGGCGCCGAGGAGCTCATCCGCGCCGGGCGCGTGAAGGTGAACGGCGAGGTCGCGGGGCTCGCGAGCTTCGTCGAGGGCGCCGACCGGGTGGAGGTCGACGGGAAGGAGGTCGTACCCGAACCGCTCACGTACGTCCTCCTGCACAAGCCGGCGGGCGTCGTCACGACCGCGCGCGACCCGCAGGGGCGGCCGACAGTCGTCGGCCTCGTCGCGCACGAGCGGCGGGTCGTTCCGGTCGGGCGGCTCGACGCGGACACGACCGGCGTCCTCCTGCTGACGAACGACGGCCCGCTCGCGCACCGGCTCATGCATCCCCGCTACGAGGTGAACAAGGTCTACGAGGTCGACGTCGAGGGCGAGCCCTCCGACGAGGCCCTTGCGCAGCTGGCGGAGGGAGTCGAGCTCGACGACGGGATCACGGCGCCGGCCGCAGTGAAGCGGCTCGCGGCCTCCCGCCTCGAGCTCACCATCCACGAGGGTCGCAAGCACCAGGTGAAGCGCATGCTCGCCGCCGTCGGGCACCCGGTCACCCGGCTCCACCGCAGCTCGTACGCCGGGCTCAGGGCCGACGGGCTCGGGCCCGGCGACTGGCGGGAGCTCAGCGCGGCCGAGGTGAAGGCCCTACGTGCCCCAGGGGGTCCATAGGCGGTCGGGCATCGAGGACGGAACCATGTCCTCGATCACGGCAAGGCCGAAGAGCCGGTCCCACAGGGAACGGCCGTTGCGATCGGCGCGCTGCCACACGTGGCCGAAAAAGGCGAGCGAGGCGACGAAGATGCAGATCGCGCGCGAGACCTGGTGGAAGGTCGAGAGCGGCGTGTCGTAGCGGCCGAGGACAAACGTGTACGCGGTGAACGTCGTCAGGAAGAACACGACCGCCAGAACTCCCCGGGCAGTCGAGCGCGCGACCGTCGGGCTGCTCCCGCTCTCCGCGCCGACGATGTGGATGTCCGTCGCGCGCATCCCGAGCGTGTGCCCGGTCGAGAAGAAGAAGGCGAAGTAGGCGGCGACGATCGCGAGGGCGACCACCTGCGTGAGGACGAAGACCGTCCAGAAGACGATGCCGCCGATCTCGTCCGCGGTCGCCTGGAGCACGCCGAGCGGGATCTGTGCGATCAGGAAGCAGACCGTGACGACCGTCCAGTCGAGCAACCCGCCGAGCGCACGGCGGGAGAGCGGAGCTGCGGTCGCCCGGTAGCTTCCGTCGGGCGGCCGGTATTCCGGGAGCGGGCGCTTACGGCGGAACGAAGCCAACGCGTTCATAGGCCTGGGCGAGTGTCTCTCTCGCGATCGCGTGCGCCTTCTCCGCGCCGCGCGCGAGGATCGCGTGCAGCTCCCCGGGATTGCCGCGGAGATCGGCGTAGCGAAGGCGGATGGGGTCGAAGAGCGCGACGACGGCCTCGCCGACGTCCTCCTTGAACGTGCCGTAGCCGGCGCCGTCGTAGCGGGCCTCGATCGCCGCGGGCTCCTCTCCCGTGGCGACGGCCATGATCTCGATGAGGTTCGTGACGCCCGGCTTGTCGTCGCTGCGTATGACGTCCCGCCCCGAATCGGTGACGGCGGAGCGGAGCTTGCGGCGGATGACGTCGGGCGGGTCGAGGACGCGCACGAGGCCGAGGTCGCCGCTGAACGTCGTCGACATGCGGCTCGTCGGCTCCTGGAGATCCATGATCTTCGCGCCGACCTCCCCGTACGTCCCCTCGGGGACGACGAAGGTCTCGCCGAAGCGCTGGTTGAAGCGCTGCGCGAGGTCGCGCGCGAGCTCGAGGTGCTGGCGCTGGTCCTCGCCGACCGGGACCACGTCGGCCTGGTAGAGCAGGATGTCCGCGGCCTGGAGCACGGGGTACGTCATCAGGCCGACGCTGAAGTTCTCGCTCTTCGCCGACTTCTCGCGGAACTGCGGCATGCGGCGCGCCTCGCCGTACGGCGTCATGCACTCGAGCACCCACGCGAGTCGCGGATGCTCCGGCACATGGCTTTGGACGAAGAGCGTGCAGATGTCCGGGTCGAGGCCGCAGGCGATGAGGAGCGCGGCGAGGTCGAGCGTCGATTCCCGCAGCGCCTCGGGCTCCTGGGGAACCGTGATCGCGTGCAGGTCGACGATGGGGTGGAAGGCGTCCATCTCGTGCTGCTCGGCGACCCAGCGCCGGATGGCCCCGACGTAGTTGCCGAGGTGCTTCTCGCCCGTGGGCTGGATACCGGAGAGGACGCGCATTTGGGAACGGATTATCGCGAACTACACTGACGAGCAATGGCAGTCACAGGATCCGTCTGGTCGCCGTCGTCCTGGCGCTCGCGTCCCGCGCTCCACCAGCCCGACTGGCCGAGCGAGGAGCGGGCCGAAGCCGCGCGCGGAAAGCTCGCGACCGTGCCGCCGCTCGTCTTCGCGGGCGAGGCGCGCCAGCTTCGGTCGGCGCTCGCCGAAGTGGCCGGCGGCCGTGCGTTCCTGCTCCAGGCGGGCGACTGCGCCGAGTCCTTCCACGACGTCTCGGCGATCCACATCCGCGAGAAGCTGAAGATCCTCCTGCAAATGGCCGCTGTCTTGACGTACGGCGCCACGCTCCCCGTGGTCAAGGTCGGCCGGATCGCTGGCCAATACGCGAAGGCCCGCACCTCGCCGACCGAGCCCTCCGCGGACGGGGAGATCCCGTCGTTCCGCGGCCACATGATCCACGACGACGCGCCGACCGCCGAGGCGCGCATGCCCGACCCCGAGCGCATGGTCGAGGCCTACTACCACGCGACATCCACGCTCAACCTCGTCCGCGCCTTCACGAAGGGCGGCTTCGCCGACCTCCTGCGCGTGCACGAGTGGAACCAGGAGTTCGTCGCCTCGTCGGTCGAAGGAAGGCGGTACGAGCGCCTCGCGGCCGAGATCGAGCGCGCGCTGCTCTTCATGGCGGCGTGCGGCATCGACGTCGTCGCGGAGCAAAAGCTCCATCAGGTGGACGTCTGGACGAGCCACGAGGGGCTCGTGCTCGACTACGAGGAGGCGCTGACGCGGCGCGACTCGACCACGGGCGATTGGTACGACTGCTCCGCGCACATGCTCTGGATCGGGGAACGGACCCGGAAGCTCGACGGCGCGCACGTCGAGTTCTTCTCCGGCGTCAACAATCCGCTCGGCGTGAAGGTCGGGCCGACGGCCACACCGGACGAGCTGGTCGAGATCTGCGAGCGCCTCGATCCCGGCCGCATCCCCGGCCGGCTGACGTTCGTCTCCCGCATGGGCGCCGAGCACGTCTTCGAGCTCCTGCCGCCGCTCCTCCGCGCGGTGCGGGAGGCCGAGCACCCGGTCGTCTGGACGTGCGACCCGATGCACGCGAACGTCTTCAGGACCGATTCGGGCGTGAAGACGCGGCGCTTCGACGCGATCATGGCCGAGATCGAAGGCTTCTTCGCCGCGTGCCGCTCCGAGCGGGTCTGGCCAGGTGGCGTGCACCTGGAGTTCACCGGCGACGACGTGACCGAGTGCCTCGGAGGCTCCGAGGCCGTGCTCGAGGAGCAGCTCTCGTCCCGCTACATGTCGCTCTGCGATCCGCGGCTGAACGCGCGCCAATCGCTCGACCTGGCCTTCCGGCTCGCCGAGCTCATGCGCGGTCCCGAGCTCGGCACGTAGTGCCGCCCGAGCGGCTTGCTTTGGTCGGCACGGGGCTGATCGGCGCCTCCGTCGGCCTGGCGGCGAAGCGCGCCGGGGTTCCGCATGTTCTGGGCTGGGATCCAGACGGAGAGTCGCTCGGAATCGCAGCGGAGCGCGGCGCGGTCGACGAGGCGGCGGCTTCGCTCGGGCAGGCGGTGAAGGGCGCGGACCTCGCGCTCGTCGCCACGCCGGTCGCCTCGCTGCAGGAGACGGTGGGGGCCGTGCTGGCGTCCGGATCGGGCGCGACGGTCTCCGACGTCGGCTCGACGAAGAGCGGCCTCTGCGGGTCGGTCTCCGAGCGCGCGCGCTTCATCGGCGGTCATCCGGTCTGCGGGTCCGAGGCGCGGGGCCCTGATCACGCAAGCGCGGAGCTCTTCGACGGGGCGACGTGGTTCCTCACGCCCGTCGCCGAGACGGCGCCGGAGCGCTACAAGCTCCTGCACGGGTTCGTCGCCTCGCTCGGCGCCGTTCCCGTGGCCATCGACCCCGGCGCGCACGACCGGCTCATGGCGGTCACGAGCCATCTCCCGCACGCGCTCGCGAACCTCATCCTCAACCACGCGGGCTCGGTGCGCGTGAACGGCCACGAGCCGCTGGCGACTGCGGGCGGCTCGCTCCGCGACATGACGCGCGTCGCCGGCGCGAACCCGCGAATCTGGATCGATATTTTCCTCGACAACGCCGAGGAGCTCCGCGCGTCTCTGGGCGAGCACCGGCGGCGCGTCGAGGACCTGGAGCGCGCGCTCGCGGCCGGCGATGCCGGCTGGCTCGCGCGCTGGATCGGCGAGGCGGCCGTGAACCGGCGCACACTGCTCGACGAGGCCTACCGCGACGTGGGCGCGCTCCAGCGGGTGCGCGTGCACGTGCCCGATCGGCCGGGGGTCCTGTCGGGGATCACCCAGGCGCTCGGCGCGGAGCAGATCAACATCGAGGACTTCGAGCTCCAGCACCTGTCGCCCGAGCGCGGCGGGACCCTGTCGGTGCTCGTCTCCGGCGAGGAAGAGGCGGCGCGCGCGGCCGCGCTGCTCGAGGCGCAGGGGTACTCGGTCATCGTTTCGCCGGCCTTCGAGGACGAGTAGGCGTGCCGCTGAAGGTCGAGCCGGCCGTCTCGCTTCGCGGCGACCTGGCCGTGCCGGGCGACAAGTCGATCTCGCATCGCGCTTTGCTCCTCGGGGCGGTCGCCGACGGCGAGAGCCGGTTCACGGGCTTCGGGGCTTCCGCGGACACGTTTTCGACCGCAGCCGCCATGCGCGCGCTCGGCGCGGAGGTGGAGGTCGACGGCGAGGCGGTACGTGTCGGCGGCGTCGGGCTCCGGGGACTGCGTCCGCCCGGGGGTCAGATCGATTGCGGGAACGCGGGGACGCTCATGCGGCTCCTTCCCGGGCTCCTCGTCGGGCAGGAAGGGCGGTTCGAGCTCGTCGGGGACGAGTCTCTGTCCCGGCGGCCGCTCGGACGCATCGCGGAGCCGCTCGAGCAGATGGGCGCCCGGGTCGAGACGGAAGATGGGCACGCGCCGCTCGTGGTCGAGGGCGGTGCTCCGCTGAAAGCGATTCGCTACGAGCTGCCGGTGGCGTCCGCGCAGGTGAAGTCGTGCGTTCTCCTCGCGGGGCTCTTCGCTGAGGGGCGAACGGTGGTCGCCGAAGAGCATCCGAGCCGCGACCACACCGAGCGGATGCTGGAGGCCGCCGGCGCGCGGGTGCGGAAGAAGTCAGGTGAGCCGGCGGTCTGGGCCGCGGAGCGGCTGCGCCCGTTGTCGCTCGCCATCCCGGGAGACTTCTCCTCGGCCGCGCCATTCGTGGTCGCCGCGACGCTGCTCCCGGGATCCGCGATCCGGATCCACGGCGTCGGGCTCAACCCGACGCGGACCGGGCTCCTCGACGTGCTCGAGCGAATGGGAGCGAGGATCGCGCACTTCAACCGCCGGATGGAAGGCGGGGAGCCGGTTGCCGACCTCGAGGTCGAGCACGCCGACCTTGTCGCGACGAAGGTTACGGCGGACGAGGTGCCGCGCCTTGTCGACGAGCTGCCGCTCTTCGCGCTCGTGGCCGCAATGGCCAGGGGAGACAGCGTGGTTCGCGGCGCGCAGGAGTTGCGCGTCAAGGAATCGGACCGCATCGAAACCGTGAAAAACGTCCTGCGGCCACTAGGAATCCGGATCGAAACAGCGCATGATGGCTTCCGGGTTCGTGGGGTGCCCTCCCGCCCTAAGGGTGGGGGTACGGTTGACGCCGCCGCCGACCACCGCATCGCCATGCTCGCCGCCGTCGCCGGCCTCGTCTCTCGCGAG
>Ga0207674_10008528_pt1 | contig 11830 bp, 7 predicted proteins | sample KBSCornC72_FD_184303 | JGI IMG/M metagenome (GOLD analysis project Ga0207674, IMG submission 184303) | Corn rhizosphere microbial communities from Kellogg Biological Station, Michigan, USA - KBS Corn C7-2 (SPAdes) (version 2) | ecosystem: Host-associated > Plants > Roots > Rhizosphere > Soil ... | reverse complement strand
CGCAACAGCGGGGACCCGCTAGCTGTGCATCGGGCGGTTTGCGCAACCTCGCAAGCGCCACGCATGCGCGCCACATGAGCGCCACGCGTACGCCACGGGAGGAACGCTACTTCACGCGCACTGTCATCCCGACCGTGAAGCTGCGGCTGGGAACCATGGTGCCGGTCATCGTCCAACGGACGTGAGTGACGCAGTAGTCGTAGCCGGCCGGAGCGGTGCATCCACCGGTGCCGGGCGTATAAGACCAGCTGACACCGTGGTCGCGGGAATAGGTGACGGCGGAGCTGAGGCCGCTGGTGCCGGCGGCGAAGGATGCGCTGCCGATGCGAAAACCGGCGTAGCTCGGAATTGAATCCACGAGGACGATTGCATTCGCATTCGACAGGCCGGTCGAGCTCGCGACCACGGAGTAACGAATATCCTGGCCGGGAAGCGCGTTGGCGAGGTCGACCGACTTGCTCATCACGAGATTGGGCGCCGTGCATGTCGTCTGCGTGCGCACCTGGTCGGTCTTGGTGGCATCGCCCTGCGAGGCGGCGGTCACGTTCACCGTGTATGTCACGCCGCCCGCGGTGCCATTTGCCACCGGTGTCACATTGAGCGTCCACACCGTGTTCGCACCCGCCGCCATCACCGGCGTTGTGTAGCCGGCGCCCGTCACGGCGGCGGTGCGGTCGGTGTTGCCTGCATCGAGGTATTGTACGGTGAACGCCGGCGTCGATCCGATGCCCGTGATCACGAGACGATCGGAATTGGTGCCGTCGTTGTCGAAGCGGATGGTGTACGTCGCCGCGACGGACGCGAGCACACTCTGGCTCTTCACCTGCAGCGAAGCCGGATTTTCGTACCAGTAATCGTAGAGATACGCCGTGGCGGCCTCGGTGGAGAGTTTTACCATCGCATCGGGCTGGAAGGGACGGACGGCCGGCTTCAGCGACACCGCACCGATCACCCAGTAATCCACGCCGGAGAGACCCCACGTCATGGCCACTGACGCCGCTCCCGGCTCGGTGCTGGAGCAACCCACCACCGCACCACCATTGGAACGCGAGTAGTCATTCCACAATTGTGTCTGACCCGTGCCCACCGTCGCGGTGGCGGCGTTGCCCTGCACGGCCATGCAATCGACCACGAGCTCGCCCGCCGCGCTCGGCACGGTCAGGGTCGCGAGATTGGTGCTGGCTTCGTTGGAGACAAATGAGCCGTTGGGTGTCGTCTGATTGACGCCGAAGAACGATGCGCTGCCGATGACGGCTTTGGCACTGCTCGAAAACGTCACCGACACATTGGCGGTGCCGATGGGCGGATTGATGAGACGCCACATCTCCATGCGTCGGTCATTGGAGCCGCTGCCACCGTCGAGGAAGCCGAGACGCGTGAGCGCGACGCCGTTGTACGTGCACGCGGTCACGGTCTTGGCGGAGTTGAAGACCGCAACGTTCACGATGAGCACGCGATCCATACCGACGCCCACCGTGTGCGCAAACGTGAACGTGGTGTTGGTGCCGACAGAGATGCTTGTCGCATCGAGCGCCACCGCACCCGCCGCGGGCCCGGCAAAAATGGCCGCGAGAGCGGCCGTCAGAAACGAGGCCGCGAGAATGCGTTTTACTGAGTTAGTTGTCGACATGGCAACGGGTTGTTGTCGGATTCAGCTTGTAGCCGGCAAAGCACATGTTGCAAAATCCGCACCATGCCCCTGTCGAATGGAACCCGTCTCGGGCCCTACGAGATTGTGGGCCCGCTGGGCGCCGGCGGAATGGGCGAAGTGTACCGCGCACGGGACACGCGCCTCGACCGCACTGTCGCCGTCAAAGTGATCCCGGCGCAACTTGCCGAGCAGCCCGAAGCGCGGCAGCGTTTCGAGCGCGAAGCCCGCGCGGTTTCCGCCCTCAATCATCCGCATATCTGCGTGCTCCACGACATCGGACAGGAAGGCTCGACCTTCTTCTTTGTAATGGAGCTGATCGAAGGCGACACATTGGCCGAGCGCCTGGAAAAAGGTGCAATGCCGCCCGACGAGTTCCTGCCCATCGCGATCCAGATCGCCGACGCGCTTGCGGTCGCGCACCGCGCCGGCATCGTGCATCGCGACTTGAAGCCCGGCAACGTCATGCTCACACGCTCGGGTGCCAAGCTGCTCGATTTCGGCCTGGCGCGCGCGACAGGGCTCAGTGCCTCGCGGAGCTCGCTCACCCAATCGCCGACGCTGACGCGCCCGCTCACCGCGGAAGGCACCATCGTCGGCACGTTCCAGTACATGGCTCCCGAGCAACTCGAGGGCAAGGACGCCGACGCACGCACAGACATCTTCGCCTTCGGCGCCGTGCTCTACGAAATGGCGACGGGCACGCGCGCCTTCGATGGCGAGAGCCAGGCGAGCCTCATCGCTTCGATCATCAAGGAGCAACCACGGCCGATGAGCGAGATCGTGCCGCTGACACCGCCTGCGCTCGAGCACATCGTGCGCCGCTCTCTGGCGAAGAAGCCCGACGATCGCTGGCAGAGTGCATTCGACGTCAAACACCAGCTCGAGTGGATCCGGAACGCCGGCTCGCAGGCGGGAGTTCCCGCGCCCGTCGCGGTGCATCGTCGTCACCTCACGCGCGCGTTAATACTCACTTCGATCGTGTCCAGCGTCGCAGCGCTGGCGCTGTTATCGTGGATGGTCACGCATCGGACACTCCCGTCGCAGGCGATGCGTTTCAGCATCCTGCCGCCGGAGCGGCACATTTTTGATGCTGCGCAACCCAACCTGGCGATAGCGCCGGACGGAAGCTCAATCGCGTTGATCGCATACGACAGTACCGGCGTGTCGCGACTGTGGATCCGGCGCATCGACGCGACCACATCGCGGGCGGTTCCTCATTCGGAGAGCCCGTTGCAACCTTTCTGGTCGCCGGATGGCAAGAGTCTCGGGTTCTACGCAGGCGGCAAATTGCGCCGTGTCTCGCTCGCGGACGGCGACATACAGACGCTCGCCGACGCTACCGAGCCTCGCGGGAGCTCGTGGAACAGCGATGGCGATATCGTGTTCCAGCCCGCGGCAGCCGGCCCCATCATGCACGTGCGCGCGAGCGGCGGAGCGGTGAACGCGGTCACCGAGGTCGACACGGCCAACGGCGAGGTCGCCCACCGCTTTCCCTGTTTTCTCCCCGACGGGCGCGACTTTCTTTACGTTGTGCTGCCGCCGAAAGACGGTCTGTTCGACGTTCGCATCGGATCGCTCGACGGCAAGAAGAGCGGCGTAATCCTGCGCGCGAACGGCACAGCCACCTATGCGCCGCCGGGCTATCTCCTGTTTCGACGCGAAGGCCGTGTGGTCGCGCAACGTTTCGACGCGCGTGAAAAGAAACTCACGGGCGAGGCGATTCCGCTCGGAGAAGATGCCGGCCCGGCCGGTGGATGGACAGGAGCTCCTGCAGTATCCGTGTCGAATAACGGTGTTCTCGTTCACGCCGCCGGCGGCATTCTGAATACGAGGCTGACGTGGCTCGACCGGTCGGGGCGGGAGCTGGGGCGTCTCGCGTTGGCGCCGGGGAGCTACAGTCAGGGCCAGTTTGCGCCCGACGGATCGATGATGGTAGTCGCAAAGGCTTCATCCACCGGGACCCCGATCGATTTGTGGTTGGTGGACACCCGGCGTACGCTGGCCACGCGCTTCACGTTCGTCAACTCACTGCATACGATGCCGAGATGGTCGCCGGATGGAAAGAGCATCGTGTTCTCGTCCGCGCAGGACGGTCGAGAGAACATCTTTGTCAAAGCGGCCGACAGCGGGAGCGAAGAGAAACGACTGTTCATGTCCAAAACGCTGTTCACAAAACCGGAAGCCTGGGCTCCGGATGGTCGTGCGATCGTTTACAACACCATCACGGGAGAGACGGGGACCGACCTGTGGCTCCATCCGATGGAAAGCAATTCGACGCCAAGGCGGCTGCTCTCCACGCCGTTTGACGAAAGTGGTGCGGCGATTTCGCCCGACGGACGCTGGATGGCGTACCGGTCGAATGAAACCGGACGCTACCAGGTCTATATCCGCTCGTTCCCGGATATGGCGGAAAAACACCGCATTTCCGACGACGCACTGGGAACGTCGGATGCCGTCCTGCTCTCTTACTGGATCACATGGCGCTCAGACGGTAAGGAGATCCTGTTTCCAGGCTCGGACCGGATAACCGTCGTTTCAGTGCCGGTGAAAACGGCCGGTGGTTTCCAGACCGAAGAGCCCCGGGCGCTATTTCGACTGGCCGTGAACACGTTCTACGTCGCGGTGGTTCCTGCCGCCGACAAGTTCCTGAGCTTCTCCCCGGACACGGGCGGAATTCCCCCGGCTCACTCCGTCGTGCTCAACTGGCCGGCACTGCTGTCTCAGAAATAGTGTCGACGCCGTCGTGTGACGCTGTCCGCCGCGTGACACCGGCGGCGACGCCATGCTAAGATTCCAACTTCGCCAGGTCGTTCACCTTCCGCGGGAAGTACATGCAATCAGCAAATAGAGTCAGGCTGGCCTTCGTAGGCTGCGGCGCGATTACGCGCATGGAGCACCTGCCGGCGGCGCTGCGTTCGCCGCTGGTCGAGGTTGCTGCGCTCGTCGACGACCGTGTCGAGAACGCGGTTGCCCTGGCCCGGATGTACGGGCTCAACGCGCGCACGGCGAGGAACCTCTCCGACGTCCTGGACGACGTACACGGTGTGGTGCTGGCGACACCCAACGACACGCACTACCCAATTGCGAAGCAGATCCTGGAGCGTGGCAAGCCGGTTCTGATCGAGAAGCCGATCACGACGCGCCATGACCATGCCACCGAGCTGTGCGCCATCGCGGAGAAACACGGCACGTTCATCTCCGTCGGTTATCGATTTCGTTTTTTCCCCAGCGCTCTCCTGCTCAAGAAATTGCTGGATGAGAATTACTTTGGGCGTGTCATTTCGTTTCACTGCGAGTTCGGATCGGCCGGCGGGTGGACGCCCGTCTCGGGTTACAACATGGATCGCGCGCGGTCGGGCGGCGGCGTGCTGGTGATCAACGGCACTCATTTTCTCGATCTGGCGCTGTTCTGGTTCGGTGAACCGGTGGCCCACGTCTACCAGGACGACAACTACGGAAACGTGGAAGCGAACTGCAAGGGTGCATGGACCTACGACGGGCCGCGCGGACGCTTCGACGGAAGCTTCTTCTTCTCCAAGACCATCAAATTGACGAACCGCTTCCTGATCGAGACCGAACGCGGCCAGGTGGAGTGGTCGGCCGCGGACGCGGAACGGATTCGCGTCGTCGACAGGACCCGTCCTGATGTGAAATTCGAGCTTTCGCCCGCGCGCAACCCGGGCGCGGTCGATTCGTTTCGCGCGCAGATCGAGGAATTCTGCGCCAACACGCTGCATCCCGGCCGCATCAGCAGCGACGGGCCCAACGGGGCGCGTTCCATCCGGCTCATCGAAAACATGTACCGCGATGCCACGCGTCTGGACGAGAGCTGGCAGCCCACCCGCGTCTGATGAACAAACCACGCATTGCAATCGTTGGAGCCTCGGGCTTTGTGGGCGCCGCCCTCATTGAGCGCCTCTATTTTGACGACGCCTGGCGCGACCGCTTCGAGTACGTCGCGTTCATTCGCGGCTTCGGCAATGCCGCGCGCATCGCGCGCCTGCCCATCAAGATCGAATCACTCGACCTGCTCGACCCGCTGCGGGTGCGCACGGCACTGGCCGGTTTCGACGCCGTCGTCAACTGCACGCGCGGGGACTCCGCGCTCATGTTGAAGGGACTCGGAAACCTCATTCGCGCCGTCGAGCACAACGGTGTGCGCAAATTCATTCACCTGAGCAGCGTCACCATTTACGGCGAGGATCCGGCGCCCGAAAGCGCGCGCGAAGACGCACCGCTCAGCACGCAGCGTTCAGCGTACGGAGACATCAAGGCCGAGCAGGATGACATGGTGTTCGGCCTGCACCGCCGCGGTGTGCCGTCCATCATTCTCTGTCCCTCCAACATCGGTGGTCCGTACTCCGGACTGATCATCGAGGCGATCGCCAAACTGCTGGCGGGCGAGATCGTGCTCGTGGATGAGGGACGCAACCCGACCAACATCGTCCACGTCGACAATCTGGTCGAGGCCATGCTGGTGGCGCTGCAAAGCGACAAAGGGTGGGGAGAGCGCTACTTCGTGAACGAAGAGAAGCCGGTGACGTGGAAGCAGTTCTTCGAGGATCTGGCACCGATGGTGGGGGTCGAGCCGCGCTTTCCCCTGGTCACGCGCGAGGAAGTGCTGCGGCACATGCAGAGCAGTGCACCGGCTCGCATGGGGCTCAAGAGCCAGGCGGGCGCGCTGCTATCCACTGAATTTCGTGAAGGCCTGAGTGTGGTGCCCGCGTTCAAATCCATGAACGACTCGGCCAAGCGCGTGCTCAACAGCCTGAGTCCGGGCTGGCAGGCACGCATCCGCGGCCGCATCACGCGACCGATCGTGATTCAGCCCGTGCGCAATACGCGCAGCCTGGACCACAAGCTCACCACGGTGCAGGTCCGTCGTGTGTTCCACTCGCCGGAAAAGATCGCAAGCCAGCTCGGCTACAAGCACCTGCTGGATCGTTCGCGTGGGATGGAAACCACGCGCCGCTGGCTCGAGTTCGCCAATCTGATCCCCGCATCACATCCAGCCGTCGAGCCACACGTGAAGTGACGCCAGCGTAAAGAGCTGGAACTCGTCGGCCAGACTTTCCTTCGGCAGCAGCGGATCGCGCCGGTAACTGGGCGACGCATCCAGCCTGGACGCGAGATACGAGCGTACCTCCGCGTTCAGAATGTTGTTGCCCCCTCCTCCGAACCCCGTCTTGCGACGATCGGCGTGTTCCGCCGAAATATGGCGGCGCACCAGCTCGCGCAGAATGTACTTGGGCGCGCCCGGGCGCTCCTTCATCCGGTCCGAGAGCCCGAACGCGAAGTTCATCACGTCGACGTCGAGCATGGGTGCGCGTCCCTCGACACCCGAGGTCATGGTGAAGATGTCGCAGCGCATCACCAGGAGCTCCGCCCAGCGAAAACTCACGTTCCACAACACGCTCAGTGCCGCCGGGCTGTATTGCTCCGGATGGCTCACGTGCGATCGGATGGCGGCGTTCAACTGCCGGTACTTGTTGTGGTGCGGCCGTGCGCCGTACTTTCTTGCGATGATTCGCTCCGCCTGGTAATTCAAGAACGGCTCGTAGAGAAAATCTCGAATGATGGTCTTGTTCGCGGCCGCATCGAAGCTGTCGGTCCAGTACGCGAGCCGGGTCTTGTGCGTATCCGGACTGAACATGCGCGCGAGTCGCGCGCACAACGGGAGCAGCGCGGACGCGCGCTCGAGCTGCCGCATGCGTCGCAGGCCGTTCTCGAGATAGGTGAGGTAGCCGTTGTAGCCCATGAAGAGCTCGTCCGCGCCTTCGCCGGTCTCGATCACGATGACGCCGGTGGCGCGCGCCAGCTCGGAGAGCTTGGCGAGCAGCACGGACTCGGTCATGCCGGGCGTGCTGTTGGGCAATACCACCTCATCCAGAATCCGGATGTACTCCGCGGTGTTGAGATCGATGGAGTGATGATTGGTGCCGTAGCGCTTCGCCACGGCGAGCGCCGCGGCGCCTTCGCGCAGCGAGTCCGCGGAGTCGCTCATGTCCACCGAGATGGTGTTGACGCGATCGGTGTGCCGCGACATGTAATGAACGATGAGCGCGGAGTCGATGCCTCCGGAGAGAAACACGCCGAACGGAACGTCACTGAGCATGCGCTTCTCGACCGCGCGATCGAGCAGGTGGTCGAGCGTGCGGATCGCGGTCTCTTCGTCGTCCAGGAGCTCGGAACGCGGCTTGAGCGCGAACTCGAAGTAGCGTGACGGCGTGGCCGGCGCCGAGAAGTTTTCGTCCGCCACGATGTAGCTCCCGGGCTCGAGCTTGTATATGCCGCGAAACAGGGAATGGGGAGCGCGCACACCGCCCATGGCGAGCACGGAGTAGAGACCATCGATGCTGACTTCTTTGCGGTAGTCACGGTCCCGCGAAATGACGCCGGGATCACTCGCCATCACCAGAGTGCGCCCCAGGAGCGCGTAGTAGAGCGGTTTCTTTCCCACCGGATCGCGCGCCATCACGCAGCACCGTTTGGCTTCGTCGACGAGGATGATCGCGAACATTCCCTCCAGCATCTTGAAGCAGGAGGTGCCGTATTCGCGGTACAGATGCAGGATGACTTCGGTGTCGGAAGTCGAGCGAAACACGACGCCGCGTTTCGCCAGATCGTCGCGCAGCGTCTGGAAGTTGTAGATTTCGCCGTTGTACGAGAGGTGCAGGTTGCCGTCCGGTGTGGTCATGGGCTGGTGACCGCGCTCGGAGAGATCGATGATGGCAAGCCGGCGGTGGGCGAGAACCCAGTCCTTGCGCGCGCCCTCCAGATATCCGCTCGCGTCGGGCCCGCGGTTGCGCATCATGTCGCGCAACGTTTCTATCTCGGGCCGGGAGCGCTCAACCGGCTGATGATCGATGTGGTAGTAACCGAGTATTCCGCACATAGAAATGAATCAGCGAGATGCCGGCAGGGCTGCGCTAGTCGAGCGCGGCATGGACGTCGTAATGCGGCAGGTAGCCGCTCTGCGCCTGACGCCGGCGCCAGCGCGCGATGGTCTCATCGCCCGCGTACCAGCGACCGTCGGTTTTCCAGGGCACGGGTCCGGAACACACACCGGCGGAGAAAACACGGCCCGCGCGACGCATCTGTCGTGATTCCTCTTTGCCCAACAACTTGGTCATGCGACTCGCGATGCGATCGCCCAGGCTCGCCTCGTTCGCGAGCTCGCGCAGGCGCACCTGGTTGATGATCTTGAAGCGGGTGTAGCCGATGGACCGAACGTGCGCCAGCAGCTCCTCGACATCCGGACCGATTTCGAACGAGAGATAGCGGGGTCGCGCGGCGCGAGTCAGTGGCAGGATGCAGAACCTGTCGGCCCCTTCGATGTCGACTTTGAGATACTCCGGCACGCCGTACTGCTTGATCAAATCGAGAATGGGAAGTCCCGGTGCCGTGAACGACCCTGCGGGCTGGCGATCCGCGACGCGGTCGTGGAACATCGAGCTCGCGCCCAGATCGTCGGCGCTCACAGTGAGTTCGACGGGGGACGTGTCGGTCGATATCGCCGCGTGCACAATCGTCAAACGCCCCGACTTGATTTCCGCAGCAAAACGCTCCTGGCCGCGCTGGACCAGGCGGGGATTGGCCTCTACCGACACGACTCTCCCGAGCTCGAGGTAGTACGCGGTGTCGGTGCCATCGAACAGCCCGATGTCGAAAATCAGCGGGTTTGTATCCATCAAGCGGTGGTTTGCTGCTGCGCGGGGGAGCGGCCGAACATGGCGCGCACGTCGTCGAAGGTGACGATCTTCGTCACGTAACACACGATTGCGTACATAACGGTGTAGATCGCACAGGCGGCGAGGAGCTGCAAGAAATTCGTCACGGGGAATTTCTTGTACGCGAGCCAGAGCACGGCGCCGGGCAGCGCGGCCGCCAGAAAACGTTTGATGAGCTCGGCGGTGGGAAACAGTTTGAACACGGAGACCTTCACCAGCCGCGCCGAGTAGACAAGCGTCACCACGCCGATCATGGTCATGGTGAATACGGCCGAGATGGGCACACCCAGGCGGCCGAAACTCTTGAAGAGCAGAATTCCGAGGCCGAGGTTCATGCCGAATCCCACGAAGAAGCACGCCATGACAAAAACGGTGCGATTGGACGCCTGGATGATCGCACCCGTCTCCACCGAGGAGCGCAGAAAGAGCAGCATGTAGATCATGAAGACGGGTGTGGCCGCGGCGTACTTCTCGGTGAACAGGATGGTGATGAACGGCCGCGCCGTCAGCTCCAGAAAGACAAACATGGGGAAGAACAGAGTCGCCGTTTTGATCGTCGCGCGGCGCCACAGATCGGCCATCGCCGCCAGATTCCCGGCCTTCTGATATTTCGAGATCAGCGGGAAGGTCACGTTGCCGATCGAGGTCTGGATGACATTGGCGAGCGGCACCTGGAAAGCGCCCACACTATAGACGGCGAACGCCTCGCGTCCCATGTAACGGCTGATGATGAACTTGTCCGTCTGCGACACCAGGATGAGCGCGATCCCCGCCAGTCCCACCGGCACCGCGAAGTGTGCCTGCTCACGGATCGACTGCCACGAGACGCCGTGGAAGGAAAATTTGTAGCGCGCGTTCGTGTAGACGATCGCGAACAAAAGGCGCGCCGCCGAATAGATGGTGAGCGCCCAGATGATCGTGTTCACGTCGTGCGAGAGGTACGACGCCGCGATCACCACCGCCGCCTGCACGCCCCACGCCGTGGCGTGATAGACCGATTGCGCGAGCGGCCGCTCCTGCGCAACGAAGATCACTTCCATGTAGTCGGTGCCGATCCAGCCCAGCGTGAAGAAACACAGCCGCCAGTAGAACGCGCGCGCCGCCGCGCCCAGCCCTTCGCCCAGGAATTGGCCCATGAGCGAATAGACCGCCATGGCGACCAGCGAACCGAATATCAGGAACATCACCGTCTGGGTGATGTAGGCGCCGCGCTCCTCGCGCGTATCGTGCCGCGGAAGGTAGTAGAGCAGGCTGCGCGAGAAGCCGAGAATCAGCATCGGCGTGAGGGTTTCGAGGATGAGCCAGAACTGGCGATAGTAGCCGTATTCCTCGACGCTCAGCGTCCGCACGTTGACGAGCGGAACGATGAACATGACCGCATACGAAAGCAGGCGGCCGACCATCAGAGTGGTGACTTGGTGGCTGACGGAACGGGACAACTAGGGCCGCCTACTTGATTGCATCCACGACCCAGAAGGCGCCGTAACGCTGGAGGAGCTTTGCGCGCAGATTGTCGCTGAGCAGCCAGTCGGATAGCGGCAGATGGCTGAGAGGAATTTCGGAGAGCTCGCCCCTCGCTCCCGTGATGCGCAGATCGACGCGCGCAAAGTGCGAGAGGAGTCCGCGCAACTCGGGCTCGGTGTAGTAGCGTGAAATGGGCGCGCCCGGACTGTCGGCACTGTACTTGTCGGTGACGGAACGGACAAATTCCCGGACGTTGAAGCCATGCCGGACGAGCCCGCCGCCCAGGATGCCTTTTCGGAAGATGTCCTGATAGTAGTAACGCGCGCCGCCGTGTCGGTAAAGCATCAGGAACATCTTCCCGCCGGGCTTGAGCACGCGGTGCACTTCCGCATAACAACGCGCATCGTCGGCCGCATGATGCAACACGCCCCACGCCGCGACGAGGTCGAAGGTGTTGGCGGGGTACGGAATGTTTTCCGCGCTGGCCACCTGCAGCTTCACGTCGTGGTTGCGGAAGCGGTGACGACAGAGCGCTTCGTGGCTCTTGCTGAGATCGATGCCGTGCACCTGCGCACCGGCGCGCACCAGCTCGTTCATGAGCCAGCCCGTTCCGAATCCAATCTCGAGCACCGGCTTGCCCTTGAACGCGGAATAATCGATCAGTCCGGCCAGGAGCGGCTCATCCGGCTTCTGCATGTGACGCCACTGGTCGCGCAGCACGCGCTCCATGTCTTCAAAAACTTTTTCGGGCGTGGCACCGGAGCCGTAGACCATCGGGAAGGTGGTCCAGAAATCCTGAACTTGAGATTCGGAAACAGACCCGGCCTCGGGCTGCGAGTTGGTCGACTTCGTCACAACGTACTCCTCGTGATACTCCGGCAGTTGTAATGCGGGCCCGGGCAGATGGCGACGCGCAGTGGATAGATTGTAGCACACCGGCGCGCCGCATTTCCTCGCGGAGGCTTGCGGACACGAAACATACCTG
>Ga0207674_10008527_pt1 | contig 11831 bp, 8 predicted proteins | sample KBSCornC72_FD_184303 | JGI IMG/M metagenome (GOLD analysis project Ga0207674, IMG submission 184303) | Corn rhizosphere microbial communities from Kellogg Biological Station, Michigan, USA - KBS Corn C7-2 (SPAdes) (version 2) | ecosystem: Host-associated > Plants > Roots > Rhizosphere > Soil ... | reverse complement strand
GGCATCCAGATCCCGGTGCTGATCGGCGGCGCGGCGATCAACCGCCGGTTCGGCCGCCGCGCGCTGTTCGTCGAGCCGGAGCGCGCGTACGAGTCGGGAGTCTTCTACTGCAAGGACGCGTTCGAGGGGCTGGAGACGATGGACGCGCTCCAGGGCGGCAGCGACCGCCGCGAGGAAGCGATCGCCCGCCTCATCTCCGAGGCGCGAAGCGACACGTTCCTGCACGGCAACGTCGGCAAGGACAAGGCGCAGGGAATCGAGGGGGGCGAGCGGAGCGACGTGTCGCACGATCACGCCGTGCCCGCCGCGCCGTTCTTCGGCACGCGCGTGCTCGAGGACATCCCGCTCGACGAGGTGTTCGATCTCCTCGACCTCGACGAGCTGTATCGCCTGCAGTGGGGCGGACGCGGCTCGGGGCCCGAGTACGAGCGGATGGTGCGGGAGGAGTTCGAGCCGGCTCTCGCGCGGTTGAAGGCCGAGGCCAAGGCCGAAGGATGGCTGCAACCGAAGGCGGTGTACGGCTACTTCCCCACGCAGAGCGTCGGCAACGACCTGATCGTCTACGAGCCCGAGCCGTACCAGCGCGACGGGTCGCTCGTCGAGAGGTCGCGGTTCCACTTCCCGCGGCAGGAAGGGCGCGAGCGACTGTGCATCGCCGACTACTTCCGCTCGTCCACGAGCGGCGACGTCGACGTCGTCGCGTTCCAGGTCGTCACGGTGGGAGACGAGGCGACGCGCCGGTTCGAGCAGCAGCAGGCAGCGGGCGAGTACAGCGAGGCGTTCTACGCGCACGGACTCGCCGTCGAGAGCGCGGAGGCGGTGGCCGAGTGGATGCACCGCCGGATCCGCCGCGAGCTCGGGATCCCGGGGGGACGCGGCAAGCGGTATTCGTGGGGCTACGGCGCATGCCCCGACCTGGAGGACCACGCGCAGCTGTTCAAGCTCCTGCCCGCCGAGGAGGCGCTCGGGATGGAGCTGACGTCGGCGTACCAGCTCATCCCCGAGCAGAGCACCGCCGCCGTGATCGTGCACCACCCGCAGGCCAAGTACTACGCCGTGCGCACCGCCGCCGAGAGCGCGGGCGCCGGCGTCTGATCACCGTATCGTCGTCTCATCGGAGGCACCCATGACCTCGCCCGCGCTGGCCCGTCTCGTCGACCCCGATTCGCTCGTGCTGTTCGACGGCGCGATGGGGACGATGCTGTACGCCAAGGGCGTGTTCATCAACCAGTGCTACGACGAGCTGAACGTGCGTGCCCCCGATCTCGTGCGCGACGTGCACCGTGCGTACGTGAAGGCAGGCGCGGAGGTCCTGGAGACGAACAGCTTCGGCGCGAACCGCGTGAAGCTCCAGCAGTTCGGCCTCGCCGAGCAGGTGCACGAGCTGAATCGCCGCGCGGCGGAGCTGGCACGCGAGGCGGCCGAGCAGGGTCGCGACGTGCTCGTGGCCGGCGCGGTGGGACCGCTCGGCGTGCGGATCGAGCCGTACGGCCCGACGTCGCGCGAGGAAGCGCGTGCGTTCTTTCGCGAGCAGATGGAGGGGCTGAAGGCGGGGGGCGCCGACTGCTTCATCCTCGAGACGTTCGGCGACATCGAGGAGCTGGGCCAGGCGATCGCCGCGGCGCGCGACGTCGATCCGGCGATGCCGGTGATCGCGCAGATGACGATCGGCGCGGACGGTCTCACGCCGTACGGCGCGACACCGGAGGACGTCGTGCACGCGCTCGACCGGTTCGGCGCCGACGTGATCGGCCTCAACTGCTCCGTCGGGCCGCAGACGATCCTCGAGGCGATCGAGAAGATGGCGCCGCTGACGCGCCGCAAGCTCAGCGCGCAGCCGAACGCCGGTATGCCGCGCGACGTCGGCGGGCGCAGCATGTACATGGCGAGCGCCGAGTACATGGCGGAGTACGCACGCCACCTCGTGCACGCCGGCGCCAAGGTCGTCGGCGGCTGCTGCGGTACGACGCCGGAGCACATCCGCGCGATGTGCGAGTTCGTGCGTCCGCTCAGCCCGCGCTTCGCGCAGCCGGGCGGTGGCGTGTCCACGGTCGCGGCGCCGCCGGTGCTGCGCGACGTCTCGCATCGCGCGCCCGACGTGCAGGCGGTGCCCCTGGCGCAGCGCTCGAAGTGGGGGGCGAAGCTCGCCGCCGGCGCGTTCGTCACCTCGGTGGAGATCGTGCCGCCGCGCGGTGTGGACGCCACGCGGATGCTCACCGACGTGCGCAAGCTCAAGGTCGCGAACGTCGATGCGGTGAACGTGCCGGACGGACCGCGCGCGCAGAGCCGCATGGGCGCGCTGCTCACGTCGCTGCTCATCGAGCAGCAGGTGGGGATCGAGACCGTCACGCACTACGCCTGCCGCGACCGCAACCTGCTCGGCATGCTGAGCGACCTGCTCGGCGCGTCGGCGATCGGCCTGCGCAACATGCTGCTGATCACCGGGGATCCGCCGAAGATGGGCCCCTATCCGAGCGCGACGGCGGTGTTCGACATCGACGCGATCGGGCTGACGAACCTCGTGCGCAACCTCAATCACGGCCGCGATCCGGGGGACAACGCGATCGGGAAGCCGACGCAGTACGTCATCGGCGTGGGAGTGAACCCGGCGCCGATCGACCTCGAGCACGAGCTGAAGCGCTTCGCCTGGAAGGTCGAGGCGGGCGCGGAGTTCGCGGTGACGCAACCCGTGTTCGATTCGACGCAGCTCGAGAACTTCCTGCGCCGCACCGAGGGACAGCGGCCGCCGATCGTCGCCGGCATCTGGCCGCTCGTGAGCGTGCGCAACGCGGAGTTCCTGGCGAACGAGGTGCCGGGCGTCAGCGTGCCGGCGAGCGTGATCGATCGGATGCGCCGCGCGAGCGAGAAGTCGAAGGAGCACGCCGTGGCCGAAGGGATCGCGATCGCGCGCGAGATGCTCGATCGCGTGCGCGGCGGCGTGCAGGGCGTGCAGGTCTCGGCGCCGTTCGGGAAGGTGGAGCTGGCGCTCGAGGTGTTCGGCGATACGCTCGTGCCCGCGGCGCACGAATCGGCCGTCGCGAGCGCGTCGGTTCCGGCGTAGCATGAAGACCGGGTCGCTCGCCGCGCACGAATAAAAAGCGCGCCGGCACCGTCTGCCGTCGCGTCGCCGTTCTCGTTCTCGGCTACTCTTCACGATCAGGAGCACATTTACCATGCGTGTGACTTCACCTCGCAGCTTCGCCTTTGCGACGGCTCTCGTGTTCGCCGTCGCCGGTTCGGCCGGCGCCCAGGGTGCGGGCCGCTTCTCGCTCACGAGCCCGGACATCAAGCCGGGTGGAACGATCCCCACGCGCCACGTCGCGAACGTCATGGGGTGCCCGGGGCAGAACGTGTCGCCCGCGCTCAGCTGGAGCGGCGCGCCGGCGGGCACGAAGAGCTTCGTCGTCACGACGTACGATCCGGATGCGCCGACCGGGAGCGGCTTCTGGCACTGGGTCGTGTACAACATCCCCGCGAGCACGACCTCGCTGCCGGCGGGCGCCGGCGATCCGAAGGGCGCCGGACTGCCGAGCGGCGCGACGCAGGGCAACACCGACCTCGCACAGCCGGGCTACCTCGGACCGTGCCCGCCGGCGGGGGACAAGCCACACCGGTACATCTTCACCGTCTACGCGCTGAAGACCGCGAAACTCGAGCTGCCGGCGAACGCCACGGCCGCCTATGTGGGCTTCAACGTGCACGCGAACCAGCTGGCGAAAGCCACGCTCACGGCGAAGTGGGGCCGATAGCGCTCGGCTCCATCTCGAGCTGAAACCGGCGCGTCACGAAAAGCAGAGCGGCGCTCGTCTAATGACGAGCGCCGCTTCGCTCGGTGGTCAGTCCGTTCGACCTCCATAGGTCGCGCTCGCCACAGCGCTCTCGATGAGCTCCAGCCGGCGCGGTCCCCCGCCGTGCAGCGAGCCGTGGGGGAAGCTCAGTTCCCACAACCGACCATCGCGCGGATCCCGGTAGAGCTGGCGCCAGCCCCCTTCGGCGACGCCGAGCAGGGTGAGGCGGCGCGACACGAGCCAGAAGATCCGCTCGTCGACTTCGTCGTGCACCGCTCCGGCTGCGGCATCGCTCCATGACCCGACCAGCAGGCGCTCGTCGGGCGCGAGGTCATGGAACGACGACGTCACCGCGGGGAGGCCCCGTCGCTCACGGCCTCGGCTGGCTCGAGGGGGGGACCATTCCCCGGATGCGGAAGTAGGTCACGATGTTTCCGTAGTGCTCGCCGTCGTGGGTCGCGTTGAGCGCGAGCGCCCACATGCGAGTCTGCTTCTCACCGAACAGCGTGGTCGTCTGCGCCGCAGCCGCGTCGGTCAGCGCGTAGGCGCGACGGCAGTACTCGGACGAGGCACGCAACGCGGCGACGAGCTGCGCCTTGGTCGTCATCGACTTCTCGATCTCGTCCTCGCTCCGCTCGGCCTCGCCGAGGGCCGCGGCGCAGAAGGCGTTCTGCGAACCGGCCACGTGGCCGATGAGCTGGCCGAAGGTGCGCACCGTCGCGACCGGCCGGAACGCATAGGCGGAGTCCGGCATCTGCTCGGCCGCACGCAGGAGGTAGCCGCTCTGGCCCTCCCACATGTTCCGGATCGCGGCCACACCCGGATTGGCGGGCGCGGGCGAGTTCTGGGCAAGGGCCGGAGCGGAGACCGCGAGCACGAGCAGGAGGAGTAGCCGTTTCATGGGACGTCCGGGGCGGGAGGGAGGACGGGGGGTGCTGGGCGGCCAAGGTATGGACGCGGCGCCGCCATCACCAGTCGGCGCTATCGCCGCACGGCGGTGTTAGAGTGGCGAGCGTTTGTAATGATGTGCAACAAATACACATTTTGCCGAGCAATCTGCAATTTTTGGCGGTCAAATTCCGCCCAAGGAGTCTATTTGGTGCATATTGTGCACAGAATGGTTGACACTCCGACCGGGTCGGCATATGCTGACTCAGGAGCGACTCAACCACGATACCGGATCCAGTGCCCACTTTCGCACCCACCGCGACGGACACCGAGACCCACTGCCCATACTGCGCCTTCCAATGCGGGATCCGGCTCAGTGCGGCAGAGACCGGGGTCGTGGTGGCGGGCAATCCGACGTTTCCCGTCAACAAGGGAGCGCTCTGCATCAAGGGATTCACGGCGAGCGACACCCTCGGCCACCCTGACCGGCTGCTCACTCCCCTGATCCGCAACGGCGGCGGAACCCTCGAGCCCGCCTCGTGGGACGCGGCGCTCGACCGGATCGGCTCGGGGATACGAGCCGTCCAGGAACGACACGGTCCCGACGCCGTCGGAGTGTTCGGCGGCGGGTCGCTGACCAATGAGAAGGCGTATCTCCTCGGCAAGTTCGCGCGCGTCGGGCTGCGGACGCGGAACATCGACTACAACGGCCGCTTCTGCATGTCGAGCGCGGCCGGCGCGGCGATCAAGGCGCTCGGCGTCGACCGCGGCCTCCCCTTTCCCGTCGAGGACATCGCGCGGGCCGACGTCATCGTGCTCGTCGGAAGCAATCCGGCGGAGACGATGCCGCCGCTCATGCAGTACTTCCAGGCGCAGCGCGCGGCTGGCGGTACGCTGATCGTCGTCGATCCCAGGCGCACGCTCACGGCGCAGGGCGCCACGCTGCACCTGCGGCTCACGCCGGGAACCGACGCGGCGCTCGCCAACGGCCTCCTTCATCTATTGGTGAAGCAGGGTGCGGTGGACCTCGACTTCGTCCGTGATCGCACGGAGGGATTCGAGCAACTGCGCGGTGTGCTCGCCACGTACTGGCCCGAGCGCGTCGAGAAGATCACCGGCGTCTCCGAAGCGCTGCTCGTGAGCGCGGTGGCGCTGCTCGCCAAGGCACGCCGCCCGATGGTGCTCACGGCGCGCGGCGCCGAGCAGCAAGCGCAGGGCGTCAACAACGTGCTGGCGTTCATCAATCTCGCGCTCGCCCTCGGGCGACGCGGCCAGCCCTTCGCCGGATTCGGGACGATCACGGGTCAGGGCAACGGCCAGGGTGGCCGCGAGCACGGCCAGAAGGCGGACCAGCTTCCCGGCTACCGGAAGATCGACGATCCCGCGGCCCGCGCGCACATGGCGGCCGTCTGGCAGATCCCGGAGCACGAGATCCCCGGCCCCGGCCGTTCGGCGTACGAGCTGCTCGACGACCTGGGCCGCGACGGTGGCGTGCGCGCGCTGCTCCTCATCGGATCCAACCCGGTCGTGTCCGCCCCGCGCGCGCTGCACGTCGAGGAGCGGCTGCGGTCGCTCGACCTGCTCGTCGTCGCCGACTTCTTCCTCTCGGAGACCGCGTCGCTCGCCGATGTCGTGCTGCCGAGCGCGCAGTGGGCGGAGGAAGAAGGGACGATGACCAATCTCGAGGGACGCGTCATCCTGCGCCGTCGCGCGGCGGAGGTCCCCGACGGTGTGCGCTCCGATCTGGAGATCATCCACGGCATCGCCGAGCGGCTCGGTCGCGGCGAGCACTTCGCGTACGAATCGGCGGGTGACGTGTTCGGCGAGCTCCGTCGCGCCACCGCGGGCGGCGTCGCCGACTACTCGGGGATCACCTACGAGAAGATCGAGGCGCAGCAGGGTGTCTTCTGGCCCTGTCCGTCGCTCGACCACGAGGGCACGCCGCGACTCTTCACCGAGCACTTCGCCACACCGAGCGGGCGCGCACGGTTCCACCCCGTGCGTCACGCGTCGCCGGCGGAAGAGCCCGACGCCGAGTACCCGCTCTACCTCACCACGGGGCGTGTGCTCGCGCAGTACCAGTCCGGCACGCAGACGCGCCGCGTCGAGCGGCTCGCCAAGCTGTCGCCGGAGCCGCTCGTCGAGATCAATCCCGCCGCCGCCAGACGTGCCGGTGTGGCCGACGGTGCGCTCGTGACGCTCGTGTCGCGCCGCGGCACCGCGATCGCCCGCGCGCGCCTGACGCGCGACATCCGCGAGGACACCGTGTTCGTGCCGTTCCACTGGGGCGGCCCGAGCTCGATCAACCGACTCACCAACCCCGCGCTCGATCCGACGAGCCGCATGCCGGAGTTCAAGGTGTGCGCCGTGCGCATCGAGGCACCGCCCGTACGCCAAGGAGCGCTGAGCGCATGATGCAGGCAGACAGCGAGATGTTCGCCGGTCCCGACAGACAGCGTCTCGTCGTGATCGGCAACGGGATGGTCGGCGCACGCTTCGTCGAGGAGCTCATCGCTCGTGGCGGAAACGACCGCTACGACATCGTCATGTTCGGCGACGAGCCGACCGGCAACTACAATCGGATCCTGCTCTCGGGAATCCTCGCCGGCTCGCACGACGTCGAGGACACGTACATCAACCCGCTCGAGTGGTACGACGACAACGGCATCACGCTGCACGCCGGCGTGCGCGTGACGGCGGTGGACCGCGACGCGAAGCTCGTTCGCGGCCACACGGGACTGCTCGAGCCGTACGACGTGCTCGTGTTCGCGACCGGAAGCAGCCCGTTCGTGCCACCGCTCAAGGGGTTGAGCAGCCACGGCACGGAGATGAAGGAGGGGCTGTTCGCCTTCCGCACGCTCGAGGACTGCGACCGGATGATCGGCTTCGTGCCGAAGGCGAAGCGCGCCGCGGTGATCGGCGGGGGGCTCCTCGGGCTCGAGGCGGCGCGCGGGCTGCTCGAGCGCGGGCTCGAGGTGCACGTGGTGCACCTGCGCTCGCACCTGATGGAGATGCAGCTCGATTCGCCCGCCGGCCACCTGCTCAAGGCCACGCTCGAAGGGATGGGCGTCAACGTCCATCTCGACAAGCAGACGTCGGAGGTACTCGGCGAGCACCGGGTCGAGGGACTCGCGTTCTCCGACGGAACGACGCTCGCCTGCGAGATGGTGGTCGTGTCGGCCGGGATCCGGCCGAACGTTGCGCTGGCGATCGACTGCGGCCTCATGGTGGAGCGCGGCATCGTCGTCACCGACGAGCTGCGCTGCCCGGGCGACGCGAGCGTGTTCGCGATCGGCGAGTGCGCGCAGCATCGCGGCCAGCTCTACGGCCTCGTCGCGCCGCTGTGGGAGCAGGCGAAGGTGCTGGCGGATCGTCTCGCGGGTCACATCCCCGACGCGATGTACACCGGCTCGCGCGTGTCGACGAAGCTCAAGGTGATGGGGATCGATCTCGCCGTGATGGGCGATCAGGAGCCCGCCGACGAGAACGACGAGGTGGTGACGTACAGCGAGCCGGCGCGCGGCATCTACAAGAAGCTGATCGTGCGCGACGGGCGACTCGGTGGTGCGATCCTGCTCGGCGACGCGAGCGCCGCGCCGGTGCTGCTGCAGGCGTTCGACCGTGGCACGGAGCTGCCGGACAACCGCGCCGAGCTGCTCTTCCAGCTCGCGTCGGGCGAGAGCGCGACGAGCATCGCAGACATGCCGAGCTCGGCGCAGATCTGCAACTGCAACGGCGTGACGAAGGGCGCGCTCGTCGCGGCGGTGGATGCGGGACACTGCACGCTCAAGTCGCTGTGCGACGCCACGCGCGCCGGCACCGGCTGCGGCGCGTGCAAGGCGCAGGTGCAGCAGGTGCTCGAGCTCGCGGCGGGCGACCGGCTGCAGACCGACCCGTCGGTGCACTACTACGTGCCGGGCGTGGCGCTCAGCAAGGCCGACCTCGTCGCGGCGGTGCGCGAGCGCGGGCTGCGAAGCGTCTCCTCGGTGTTCCGCGCGCTCGCCGACGGCCGCGAGGACGCGGGCAGCAAGGCGGGGCTCGCCTCGCTGTTGCGCACGATCTGGGGCAAGGAGTACGAGGACGAGCGCGACGCGCGATTCATCAACGATCGCGTGCACGCCAACGTGCAGAAGGACGGCACGTTCAGCGTCATCCCGCGCATCTTCGGCGGCGTGACGACGGCGGCCGAGCTGCGCCGCATCGCCGACGTGGCGCAGAAGTACGCCGTACCGATGGTGAAGATCACCGGGGGCCAGCGCATCGACCTCGTGGGAGTGAAGAAGGAGCAGCTCCCCGACATGTGGCGCGAGCTCGGGATGCCGTCGGGCCACGCGTACACCAAGTCGTTCCGCACCTGCAAGACCTGCCTCGGCTCGGAGTTCTGCCGCTACGGCGTCGGCGACAGCACGACGCTCGGCGTGCAGATCGAGCGGCGGTATCAGGGGCTCGAGACGCCCGCCAAGCTCAAGCTCGCGACGGCCGGCTGCCCACGGAACTGCTCGGAGGCGACGACGAAGGACGTCGGCGCCGTGGCGATCGAGGGCGGGAAGTGGGAGGTGTACGTCGGCGGCGCCGCGGGCGCCCACGTGCGCAAGGGCGACGTCCTCGTGGTGGTCGACTCGCACGAAGCCGTGCTCACCTACATGGGACGCTTCATGCAGTACTATCGCGAGCACGCGAAGTACCTCGAGCGGACGTACGACTTCGTGCCGCGCATCGGCATCGAGACGCTGCGCAGCATCCTCGTGGACGACGCGGAAGGGATCTGCGCGCGGTTGGATGCGGAGATGGACGCCGCGGTCGGCGCCTACTTCGATCCGTGGCAGGAGGCAATCGCACCGGTGCACCCGTCACAGTTCGCGGACGCGCTGGAGCCCGTCGGCGTGGGAGCGGCTTCATGACCGCGGCCTCGATCCCACTCGACGACACGGTGGCGTACGATCTCGGCCTGGTCGACCGCATTCCGCCGGGCGAAGGCCAGACCTTTCTCGTCGCCGGCCGCGAGATCGCCGTGTTCCGCGCGCGCGGCACCGACGCGGTCCACGCCACGCAGGCGCGCTGTCCGCACAAGGCAGGACTGCTGGCCGACGGCATCGTCGGCGACGGCAAGGTGATCTGTCCCCTGCACGCGAACAAGTTCGATCTGGCCACGGGGACACCGCTCGGCAACGCCTGTCACGCGCTGACGACGTACCGCGCGGAGGTCACCGGCGAGCGGCGCGTGCTGCTCTGGCTCGCGCCGGCGCACCGATGGAGCGGAGAGGCGTGAGCCTGCTCGACGGTGCGCGCATCGGGCTGCTCGAGGCACGACTGTCGAGCGAGCTCGCGGAGCTGGTGCGCCGCGAGGGTGGAGAGCCCGTGTGCGCGCCCGCCGTCCGCGAGGCGCCGGTGGACGTGACGCCGCTGCTCCCCGCGCTCGCCGACGACCTGCGACTGCACCGTCTGTCGATCGCCGTCTTCCTCACCGGCGCCGGCGCGACCTCGTTGCTGGATCAGGCACGCGACACCGGCGTGTACGAGCCACTCGTGGATGCGTTGCGCGGCGTCACGACCGTATGCCGCGGACCGAAGCCCGCTGCCGTGCTGCGGAAGCACGGCATCCCGATCCACGTCAACGCGCGCTCGCCGTACACGACGGCCGAGCTGCTCGAGGTCCTGCCCGACTCGCTGGTCGCCGGCCAGGGCGTCGCACTCGTGCACGACGGCGGCGGCAACCCGGTGCTGGTGGAGACGCTGCGGGCGCGCGGGGCGTGGGTGAAGGAGCTCCACTCGTACGAGTGGCGCCTTCCCGACGACGTCGAGCCGATCGAAGCGCTGATCTCCGACCTGATCGACGGACGGCTCGATGCGCTCGCCTTCACCAACCAGGTGCAGGTGCGGCACCTCTTCGAGGTCGCAGGACGGACCGGACGGACCGCCGCGCTGCGCTACGCGCTCGTGCACCGCACGAGCGTCGCCTCCATCGGGCCCACCTGCTCGCACGCGCTCGACGAGCACGGCGTGCCGCCGCACGTCGTCGCCTCGCCGCCGAAGATGCGACCCCTCGTCTCGGCGATCGGCGAGCATCTCGCCGCGCGCCGAGGTCATCCCACCGCCGACAGCACACCGTGACAACGACCGCGAGAGAGCGTGCCGCCGATGCGGCGCCCACGTACGGACACAAGCCGACCGTCTTCGCCGCGTTCCTGCACTTCGATCTCAGCTTCATGATCTGGGTGCTGCTCGGCGCGCTGGGCGTGTCGATCAGCGAGAGCCTCGGGCTCGGCGCGGCGCAGAAGGGGCTGATGGTGGCGATCCCGATTCTCAGCGGCTCGCTGATGCGCATCCCGCTCGGCCTGTTGAGCGATCGGTTCGGCGGTCGGCGCGTCGGCATCGCGATGCTGCTCGCGCTGTTCGTGCCCCTCGTCGTCGGCTGGCAGGCGGGCACTTCGCTCGGCGTGCTGTTCGGCGTCGGGCTCATGCTCGGCGTGGCCGGCGCATCGTTCGCCGTCGTGCTGCCGCTCGCGAGCCGGTGGTATCCGCCGGAGCGCCAGGGACTCGTGATGGGCATCGCCGCGGCGGGGAACAGCGGCACCGTGGTGGCGAATCTCGTCGCGCCGCGCGTCGCGGCGATCGTCGGCTGGCACAACGTGCTCGCGCTCACGATGATCCCGCTCGCGATCGTGCTCGCGGCGTTCTCTCTCCTGGCGAAGGACAGCCCGTCGCGCGTCGCGCGGCAGTCGCTCGCCGGCTACCTCACGGTGCTTCGCGAGCGCGAGCTCTGGTGGTTCTGCCTGTTCTACAGCGTGACGTTCGGCGGCTACGTGGGGCTCAGCAGCTTCATGCCGCTGCTGCTGCGCGACCAGTACCATCTGGCCGCGGTGACGGCGGGCTATCTCACCGCGCTCGCCGCACTCGCGGGCAGCGCCCTCCGCCCGGTGGGCGGATGGGTAGCCGACAAGGTCGGCGGCGTGCGCCTGCTCTCCGTGCTGCTCGGCGGCATCGCCACGATGTACGCCGCTGCGTCGAAGCTGCCGGCGATCGCGCCGATGTTCGCCGTGCTCGTGACGGCGATGGTGTGCCTGGGGCTCGGCAACGGCGCCGTGTTCCAGCTCGTGCCGCAGTGCTTCCGACGGCAGATCGGCATCGCGACCGGCGTCGTCGGCGCAGTCGGCG
>Ga0207674_10008525_pt1 | contig 11832 bp, 7 predicted proteins | sample KBSCornC72_FD_184303 | JGI IMG/M metagenome (GOLD analysis project Ga0207674, IMG submission 184303) | Corn rhizosphere microbial communities from Kellogg Biological Station, Michigan, USA - KBS Corn C7-2 (SPAdes) (version 2) | ecosystem: Host-associated > Plants > Roots > Rhizosphere > Soil ... | reverse complement strand
CAGGCCCGACGCGCGGGCGTGCAGCGCGCGAAGGTCGATCACGCGGGTTTGGTTTTGCTTGGCGTCGGAGTCGTCGTAGGCGACGGAGATGGCCTTGGGCGTCGCGTTGATTTGAATCGGGGGATGATTGAGCGTCTTCTTACTCACGGTTCGTTCGCTAGAACTTCCGGTCCAGTAGACGGTACTGTACCGCCTCCGCCAAGTGGTTCTCGTTGATCTTCTCCGCGCCTTCGAGGTCGGCGATGGTTCTGGCGACGCGTCTGACCTTGTCGTAGGCGCGGGCGGAGAGGCCGAGCTCGTCCATGGCCTGCTTCATCAGGAGGAGGCACGAGTCGGACAGGTCGGCGTGCGCTTTGAGGTGCTTGCTGTCCATCCGCGCGTTGGTGGTGTCGTTGTCGAAGCGTTTCCGCTGGAGGTCGCGGGCGCGGTGGACTTGCTGGCGCATGGTCTTGCTGTCGGTGCCCTGGCGTTTGCCGGTGAGCTCGCTGTAGGGGACGGCGGGCACTTCGACGTGGATGTCGATGCGGTCGAGCAGGGGGCCGGAGATCTTTTCGAGGTACTTGTTGCGCTTGGACGGGTCGCTGGCGTTGTGGCCGGACTGCGTTGGGTTCATCGCGGCGACGAGCATGAACCGCGCGGGGAATTTGATGGACGAGTGAACGCGGGCGACGGTGACCTCGCCGGACTCGAGCGGCTGGCGGAGCATTTCGAGGACGTAGCGGGAGAACTCGGGGAGTTCGTCGAGGAAGAGGACGCCGTGGTGGGCGAGGGAGACTTCGCCGGGCTTGGGGATGGTGCCGCCGCCGACGAGGGATTGGGCGGTGGCGGAGTGGTGGGGGGTGCGGACGGGACGCTGATCCATCAAGGCAACGCCTTCGGGAAGGAGACCCAAAGCGGAATAGATGCGCGTCGTTTCGAGGGATTCGACCCGGCTGAGCGGCGGTAAAATTCCGGGGATCCGCGCCGCGAGCATCGACTTGCCCGTGCCGGGTGGGCCGATCATGAGGATGTTGTGTGCGCCGGCGGCGGCGAGGGTGATCGCGCGTTTGACGGCCTCCTGCCCGCGGACGTCGGCGAAGTCGAGCTCGGGGGCGTGTTGGCTGGCCTGGTACGGCTGGCCGTCGAGCTGGTACGGTTCGAGCGGCAGCAGTTCGTTCAGGAACGCGACGGCCTGGGCGAGCGACGAGACGGGGTAGACCTCGACGCCTTCCACGACCGCGGCCTCCAGCGCGTTCTCCTGTGGCAGGATCACGCCGCGAAAACCTTTCTGCTTGGCGAGCAGGGCGAGCGTCAGACCGCCCTTGATCTTTCGCACCCGCCCGTCCAGCGCCAGCTCGCCGGCGATGACGTAATCCTTGTGCCGCTCGGTCTGGATGAAGTTGGTGGCGCGCAGCAGGCCGATCGCGATCGGCAGGTCGAGGCTGGGCGCTTCCTTCTTGACGTCCGCGGGCGCAAGGTTGATGACGACCGAATGCTGCGGCGGGCGAAAGCCGCTGTTCACCATCGCCCGTTCGATTCGCTCGATCGATTCTTTGACGCCCGTTTGCGGCAGGCCGGTGACGGTCGTGTGCTGCAAGCCCGAATTGGAAACGTCGCACTCGACCTCGCAGAGCAGCGGGTCGATGCCGACGAGGATGAACGAGTGGATGCGGGCGAGCACGGGGGAAATGTATCGTCAGGCGGACGCGGGCGAAAATAATTGCGGACGACTCACGGTTGGATCGGCGGCACGGGCACGCCCAGGGCCTGAACTTTCTTCAACTCGTCGGTGGCTTGGGCGGGCTTGCCGTTGGCTTGCATGAGCCAGCAGGCCTTCAGCGCCGCGCCGGCGCCGGCGGGGTTGAGGAGGCGGTTGATCGCCAGCGTGAGCGCGGCCTCGTCGGACCCCCGGAGGCGGTCGGCGAACTGGGCTGCCTCGCCGGGGTCGATGTCCTTGAGCAGCGCCCAGTCTTCCGCGTCGTGCGTCGACTTGAAGCGGTGCAGTTGGTCCCGTGTGAGTTCGGCGGCGCGCCGCACGTCGGGGTGGTTGACCACCCGGTCGTGGAACGGGCCCGGCTGGCTGGCGAGGATGGCGATCAAATGGTGCGAGCCGAGCGACCGCTCGTACTGCTTGCAGTACGCGTCGATGGCGGCGTCGTCCTTTCGCAGGGCGCGGCACGCGCGGTGGAGGTAGACGGCGATCAACGATTCGGCTGTCGAGGACGAGGGGCTCGCGCGGTGCGCCTCTTCCGCCAGGGCGACCAGCGCGCCCATGTCTTCGCCGCCGCTGAAGTAGTCCAGGCCGAGCGTCCGCTCGACCTGCTGGTCGATCGCGACCGCGGCGGTCCGCCCGCCCTTGGCGCGCAGCGCGGCGGCGAGGTCGGCGGCGTGTTTGACGGCGACGACCACCCTGGGCCGATCCTGCGCGTCGCGGGCGTGCGAAATGAATTCCCTCGTCCGCGTCTGCTCGTCGGTCGTGTCGAGGTCCGCGGCGCGCAGCCGCTGCTCCAGCGCGTGCAGCGCAGCGGAATTGCGCGTGAAGCTGTGGAGGGCGAACAGCGAGCGGGCGGCGTCGCCGCGCTTGGGCTGGAGGACCATCACCTTTTCGAGGAACGAGACGGCCCGGGCGACGCCGGGGTGATCGTTGATGCGCCGCACCACGGCGTCGCGACCGGCGTCATCCTGGTAGAGGTACGATAACAGATCCATGTCGCCGGCCTCGTGCAGGGCGCGGAGGTCGATCTCATTGCCGATCACGTCGGTCAGCGCGACGCCGAGCAGCGTTTCGCCGGCGTTGTGCAGGAGCGTCGGGTCGGACGGCGCCAGGTTGACCGCCTGTTGGAAGAGGTCGATGCAGCGGTCGAGTTCCTTGCGGTCGCCGGTGGCGCGGAAGAGCGCCCCGTGCGCGATCGCCGAATCGTTGAGCGAGCTCGCCGTGCGCGGCATGGCGGCGTAAGCCTCGATGGCGGCGCGGTATTGGTTGGCGGCCTCGTCCTCGCGGCCCTCCTCGAACGCCTTGTCCCCCTGCACCCGGCCGAGCCACGCCTTGATCTCCGGCTCGGAGGTGTTGGCCTTTTTCAGCCATTCGATCTGGTCGTCCGTGTCCTTGAAGCAGAGGGCGCGCATGGTGGCGGCGTTGTACTTCTCCTCGGCCTTGGCGCCCTTGTTGTACGCCTCTTCGGCCGTCGCGCGCGCGTCGGGATTCATGCCCAGGTCGCGCAGACAGGTGGCGATGTGCAGAAGGCTGGCGTGGGCACGGTTGTTCGCCGCGAGGTACTCGTCGAACAGCTTGCGACCCTCGGCCTGCTTGCCCAGCCAGTAATACACCTTCCCCAGCGACAGCCGGTACGTGTCGGATTGCCCCGCGACTCCGCCGATCGCCAGGAAGACCTGCTCGGTCGCCTCGAGCTGCGTTTTGCGCGCCGCGGCGTCGTGTTGGCCCTGGGCGCGCTGCAGCATGACGATGCCCAGCTCCAGCGCCACCGGCACGACCGACGCCTCCTTCTCCAGCGCCGCCTGCGCCGCGACGAACGTCGGGTCGTCCTTGACGTGCGCGTTGACGTACTCGCTGACCATGGCGGACTGTTCGTCGGCGCTGGCGGCCTGGTACTTCTCGTAAAAGCTCGTCGGCGCGTCGTTCGCCTTCAGGTGCTCGATCTGCGTGCGGTAAAGTGACTGGATCGTCTCCTCTGAGGTCTTCTCGGCGGCGTGCAACCGCGTCAGCCGGGACTGCACGTAAGGCCAAAGCAGCGCGTACGCGCCGTCGAAGTCGCCCTCGCGCCCGATAATCGTTCCGAGCACGCGGGCGCCCTCGCCGTCGCCGAGGTTCGCCTTCACCGGCAGCAGCAGCTTCTTCGCCTCGGCGATCTGGTCCTTCTGCTCCAGCAGCGACGCCAGCGGGACGATCGCCTCCAGGTTGCTGGGCTCGGCGGCGGCCCACTTTTTCAGGAGGTTGAACCGCGACTCGTCCACCGGCCGCGTGTCGATCACGAGTGGGCGGATCTCGTCAAGGATCGCCACCGCCGTCGCCGGATCGGCGTTCCCCTTGGCTTTTACCAACGCCAGCGCGCGCGCGGCGACCTCGGGCGGCGCGATCGCCCGCCCGCTCCGCGCGACGCGAACCGCCGAACTGATCACCCCCGACGCCTCGTGAAGCGGCGCGTTGTCCAGCGGATCGGCGAGCAGGTTCGTCAGCTCCGACGTCGCGCTGTCGGCCTCGGGACCATTTGCCACCGCCAGCCCCATGAACAGCTTGGCCGCGCCCGCCAACTGCCCCTTGGCGACCAACTCGCGGGCGTTGGCGATCTGCGCTTTCGCGCGGTACTCGGGCGTGTTCGTGTAGTGCACGTAGCTGCCCCCGCCGATCGCCGCGGCCACGCCCAATAGCACCAGCAAAGCCCAGAGCCGCGCGAACATCGACAGCGGCTCGCGCCCCAGGAAGTACCACCCGCGGTGCTGCGCGTCGACCACGCGGTAGGCGCGAACCGGCAGCACCGGGACGAAGACCAGCGACAGGCACAGCGTCGACACGTAACTGCCCGTCTCGTCGTCGTAGTCCCGCCGGCCGTACAGTGCGAACCCGCAGCCGTTGACGCGGGTCATGGTCGGTTTGCACCGGCCGGGGACCAGGCGCGGAAACTTCTGTGACAGGTCAAGGCGCTCCATGGCGTTTCGCTCCCGCTTTACTCTGTTTTTTGGCACCGCTTTGGGGAAACCCGACGGGGACGGATTGTACCGTTCACGATCGGCCAACGCCAAAGTTCTCCTTGATTTCCTTGATTTACCGCACGCAAGGGCCTGATATATTGCCGCCTTTAACACCGCGGAGGAATGACATGGCCAAGACGTACACCGCGACGTTGGAAGTCGAAAGCCTCAAGGAGCACACCTGCTCGTGCTGCGGGGCGGTTTACTCGTACAACCTGCACCGCAAGGTGAAGGGCACCGGCGGCACCGCCGAGAAGGCCCGCGCCGCCGCCCAGAAGCTCGCCGCCCGCGCCCTCGAACGCGACGTGGACCTCGAACCGTGCGCCACCTGCGGCCTGCTCCAGCCCGACATGGTCGGCCAGACCCGCGCCCGGCGGCATAAGATCGTCTTCTGGCTCGCCCTGATCGTCTTCATCGCGATCGTCATTGCCCGCACGGCGTATTGGATACAGTCGGAAGTCGCCATCTGGTCGGCCGCCGTTCTTTGCGCGGTCGCGGCGTTCGCACTCTGGGGCATCGACTTCGCCGATTCGAACAAGGATCCCGAAGCCACCGCGAGCGCGCCGCCGGACGCGTCACCTCCGGCGCCGTCGCGCACAAGCCCGGACAACTGATGACCGGCGAGCGCGACCTCGCGCGCTTCCCGCGATCGCTGGGCCACAAGATGACGCTGGTCATGGTTGGCGTCGCCGTGGTCCTCGCCGCCGCGCCGGAGCTCGTGCGCGTGGCGCGACACTGGCCGTTGAACGACGAGGCCTACCCCCCCGTGGTCGGCCCCGGCGATCAGGCCCGCATCTACATGAAGGACTCGATCAACAGCATCAAGGGCTACTGGCGCGGCCAGCCGACGGCGAAAGTACACGCCGAAGGGTCGAGCGCGCCGGCGGTCATGGCGACCGCCTCGACGAACCAAAACGATTGGGGATCGACGATCAGCGCCAAATCCAGTGAGAAGTCGAGCAGCTCGACGCCCTGGGTCGCCGTGACGTTCCCGTCCGACGCCGCCCTGGCCGGCAAGGACGTGACGTGCGACGTCGCCCTTCACGTCAACTACCCGCACTTCACGGGGTCGTCGAGTTTTCAAACGATGTCCGCGAACATGAATCGAAACCTGACGCTTCACCTGGCGCCGACGGTCGGCGCGGGCGGTAGTTACAACGAGTGGTGGTGGGAAGGCACGGTCGGCGGCATGGGCCTGATGCTGCTCTGCGCCTTGTTGCTCCTGGCGTCCGCCCGCGGATTGCAGAAGCGCGCCGAGCCCACGCGACTGCTCGGGCCGCGCGCTTCTGCGCCAGTTCCCGTCGGTCCACCGCCGCCGCCGGTCGGACAGCCCGGTGTGCCGGTTTGACGTGAGGTGGCAGGGGCGTCTCACGCATGTCTTTTACGTCGAGTTTCGATTGATACCCGCATGACGCTGAACCGCCGACAGTTTCTCAGCGGCGTCCTCGCGGCGGGACTCGCGGGGTGCGCTAGTCGCGCGTCGCAGCCCGTCGCCAACGCAACCCCGGCTGGCAACGACAACGTTTCCATCATTGACACCCACCAGCATCTCTGGGACCTCAAGCAATTCCGCCTCCCCTGGCTGGACAGCGCCGGCCCGCGCCTCAATCGGAATTACACCCTTGCCGATTACGAGCGCGCCGTCGAAGGGCTCAACCTCGTCAAGGCGGTCTACGAAGAGGTCGCCGTCACGCCCGATCAGCGGAGCGCCGAGGCCGACTACGTCGCCGAGTTGTGCCGCTCACGCCGGTCGCGAACCGTCGCCGCGGTCATTGGCGGCGACGTCGCCTCCGAGGGATTCGAAAAGTACATTCGGCGGTTCGAAGGCAGCCCATACATCAAAGGCGTCCGAAGCGGTTACCGTCGCAGCGCCTATAACGACCCGCGGTTCGTCCGCGGCGTCAACCTCCTGGGCGATTTGGGCATGGTCTACGACCTTGGCGCCGGCAGCGATCTCCTGGCCGACGCCGCAAAGCTCGCCGCCGCCTGCCCCAAGACGCGCGTCGTCGTCAACCATTGCGGGAATCCCAACGTGAAATGGTTCGCCGAGTCCGCGGCGACCGACGAGCGAATGCGCGGCGCCCGCGCCAAGTGGGAAGAAGGCATCGCGCGCCTGGCCGAGCATCCCAACGTCATCTGCAAGATTTCCGGCGTCGCCGAAAGCGGTGACGACGGCCAGGTCACCGCCGCCACCGTCGCGCCCGCAGTGAACTACTGTCTCGACCATTTCGGCGACAACCGTGTCGTCTTCGCCAGCAACTGGCCGGTCTGCCTCAAGACGATCTCCCTGGCCGGCTGGGTCGGCGTGCTCAAGGAGGTCGTCGCGCCGCGCGGAACCGCATTTTCTCGAAAGTTGTTTTGCGGCAACGCGACTCGAGTCTACGGGCTGTAATCTCAGCCCTTTGTTCTTTGCGCGCCGCGGGCGTCCGGTTAACCTTCTCCGGCAATGCCAACCCAAATCACCGAGCAAAACGAATCGCCGGGCGGACGAGCGGCCCCCCTGGAAACGTTGCCACTGGAATACGCGGCGTTGAATCGGCCGCTGGCCAGTCGGTTCCGGTGGATCGTGCTCGGGTTGGTGTTCCTGGCGATCACGATCAATTACATCGACCGCCTCGTCATGTCGATCCTCGCCCCGGACCTGCAAAAGCTCTACAACATCAGTGACATCCAGTACGGCTACATCAACGGCGCGTTCTCGCTCGCGTACGCGTCGGGCCAATTGATGGCCGGGGCCTGGCTCGATCGCGTCGGCACGCGCATCGGCTATACGGTATCCCTCCTCTCCTGGAGCGTGGCGTCGATGTGTCACGCACTGGCGCGCGGGCCGTGGGGATTCGGCATCGTGCGCGGCCTCTTGGGCATCAGCGAGTCGCCCGCGTACCCCGCGGCCACCAAGACGCTCGCCGAATGGTTCCCCAAGCGCGAACGCGCGCTGGCGATGGGGTTCGTCAACGCCGGCTCGAACGTCGGGGCGGTGCTCGCGCCGCTGGTCGTGCCCTGGCTGGCCCTCAAGTACGGGTGGGAATGGGCGTTTATCGGCACCGGCGGGGCGGGGCTCATCTGGCTGTTCCTCTGGATTCCACTCTACCGCCGCCCCGAGGAGCACAAGAGCGTCTCCCTCGCCGAGCTGCGTCACATCCACAGCGACCCGCCCGAGCCGACCGCCAAGGTGCGCTGGCGGACCCTCCTCATCTTTCCCCAGACCTGGGGGTTCGCCATCGGCAAGTTCCTCACCGATTCGATGTGGTGGTTCTACATGACCTGGTTTCCCAAGTTCCTCTTCGACCACCACCAACTCGACCTCAAGCACATTGGGTTGCCGCTGGTCATCGTCTACCTGATGGCCGACATCGGCAGCATCGCGGGCGGCGGGATGTCGTCGTTCATGCTGCACCGCGGGTGGAGCGTCAACGCCGCGCGCAAAACCGCGCTGCTGATACCGTCCCTGGCGATCCTGCCCGTAATGTTCTCCCAGGAAGTCAGCGGACTCTGGAGCGCGGTGTTCCTCCTGGGACTGGCGACCGCATCGCACCAGGCGTTCTCGTCCAACCTCTATACGCTGGTCAGCGACACGTTCCCGAAGCGGGCCGTCGGTTCCGTCGCCGGGATTGGCGGGACCTGCGGGTACATCGGGGCGACGATCTTCGCGATCATCGTCGGGTACGCGGTGGACAAGCACCAGAACTACACCCTCCCGTTCGTCTGTTCCGCGCTGGCTTATCTCGTCGCGTTCCTGTGCATCCAGTTCCTGATGCCCCGGCTCGAACCGGCAGCCATCGGGGACGCGTCCGCATCGCCCGACGCGCAGGCGAGGTAACCCGGGCCGCCATGTTCGACCTCACGAACAAGATCGCAGTCGTCACCGGCGCCGGCAGCGGCATCGGCGCCGCCATCGCACGCGCCCTGGCGCAACACGGCGCGCGCGTGTACATCGCCGAACGCGACGACCGCAACGGCGTCGCCGTGGCGGACCAAATCAACGCCGACAACGGGTCGGCGGCGTTCATCCACCTCGACGTCGCCGACGGCGACGCCTGCCGCGCTTGCGCCCAGCGCGTCCTCCGGGAAAGTGGCCGCATCGACGTCCTCGTCAATAACGCCGGCGTCGGCGCCGTCGGCACCCTCCTCACCGCCACCGAGGAAGATCTCGACCGCCTCTGGCGCGTCAACGTCAAGGGCATCATGCACCTGACGCAAGCCTTCCTCCCCAACATGGTCGAGCGCCGCTGGGGGTCGATCGTCAACATCGCCTCGATCGGCGGCGTCGTCGGCGTCAAGGACCGCTTCGCCTACTGCACCACCAAGTTCGCCGTCGTCGGCATGACCAAGTGCGTCGCCATCGACTTCGCCGACAGCCGCGTCCGCTGCAACGCCATCTGCCCCGGCCGCGTCGAAACCCCCTGGGTCACGCAGCGCATCAGCGAGTACCCGGACCCGAAGAAGGCCTACGAGGAAATGGCCGCCACGCAGGCCCTGCGACGGATGGGCACCCCCGAAGAGGTCGCCGCCGCCGCCCTCTACCTCGCCAGCGACGAGTCCGCCTTCGTCACCGGCTCGACCTTGATCCTTGACGGCGGCTGGACGGCGGGAAAATGAACCGCTGCCGAAGCGGGTTCAACCGCTCTCCGAACTCGCCCACGGTGTGCGCGAAAAATCGGCGTGAAACGGATCACCGTTCGTACCCGTCCTTTTGTCTGGCGGCCGTTAATTCAGAGTTCAGTGGTTGACGCCTCCAATGGGTCCTCCTAGATTCCAATCCTCCACTCGCGGGGTTTCTCACTCAAAAGGCCACTAATGTTTCTTCGCACCCGATCGAAAAAGAGGAAAGTCACCGTCCAGCCCCGGCCGCTCGATGGCGCCGTTCGCTGCGCCGTCGAATGGCTCGAAGACCGCCTGCTGCTGAGCTCGAGCGGCCTGCAGGGCGACTACTTCAATAACCCCAACCTGACCGGCGCGCCCGCCGCCACCCGCATCGACAAGATGATCAACTTCCTCTGGACCGGCGCGCCCGGCGTCGCGGGGGTCGGCGGGGACAACTTTTCCGTCCGCTGGACCGGCCAGGTCACGCCTAAGTATTCGGGCGCCTACACCTTCCTCACCCGCAGCGACGACGGCGTCCGCCTGTACGTCAACGGCACGAAGGTGATCGACAACTGGACGCGCCACGCCGCCACCACCAACATTTCGGGCGCGATCAACCTCGTCGCCGGCCAGAAGGCCGACGTCAAACTGGAATTCTTCGACGCCTCGGGCGGCGCACTCTCCCAACTCTTCTGGCAATCCAAGAGCCAGGCCCAGGAGGTCATCCCCGAATCCGCCCTCTCTAATGATTTCACACCCCCGACCACGAATCCGCCGCCCGACGACAACCCGCCGCCGAATAATCCGCCCCCGACCAACGGCAGCGGCGACGGCCTCCTCGGGACGTACTTCGACAACGAAGATTTCACCGGCCAAAAGCTCACCCGCGTCGATCCCCAAGTCGCCTTCAACTGGGCTGCCGGTTCGCCCGATCCCTCGATCGCCCCCGATACCTTCAGCGTCCGCTGGACCGGACAGGTTCAAGCCCAGAAGACCGAGACCTACACCTTCTACACCAAGACCGACGACGGCGTAAAACTGTTCATCAACGGCCAGATGCTGATCAATAAGCTGGTCGTCCAAGGCCCGACCGAATACGCCGTCAGCGTCCCCATGGTCGCCGGCCAGAAGTACGCCATTCAACTGGACTACTTCGAACACTTTTCCGGCGCGGGCGCTTACCTGAGCTGGTCCAGCCCGACCACACCCAAGCAGGTCATCCCCAAATCCCAGCTCTTCAGCGGCGGCACGGTCACGCCCCCGCCAACGGTCCCCGCCGCGCCCGCCGGCTTTGGCGCGACTGGGGTGTCGGCGTCGCAGATCAAGCTCGCGTGGCAGGACGTCGCCAACGAAACCCTCTACAAACTCGAGCGCAGCCCCGACGGGGCAACCAACTGGACCCAAATCGCCACGCCCGCCGCCGGGTCGACGAGCTACACCGATTCCAACCTCGCCCCGACCACTAAATACTTCTACCGCCTCCGCGCCAGCAATTCCGCCGGCGACTCTGCGTACACGGCCGTCGTCAACGCGACCACGCAGGCCACCCCGCCCCCTGCCAACGGCACCTACCAGCCCGACGCCGTCATCCAGATCCACCACGACACCACCTTCATCGGCGACAACGTCTACAACTCCACCGGCGCGGGCCAGACCAAGGACGGCGTCGGCGAGTTCTATCCCACCATCTTCAAGATCCGCATCTACAACGACGGCAACACGCCCGACTCGTTTATCGTCAGCGGGCCCGCCGGTGACGCGCAGTGGCGCGTCTCTTACTACGACTCCTTCACCTTCGGCTGGAACGGTGGCGTCAACGTCACCAGCGCCGTCACCGCCGGTGCCTGGAACACCGGCAACGTCGATCCCGGGCAATACCGCGAGCTCCGCGCCGAAGTCCTCCCGCTCACCGCCCCGGGTGGCGACTTCCGCGCCCTCAACTTCACCGTCCGCTCCGCCCACGACCCGTCCAAGGTGGACGTCGTCCGCGGCACCGTCACCAACAACGTCGTCCGCGCCGTCGCCTGGCGCCGCCAGAACTTCGACGACGGCGGCGCCTACCTCATGACCGTCCAGAACCAGGGCAACCTCCCCGATCAGATCACGATCAACGGCGTCCTGGGCGCGGGCGGTGGGTGGACCGCGCAATTCTTCGACGACAACTTCGGCGGCAACGACATCACCGCCGCCGTCCGCAGCGGCGCGGGCTGGAAGACCAAAGTCCTCCAACCCTGGGAGTCGCAGGAATTCCGAGTTGTCTTCCATTACACTGATCCGAACGCGCCGTCGGTGCAATTGACCGCGTCGTCGGCCGCCAAGCCCGACTCCAAGGAACAGATCGTCGTCAACGTCAGCAAGCCCGAAGATCATCCCGTAGGCCTGGCGACCGGCGACGTCTTCCCGATCGGCGTCTGGACCCAGCCCGTCGCCAGCTTCGACAAGTGGAAGAGCAGGGGGGTCAATACCCTGATCGAATACCAGGGCGACGGCGCGACGATCGAACAATGGTCGCAGGCCGCCCGCGACCGCGGCATGTTCTACATTCGCCGACCTCTCTCGAAT
>Ga0207674_10008523_pt1 | contig 11834 bp, 11 predicted proteins | sample KBSCornC72_FD_184303 | JGI IMG/M metagenome (GOLD analysis project Ga0207674, IMG submission 184303) | Corn rhizosphere microbial communities from Kellogg Biological Station, Michigan, USA - KBS Corn C7-2 (SPAdes) (version 2) | ecosystem: Host-associated > Plants > Roots > Rhizosphere > Soil ... | reverse complement strand
CGTGCGCGCCGGCACCTACGAGCTGAACTGGAACATCGGCCTCGGCGCCATCTGGCTCTACGCGCTGGACCGCAGCATCGACGCCGACATCCAGGTGGTCGGCAACCACTTCCTCGACAACACCTACAACGCGATCATGCTGGTCAGCGACTGGCCGGTGAAGGACCTCTACGGCATCACCAACGTCCACTTCCGCGACATCCGGGTCGACGGGACCGGCACGTCCGTGGTCAGCGCCCGCGTGGCCGGGTCGGCGTCGTTCGAGAACGTCGACGCGCGCAACGTCGGCGCCGTGGGCGTCAACAACTGCGGGACGTTCCACTTCACACCGGCCGGTTCGGAGTTCTCGCTGACCGACCTCGGCGGCAACGACGGCGGCGGCACGACCGGACCCTGGCTCGCACCCTGGGAACTGCCGAACACCATCACGTGCGACGACCGGCCGCCGGTGGTCGCGCCGCCGCCCCCGTCCGCCTGGTAAAGAAATCCGCCGCTCCGACGCAACCCGTACCGTCGCTCCCACCGTCTTGAACCCGACGGAGGGGAGCGACGGTGCGAGTGGACGCCCACGAAGAGGAGTTCCGGCGCTTCGTTGCCGCGCGGATCGACACGCTGCGCGGTCTGGCCTACCTGACCTGTGGTGACTGGCAGGCGGCCGAGGACGCGGTGGCCCGATCCCTCGCGCGCCTGTACGCCCGGTGGACGAAGGTCGGCTCGCCGCACCGCTACGCGACCCGCATGGTGGTGCGGGCCGCGATCGACGAGGTGCGGCGGCCCTGGCGGCGCGAGCGGGCCGCGAGTGACGACCTGCCCGACGTGGCTGTACCGGACCGGTCGGACGCGATCGCCGACGCCATGCACGTGCGGCAGGCGCTGCGCCAACTACCGCCGGGGCAGCGGGCCGTGCTGGTGCTCCGCTTCTACGAGGACTTCTCCGTCGACGAGGTGGCCGAGGCGCTCGGCCGCAGCCCGGGCACCATCAAGAGCCAGACCGCGCGGGGACTCGCGACCCTCCGGCGTCTGCTCGCGGCGCATGACATCGCGCTCACCGAGGATCTTGCGGAAGGGACGGCGAGCAATGCCGGATATGCGGGAAATACTGGAAATCGCTAAGGAGGACGCCCCGCCGACGCGGCTTGGCGTCGACGACATCGTCGCGGCCGGACGCCGGCGCCGGCGGTGGGCGGTCGCGCAGCGCGCCGGCGGCGCGGTGGCCGTACTCGCCTTGGCCGCCGTGACCGCGACGGTGCTCGTGGTCACCCACGGCACGCCGGATCGCAGCGCCGACGCCAACCGGGTCGGCTCGCCGCCGAAGACCGCGCTGCCGCCGCCGGCCCCGGTCGCGGCGCCGCTGTTCACGTACACGTTCGGCGGGTTCACCTCCGGCCGGTACCGGGTGGTGGAGCCGCTCGAGGTGACGCGGGCATACCAGGTCGCGACGGTCCTCGGGCCGGCGAAGGACGGCGACGGCAAGGACATCACCGCCGCCGTCGGCAGCCTGACCGTGTACCAGCCGGGCGTGTACGACCCCGCGAAGGTGCGCGGCGGGCAGAAGCTGACGGTGCAGGGCCGCGACGCGTACCACGCGGTGTTGCAGCGGGACCTGCCGACCGGGTACTTCATCAACGGCGTCCCCACCGACGTCAGGTCCGTCCCCGTCGACACGCTCGCCTGGCAGTGGGCCGAGAACGCCTGGGCGGTCGTGGACAACGACGCCTTCTTCCAGGATCGCCAGTTCCCCGTCGAGGACATGATCGCGCTGACCGGGCAGCTCCGGTTCGACAGGGAGGTGCCGGCGCGACTGCCGTTCCGTCCCGGCTACCTGCCGGCCGGCTGGACCCTGCAGTCGGTGAGCGGCCGGAGCTTCGCCGCCGAGGACAGCGGGACGGTGCAGGCCGTGTACTCCGCCCCGGACTCGTCGTTCGAGTCGATGACCGGGCCGCGCAACTTCTTCGGATACGCCGGCTCGCCGTCGGTGGTGGTCGCCATCTCGCAGGAGGACACGCCGCCGCCGGACGCGCCGAAGAAGAAGGACATCTGCCTCGCCGGCGACCACTGGTGCACCTGGTCGCTGCCCGGCACCGGGTACTACATCGCGGTGCACGACCCGTCCAAGACGCTCAGCGACGCGGACCTGCTGAGGATCGGGCAGAGCCTGACGTTCTCCGACTTCAACCAGCCGGCCACCTGGCCGACGGTTGTCTGACGCTCCCGAATGTGAGGCACGGACCGGCCGGCGGGAAGCCTCGCCGGCCGGTCCGTGCCCCGCTACTCCCCCCGGAGCGGCTCATCACACGGGGCCGACGCACAGGACGAAGTCCCGCGCCGTGCCGTCCGCGTCCTCGTAGAGCGACATGGTGGCCTCGGTCGTCTCGCAGACGGAGTCGTCTATCGTCCCGTCCTTGCGCAGCAGCACCTTGTAGGCGCCGGCGTCGGAGCACGTGGCCGGCGCCACGTTGTTCGTCGCGTCGTCGACGGTCAGGCAGTCGCCCTTCTTGTAGCGGCCGAGATCGCCGGTGACCTCCTCGGAGGTGTTCGCACCGGACGGCTGCGCGGTGGGTGCGGTGGTCGGGGTGGTCCCGGCCGCGGTGTCACTTCCGGGCGACGTACTCACGCCGTCGAAGAACGTGCGATAAGCGAACACACCGGCCCCGGCGAAGAGGACGAGCACGACGGCCAGCACCCCGAGCAGGATCGGCAATGCCTTGCCGCGCCGCGGACGCGGCGGTGCGGGCTGCTGGTTCGTGCCGTTGGGCGGTGGGTAGCCGGACGCCGGCGGCGGGAACTCGTGGATGGGCGGCGGTGGGAACTCGGGCACCCGCGGCGCTCCAGCGACGGCGGGAACGGGAGCCGGAGCCGCGTAACCCGACGCGGGCACGGCGTGCTGCACCCATGGATCCGCCGACGCGGCCGGCGTGGACGGCGGCGCCCACGTGCCGCCGCCGTGCACGTCCCGGTAACCGGCGTCCCGGTAACCGGCGTCCCGGTAACCGGCGTCCCGGTAACCGGCGGGCGCCCCCGTGCCGCCGCCGGATCCGCCAACTCCCCCAGGACCGGCGGATCCGCCGGCTCCGCCCGCCACCCCGGGACTCCCACCACCGGGTGGCTGGTAACTCGCGGCGTAGTAGGTGGATCCGCTCCGCCGCTGCGATTCGTTGCTGGGCAGCCCGGCCTCTGCCGTCGGGTGCATCCAAGTCCTCGTCGCTCAGGCGATCTTGGACGTCTACCATCGCCCCAGCCGTAGCAGGCGTCCAAGATCGCGGAAGTCTGGAACGGAGCCGGCCCGCGAAACCCGACTCCGCAAACCTCGGGATTCTGTGCACCCCGGCCACACGGCCGCCACATGGCCGCCACACCTCATTCGATGATTTACTGTCGACGTTCCATGTCTGTCGATGCCCCGGGAGCGGTCGTGAAGTACGGCGTACTCGGCCCGCTGCGCGCCTGCTCCGACGGGGGCTCCGAGGTGCCGATCCGCAGCCGGCTCGAACGCACCGTGCTCGCCACGCTGCTCGTGCGCACCGGCCAGGTGGTCACCGTCGGCCAGCTCGTCGAGACGCTGTGGGGCGACCGGCCGCCAAGTTCGTACGCCTCGAACCTGCAGACCTACGTCTCCCGGCTGCGCGAGCGCATCGGCGCGCGGATCGCACACGTCAACGGCGGCTACCGGCTCACCGTCGCCGACGACGATCTCGACCTCGCCCTGTTCCACAGCGACCTCGCGCGGGCCCGGGCGGCCGGCGACCCGGCCACCGCGGCCGCCCACTTCCGCGCGGCGCTGGGCCGCTGGCGCGGCCCGATGCTGGCCGGCCTCTCGGTGCCGCTGCTCGCCCCCGACGTCGCGCACTGCGAACTGGAGCGCCTCGACGCCGCGGAGGACGCCGCCGACGCCCACCTCGCCGCCGGCCTGCCGGCCACCGACCTGCTGCCGGAGCTGCGCACGCTGGTCGCCGAGCACCCGCTGCGGGAGCGCCCGGCCGGCCTGCTGATGGTCGCGCTGTGCCGGGCCGGCCGGCGCGCCGACGCGCTGCAGGTCTACCAGCACGCCCGCGACACGCTCGTCGAGGAGTTGGGCATCGAGCCGGGCGCCGACCTGCGCGCGCTGCACCAGGCGATCCTGCGCGGCGAGGAGCCGGGGCCGAGTGGCGGTCCAGCCACCGACCGCTCGCTGCGCTCGCGCCCAGCCGCCTACCGCTCGCTGCGCTCGCGCGATAACACCGCATTCCCCGTCTGCCAGTTGCCGCCGGCACCGGACGGCTTCGTCGGCCGGGCCGCCGCCGTCGAGACGGTGGCCGACCTCCTGCGCCCCGGCGCGATCGTGCCGGTGGTGGCGCTGGCCGGGCAGCCGGGCGTCGGCAAAACCTCGGCCGCGCTGGTCGTCGCGCACCGGATCCGCGACGCCTTCCCGGACGGGCAGATCTTCATCAACCTGGCCGGCGCCTCACCGAGCCCGCGCCCGCCGACCGCCGCCCTCGCCGACATCCTCAGCAGCCTCGGCGTGCCCGGTCCGGCGATCCCCGAGGATCCCGGCGCGCTGTCGGCCGCGTACCGGGCCAAGCTCGCCGACCGTCGGGTGCTCGTCGTGCTCGACGACGCCGCCGACCCGGCCCAGATCCGCCCGCTGATTCCGGGCACCGGCGGCAGCGCCGTCCTGGTCACCAGCCGGCGCCTGCTCAGCGGCCTGGTCGAGGCCCGGCACGTGCACCTCGGCCCGCTCACCGACACCGAGGCGCGCGCGCTGCTCACCCACATGGTGGGTGCGGACCCGGTCGCGGCGGCGCCGGCCCACGCCGCCCGCATCACCGCCGCCTGCGGCAACCTGCCGCTGGCCCTGCGCATCGCCGGCACCCGCCTGGCCACCCGCGGCCTGTCCGTCGAGGCGCTCGCCGAACGGTTGAGCGACGAACGCCGCCGGCTGCGCGAGCTCACCGTCGGCGACCAGCAGGTGCGGGCGAGCATCGCGCTCAGCGTCGCGGCGCTATCCGCGCCGGCCCGGCGGGCGTTCGCGGCGCTCGGGCAGCTCGGGCCGGTCACGCTCGCGAGCTGGTCGCTCGCGGTTCTCCTCGACGCGCAGAGCGCCGACGCCGCCGTCGACGAGCTTGTCGAGGCCGGCCTGCTGACACCTGCCGGCGCCGGGCCGGACGGTGAGCCGCGCTACCGGCTGCACGACCTGCTCCGCCTCTACGCCCGGGGCCTGCGCACCGACGACGGTGGCACGCATCGCCTCGTCGGGGCGGCGCTTTCCGCGTCGGCGATCGCGGCGAACGCCATGCCGCGGACGGTGACCTGGGCGCGGACCCACGCGCGAGCGGAGCTAGCGGCATCGAGCTCGGCCCCGGCGGGCGCCGCGGCCCTGCCCGAGGGCCTCGCGGACCGGATCGCCGGCACCCCCGGCGACTGGCTGGACGCCGAGCTCGACCTGCTCCTCCACGCGGTGCTGCCGGCGGCCGACGACGAGTCCGCGGTGGCGCTCGCCGTGCGGCTGGCCCCGTTCCTGTGGGTGCGCGGGCAGTGGACGCGGCTGCGCGAGATGCTCGGCGTGGCCGAGGCGGCGGCCGCGCGCGCCGGCGACGAGCACGGGCTGGCCTGGGCCGGGCTGCTCAACGGAATCCTGCGGCTGGTACGCGGCGAGGTGGCCGGCGCGCAGGCGCTCTTCGCGGCGAGCCACGAGCGTTACGCCCGGCTCGGCGATGCGCACGGGCTCGCGTGCGTGCTCAGCGACGAGGCGGTGCTGTACGGGTACCAGGAGTTTGCCGAGAAGGCGCTGGCGGCGGCCGGGCGCGCGGGCCAGCTGTTCGCGGCGGCCGGGGATCCGCTGGGTGCGGTGATCGCGGCGCCCGCACTGTCGGCGGCGCTGCGCGGGCTGGGCCGGTTCGAGGCGGCGCTCGAGGCCGACCGGCGGGCCGTCGCGCAGGCCCGCGCCCACGGCGCCGCCGACGTGGTGCTCGGCCGCTGCCTGAACGCGCTGGCGATGAGCGAGCTGCTCACCGGCGCCACCGAACTGGCCTACGACGCGGCGGCCGAGGCGGTGGACCTGTTGCGGCCCAGCGGCGACCGGTACGTCTACCTCGCGGCGCTGCGGCAGCTCGCGTCGGCTGCGACCGGGCTCGGCCGGCGGGCGGAGGCGATCGGGCTGCTGCGGCGAAGCCGCGACCTCGCCGCGGCGCTCGGCGACGAGCTGGGCCGCACCAGCCTGGACCGCGACCTCGCGGTCAGCCGCATCGGCGACGGCGATCCGGCCGCCGCGGCGGCTGGGCTCGAGCGGTGCCTGGTGGCGTTCGAGCAGATGGACATCCCGTCCGGCCAGGCGGCGACGCTGACCATGCTGGCCCGGGCCTACGACGAGCTGGGCCGGGCGTCGGCGGCCCGGCAGGCGCGGCGCCGGCGGGCCGAGGTGCGCACCGATCCGCGCGACAAGCGCACGACGAAACTGGCCGACATCATGCTGCGGCTGGCGGACCGCTCGGCCTGAGGTTTTGTCGTACCCCTCGGGTAGCGTGCCGTTGTGAACCGGACCGATCGTCTGTACGCGCTGGTGGAGGAGCTGCGGCGGGTGCGTCCGCGGGGGCGCAGCGCCCGCTTCCTGGCGGAGCTGTTCGAGGTCGACATCCGCACGATCCGCCGCGACATCGGGGCCCTGCAGCAGGCTGGCGTGCCCATCTACGCCGAGGCGGGGCGGCGCGGCGGCTACGTGCTCGACCGTGCCTACACGCTGCCGCCGCTGAACATCTCGCCGCGGGAGGCGATCGCCACGGCGGTGGCACTCACCGCGTTGGCCCGCACGCCGTTCGCCGAGGCGGCCCGCTCGGCGCTGCACAAGCTCGTCTCGGTGATGGCCCCGCGCGACCTGGCGGCGGCCAGGTCGATGGCGGGCAACATCTGCCTGAGCGAGCCCGACCCGAACGACATCCCCGGGGCGGTCATGCGCACCGCCGAGGAGGCGCTGTGGAGCCGGTCGGTGCTCGCGATCGAGTACTCCGACCGCAACGGCGCCGCGTCGTCGCGGGCGGTGGAGCCGCTCGGGCTCGCGCGCGGGGGCGAGCACTGGTACCTGGTTGGCTGGTGCCGGCTGCGCGGCGGCGTGCGCGAGTTCCGGCTCGACCGGGTGCACCGGGTGGCCCGCACCGACGAGGTGGCGGTGCCCCGGCTGGCGGATCTGGCCGGATTGACCCTCGGCGATATGGCCACGGCCCAGCTTCGTCTGGAAGACGACACCGCTCGAGTCGGAAATGCGGACAGGACGGTGCCCTCCCGTCGGACAACGATGAGATCCATAGGTGCTTCCGCACGTAGAAGGGATTTCCGCGTTGACGGTCAACACCAATCACGTCACCGCCCTGTCCGTCGATCGCCGGTTGTCGCTGTGGACGCAGTGGATCGCGTTGCGCAACGGCGCCCCGGAGATCGTTGACGACGTCCTCGCCCCCGTCCTCACCGCGCACCTGCCGCGCACCGCGGGCCGGCCGGCCCGCACGGCCGGTCGGGCCGACCTGCTCGCCTGGACGGCGGCGACGCGGGCGGCGTTCCTGAACTTCGAGCTGTCCGTCGAGGTCGGGCCGATCCTCGGCGTCCACCTGATCGCGGGCCGCTGGGGCATGCGGGGCATCGCCCGGTCCAGCGGCTACTGGGGTCCGCCGGGCACCGTGGTCGCGTGGTCCGGCGTCGACATCGTGCGGCTGGAGGCCGGCCGCGTCGCCGAGGTGTGGGTGAACGCCGACTGCGTCGACCCGGTGTCCGCGCAGGTGCGCGGGTAGGCGCTCATTCGCCGGTGCGGCCGTCGGTCAGCTCGCGCACCACGTCGAGGTGGCCGGCGTGCCGGGCGTACTCCTGCAGCACGTGGAACAGGATCCAGCCCAGCGAGGGCGGCGGATGCTTGTCGCCGGGCCGGAACCGCCCGCCCAGCGGGGCAACGTCGGTGAGGGCCGCGGCAGCCACGATCTCCCGGGTACGGGCGCCGCCGGCGTGCATCGCGGCGATCAGGTCGGCGGCGCGTTCGTCCGGGCCCACGTGCCAGCGGCCGGAGTCGTCCTCGTCGCCGAGCGGCGCCTCGACGGGCTCGGCGAGGAACCCCCAGCGCAGCCACCGCCGTTCCATGTAGACGAGGTGCTTGAGCAGCTCGATCGGCGTCCACCCGGACGGCAGGCGGGCGGCCCGCAGCTCGGCGTCCGGGAGTCCGTCGAGCTTGCGGGCCACCACGTTGCGGTAGTAGTCGAGGTATCCGAGCAGCAGCTCGGCCGGATCGGCGAGCCGCCGGTCGGGTTCCCGCACCGGGTCCATCACGCAGGCCAGTCTCGCATCTCCGCGATCTTGGCGGCTGAAGTCAGCTTCGGCGGGATCTACGGTAAGCGCCGCACGTCGTCGGAGACGTGGTCGCTCACGTGCAGGACGGCATCGGGGCGGCCGTCGCCGTCGCTGTCGTACGCGATCGCGTCGACGTGGCCGTCGCTGTTGCGGTCGTAGGCGACCGAGTCGAACGTGCCGTCGTGGTTGGTGTCCCGCTGGACGACCTCCGGGTTCCCGTCGCCGTTCGCGTCGGTGGCGATGGTGTCGACGTAGCCGTCGTGGTCGGTGTCCCGCCAGACGTTCTCGAACCGGCCGTCCTCGTTGTAGTCGTGCTGGATCTCGTCCCAGTGGCCGTTGTCGTCGATGTCCCGGTAGATGGTCTCCGGATGCCCGTCGCTGTCCTCGTCGACGACCATCATGTCGACGTTGCCGTCGCTGTCGAAGTCGTACCGGGTGTAGGTGGCGGTCGGGCCGCCGTCTTCGCCCGGGCCGACGGTGCCGGTGTCGACGGTGGCGTGGCCGGTGCCTTCCAGCGCCGCCTGGATGTGTTCGATGTGGTGGTCGTCGGCGAACATGTCGGACACGGCTGGCTCCGATCGGGCCGGTGTGACGGGATCTACACGGTAGCCCCGGCGCGCACCATGGTGCTGTCGCCGATCTGCCACGATTCCCCGGTGGAGTTGCTGCGGATAGCGCACCGCGCGGGCAACAGCCTCGCGACGCTGCGGGCGGCGCTCGCCACCGACGTCGACCTGGTCGAGGCCGATGTGCACGAGTACCGGCGCCGGCTGGAAATCCGGCACCGCAAGTGGCTCGGGCCGACGATGCTGTGGGATCGCGGCGAGTTGGTGCGCCGGCGCACGGTCGAGGTGCCGCGGCTGGCGGCGCTGCTGGAGGCGGCGGGCCCCGCGCACGCCGGTCGCCTGATGCTCGACCTCAAGGGCCTGCACCCGACGCTGGCCCCGGCCGTCGCAACCGGGTTGCGGGCAGCCGTTCCGGGTGCGCCCGTGGTCATCTGCACCCGCCACTGGTGGATGCTCCGCGCGTTCCAGCGGGATCCGCACGTGCGGCCGGTGCTGTCGGCCGGCAGCCCCCGGCAGCTCGCACGCCTGCGAAAGAGGCTCGCGCGAGGCGGGGCCGCGCGCTGGTTCGGCGTCTCGGTGCGCCGCGATCTCCTGACGCCCGAAGCCGTCGACGCGCTGCACCGGTCAGTCCCGCACGTGATGACGTGGCCGGTGGACACGGCCGCGGAGTTGGCCGACGCGAAGCGGCTCGGGGTGACCGGAATCATCGGCAAGGACCTGGGGTTGCTGACGTCGTGATCGTGGTGGACGCGTGCGTGCGCAGCGGCGGCGGTAGCGGCGGCAGCCCGACGGCCGTCGTGTACGACGACGGCGGGTACCCGGATGCCGAGCGGGTGCCGGCCCGCGCGGGCACCTCGCACGCCGCGTTCGTCGCCCGCGAGCCGAACGCCGACGGCAGCCGCGCCGTCCGGTTCTTCACCGCCGGGGGCGAGTTGCGCGGGTGCGGGCACGGAACCGTCGCCGCGCAGGCGGTGCTGCTCGACGACGGCGGCTTCACCGGGCTGCAGCACACCGGCGGCCGCACGTTCGAGGTGCGGGCGACGAGACGGCCCGACGGCATCGAGGTCTCGTTCGACCAGGGCCTCGTGACGCTGCGCCCACCGTCCGCAGCGGAGCGCGCCGCCGTGGAGGCACTGCGGCCGCACGGCGACGTGGCGGTGGCCTCGCCGGGTGCGCCGCGGCTGCTCGTCCCCGTTGCCGACCGCGACACCCTGGGCGCGCTGGCGCCCGACCTCGACGCGCTCGGCGCGGCGACCCGGCGGCTGGGTCTGCTGGGCTGTTTCGTGTACGTGGCGCCCGACGGATCCGGGGCACGGGCCGCCGCCCGCATGTTCGCGCCGGCGATCGGCGTGCCCGAGGACGTCGCGAACGCCAACAGCACCGGGTGCCTGGCCGCGCACCTCCTGGCGACCACCGGTGTCGAGCGGATAGAGGTCGACCAGGGCGACGCGCTCGGCCGTCCCGCGACGGTGTACGCCACCGCCGAGTCCACACCGCACGGGATTCGCACCTGGGTCGGCGGCCTGGCCGTGATCAGGCGGCCCGGAGACGCCTGAGCGGGGTCCGGCCGCAGCCGGACCCCGCCCACCCCGGGAGTTACTTGATCTTCTTGTACCGGCGCGGAACGAAGCCGGAGCTCTTCGACTTGCTCACCGACACCTTGTAGTGGTTCATGTCGGAGCGCGTGCTGCCCTCCTCGTAGATCCAGAACACCGTGTGGCTCTTGTTCGCCCACTTCTCGAACAGCTGCACGTGGTGGCCCGCGCGCAGCACGATGTCACCGGGCTTGAGGCTCTTCCAAGCGATCTTGGTGGACACGGCGCCGAGCGTGCGGGTCGTGCGGCTGCTGGTCAGGGCCCAGCTCATCGACACGAAGCCGGAGCAGTCGGTGCGGTATTTCTTGCCGTGGTTGACGTCCCAGGCGTAGGCCGACTGGCTGTACGGGACGTTCTTGTCGTACCAGAACTTCGCCCGCTTGAGCACCGTCGCACGGGTGATGGTGCCGCCATACCTGACCTTCGCCGCGGTGAACGCCTTGGCCGACGGCTCCTCGACGCCCTCCGGGGACGCCTCGTCGTCGAATGCGTCGGCCGTGGCGATGTCGCTGTCGTCGACCTGCGCGACGACCTGCGCCTGTTCGGCGGCCGGACCGGTGACGCCGGCGTGCGCCGGACCGGCGACCAGGCCGAACCCGACAACGGCCGCGAGGACCAGAAGGAGCTTCCTGACGGATCGCATGATGATGGTTTCCTGCCTCTGCAATCTGAATCGCATCTGAATCGCATCTGAAGTCGCGCTAATGGCGTCGATCGATGCGGACGGGGGACCGGCCGGGTTCCCGTGCTCGCCATTCCGGCGACGGCGCAACGCAACCACCGGGGCGGCCCGCCGGCAAGACGATCCGCTGCCCGGGATGGTCCGGGATACTTCGGGATACCCCTTGACGTGCGCAAACTCGTCGACCGGAGGCCGCGGGGTCGCGAGCGGCGATTGACGTCTCTACGATGCGCTGCGTTGCGCCTTCCGCGTGCACGGGGACGGTAGGGACGGGGATATGCGGAACGAATCCAGCGTCGATTTACAGGACGTGGAAACAGCGGCACAGTTCGTAGCGGCGATGCGCCAACTCAAGGCGCTCGCCGGATTCGGGTACCGGCAACTCGAGGACCGGGCCCGCCGGGCCGGCCTGGTGCTACCGCACAGCACGCTGTCGGCCGTGCTCGCCCGCGACGCACTCCCCCGGCCCGATCTGGTCGAGGCGTTCGTCCGGGCCTGCGGCTGCGACGATGCCGGGGTGCAGCGGTGGCTGCGGGCCCGGTCCAGGATCGCGGTGCGCGCGATAACGGCGCCGCGCCCGCACCCGGCCGACGCCGCCGACCCCGGACCCGCGACCGAACCGACAGCCGACGCCAGACCCGCGACCGAACCGGCCGCCGACGTCGAACCGGCCGCCACAGACCACGGCAT
>Ga0207674_10008521_pt1 | contig 11835 bp, 5 predicted proteins | sample KBSCornC72_FD_184303 | JGI IMG/M metagenome (GOLD analysis project Ga0207674, IMG submission 184303) | Corn rhizosphere microbial communities from Kellogg Biological Station, Michigan, USA - KBS Corn C7-2 (SPAdes) (version 2) | ecosystem: Host-associated > Plants > Roots > Rhizosphere > Soil ... | reverse complement strand
AAGTATGTTTTAACCAATAAAAGTGTCGATGTTATCTTGCCTGATAGTACCCATCTTGATGGCATAGTGGCTTCGTTTATGCCTGTTATTGATTCAGTGTCGCAAACGCAGCAGGTGTTGATCAAAGTGTCTTCTTCGTCAAGGATTCCTGAGAACCTGATTGCGAAGGTGCGCATCCTGAAGATTCAAAAAACAAATGCGATATCTCTTCCGAAGCAAGCAGTGCTAAGTAATGACGCGCAGACAAGTTTCTGGGTTATGAAAATGACAGATTCTGTGACAGCGATAAAAGTACCCGTGGTAAAAGGAATCGAGACAAACGAGAGGATAGAGATTCTTAAGCCACAATTTTCCCTCAGTGATAAAATTGTGTTGACTGGTAATTATGGATTGCCTGATACAGCGAAGGTGAAAGTAACCGAAGGGGAGTAGGGAGTGGTGAATGGTGAATGGTGAGTCGTAAGTGGCAAGTAGTAAGTAGTAAGTCGATTATATTGAGAGAACTATAAACAATTCATGCGGAAATTCTTTATCACACATAAAAACCCCCTTACTGTTTTTATTGCTCTTATCATCATGGGCGGTATCTACATATACAGCCGTTTGCAGACCTCATTGTTTCCCGAGATCACGTTTCCTAAAATAAAGATCATTGCTGACGCCGGTCTTCAGCCGGTGGATAAAATGATGGTGACCGTTACCAAACCACTGGAGAATGCTATTAAGCGGGTACCCGACCTTGCAGATATCAGGAGTATAACGAGTCGTGGCAGCTGTGAGATTTCTGCCTTCATGAATTGGAATGCCAATATCGACATCAGCCAGCAACGTATCGAATCAAGAATAGCCGAAGTGAAAAATGATCTGCCTGCAGCTGTTCAGATCACGGTTGAAAAAATGAATCCATCCATTTTACCTGTCATCGGATACACGCTTGAATCAAGTAGTTCCAGTCGCACAGCTATTGATATGCGGCAGATAGCCGTGAATACGATAAAGCCGTTTTTGTCGCAGGTTGAAGGGGTCGCAGAGGTTCGCATCATAGGCGGAAAGCAAAAAGAATATTGGCTAACGCTGAATCCTCAAAGAATGAGCACTCTTGGCATTACTCCAGAGTCTCTTTCAAATGCATTGATCCAGACAAATTTCATTCAGTCCAATGGCTTTGTCTCGGATTACCGCCTTTTATACCTGACTGTCACAGACGCTACGGTGCATACGCTTGATGAGTTGGAGGACCTCGTGATCGCAAACAATGGAAGGCGCATCGTACAATTGAAGGACATTGCTGAAGTTAAGATCAGGGAAGGTGTTGAATACACAAGGATCAATGCAAATGGGCGACAGGGGTTATTAGTTGCGATCATCAAACAACCGAATACAAACCTGATCACGCTTTCAAATGCAATGCAAAAAAAACTGGAAGAATTAAAGAAAGTTCTTCCAGCCGGAGTTACGATCAGTCCCTATTACGTACAAGCGGATTTTGTAAATGACTCTGTAAAGAGTGTGACGGATAGTTTATGGATCGGTCTAGCGTTAGCGATCATTGTAGCTATCATTTTTTTGCGTTCATTAAAAGCCAGTGCCACTATACTTATCACTATTCCGGTCACCATCTTTCTTACTTTGATCGTAATCTATTCAGTAGGCTATACGCTAAATATCATGACACTCGGGGCCATTGCGGCAGCTATCGGGTTGATCATCGATGATGCAATAGTAGTGGTAGAACAGATACACCGAACGCATGAGGAGCACCCTGGGGAACCGTCAACAACGATCGTGCAAAAGGCCATTCATTATTTGTTACCCGCGATGATCGGTTCGTCCATGAGCACGATCGTGATCTTTATTCCCTTCGAATTAATGAGTGGTGTGGCGGGCGCCTATTTTAAAGTAATGACCAATACGATGATCATTATCCTTGTGTGTTCATTTTTTGTGACATGGATATTTTTGCCTGTTATTTATTTGCTATTGACAAAATCCCCAGGTGAAGTCTCAACCAAAAAAATTGAAAAACCTGTCGAGGTAAAAAAGCAACGATGGGTTTCATTTTTTATTCATCGCCCTTACATCAGCTTTATAATGGTATTGCTGCTTGGATTTTCTATCTGGTTTATTCTTCCGCGATTGGAAACCGGTTTTTTACCAGAAATGGATGAAGGAAGCATTGTCCTGGATTATAAATCACCGCCGGGCACTTCATTGGACGAAACCGACAGAATGTTGCGGGAAGTGGAAAAGCTCATTGTGAAAGTTCCAGAAGTGCAAGCTTACTCAAGGCGAACAGGAACTGAGATGGGTTTCTTTATTACAGAGCCCAACAGTGGAGATTACCTGATCCAGTTAAAGAAAAACAGGAAGCGGACAACTGATGAAGTGACCGCCGATATACGGAAGCAGATTGAAAGCACGCAACCAGCTTTACAAATCGATTTTGGACAGGTGATAGGGGATATGCTTGGCGACCTGATGGCCTCTGTGCAGCCAATCGAAATAAAAGTCTATGGTAACAACAACAACAAACTTCACGAACTGTCAGAAAAAATTGGGGACATTACAGAAAAGGTCGACGGCGCTGCAGATGTATTTAATGGTATTGTAATATCGGGTCCTTCAATCAGTATTTTTCCGAACAATGCTGCGCTGGCACAATATGGTTTAACACCCCAGGCCTTGCAGACCCAAATACAATTATCGATGCAAGGTATAGGTGTTGGCAATATTTTAGAAAATGAGCAGTTCTCAAACATTCGTATCGTTTATCCAAATAACATTCAACAGAGTGTTGAAGGAATAAAACACCTGCAGATCTTTTCACCATCGGGACGACTAATTCCTATAGCTAATCTTGCCACGATAGTGGTAAATAATGGCGATGCAGAAATTCAGCGGGAAAACCTGCAATCAATGGGTGTTGTTACCGGACGACTTGAAAACCGTGACCTTGGGAGCACTATGAAAGAAATTCAACAAAAAGTTGCTTCCGGGGTTGTCCTGCCGCAAGGTTATCACGTTGAATATGGCGGGGCGTATGCTGAACAGCAAAAGTCTTTTCATGAACTGTTGATCATATTAATAACGGCAAGTTTGCTGGTGTTCTCAGTGATTCTATTTTTATTTAGAAATTTTCTTGTAGCGCTGGTGATCCTTATTCTCGCCATGTTAGGGATCTCAGGAAGCTATCTTGCCTTGTACATTACCAACACACCATTGAACGTCGGCAGTTATACCGGCCTGATCATGATCGTTGGTATCATAGGTGAAAATGCCATTTTTACCTATCTGCAATTCAGAGAATCTTTCCGGGAAAACAGAAATGTTGATGAATCAATTATCTTTTCCATTTCAACAAGACTCCGCCCCAAACTTATGACTGCATTCGGAGCCATCATTGCATTGATGCCACTGGCCCTTGGCATTGGTACAGGTGCACAGTTGCATCAACCTTTGGCGATCGCAGTGATCGGAGGCTTTATTATCGCTTTGCCGCTATTACTGATCGTTCTGCCTTCAATGCTACGACTGGTAAACAGGAAAAGAAATATTCATGAGCATGAGTTATAATCTTATTCTTCTTTGCTTAAACCCGAACAGAGCAATGAGACCGATCACTCCTAATGTGGCAAATAAAGGCGTGTTATCTTTTTTGTCAAATTTTATTGTTGACGCAATGCTGCTGTAAGAAATGTCAGCTGGGAGATTTTTTTCTTCTTTGTTATTCATTACAACATCCCAATCATCGTAGCTTTTGCCGGTGAGATGTCTAAGCATCTTTAGCTCATCCTGTCGTCTTTTTCTTAAGTCAGCTAAATATTTTTTTCCTGCTTCGCAGTTAAAATCTCCGCTTGCAGGATGTGTGATAACATAGCGGGCTTGAAAATTTTCTGTATTAGGTGTGAGCTGAAACATCAAGTCCTGCGGGAAAGCTCTGCGGTTGTATCTTACATGCAGGCGCGTAAAATAGACATTTGATGAGTAGTCGTCATCATACTGGTCATCATTGTAGTCATTCCAATTGCGATTGAGCCACCAAACACCGGCCTGGACAAGATCTTGCGTTGAGGGCGCAATGGCTACGCAGGGGTCACATTTTACATAATTCTTTGGACTTACATCCCATGCATACTCAAGCATAGCAACAGACTTACCTTCCAGATCCCACTGGTGTTGAAAGAGATTGGAATAAAAGTTTCCAAAATTATTTTGAACAAAGAGCGGAATATTTTTTCCCGTCGGCAATGAGACGGTGCGATAATTAGTGCACTCTATCCTTCCTTTTTTTGTGAATGCATATACGATAAGGTCCTGATCGCCGTCAGCATTAGCCATCCCCAGGCGAATCGGCAACATGAATTTGGGAGAGTTGAAGCTTATCTGAATCGGGCGAAGAAAATTTCCCGGCAATTTTCTCTTTTCTTCTTCGTTCACTTTTACGACGAAAAATTTTAGATTGCTTTTAATGTAAGGCTGCAACACCTCTTCGGCGCCTGCCGGGATTTTGTACCCGTTTTCATCAAGCCATGTTTTTAATCCGGCAGATTCCGTAGCGCTAAGAATAAGAATATCATACTCACCAACAATATATTTGGCTTCGATCTTTACGGTTTCATTTTTTCTTTTCATGTTGTTATTACCTGATACAGCAACTTCACTCAAAGCCCGCGGCGCTTTATTAAAAACATCGTCCTTATAATATTGATTACAGGGATTCTGATCATAGTATTCAACAAGTCTGGGTTGACTGTATTCATTCAGGGTTGTAAATATTTGCTGATTTACAACTTTGATGTCACTCTTTTTTAAAACTACCGGCACCGGTACTACCATGGCAAAATCTTTCATATTCCCCTGGAAATCGTTATACATGGTGATGACCGTTTTGTTTCCATCCCTTACAAGAATCACCTGCGAGGTTTTGTTCTTTAGTGTGCCATCAGCTTTGCATACATAGAATCCGCAAAATGCAATGGCCTCGTGGCTGATCATAGCTGCCAGGATAACTGATGCAGCAATTTTTTTCATAAATGGCTTCATGACTATGTTTTTAAATATTTGCCCCCATCCCCTAAAAGGGTGATAGGAGTTTTTAAATAAGGAATTTTTCCATTGAAAATCTTCTGCTTTGAAGGTCCTGTCCAGCAAGGGTACCAGCGGCGCAAAGGCTACTAACATCCATATGGCCGTGTTGTATTTCCATTTGAACGCAGCTAGATAAAAAGAAACGACGGCGATCAGGATCGCCCAAATAATTCTTGCTATGCGATGATTGGGTGATGTCCTGGGATCGCTGATCATAAAGAAGGTAAAGAGCAGCAAACTTCCCGTGCTGATTGAATGAATAAAATAATCCAGAGACCAACCGAGCACATACACTTGTCTCCAGTACAACAGGAAAATAAAAGTCACGAGAAACGCAAGGCTGACGTCGAGTTTCTGAACCCTTGTAACTACAATTATCCCAAGGATTGTCACTGCAAAAAATATAACCGGGTTGCTTCCCCATTGACCTGGTGATAACCATGCGTCTTTTGAAAGAAAGATCGTTGCAATTATACCAAACGCGGAAGGATTAAATACATGCTTCCGATTAAAGCGAAGAAGATATTTTGACATAACTGTTAGAAATGCTGCGAGGAGACTTATATACCAATGATTGGTTTTTAAAAGAAGGCAAAGACTCATAGCACTGATTAAAACGCTCAAACCCGAACGGCTAAATTCCGTGAGCGCCATAAGTCTTTTCTTGCTAATAGAATCCGCGAGGTATTGAAAGAACAAACATCCGCCGACGCTTATTACATAGTGGAGCCAGTCAGTATTCCATTCTAAAAAGACCAGCCCATACATCAAAAAGATCACCTGGAAAGTGACCTGGAAATAGCGGGGATCAAGAGCAAACGATCTTGGCTGCATAAAAATATTTTCCTTATGATGACAGAGGTCGCCGGATTACACATTTGCCGGAAAGAAATTTTTGGAGATCGAAGAATTACGCTTGTGGAGTCACCCTGCCTGGCGTTTGAAAACTAACACAGGTACTTGTTTGTGTAACGTGGATTTCCTATATGTTTACCCGGAAATGGAATTCGCAGTCTGTTATTTTAGTCCACACTTTAGAAGCCGTTAAATAAATGTTGTTTGTTTAAGTGACTACCGTCTGAACAAGCGCTGACGTCAACTCCCCGTTGAAACAATTTTTATTAACTATAAAACAAGCGACCATGACTAAGTCTTATTCGCCGTTTATTGCAGGGCTGGCATTTGCTGCCATTTATTTTTCTGGGTGCTCAGACAACAAACCAGCGGAAAGTACAACCACAACGACAGCAGCCGAAAAACCCAGCTTCGGAGGCTACGAAAGCCAGGTAAAATGGGGCGAACACGAATACTGCCAGCTATTTCGTTCGTCTACTATTCAGCTGGAGGGCCAAGATGTCAGTTTCATCAACCTAACTATAATCGCAAACGTCACCCGTTCGGGTTTACACAACTGATGGGTCAGGCGTTTACAGGCAATTGAACAATAAACTCGCTTCCTTCTCCTTCTTTGCTCTGCACCTTCACCTCTCCGCCATGTGCTTTCACAATATCATAAGCCAGCGACAATCCTAATCCAGTCCCTTGACCGGTTGGTTTCGTGGTGAAAAAGGGTTGAAATATTTTTTCTCTAATTGAATCAGGAATGCCGTTCCCATTATCGATTACACTTATCTCAACTTTCCCATTATTCCTTTTTGTTCGCACGATAACAGTTGGTTGGTACGCGTTGAGATTTTCCTTTTCCTTTTCACCCACCGCATAAAATGCATTGTTGATCAAATTGAGAATGACCCTTCCAATGTCCTGGGGAACGACATTTATTTTCCCAAGGGAGCTGTCAAATTCGGTCTTTATTTCTGCATTGAACGATTTATCCTTTGCACGAAGACCATGATAAGCCAAGCGCAGGTACTCATCTGTAAGAGCATTGATGTCCGTGAGTTCTTTCTGGCCGCTACTGGCTCTTGAGTGTTGAAGCATTCCTTTTACAATAGAATCGGCTCTTTTGCCGTGACAATTGATCTTTTCCTCATTATCTATAACATCTTTAGCGATCGACTGAACTTCACCATAATTTCCTTTTTTAATTTCCTCTTTTAGTTCTGAAAGCAATTCTTTATTTACGTCCGAAAAGTTATTGACAAAGTTCAGCGGGTTTTGTATCTCATGGGCAATACCAGCAGTGAGTTCACCCAATGATGCCATCTTTTCGGATTGAATAAGTTGGGCTTGTGTGGATTTAAGCTCTAATAAGGTGCTTTCAACTTTTTCTTTTTGCTGCTCTATTTTTTGTTTCTGATGCTGCAATAACATATTCGCCTTTTGTTTTTGCCTGTTATTACGATACAGTATAAATGCCACAATTAAAAGCACAGCCAGTCCCGTTAACAATCCATATAATTTTAACTTATTCTGGTATGCTGTTTTTGCATTTTCAAGTTCTTTCCGTTTAGCCTCTTCTCCTGCAATAAGATTTTCGATTGTCTGTAAACTATTAACTCCATATAAACTATCTTTTGCAGCAATAGCAACTTTATAATATTGAAGCGCAAGCGAGGGTTGAGTTGAGTCATATAATTCTGCAAGCAAATTGCCATTAAGCATAATTCCTTTTTTGTACGAAACTTCTTTACCATAATTGAATCCTTTCAAAGCATAGTAAATAGCAGAATCGTTTACACCAAGTTTTTTGTATAACATTGAAAAATCCGCACACATCTGGGAAGAACTTATTAAATCGCTGTTTAACTGAGCCTCATTAAATCCTTTTCTATAACTAAGCATTGCCTGTTCATAATTTCCCCTTTTTTGCTTAATATGTCCATCTATTTCATATACATACTGCATTAAACCTTTAAGGAGATGCTTCTGTTCAATGGCGAGGTTTAAATAAAAAGTTGCAGAGTCAAGTTTATTTATTTTCTCATATGCGTCAGCTAAAGCGTAACGGTCAATAGCAACTTTGTCATCATAATTATTTTCTGCATCCACAGGCAAAGCTTTTAACAAGTATGTAATTGCCTTTGGGTAGTTTTGCAATTCATAATATATACCGCTAATTCTGCGGTTTGCTCTCGCTATATCATAAGCAGTATTATTCTCTTCTGCAATTTTGAGCGACGTAAAAAGAAGTTCAAAAGCCTCAGCGTATTTGCCCTGATGCTCCATTAAGCCGCTAAGAGTTGCCAAAGTTCTTGCTTCAGCCTGGGTATAAGATTGCTGTTTCGCTATATTTAACGCTTCATTTAAATAGTACAGTGAGGAATCAATGTTTACGTGTTCATAAAAATAGCCCATACGCTCCATTGTCATCATCCGAATTGAATCGCTTTTTGCAATGATAAGCTGATGCCTGAGGCTATCAATTTCAGGAATGTTTGTTGAATCAAACTGTTGTTCATTTTGTGAAAAACAAAACAATGGCAAAGCAATTAAAAAAGTTATATGCAGGCATTTTTTAAACATGTTGTTTCATACTGTTATCTGAATAATGAACACGCTTCCTTTCCCTTCCTTTGTCTCTACTTTTATTTCTCCCCCGTGCGCTTTTACAATATCATAAGCCAGCGACAACCCCAATCCAGTGCCCTGTCCTGTCGGTTTCGTGGTAAAGAAGGGTTGAAAAATTTTGTCTTTGATCGAACCTGGCATCCCATTACCATTATCTTTTACACTTATTTCAATCCTGTCTTTTAATCTTCTCGTTCCTACAATGACAGTCGGTTCATAACCGGCAACGCCTTGTTTGGATCTTTCATTCACTGCATAAAACGCATTGTTGATCAGGTTGAGAATAACCCTTCCAATTTCCTGCGGAACAATATTCACTTTGTCAATCTCACTGTCAAACGCTGTGCTGAACGTCGCATTGAATGATTTGTCTCTAGCACGGAAGCCCTGGTAGGCTAACCGCAGATACTCATCCGCAAGCCTGTTAATATCGGACGGCTCTTTTGTCCCACTGCTGGATCTCGAATGTTGCAGCATTCCTTTTACAATTGCGTCAGCACGCTTGCCATGGTGGTTTATCTTTTCTGAATTAGCTTCTATATCGTCAGCTATTTCGGTCACTTCCTGCATGTTGCCTGAACTGGCTTCCCTTTTAAGTTCTTTAATTAATTCTCCATTTACTTCGGAAAAATTATTCACGAAATTCAAAGGGTTTTGAATTTCATGTGCGATGCCGGCAGTGAGTTCTCCCAGCGATGCCATTTTTTCTGATTGGATGAGTTGGGATTGAGTCGATTTAAGTTCTGAATATGCTTTTTCAATTTTCAGGTTTGCCTTCTGTTTTTGCTGGTTGTTTCGATATAAAATTCCTGCCAGTAGCAAAAGCACAACCAGTCCCCCGGACAGCATATAAGTGCGTAGACGATTTTGAAATTGCTCCCTTTGATCTTCGATTTCCTGCTGCCTCATTTTTTCATTGAAGGTCAGGCTTTGCATTTGTATGATCTTTTGCTGATTGAATAAACTGTCTTTTGTTTGAATAGCCAATTCCAGGTACTTAGCAACGCTGTCTGTATTATGTTTTGATTTATATACCTCGGACAACAAATTCAAGGCTTCTAGTTTTTTTATCAAGAAGTGAGCAACCTTACTCAGCTTCAAAACTTTATTTGCATAAAAAATGCTTGAATCAAGTTGTCTCATTTTTTTAAAAGTGACGGCTTCGCCAACGTAGTTGTCCATGAGGTCCTTTTTTCCATCATTACCAAGTGCGATGGTAGTACCCTCTCTATAGTAGGAGAGAGCAGTGGAATAGTCACCCATTTTTGAATAGATATTACCCATGACGGGAGCAAGGATAAGGGGAAAGAAACGACTATCGGGGAATCTTTTTAAATATAAATCCTGAGCCTTTTTTCCATATTGCATTGCCGAATCGAGCCGGTTGAATGTTTCAAAAATTTGAGTTAGGAGTACAAGGCTATATACATAGTGGCTGGCAATGACTGTGTCTTTCTCGTGTTCAAAGACGGGGTTTAATTTTGACTCAAGCAGGGATTTCGCCTTAAGTATATTATTAATTGCTTGCTCAAAATCCCCTGCCTCACGGTATATATCAGCTAGGTCAAAATGGGATTCGCAAACGCCAATGAAATTTTTCATGCGTTCAGCCATTCTCAAAGACTGGAACCCATATTGAAGCGCCCCGGTATAGTTTCCATTAATTTGTTCAAGACTTGTGTATTGCGAATAAGCCATGTGTAGCGCTTCATCCGATTTCATTTTTTGTCCTAGTAGAATATTTTGTTGTGCATATACACTTGCTGAGTCCGGCGCAGAAGAAAGATATCCCCAAATTATTTCAACCGTCTTCCAAAACCTGGTTGAATCATCTTTTGCAGAACTGATCAAATACTTTATACTGTCATACTGTCGCGTGGTTTGTGAGTAAGCACACTGCAGATACAGCAGAAATAAAATTATAGTAAATGCTCTTCGCATTAACAGCGTTTACATTAGAAAGGTAAGTATTATGGAGACAATTGAACAACAAACTCACTTCCTTCCCCTTCTTTACTCTCCACCTTTATTTCGCCGCCATGTGCTTTCACAATATCATAAGCCAATGACAATCCCAATCCTGTTCCCTGCCAGTTGGTTTAGTTGTGAAGAAGGGTTGGAAAATTTTGTCCAATATGCCTTGAGGGACACCTGATCCATTGTCTTTCACTTTTATTTCAACCTTATCATTGCGTTTTGTCGTAATCACTGAAACAGTAGGTTCATATCCATTCAAATTCTGTTTGCGTCTTTCATTGACAGCATAAAAGGCGTTGTTGATTAAATTGAGGAGCACTCTGCCAATGTCCTGCGGCACTACTTACTGCCTTTTCCTTCATCATCCGTTTCCACTTTTACTTCACCACCGTACGATTGGATAACAGTCTGAACCTTGCCTACTGCGCCTTCGCTGAAGCTTGCGCCAACCCGGGATTATGCCAGCGGCAATCCCGGACATCTTTCAATTCTAAAGATTTGAATTTACGATGGCTTGAGTTAGAGACTCAAGCCAACCTTTGCAAGGAAACTTGTGTTGCCGGTGTCATGGGGGAAGAATGAGGGCAAGCTTACAAAGGCAAGAGAATCGCAACCAGCTTCGTATTGGCCACTATTCTGTGAGGCAGTGAACGGGGGGACATTTGTAGGGAAGCTTTTGGTGATCAGAGTCTACATTGTTTATAAAATTAAAAATAAATCTTAACAAATAAATGGATTTTGATTAAATGGCCTTATTTTTGTTTAAATTTTAAACACTTAATTTAAACAAACTTGAATCGAATGAAACTCACTACAATGAACTTCCTTAAGACAGTTGTGCTGATGCTCGGTATCTCAACTGTTGCCCTCGCCTGTAATAAAGATGACGATGAGCCGTCAAGCAATACAATCACCGACGCAGTTGTTGCAAATGCTAATTTCAGTACGCTGGAAACCACAGTTGTCAAAGCCGATCTGCAAGGGACCCTGAAAGGGCCAGGGCCGTTCACTGTTTTTGCACCCGACGATGCGGCATTTGCAGCCTCAGGAATTACTTCGTCCGTCCTTAATTCGCTTAGTCCCGCGGAGCTAAAAAGTATTTTATTATATCATACCATAGGTTCAAAAATAATGGCGGCCGAAGTACCTGCCGGTCCCAATGCTAAAGTGATAACTGCCGGTGGCGATTCAGTATTCGTCACCAGGAACGCAAATGGTGTTTTTGTTAACGGGATAAAAGTGAAAACGGCTGATGTAGCCGCCGATAACGGAGTGATCCATGTGATAGAGAAAGTATTA
>Ga0207674_10008519_pt1 | contig 11837 bp, 6 predicted proteins | sample KBSCornC72_FD_184303 | JGI IMG/M metagenome (GOLD analysis project Ga0207674, IMG submission 184303) | Corn rhizosphere microbial communities from Kellogg Biological Station, Michigan, USA - KBS Corn C7-2 (SPAdes) (version 2) | ecosystem: Host-associated > Plants > Roots > Rhizosphere > Soil ... | reverse complement strand
CATTGTCGCGCCTGCGTGGGCTGTTCGATGACCCGTTGTTCGTACGCACCGGCCGCAGCATGGAACCGTCGGCCCGCGCGGTCGAAATCTTCGCCCTGCTCTCCCCGGCCCTGGATTCGATTTCCACCGCCGTCAGCCGCGCCGCCGAGTTCGACCCGGCCACCAGCACCGCCGTGTTCCGCATCGGCCTGTCCGACGACGTCGAGTTCGCCCTGCTTCCGCAATTGCTCAAGCGCCTGCGTGCCGAAGCCCCTGGCATCGTGCTGGTGGTACGCCGCGTCAACTACATCCTGATGCCAGGCCTGCTGGCTTCCGGAGAAATCTCCATCGGCGTCAGCTACACCGCCGACTTGCCGGCCAACGCCAAGCGAAAGGTGCTGCGCCGCAGCCTGCCCAAACTGCTGCGCGCTGACAGCGTACCCGGCGCCCTCAGCCTGGACGACTTCTGCGCCCGCCCCCATGCGCTGGTGTCGTTTGCCGGCGACTTGAGCGGGTTTATCGATGAAGAACTGGAGAAGCTCGCGCCGGATAGAAGCCGCGATATAGATCTGCGGCGTTTCGTAGATGACCAGGCGATCCCGCCTATCTACTTTGAGCGTGGATACTATCTGACGCCCGGCAGCTCGAGTGAGAAGGGTTATCGCCTTCTCGCGAAAGCAATGGAGGATAGCGGGCGCATGGGAATCGGGACATTTGTCATGCACGGCAAGGAATACCTGGTTGCCATCACGGCTGAGAACGGTATTCTCCGCGCTCAGACGCTCAGGTTCGCCGACGAGATCCGTTCACCCGCCGACGTGGGTCTTCCCAAAAAGAAGAAGCCGCAAAAGGCCATCGTGACCAAATTTGAAAAGTTGATAACGGCACGTTCTGCAAAACAGCTTTCGACGCAGGAACTCAAAGATGATCAGACGGATCGCGTTCTGAAGCTCGTGAAATCGAAACACTCTCGCGGCAAGGACATCGTCCAAACAGAAGAACAATCAAGCGACGATGGGAATGTTGTCGACATCATGGACGTGCTGAAGAAGAGCCTGGCGAAGAGTTAACGCAAAGGCGCAAAGGCGCAAAGGTTCCCTTGCGCCCTTGCGCCTTTGCGTTAAATTCTTCAAGCTTTCGGCTCAACCGGCAATCCCGCTTCCTGCCACGTCTTCCACCCTCCAATTAGGGCGCGTGCTTTCCTCCATCCCGCCTGTCTGAGTTCTTGCGCCACACGGGCGCTCGTTGCTTCATTCAGTCAGGCACAGTAGGCGATAAGCCAGGCCTCCTTGCCGAGACCAATTTCTTTCGCGCGCTCAGCCACGTGGTCGGGAATTAGTCGAACCGCGCCTTTTGCCTGGCTGTCGGCGCCTTCAAGGCTGCGCTCGGTGCGCACGTCGAGGATCACTACCGGCTCGTTCTCTCGCCATAATTGGCGCAGGTCTTCGAGCGAAATACTCTGTGAACCGATCGGCTCAGTCGTAACGGAGCAGGAAGGCGTAGCGCCATCGGCAGTCAATCCACATGGCGCTGCGGGCGCTGGATCGGGTGGAACAACGGCCGGCGGAGACGCAGAGGCGACATCCGTGCTGCCGCGCATCAGATCCTCTTTCAGGGCTTTCTTTCGCGCGGCTCGCGCCAGCAGCATTGGCGATCCACCATGCAACACGACTGATACCAGGACCACCAGAGAACAAATCGAGAAGAGTTGATCGCTGCCAGGCAGGCCGGCAAACACCGGCAAAAGAATCAACAGCAACGAGCTCAACCCGCGTGGCCCGAACCACGCGATCAACAATCGCCCGCGCATATCCAGACCCGAGCCTATCAACGACAGCAAATAAACCGGTGTTCTGATCAGTACGACGAATGCGGTGAATAGCAACGTCGGCCAGTTAATCACCGTAAACGCGCTCCAGATCAACGAACTCCCTAACAGCACGAACGTAAAGAGCAGTAGCATCTCGGCGGTCACACTGCCGTATTCCACGAAGCAATCACAGAGTTCCACATCAAGCGCCGCTATCGTCATACCTGCGGCGAACGCAGCGAGAAACCCACTTCCGTGTACGGCTTCCGCAGCCGCAAAAGCGGTAAACGCAATGCCGAGCGAGTACAGGGATTCATAATCGCGACGTACGCCAATCCGTTTTCTTATGAGGTCCAGAGCTGCCACTCCCAGCAGCCCTACGAGGATTCCCGCACCTGGGCCGAGGACGAAGAGATCCAGTCCCAGTTTCGCCAGGGCGGCGCCGTTCGGGACCGGGCCCTGATTGAGAAAGGCCATCGCGACTACTACCACCGGCAACAGCGCGACATCGTTCAGGCCGCTCTCGAGTTGCAACGCGTGGCGCGCATCGGCGGGAATGTCGCGGCGTCGCAACAGCCCACGCAGGAGCACCGGGTCGCTGGAAGCGAGTGCTGCTCCCAGGATAGCGGCCGCTGCCGGCGAAAGTCCCAATAGCGACCATCCGGCGAGCGCAATTAGAGCGGCGGTGAGCAGAGTACCCGGCCCAAGTAGACGGAACGCGAGCATGCCTCGCCGCCGGACCTCCGCAATATTGAGTGAGACTGCATCCGTAAAAAGGACGAGCGCAAGACTCAAGGTTGCAACTGCTCGCAGGGTCGCGGAGTCCAGCGAGATGTTTAGCAGGTGTAAACCGAAGGGACCAAGTGCCGCACCCAGCGCTAAGAACACGGCAACCTGCGGTAGGCCGCTACGGTCAATCCATCCTGAAAGCAGGGCGGATATGACAATCACCACCCCTATGATTGCGAGCGCCCCTGCCAACGATTCGGCACTAAATGAATCCATTCTAAGCAGCCTTCCTGTTAGTCACAGCTTAATCATAATTGACCTGTGCTGCGGGAGCGAGCTTGTCGCTGGAAAATTTGGCCTGCTGATTGCGTGATGACTTTAGGAAAGAGGATGCAATTTGTTTTTGTATTGTCGCAGAACGATGGGCTGTAAGATTTCACGTCAGCTCAATATAGGAGGAAAAAATCATGCCAAAATACGGCAACAAAGCGTCCGAAAAAGTAGAAAAAGCTATGCACGAACGGAAGGAAGGGACTCTTAGGAGTGGCGGATCCGGAAAGAAAGTAACGAGTAGGAAACAGGCGATCGCGATTGGTCTATCAGAGGCCAGGCAGGCCGGAGGTAAGGTGCCGGCTCGCACGGAGTCTCGTTCGAAAAAGAAGTGACGTCGGCAAACGATTTGCCCTGGGAGCGCAGGCATGCCTGCCTGCCGCGTTTGGTTATCCGCCCTCTGGGCTGGAAGAGCGGGCAGGGATGCCTGCGCTCCCAGGGCATGGATTGAATGGCCACTCCACAACAAGCATGATTGCTCATCATGACTGTCACATACGAGTCGTGGGATACTCGCCTACAGCGTGGTGAGGAGCTCGCCCGCAAAGCCGAAACAACCAAAGAAATCCTGACGTTCTACGTTCAACTGCTGCGAGCTCAAAGGGAAGTCGATGAATTCCTGCGCACTCGAAGAGACTGGCTTCCGTCAGGCTCTCTTGTGGACGATCTTCCTGTGATAAGACAGTGTTTGCCTTCGGTCGCCTATATGGTTGAGGCGAATGGGCCCGCGTTACTTGCTGAGGAGGCGCAAAATCTTTTGTCCGCGCCTGACGACACAGTGGACGAAATGCTTCTGACTTATTGGCGCACTCCCACCGACACACAGTTCTTTGCGAAGGCCGTCCTGCAGCCCTATGCACACTGGTTGGCAGAATCGGGCGGGCGCCCAATTGACAGAACCTTTGAAAGCAACGAAAGACATTGTCCATTCTGCGGCGGCAGGCCGCAGGTGAGTTTTCTTCAAATCAGAGAAGCGACCTCCGAGAGCGGGAACCGGGACCTCATATGCGCCACCTGCACGAATAACTGGTCCTTTAGACGTGTCGCATGCGCTCATTGCGGCGAGGAGGGGCCAACCAAACTCGGCTACTTTCAAACGCCCGAATACGACCACATCAGAATCGAAGCCTGCGACACATGCAATCACTACATCAAAGGTGTAGATCTGACGCGCCTCGGCTTTGCTGTTCCGCTGGTCGATGAGGTGGCGGCGCCGGCTCTCGATGTCTGGGCGCGCGAGCACGGCTACACAAAGATTGAATTGAATCTGGTAGGACTGTAGGGGCAGGGCTTGTCCCTGCCCGGCTTCGCCGCAGGGCGGACCGGACTGTAGGGGCAGGGCTTGTCCCTGCCCGGGCCTCCCACCTGGCGCGCCGGGCAGGGACAAGCCCCGCCCCTACAATCCCGTCCAGAGACATATAGTCTGGACATCATCTTCAAGGCTGATCTATATTTCATGTCTATATTCTCCTCCCAATGGAATTCGCTGATGGTTAACAGAAAACTTTCCCTGATTGTTGTCATTGCTCTCGCTGCATTCATCGCACACGGTGCAGCCCCGACACACTGGGCATTCCTCGCTCCCGTTCGCCCCGCGCTGCCCCCAGTCGCTAACAAACCCTGGGTGCGAAACCCGATCGATCAATTCGTGCTGGCGCGCCTCGAGAAGGAAGGACTGACTCCTTCACCGTCCGCCGACCGTGTCACACTTCTGCGCCGGCTGAGCCTCGATTTAACGGGCCTCCCACCGACGATCGAGGAGATCGACGCATTTCTCAAAGACCAGAGTCCGAAGGCCTATGAGAACCAGGTAGAGCGACTTCTTGCCTCGCCCCATTATGGTGAACGCTGGGGCCGCCACTGGCTCGATGCGGCGCGCTATGCCGATTCAGACGGCTTCGAAAAAGATAAACCGCGGCAGATGTGGTTTTACCGCGACTGGATCATCAAGTCCTTAAACGAGGACAAGCCCTACGACCAGTTCATCGTCGAGCAAGTTGCAGGTGACCTGCTGCCGAACTCGACTCAGGACCAGCTGGTTGCCACGGGATTCCTGCGAAACTCGATGATTAATGAAGAAGGAGGCGTCGAGCCGGAGCAGTTCCGCATGGAGGCGATGTTCGATCGGATGGACGCGATTGGAAAGAGTGTCCTCGGTCTGACGATCCAGTGCGCACAATGCCACAATCACAAGTACGACCCGATCACCCAGGAAGAGTACTACCGGATGTTTGCCTTCCTGAACAATTCGCACGAAGCGAATTTCGAAGTCTACACGCCGGCGGAACAGATCAAGCGCGCCGAGATTTACCGCCGGACTCGCGAGATCGAGGCCGGACTGCAGCACCGTGCCGCGGACTGGCCTGCGCGCATGTCTGCCTGGGAAGAACAGGTTAATCGTGGTCAGCCCGAGTGGGTCGTCCTGCGTCCCGAAGTCGATGACATCTCAAACGGCGGTCAAAAATATCTGCCGATGAAGGATGGCTCATTCCTTGCGCAGGGTTATGCGCCCACGAAACATCGGGTCAAGATGACGATTCGAACTGACGCGCCGCAAATAAGCGCGTTCAGGCTCGAACTCTTGACGGATCCCAACCTGCCTCGCAATGGTCCGGGTCGCTCACTCAAAGGCACGTGTGCCCTTACGGAATTTGAAGTCGAGGCGGCGCCCGCCGATAAGCCCGAGTCCGTGACAAAACTGGTCTTTGACCGCGCTACCTCTGACATCACACAGCCGCAGCGAGAACTCGAAGCGGTCTTCGATGATAGGACAAAGCGCCAGAGATTTACCGGGCCTGTCGGGTTCGCGATTGATGGCAAGGACGAGACCGCATGGGGAATTGATGCGGGACCCGGGCTTCGCAACCAGCCGCGCAAAGCCGTGTTTACGCTCCAAACGCCGATGGCAAACGCCGGCCCAACGATCCTCACGTTCTATCTCAAGCAGAACCACGGTGGCTGGAACAGCGACGACAATCAGAACAACAACCTGGGTCGCATACGGCTTTCGCTGACGAGCGCGCCGAACGCGGCGGCGGATCAACTTCCTCAAAGCGTTCGCGCGATTCTTTCGATCCCGAGCGAGAAGCGTACGCCGGAACAAACCCAGGCCGTCTTTAGTTACTGGCGCACGACGGTTCCGGAATGGGCTGAGGCAAACGAACAGATAACGGCGTTATGGCGCGAGTATCCCGAAGGATCATCGCAACTCGTGCTCGAGGAACGCGATGACGCGAGGGAGACACATATCCTTCGAGGCGGAGATTTTCTCAGGCCGGCAAAAACGGTGATGCCTGGAGTGCCGGCTTTTCTACATCCGTTGCCGCAGGGTGCGAGCTCGAACCGGCTGACATTTGCGAATTGGCTGGTGGATCGCAAATCACCAACGACCGCGCGCGCAATTGTCAATCGGATCTGGCAGGCATACTTCGGCGTCGGGCTCGTTGCGACCGCGGAGGACTTCGGCAAACAAAGCGAAGCGCCATCGCATCGGGAGCTGCTCGATTGGCTTGCGGTCGAGCTGATGGAGCAAAAGTGGAGCCTGAAACATATCCATCGGCTGATAGTCGGTTCGGCGACTTATCGGCAGTCGTCGAAGGTGACGCCGGACTTGCTTGCGCGCGATCCCAATAATCGGTTGCTTGCGCGTGGGCCGCGCTTTCGCGTTGAAGGCGAGATCGTGCGAGACATTGCGCTCGCCGCCAGTGGGCTGCTGAATCCTAAGATAGGTGGACCGAGCGTTTTTCCGCCGTCGCCGGAATTTCTTTATATGCCGCCGGCGAGCTACGGACCAAAAATATGGCCAGAGGACAAGGGACCAAATCGATATCGGCGCGCCTTGTACACGTTCCGTTTTCGTTCGGTGCCGTATCCAATGCTGCAGACATTCGATGCGCCAAATGGCGATGTTTCGTGTGTGCGCCGCTCGAGGTCGAATACGCCTTTGCAGGCGCTGATGACGCTAAATGAGCCGCTCTTTCTCGAGGCAGCGCGCGCGCTTGCAGAGCGGACTTTAAAGGAAGGCGGCGCCACCGATGCGCAGCGGCTGACCTATGCGTTTCGTCGAGTGCTTGCGCGCAGGCCGACGCTCGGAGAGAGCAGCGAATTGATGGGATTGTTGAGCCGCCAGAAGCAACGCTTTGTCGCGGGCGAGCTAAACCCGTGGAATCTCGCGACCGCTGACCCGGACAAGCCGGCTGTTCTTGCGAAGGGCGTGAGAATGGAGGATATGGCTGCCTGGGTGGCGGTCAGCCGTGTTCTGTTGAACCTCGATGAGGCAATTACGAAGGAGTAACGCAAAGGCGCAAAGGCGCAACCCTCTGCGCCCTTGCGCCTTTGCGTTAAAATGATTCCATTATGACGAATTCCCGTCGCTGGTTTATCGAACAATGCGGAGTCGGCCTTGGCGCGATTGCGCTCAATCATCTCCTCGCCGGGACCGGGCTTGCGCAGCAAGCTACCGACCCGCTGGCGCCGAAGAAGCCGCAGTTTGCGCCGAAGGCGAAGAACGTCATCTTCCTTTTTATGGCAGGCGCTCCCAGCCATCTCGAAATGTTCGACTACAAACCGCAACTCGCCAAATACGATGGCACACTCCCACCGCCTGACCTTCTGAAAGGCTATCGCGCCGCGTTTATCAATCCCAACTCGAAGCTGATGGGTCCAAAGTTCAAGTTCGCACAGTACGGTCAAGCGGGCGCCGAACTATCCGAGCTGCTGCCATACACGGCACAGATCGTCGACGACATCGCGATCGTGAAATCCATGGAGACGGATGCCTTCAATCACGCGCCGGGGCAATTGCTGATGAACACGGGCGTGATGCAGTTTGGTCGACCGAGCATGGGAGCCTGGGTGACCTACGGCCTTGGCACGGAAGCACAGGACCTGCCCGCATTCGTCGTCTTTAGCACGGGGAGAAAGGGTCCGAGCGGCGGCAATTCGTGTTGGGGAAGTGGGTTTCTGCCGACTGTCTATCAGGGTGTTCAGTTCCGCAATGTCGGTGATCCGGTTCTCTATCTCTCCAACCCTCGCGGGGTCGACGATAAGTTGCAGCGCGATTCGGTGGATGCGATTGGTCGCCTCAACCGTATGCGGCTTGATATTACCGGGGACCCCGAGATCGCGACTCGCATCAATTCGTTCGAGATGGCGTTCAAGATGCAACGGAGCGCGCCGGAATTGATGGACATCGCGAAGGAGCCTAAACATATCCTCGAGATGTACGGCGCCCAGCCCGACAAGCCATCATTTGCGAACACGGTGCTGATGGCGCGCCGGCTTGTCGAACGCGGCGTGCGGTTTGTGCAGATCTTTCACGAAGCGTGGGATCAGCACGGGAATCTGGTCAAAGACATAAAAGAAAATTGCAAAGACACCGATCAGGCCTGCGCTGCGCTCATAAAGGATCTCAAGCAGCGCGGGATGCTCAAGGACACGCTCGTTGTCTGGGGAGGCGAGTTCGGACGCACGCCAATGGTGCAGGGCGGCAACAATGATGGCCGCGACCACCATCCGAACGCCTTCACGATGTGGCTTGCAGGCGGCGGTATCAAACCGGGCCTCACCCTGGGCGCGACCGATGAACTCGGTTTTAACGTGACGCGGGATCCAGTCCATGTGCACGACCTTCACGCGACCATCCTCCACCTGCTCGGCTTTGATCACGAGAAGTTGACCTATCGTTCCCAGGGGCGCGATTTCCGGCTCACCGATGTCCAGGGGCTGGTCATTAATGGACTGCTTGCCTGAACGTGCTGTCAGCCTTCCGAAAGACTCCACTCATGATTCGATCAGTCTCATATTGCGTACTGGCTGTTTTGTCGCTTGCCGGACTCGGCTTGGTTCAGCCCGAAGGGAGCAGCCTCTCTCCTGCTTCGCTCCGCTGTGAATACCTGGTCAACCCCGGAGCCATCGATGCGCGGCAGCCGCGACTGAGCTGGATATCTGACAGCAGCGTACGGGGCGCCAGGCAAACGGCTTACCAGATCCTGGTCTCCGGCACTCCCGAGGGTCTTGCCGCGAATCGAGGCGACCTCTGGGATACCGGCAAGGTCGCGTCGGACGAGTCAATACAAATCGCATACGGGGGAAAAGCGTTACGCTCCAGGCAGCGATGCTACTGGAAGGTTCGTGTCTGGGACCAGGCCGGTAAAGCATCCGCGTGGAGCAGGCCCGCGCAATGGGCTATGGGTTTGCTCGAGCAATCCGACTGGTCGGCAAAGTGGATCGGCGACAAATTGCCTTCAGTCGAGAACGTCGCTGCTACGATGCTTCGACGCACCTTCAAGCTGCCAGCCAATGTGAAGAGCGCGACTGTCTACGCCACCGCGCTCGGTCTTTACGAACTGCGAATAAACGGCCGGCGCGTTGGGGATCAACTGCTTGCGCCCGAATTTACCGATTACAACGCGCGCGTTCAGTATCAGGCGTACGATGTGACTCCGCTTCTCCAACAGGGTGATAACACAATTGGAGCAATCCTCGGTGATGGATGGTACGCCGGAGGGATCGGACTCGCTCAGATAGTCATCAAGAAGTCGCGGAACATCTACGGCAATCATCCACGCCTTCTGGCGCAGTTGGAGGTTGAACTCGCCGACGGGACAACCGAGCGGATCGTCACGGACGCTTCATGGAAGACGACGAGAGAAGGTCCCATTCGGAGCGCGGATTTGCTGGATGGCGAGGTCTATGACGCGCGCCGTGAGATGCCCGGCTGGGATACGGCGGGATTCGCAGACGGCGCGTGGACCGCGGCGGATGTCGCCGAGCCGATCAAGGCGCAGCTCACCGCGCAGGCAAACGAGCCGATTCGCGTAGTCAAAGAGATCAGGCCGATCGCGCTTACCGAACCGAAACCCGGCGTTTTCATTTTCGACCTGGGCCAGAATATGGTGGGTTGGTGCCGACTGATCGTACGCGGCAAGGCCGGCGAAACGGCGATGCTGCGCCATGCAGAGGCTCTCAATGATGACGGAACCGTCTACACCGAGAATCTTCGAGCGGCCAAACAGACGGATCGGTATACACTGCGCGGCAACGCGCCTGAGACATTCGAGCCGCACTTCACGTATCACGGTTTCCGCTACGTCGAACTTTCCGGAGTTACGGGCAAGCCGGTAATCCGCGACATGATGGGCCGGGTCTTTCATTCGGACATGCCCGAGTCGGGGGCCTTCGCCAGCTCAGACGCGATGCTCAACAAGCTGTGGGAGAACATCCGCTGGACCCAGCGTGGGAACATGCACAGCATTCCAACCGACTGTCCGCAACGCGATGAGCGGCTGGGCTGGATGGGCGATATCCTCGTCTTCGCACAGACGGGCATCTTCAACTTCGACATGGCGGCATTCTTTACCAAATGGATGCGGGATGTGCGTGATGCACAGGCTGACGACGGACGGTATGCAGACTTCTCTCCGCATCCCTTTGGGCGTAACGAACGATTCACCGGAGTGCCGGGTTGGGGAGATGCGGGCGTGGTCGTCCCCTGGCGTGTCTACCAGAACTACGGCGATCGAAAAATGCTTGCGGAACACTTTGAATCGGCGCGCCGCTGGGTCGAGTACGTTCGAACGACGAACCCGGATCTGCTATGGCGCAAAGGGCGGGGAAACGATTACGGTGACTGGCTCAACGGCGACACATTGATTCAGGAAGGATGGCCGAAGCAGGGTGCGCAGGTGCCGAAAGAGATATTCGCGACTGCAATGTTCGCGCATTCGACCGATCTGCTTTCGCGTATGGCGAAAGTGCTCGGAAATGACGGCGAGGCGAAGAAGTATTCCGCGCTTTTTGCGGATATCAAAGCTGCCTTCAATCGGGCTTATGTAACTCCCGACGGCGTCATCCAGGGCAATACGCAAGCGGGCTATGCGTTGGCGCTCCACTTCGATCTCTTGCCCGAACAAATGCGCCCGCTGGCAGTCAAGCACATGGTCGACGGGATCGCGGCCTATCGAAATCATATGTCGACCGGTTTCCATTCGACCTACCGAATGATGCTCGAACTGACGCGTTGGGGACAGAACGACCTCGCCTACCGGTTGATCAGTAACCGCACGTTTCCATCTTGGGGCTACACGATCGAAAACGGTGCGACTACCATCTGGGAACGCTGGGATGGGTACGTCAAAGGTCGGGGCTTTCAGGACAAGGGGATGAATTCGTTCAATCATTACGCGATTGGCGCCGTCGGCGAGTGGATCAATCGCGTCATTGTCGGCATTAATCCCGACGATGATAGCCCCGCATACAAGCATTTCATTTTGCGCCCGCGGCCCGGTGGAGGTCTTACATGGGCGAGAGGATCATACAACTCGGTCCGCGGCTTTATAGAATCTCATTGGAGACTCGGAGGCAATGGGCTGATGTACGCCGTCGCTATTCCCGCCAATACTACTGCGACAGTTTTCGTGCCCGCGAAGGATGCAGCGAGCGTTACTGAGGGCGGACGTCCCCTCGACAAATCGCCCGGCGTCGAGTTCTTGCGCTTCGAAGACGGAGCGGTTGTCCTGAACCTGCAGTCGGGTAGTTACACCTTCGAATCGCGCTGAGGCCCCAACCGATGACGGAGAGTAAAGCAGCGGGGGCGCTGCTCCGGGCTTCTTCGGTCAGCAAGTCTTTCGCCGGTGTCCAGGCGCTGCGTGACGTCTCGTTTGAACTTCGCGCAGGCGAAGTTCACGCGCTCGTCGGCGAGAACGGCGCAGGCAAATCGACCCTCATCAAAATCATTACGGGCGCCGTTCAGGCCGATGCCGGTACTATCGAGATCGACGGCCACGCGATAACCGGTAACAGTCCGATCAGAGCGAGGCAACTTGGTATTGCTGCGATTTACCAGCAGCCTGCGCTTTTTCCGGCGCTAACCGTCGCCGAAAACATCTCGCTGGGGCTCGAAGGCGGCAGTCTGTGGCGACTTATCGATTGGCGCAAGCGACGCACCCGAGCGCGAGAGCTGCTCACGCGCATTGGCCTGTCCGCCACG
>Ga0207674_10008518_pt1 | contig 11839 bp, 7 predicted proteins | sample KBSCornC72_FD_184303 | JGI IMG/M metagenome (GOLD analysis project Ga0207674, IMG submission 184303) | Corn rhizosphere microbial communities from Kellogg Biological Station, Michigan, USA - KBS Corn C7-2 (SPAdes) (version 2) | ecosystem: Host-associated > Plants > Roots > Rhizosphere > Soil ... | reverse complement strand
GGTCGTATTTGAAAGCAACCGTGCTGGAGTCGGCACGAGTGAGATTGGTGCGCTGGTTGGCGGGATTATGAATGTAGGCATAAGAGTCGAGAACAGTGTTGCCACTGTTTCTGAGGTAAGTTGCGATCAAACGAGCGTCGCCTTCATGGAAGAGCCGTGAGCCAATTCGTGCCAATTTCCGAACAGACAAAACGCAAACAATCAACATTCCAGTCCATAACCTTAGCCGGATCTTCTAAAGTTTGCCTAATTTCGTAACCCACTCGCTCTTCGAATTCCGAGATCCCGGTTCCGGTTCTTTCCAAATAGCTTTTAATGTTAGTGCACAGTTCTTTGCACGAAATTCGATCGTTTTCCCTCCCTTCGTCTTCAAAAATGAACCTGGTACTTACATTTAAGACAGAAGAAAGTTGTAAAAGTTGCGTAAGGGACGTGGATCGATTTAGCGTACCAGCAATGGCCTCCAACTCATCATATTCAAGCAGGGAGATGCCCAACCGATCTGCGACTTCTTGCGGCGATCTACCGGTCGACTCTCGGATATTTCTAAGCCGTACACCGTATGCGATTCCTCTCGCATCGGATTTGGCGACACAGGGATTTGAATCATTTCGACTATCATTGCCTAAACCGATTTTCGCTCGATTACTCATGAAAGAAAGTTCTTAGGCCCATATCTGTTTACCGTCCCATCCGGGCATCATCCAATCCGGGTCGGGAATAAAGAATGGCCATCTCCAAATTGGGGGAATATAATCCCACCACGGAGTTTTTGGATTAATGTCATCCCACGGATTGTTTGGAGACTGGTGGTCGTACGGAGGCCGCTTTTGGTTCGCCCACGGTTTGTCACAATTTTCAGGATAATGCCCATATTTCCCGTTTGGATCCCTCCAGTTGTAATGCGGCCAATAGCGGTCGGGATTCTTCATATCGGGCCAGTATCTTCGACCAGTGTTTGGATCTTCAACATAGGGCCCCCGCGGGTCTATACCTGTAGGCCACTTGGGGTTGTAGCCCGGCGGCACCCTGCCGGGTCCGGGCAGAATTGGGCTCGGACCTGAAACGCCTCCGAGTGGCGCATTAATATCGCTCCATCCAATCGGGTCAATGGAATCAACGGGGCGATTGCCAACATACCGGAACAGATTAATTCCGCCTGATTCTTGGATCGGATCCCTGTTGATCCATCTCTGCAGGTTGGGATCGTAAAACCGATACCCGTAATAATACATCCCGCTGTTGGCGTGAATTTCTTTGCTGGAGAAGCGATAGACGTTCGCATCGGCCAGCGTGCCTGATTTTGAGATCGTGCTGCCGAAGGGATCATACCGATAGCTGGCGACGATGCTCTGGCTGCCATCGAGCATGCAGGTGATATTTCCATTGCCATCGGCAAAGTAATAATTGTGATTGGTCCAACTGCCTGAGAATCCGGTTGATCGGGCAAGCAATCCGCCAATGCCGCCTGCGCCTTCTACTGTCCCACTCAAGTCGATCCCACGCGTGTAACTAACGCTGGGAGTATTCGCTTCGTTCCGTTCCTGGATCACTCGCCAGCCATCATAGACATAGAAGACACCATCAAAGAAAGACCAGCTCCACGCACCACCTGCGAGCGGAGAAACCCCCGTATCGGGCGTGTAGTGCAATTGCTGCCGCAGCCTGCCCAATCCGTCATAAACGAATTCATCCCGCCAGCCTTGTGGGTTGTCAAACTCGTCGAAGTACAAATATTGCGCCGCCACCAGCCTGTTTTCATCGTCATACTCGAAGCTCAGCGCGGCCAGGGGCTGGTTGGTAAGGTTGCCGTTGGCATCGTAATTCATCGGGCCTATCGGCGTCGTATTGGTCAATTCGTTGAGACCGTTGACTATGAATTGGCGGGCAGTGCCGTTATTGGTGCGCCAACTCAAATTCCAGGCTGAATCGTAGGCGTAGCCGCGGTCTTCGCCGCCGACTGAACTGTCTGCGACTGTGAGCTGGCCGATGGGGTCGTATTTGAAAGCAACCGTGCTGGAGTCGGCACGAGTGAGATTGGTGCGCTGGTTGGCGGGATTATGAATGTAGGCGTACGAGTCGAGAACGGTGTTGCCACTGTTTTTGAGGTAAGTCGCGATCAAACGAGCGTCGCCATCGAAGACGTTCGTTATGTAAGAGGTATTGGGCAGCGCGATGCGTGACGCGTGATGCGTGAAAAGACCGGGTTCGTACAGGTAGCCAAAAGCGCCTGCCTGAGAAGTTACGTTCGTCAACCGTTTGGTGATGTCATAAGCAAAGCCATTTGTCCATGCACCGGTTGGCTGCTGGAGACCAAGGCCGACTCGCAATCGATTGGAATAGACGTTGGTCACGATGTCGCTCGCGAATGGGCCATCTTCGCTGAGAAGCTGGCCTGCAGGCGAGTAACTGTATTTTGTTGTGCCGATTCCGTCCACCATGTTGGTCATGCGATTGAGTGCATCGAAACTGAAGGTGACAGTGCCGGAGAGTGGATAGCTGATAGTTAGAAGATTGCCGACGAAATCGTACCCGTAAGCCGTGTTTCCCTTCGCTGCGCTCCAGCGATTTGTGAGTCGGTTGTCGGCATCGTATTTGTAACGCAAAATTTCAGTGCTCGCCTGATCAACCTTGTTCGTGACGCGGCCATATTGATCGTAATTCCAGCGTGTCGTTTGCCCTTTGCCGTCTGTTAGCGATAGCAAGTCCCCTGCCGGACTATTGGTATATCGAATAACTTCGGCATTGGCGTTGGTCTCGACCGTTTTACGCCCAATAGCGTCGTAAGCAAAGAAATTGCTGAGGCCGATTTGGTTCGTGTAAGCAATCATGCCCCGTGGCAAGTAGCCGAATTTTTCGACGCCGTTATCGGGATATGTGCGGGTCAACAAGCGATCCAGATCATCGTAAGTCATGCTGGTGCTTACACCCTCGGAATCCGTCGAATTCGTTGTCCTGTCGATAGCGTCGAAATCCAGATATTGGAGGTAACCGGCTGAGGTTGTTGCGGCGTATTGGAGACCCTGGTTGTCGAACCAGTTCGTCACGCTGTAGCCCGCGCTATCGATCGTGTTCGTGATTTGAGCGAGAAGATTGAAATTGTTTGTAGTGCTGAATCCGTCAGCGTAGGTAGTCGCCAAGAGCCGGCCGGCATTGTCATAGAAGAAGTAATTTGTATTTCCCATGGCGTCGCGAATCGAATCGAGCGAGCCGCAATTGCAGTACGAGTACAGTGTATAAAAACCAAGGGCATTTGTCTCAGCGATTTTCCGGCGCATTGAATCGTAACCGTAACAGTTGGTGAATCCCATTCGATCAGTTACGCGAACCAAATCGAGGTTTGCGTAGAGATACTTCATCGCGCCACGCGAATCCGCAGAGTTGGTTAGTCTTTGAAGGTTATCGTACACATTGGTCGTGATCAGCCCGCGCTCGTCGGTGTGGGTGTAAACCAAATCATTCGTGTAAGTATAGGAATTCGTGCGATAATAAACCGGGCTTCCGCTGACAATCTCGTAATCGAAAGTCGAAGCGAGCAAGCCGTTGCTATCGTAAATGTTGGTCGTGATGAGACCCGTCGGACGAAGCGTGCTGGTGAGTTCCTGGCTGGCATTGTAAGTGTAAACCGTCATCTCTCCGAGCGCGTTATAATTGGTGAGAACCTGATGATTGGCATTATAGATACTGCTGGAGATTTGCACGCCAAGAGCATTCGTCACGATGAGCAGATCGATTCCGTCACTCGCGTAAGTCGAAATATTAGTTCGAAGAAGAACCGTGCCCGCACCTGAGTATGTGCTGACGCTGTTTGTGACATTTCCCACGGCATTGCGCTCTGAGCAAGTAAGTGTCAGTCCTCACTATTGACACATGGTTTAAATAGTGAGGACTGACACTCGCTCGCTAGGTTTCCTGCTTCCTGCTTTCTGACAAAGACTGTCACTTGCCATGCAATATAAGCGGAAAAAGGATTCTTACCGCGGGTTGACCCCTTTTTCGCGCTCACTCCCGCAGGCGACGTTCTACATAATCAAGTTCCGCACGAACAGACGTATCCCCTAATTCAAGGGCGCGGATAAGCCATTTTCGAACTTCGTGCAAATCCGCTTCAACCGGATACGTTCCGCCCTGGTAAAATAAAGCTACGTATCTGGCCGCTTCGGATGATCCCGCCTCAGCTAATTCCTTAAAACGGTTAAAAGCCTCAGCATTAAAGTCTTTCGGATTTGGAATCAACCCGCGAGCCTCAAAGAGCTCTTGTCCTACTTGGGTTCCATGCCACTCTAGCAGACATGCTAAGCAGAAAGCCGCAACGGGATCTTTTTCACGGACCCATAGATCCAAGCATTCCCTCACGAAATCCTCGGCATCCTTACTCGGGATGCCCTCAGTCGAGCAGAGGGCGCCTAATTTTTGTGTCAAGCTCATTGGAAACCTAGAAAAAACCTAAAAAAGGCATCTTTGTCGCCCCACCCTTAACCGCCTTCTCACAGGCACGAACAAAAGACACGAGTTCCACAAATTTTTGCGAATCCGCTTCACTCTCAACCTCCCTATCTTGTATTACGGCGTTCAATCCTCCGCGATTGGTTGCTCCGCGCTCTTGTCGTGTTGCAGTCAAACGAAGACGGACCGGCATTCCGCGTTCCGCACTGGGGTTCGGATTCATTGGTCCCAGGCCCAACAGCGAACCGTGCTGTGGGCTGACCCTGGTTGACCCGCAGGACCGACCCTGCCCTTCAATCGCCAGTCTTAATTCGGTGGATTTTCCTCTACTGCTTCTCGTCTTTCTGTTTGTTGGAAGCGCCGTGATTGCTATTTGTGCCGATTTCAACAACTGGCAAGCCGACATCTTCATTTGTTCTCCCCTCCCTTATTCTCCTCGCAATTCGAAGCCGGGCCGTTCGATCCTTGTCTTCGTTGCTGAGGGAATAGTGCATGACGGTCCCATCCGGCCTGTAGGTAAGAGCCAAGTACCATCCAGTCCAAAGGGCCGGCTGCAATGGACTCGACGTGCGCTTCGGAGGCACAAAATGCACGATAGCCAAATGGTTACTTTTCTCGTCCATGTCCATGTCTTCGAAGTCCTGCTGAAAGACTTTTCGAACGTCAGCCATTGGCGCTCCGTCGTACAAAAGACCCGCATCAATGAAGTTAAGACAAACCGTGCGCTTCTCGATTTCGCCCGTCGCGCGTTTGTACTCAGCAACAAATCGGTCAACTTCATCCGCGGCAAAAGTTTGAGCGCGAATTACAATAAAAACCGCGAATATTATGCAAGAACTGATCGTTTTCATATAAGTTCAAGGACATTTGCACGTTACACACCAGATCTCGCGTGGATATGAGGTGTTGGCTCGAAAAGGCTCGTTTTCGCAGTAAACGGTTTGCGGTCCATCTTCGATCCGATGATCCATCCACGCGTATCGCCATCTCCCGGTGTCGAGCACAGTAACGTAGTTAAAGTGTCCGCCTGCGGAGCTTATCGACGTATTGGGAACACGACCGTCTGGACCCTTAACAGGAGGGTTTCCTCCTTCCCACTCCCCAAACTTTCCAAATACAAAAGGCTTCTTGTTTGGTGGACATTTGTAAGCGCGCGCTTCACCTTCAGTAAGAAAGCAAGTCGTGCCCGACATCTTTTCCGGCTGAGTAGACATGCTGGATGTGCAACCACTTTGCTGGTAAACTAGGCAGAGCCCTACACAACCCAGATTTAATTGCTGCGTGATAATTGGATTGTGAGTCGGATTGATCCCTGCCTCAACCTGGCCCCGCGAGTACTCAGCTAGACCAAATAAATCGACCCATGTTAAAGGGTTGTTGTAAACAAAGGTGTAGAGATTCACACCACTGTACTCTTGAATCGGATCCCTGTTTATCCATCTCTGCAAATTTGGATCGTAAAACCGAAATCCGTAATAATACATGCCGGTGTTGGTAATGACTTCTTTGCTGGAAAAACGATAGACGTTAGCCTCTGCCAGAGAACCGCTGGAGGAAATTGTCTTCCCGAAAGGATCGTACCGGTAATTGGCCACCATGTTTTGGCTGCCATTGATCATGTAAGTGACGTTCCCGTTCCCATCGGCGAAGTAATAGTTATGGTTCGTCCAATTACCGGCGGAGTAGCCATCCGAACGGGCAAGCAAACCGCCGATTCCGCCTGCACCCTCCATTGAGCCGCTGAGGTCAATGCCGCGAGTGTAGCTGACAGTTGGGACATAAGTTGCGCCGATAAGCTCGCGCTCTTGAATCACCCGCATGCCATCGTAGTAGTAGTGGGTTGATCTAATAATTCCGTACCATCCATTATCCTCGTCCCAGACAGCGTCATCACGCTGCCAAAGGCGGCCGAGACCATCATAATAAAAGTCGACTGACCAGTAGCCCTCGGATACCAGCGACACCAGGCGGTTCTCATCGTCGTATGTGGCGTAATCGAAACCACCGGCGAAGTTTGTGGTCATATTCCCATTGGCATCGAAGCCTCCGAGGTCGATTTCGTTTCTCGAATCGTACGAATACGCCGCAACGGTGCCGTTGTTGGTGCTGTAAAGCATGTTCCACGCCGAGTCATAAGCGTAGCCGTGGTCCTCGGTATTGGTTGAGCTATTGGCAACGGTGAGTTGGCCGACGGGATCGTATTTGTAACTGACAGTGCTCGAATCGCCGCGAGTGAGGTTCGTGCGTTGGTTGGCCGGATTGTAAATGTAAGTATCAGAGTCAAGGACGGCATTTCCACTATTTTTTAAATAAGCAGCGATAAGGCGGGCATTACCGTCGAAAGCGTTGGTGATGTAGGAGGTGTTGGGCAGCGCGACGCGGGATACGCGATGCGTGAAAAGACCAGGTTCGTATAAATAGCCAAAAGTTCCCGCGGGAGACGTGACGTTCGTCAGTCGTTTGGTGGAATCATAAGCGAACCCGTTGGTCCAGGCGCCAGTCGGTTGTTGGAGGCTCAAACCGGTTCGCAGCCGATTGGAATAGATGTTCGTCACGGTATCGTCCGGAAAGGGCCCGTCTTCGGTCAGAAGTTGACCCGCTGCTGTGTAAGTATATTTCGTGGTTCTAAAACCGTCCACTCTGTTCGTCACTCTGTTTAAGGCGTCGTAAGCGAACGTGACGGTACCAGACGAAGGATAAAAGATTGTCTTTAAGTTCCCGAAAAGATCGTACTGGTAAGAAGTTGTTCCCTTTGCTGCGCTCCAGCGAGTCATGACCCAGTTGTTAGCGGTGTATCCGTAACGAAGGATCTCGGTGCCTGCCTGATCCAACTTGTTAGTGACCCGACCATACTCGTTATAATTCCAGCGGGTAGTTTGGCCTTTGCCATCAGTGAGCGAGAGAAGGTCGCCGGCGGGGCTATTGCTATAACGGATGAGTTGATTGCTCGCATTTGTTTCAAGCGTCTTACGACCAAGGGCATCGCAAGCGAAGAAATTGCTCAATCCGATCTGATTTGTGTAAGCAATCATACCGCGAGGCGAGTAGCCGAATTTTTCAACGCCGTTATCGGGATATGTGCGGGTCAACAAGCGATTCAAATCGTCGTAGGTCATGCTGATGCTTACCCCCTCGGAATCCGTCGAATTCGTTGTCCTGTCGATAGCGTCGAAATCCAGATATTGGAGGTAACCGGCTGCGGTTGTTGCGGCGTATTGGAGACCCTGGTTGTTGAACCAGTTCGTGACGCTATAACCTGCGCTGTCAATCGTGTTTGTAATTTGGCCGAGCAGATTAAGATTGTTCGTCACGCTGAACCCATCAGCATAGAGCGTGCTAATCAGACGACCGGCATTGTCATAAAAGAAGTAATTTGTATTTCCCATCGCGTCGCGAATCGAATCCAACGAGCCGCAGTTACAGTAAGAATAAAGTGTGTAATAGCCGAGCGCGTTGGTCTCAGCGATTTTTCGGCGCATGGAATCCCAGCCGTACCTGTTGGTGCAACCCATCCGATCAATCACCTGAACCAGGTCCAGATTTTTGTAAAAGTACTTTGTCCTGCTCAGACGATCCGCCGCATTGGTGAGCCGCTGAAGATTGTCATAAAGGTTTGTCGTGACGAGCCCACGCTCGTCGATGTGCGTATAAACCAGATTATTGGTATAAGTGTAAGAATTCGTGCGATAATAAACCGGGCTTCCGCTGACAATCTCGTAATCGAAAGTCGAACTGAGCAAGCCGTTGCTATCGTAAATATTGGTCGTGATAAGACCCGTCGGCCGAATCGTGCCGATGAGTTCGTGGCTGGCATTGTAAGTGTAAACCGTCATCTCTCCCAGCGCGTTGTAATTTGTGGCGACCTGATGATATGCATTGTAGATGTTGCTTGAAGTTTGCACGCCAAGAGCATTCGTTACCGTGAGCAAGTCAATTCCATCGCTGGCGTAAGTGGATATGTTAGCGCGAAGCAAAACCGTACCATTGATCGAGTAAGTTGAGACGTTTGTGGTTACGGCTCCGATGGAGTTTCGCTCCGTGCGACTAAATCTGGCCGTGCCATCGGGGAGCACGACCGCCACTATCAGTGGAAGGTATTGACTGCCTATGTTTTCATTGAAGCTCTTATTTGTGTAATCGTACCAGGTCTTCTTTCCCTCGATCGCTCCTGTCGAATCGGGGCTCGGTTCTCGCTCCATCGAAATCGTCTGGCCTACGGTGAAATAGTCGTCCTAGAGCCAGTGTCGCATTCTCGCCTTTCGAAAATCGTTAGTTGTGAATGAGGCAATGTCAGTTGTGGAGAGGGCAGCATACTGTTTTGGTCCCCAATAAAATGTGTTGCGATAAGCCATCCCGGTATTCTCTATCGTGTTCGCGAACGGGGTCGTATCGGGGACTTCGCTAGAGGGATACTTCGCCGGGACGCCCGGTGCAGAATCCTTATAGAAATACAGTTGATGGCCGCCATCGGGTTGGGTGATCAGAATTGAACGCCCATTGGGTATCACATTCGTGCCGCTCGTGTCTGTGATTGTGAAGCTCGTTGTACCGTATGGAGTTGTCAGGCTCGATGGCCAGTTGTTCGAATAAGTGATCCCGCTATTAATGGATTCAACGTCGGTGATATTAGTCAGCAGGCCGCTGTTGTCATAGGCCATGTATGCCGTTCTCCCGAATGGATCGGCAACCTGGCTGATTAGATTCGTGCTGTACGGGTTGGACGAAACGTAGGAGACCGTGTTAGTTCGGCCGTCTCCATCTACAACATAGAGGAGGCGCACCACAGGATTGGCGGGATTGTAAGAGGCGTAATAAAAGGTGGTCTTTTGAGAATTCGCATTCCAGTGTTCGGTCAAGAACGCTTTGTCAAAAATGCCGCTGCCGTTCGTGACGATGAAACCATAGACATTTTTCTGACCGTCAGGGTAGGATAACGTAAAGCTCGTATTTGTTTCGCCACTCAAACGAGTATTGCTCAGGTAATCCTGGGAATTCGGAAACGAATGGAGACCACCCTCCGGGAACAGCACGACATTGGTTCCATTCGTGTCCTTCGTGACGTAAGAAAACCACGAGAAATTCCATCTTTTTCCAACACTAAATATATTCGCATCCGTGCCAATCAAGACTTCGCGCTGTCTGAAAGCAAGCCTGAGTGCCACTCGCGGGCCCGCCGCTGGTTGATAGCCTGTGGGTTCGTCTGTTATCCAGAGATTCATGGGCGCTTCTGAAATGCGCCATACGGCCATTCCGAAGCCGCTTCCGCATGACTGGCAACCTTCGGTGCAATCCGGAGGTTCGTCTGGCGCGTCATTGGTGATTGAGTTGCAATCCGTGGGAAGCTCATACGTCGCGCCAGTCGGTCCCGAAGCGGGCATATCATAACTCACATTGCTGTAGGTCCCGCTCAGAAATTGCACGAGGAGGCCTGGAGTCGGGCCAAAGCCGAAATCACATGCGGGAACGATGACGGTTGCGCTCGAGTGCGGACCGAGCCGTCCCCGATCACTGATACGCTCAGGGGGGCTGGTACATCCCGTTCGGTAAAGGTAGTAATCATCCGTTGGACAGTCCGTATCATTCCTTAGAAAATATACGGAGCTTTCCGATGAAACTCCTGGCTCGATTTGAATGAGAAACATTCCAACAGCAAAAAGACCGGCGGTTGCCGAAATTCGAAACGTGGATTTAGTCCTCATATTCGCTCCTAGGTTTATTTTCTCTCGCTTTTTCCTCTTAGGGGTTTTCCGCTGGCCTTTTTACAAGAACAGTCTGGGTTTTTGCAATGGGGCCTTCACCCCAGTCACTCAAAAGCGTCATAATCAGATCGCACTGATTTGACCAACATGCATCGCAATGTTTTGAACCTGGGCACACTGCCTGAATTCAAGACGCTCGTGATCCTGTCGTTCTGCGGAAAACGCGCCTGTCCAACCCATATTGCGTCCTTGTAAGGAACTCCGACGCCCTGCCTCTTTGAGGTACAAGGATTGCTGAGAACGGGTCGGCATTTGCTGGAAGAGCCAATCTGCAGAACCACCACTCTGACAAACTCCTCGTTGTGCAAAATGCTCCTGAACAGACGCGACATCGGGTGATTCACTAGAGAATGGAAAAGCGTTTCGCCCGATAAGAAGAATCAGAAGAAGATGTAGTTAGGGTTTGCCTACACCCGGATACCTGACAAAACTGATTTTCATGAGATCCTATAAAGCTCTTATTGCACAATTACTCTGCGTTATGGTTGTCAGTGCTGGAACAGCCGTAAATTGCAACGCCAACATCGTCGGACCTTACACGGCAGATGCGAACACTCTTCACCTCTGGCACATGGACCAGAGCACGGTTCCGGTGCTCGATTCAGTGCCGACCGGCGGAACAAATCTTACGTCGCTGCAAAATCTCGCCACTCTGGGCAATGCTTCATTTCCCGGATTTGGCTCGGCGCTGAACGCGTACGGCCAGGGTCCAACCGTTGCCGGCGCTTGTTATCTTGCGCCTCAGACCTTGCCCAATGATAACACTTCCTTTACCTACGCCGGTCCGGACGGCGCATTTACTTATGAGGCAATCGTTCAGATCACTTATAATCCCATGCAGAATTTGGGCACCGGTGGAACTGGAAGGAATCAGGCCCTGACAATACTTGCTGCTGAAGGCAATTCCAACCCTCTCCGAATTTTCCAGTTCCGGATCGATCCGATCGGCTATGTTCCCGGCGGCAACAGTGGTTTCACCTCGCAACTCACGGAGCCGGCGCTGGAGTTCATCAATCTCCATCAAGGATCCGTTCAACAAATCGTCGTCCCCCTCACGACGAACATTTTCAACAGCCCCGATGCTATCGTTCAAAATGGCTGGTATCACGTCGCTGTCACCTTTAACGGGCAGCCGGGCACGCCCCTTAATTTCTATTGGACTCGGATGGATTCGAACCGCACAAGCGCCAGCCTCGTCGGCAGTGTCAACATGACCTCTAGTCTGTCGAGCGGAGCGACCCCCAATTTTGTCGTCGGCAACACAGGCCGCAACCCTGGCGGCAATTCTGCCAACCCAGTCAACGCGAATTTCCTTGGACTGATCGACGAAGTGCGGATGAGCAAAGTCGCTCTTGCGCCGGGACAAATGATGTTTTCCGCCCCGACCATCACCATCGATACGGATGTGACAAATCAGGTCACTGTGCTTGGCCAGACCGTCAATTTCGCTGTGTCCGCCTCAGGCGTGCCCCCCCTTCGCTATCAATGGCGGCATGAATTCACCAACATTATTGGCGCGACTCAGGCAGTTTATACGATTCCGGCGGTCTCGCTGGCTGACGTTGGCAACTACGACGTTGTCATCACCAACAACTACACCGCAATAACCAGCTCGATTGGCGTCCTTTCTCTTC
>Ga0207674_10008517_pt1 | contig 11840 bp, 9 predicted proteins | sample KBSCornC72_FD_184303 | JGI IMG/M metagenome (GOLD analysis project Ga0207674, IMG submission 184303) | Corn rhizosphere microbial communities from Kellogg Biological Station, Michigan, USA - KBS Corn C7-2 (SPAdes) (version 2) | ecosystem: Host-associated > Plants > Roots > Rhizosphere > Soil ... | reverse complement strand
GTCAAATGAAATTCCGGGATCGGGCGCGGCGCCGGATACAACACGGCGTTCTGCAACGCCGGTGCGGCTGGCGCAGCGAGATAGTGCTGGCTCAGCCACAAGCCCGCGCCAGCGGCGACGGCAGCGAGCAGGATCAGCCAGATCGGCAGGCGGGAATCACGTCTGGTCATCGAGCCATTATAACGGCCCGCTTCGCCTATACTTATGGGCCAATTCAAATCCGTTCGTCCTGAGCGTAGGCGCGAAGCGCCGAAGTCGAAGGGCCGGTTGGGTGTGCTTCGACTTCGCTCGCTCCGCGAGCTACGCTCAGCACGAACGGTTGTTCATTGACCGAAAAGCCTCCGCCCGTGACCGCCGAACTTTCCACGATCATCGATTTCATCCGCTACGGCGCGAGCCGTTTCGCCGCTGCCGGGCTTACTTTCGGCCACAGCTACGACAATGCCCTCGACGAAGCCACGCACGCGGTGCTGCAGACGCTGCACCTGCCGCACGACCTGTCGCCGAATTATGGCGTCGCCAACATCACCGCGGCCGAGAAGAAGCAAGTGCTGGCGCTGATCGAACGTCGCGTACGCGAGCGCCGGCCGATCGCCTACCTGACCGGGGAAGCGTGGTTCGCCGGGCTCATGTTCAAATGCGACGAGCGCGCGCTGGTACCGCGTTCACCGATTGCCGAATCGATCCGTGCGGGATTTTCGCCATGGCTCGATGGCGTCGATGTGCGCCGCGCGCTGGATCTGTGCAGCGGCGGCGGCTGCATCGGCATTGCCATGGCCGTTTACAACCCGGATTGGCACGTGGATCTCGCCGACATCAGCGACGCCGCGCTGGCGCTCGCAGGCGAGAATATACATTTCCAGAATGTGGAAAGCCGCGTGCGCGCGGTCAAGTCCGATTTGTTCGGTGCGCTCAAGGGTCAAGTCTACGATCTGATCGTCAGCAATCCGCCGTATGTGACCGAGCAGGAATTCGCCGCCCTGCCGCCCGAATACGGCCATGAACCATCGCTAGCCTTGCGTGCAGGCGATGACGGACTCGACTTCGCGCTGCGCATCCTCGATGAAGCGCCGAAACACCTGAGCAAGGATGGCTGGCTGATTGTCGAGGTCGGTGAAAGCGAGCGCGCATTGTCGCGGCTGTTGCCCAGGTTGCCGCTGAACTGGATCGAATTCGAAGTCGGACAGATGGGCGTATTCGCGATCGCGCGCGAAGACATCGTCAAGCACGCCAAGGCGATCAAGGCGGCGCTGCAAAAACGTTGAAATTGTGAGTGCGTCATCCCGGCAGGGATTGCCGGGATCCAGACTACAGGGATGTCGCAGGAACGGCCACGGTCCAGTCCGGAGTTTGCCATCCACGGCTTCTGGATTCCGGCATTCCCTGCCGGAATGACGAGCAAAGCGGAGTCTCACGTGTCGAGCAACTCGTTCGGAAAACTGTTCACCGTCACCACGTTCGGCGAGAGCCACGGGCCGGCGATCGGCTGCGTGATCGATGGTTGTCCGCCGGGGCTGGCAATCGCGCCGGAAGAATTCCGTGGCGACCTGACCCGTCGCGCGACCGGTACATCGAAGTACACGTCGCAGCGTCATGAGGCGGACGAAGTCGAGATTCTTTCGGGCGTCCATGAAGGCGTGACCACGGGCACGCCGATCGCGCTGCTGATTCGCAACACGGACGCACGCTCGAAGGATTACAACGACATCAAGGACGTGTTTCGGCCCGGCCACGCCGATTACACGTACTGGCAAAAGTACGGCGTTCGCGATCATCGCGGCGGCGGCCGCGCGTCCGCGCGCGAGACGACGATGCGTGTCGCCGCCGGCGTGATCGCAAAAAAATGGTTGCAGGAAAAATTCCGGGTTACGGTGCGCGGTTGGCTCGCCCAACTTGGGCCGCTGACGCCGAACGCGTTCGACTGGACTGCCGTTGGGGCGAATCCGTTTTTCTGGCCGGACGCGACAATGGTCCCCGAGCTGGAAAACTACATCGACGCGCTGCGCAAATCCGGCGATTCGATCGGTGCGCGCGTCAATGTCGTTGCCGAGAATGTGCCGCCGGGGTGGGGCGAGCCGATCTACGGCAAGCTCGACGGCGAACTCGCCGCCGCGCTGATGTCGATCAATGCGGTCAAAGGCGTGGAAATCGGCGACGGTTTTGCCGCGGTCACGCAGCGCGGCAGCGAACATCGCGACGAGATGTATTTGGACGGCTTTACGTCCAATCATGCAGGCGGTATCCTCGGCGGAATTTCCACCGGACAGGCGATCATTGCTTCGATCGCGCTGAAGCCGGCGTCGAGCATCCTGATTCCCGGACACACGGTGGACGTGGCCGGTGCTGAGACCGAGGTGCGCACCAAGGGCCGCCATGATCCGTGCGTCGGCATTCGTGCCACGCCGATTGCCGAGGCGATGGTGGCGCTGGTGCTGATGGATCAGGCGTTGCGCCAGCGTGCGCAGTGTGGGGATGTGGGCGAGGTGAAGCCGCGCATTCCAGCGATCAGGCCGACGGCAAGCGATTCGTGAACGAGTGAGTTCTGGTGAGCAGCAATCCCGATCGAGCGCGCGTGTGGGTGTCGCGACCGTTGTTCGACGACATCGTCGAACGCCTGCGCGAACACTTTGCGGTCGAGATTGAGGTCGACGATCGCGATTGGACGCGCGCGGAAATGGCGCAGAAGCTGCGCGACAAATCCGGCGCGATTCTCGGTCTGGCCGATCCGGTCGATGCGCAAGTGCTCGCCGCCACGCCGTTGCTGCGTGCGGTGGCGAATCGCGGCGTCGGCTACAACAATCTCGATGTCGCCGCGCTGACGCGCGCCGGCGTGCTCGCGACGAACGCCCCCGGCGTGCTTGACGAAACCGTGGCGGACTTCGCCTGGGCACTGATGCTCGCCGCCGCGCGGCGCGTGACCGAGGCCGAGCGCTGGTTGCGTGCGGGAAACTGGCAGGGCATGTCGTTTCACGTCATGCTCGGCGGCGACGTGCACGGCCGCACGCTCGGCATTCTCGGCATGGGTCGCATCGGCCGGGCGGTCGCGCGGCGCGCCGCCGGTTTCCGCATGCCCGTGATCTATCACAACCGTTCGCAGCTCGGCGCAGACATCGAACGCGATTGCGCCGCGCGCTACGTCGATCGTGACACGCTGCTGCGCAACGCGGACTTCCTCGTCATCGCGTTGCCGCTGACACAGGAAACCCGCCACGCGATCGGCGCTCGAGAGCTGGCGACGATGAAACGCGAGGCAGTCCTGGTCAACATTGCGCGCGGCGGGGTTGTCGACGACACGGCGCTGATCGCCGCGCTGAGCGAAAAACGCATTGCTGGTGCCGGCCTCGACGTGTTCGAGCACGAGCCGAGCGTGCCGGCGCAGCTGCTTGCGCTGGACAATGTCGTGCTCACACCGCACATTGGCAGTGCGAGTCTGGCGACGCGGCGCGCGATGGCGAACGTGGCAGTCGACAACCTGATAGCAGCCCTGGATTGCGGGCCGCAAGCGGGACGGCCGCCGAATCCGCTCAATCCCGAAGTTTTGAAACGATAGCAACGCACAAAATAACTTCTGCCCCCGAGAAAAACACATGAGCAAGAAAGCTGAGTACAAAGTTGCGATGGCCGGCGCCACCGGCGCGGTCGGTGACATGCTGCTGGCGATTCTCAAGCAGCGCAAATTCCCGGTCAGCGAACTCGTGCCGCTGGCCAGCGAGCGCAGCGCCGGCGGCAAGGTCGAATTCGGCAACAAACAAATCACCGTGCACAATCTCGCCGACTACGATTTCGCCGGCGTCGATATCGCGTTCTTTTCCGCCGGCGGCAAGGTCAGCCGTGAACACGCGCCGCGCGCGGCCGCGGCAGGCGCCGTCGTCATCGACAACACGTCCGAGTTCCGCTACCAGGACGACATTCCGCTCGTCGTCAGTGAAGTGAATCCCGACGCGATCGCGCAATACACGAACCGCGGCATCATCGCCAATCCGAATTGCTCGACGATGCAGATGCTCGTCGCGCTGGCGCCGATCCATCGCGCGGTCGGCATCGAGCGCATCAACGTGGCCACCTATCAATCGGTTTCCGGCGCGGGCCGCTCGGGCCTCGAGGAACTTGGCCGCCAAACCGCGGCGCTGCTCAATTTCCAGCAGGTCGAGCCGAAGAAATTCAGCAAGCAGATCGCGTTCAACGTGATCCCGCACATCGACGATTTCCAGGACAACGGCTACACGAAAGAAGAAATGAAGATGGTGTGGGAGACGCGGAAGATTCTTGGCGACGAGTCGATCCAGGTGAACCCGACCGCGGTGCGCGTGCCGGTTTTTTACGGTCACGCCGAGGCGATACACATCGAAACGCGCGAGAAGATCAGCGCGGAACAAGCTCGCGCGTTGCTCGAGAAGGCGCCGGGCGTGGAAGTCATGGACCGCCGCGAAGCCGGGGGATATCCGACGCCGGTCGGCGATGCGGCCGGCAAGGATCCGGTGTTTGTCGGTCGCATCCGCGAGGATATTTCGCATCCGCGTGGCTTGAACCTTTGGGTCGTAGCGGACAATATTCGCAAAGGCGCCGCGCTCAATGCCGTGCAAGTCGGTGAACTGCTTGTCAAAACGTATCTGTAGTCAGACGGTGCTGTGCGCGCGGTCACAAAATCGGCGAAAAACCGGAAACTTGTTCTGAGTTTCCCAATAGTTACGTTTGTGTTATAAGGAGTTTTCGAGCTTCAGTTGAGGCTTGGGGCGTGCGCGCTGGCCTTGTTTACGTTGTTGGGGGAGTGACCTCATGAAAGGATCGACCAAATTATCCGTTGCCATCGCCTTGGCGCTGATCGGCGGCAATGCCTTTGCACTCGGCCTGGGCGCGATCCAGGTCAAGTCCAAGTTGAATCAGCCACTTGATGCGGAAATAACGGTTCTGTCGGAGAACGCGGCGGATGCCGCCGGGCTCGACGTCAAACTCGCCACCGCCGAAGATTTCCAGCGCGTCGGCCTGGATCGCGGTCGTGTGGCGATTCCGCTCGATTTCAGCGTCAGCACCAACAGCCGCGGCCAGTCGGTAATCCACGTCACGAGCAAAGACTCCGTGCGCGAACCGCTGCTCGACTTCCTTGTCGAAGTGAACTGGGCCAAGGGCAAGCTGCTGCGCGAATACACCGTGCTGCTCGACCCGCCCGTCGTTGCGCCCACGCGCGCGGCAGCGGCGCCCGCGCCCGTGCGTGAGACGCACGCGGCGCCGACGGAAAAAATCGCTGCGGAACCGGCCCAGCCAAAGGCCAAACCAACACCGGCGCGCGTGAAGCCGCCACATCCGGTTGCAGAAGCAAAGCCGGAAAAACCGGCGCCGGCACCGACGCCGGCTGCGAAACCGAAAGCCGCGCACGCCGCCGCATCCGGCGAATATGGTCCGGTTGCCGACGGCGAAACGCTGACCGAGATCGCGCGTTCGACGCGTCCGGACGATTCGACCAACATCAACGAGATGCTGTTGGCGCTGTACAAGGCGAATCCGAACGCGTTTTACCGGGAAAACATCAACGCGCTCAAACGCGGTGCGATTCTGCGCATTCCTTCGCGCGATGATGTCAAGGCCAGCGGCTCGGTCGCCGAGGCCGCGGCCGCCGTGCACGAACAGAACCAAGCGTGGGCGAACAAGACCCCGGTGGCGAAACCTACCGTCGTCGCCACGACCGGCGCGCCGAAGAAAGCGCCGGAACCGCCAGCGGCGAAACCGGCAACGGCCAAGCCGGGCGAACATCTGGCCCTGGTGCCGCCTGCCGCGGGCAAGGGCGGGCAGGGTGCGTCCGATCATCCGGGTACGGCCAGCGGAACCGCTGGCGGCACCGAGGCCAAAGCCGAGATGGCACGCGTGAAGGAAACGCTGGCCAGCCGCGAGCAGGAAGTTACCGAATTGAAGTCGCGCGTGAAGGATCTGGAAAAGATCAACGGCGACGACCAGCGCATGCTTTCACTCAAGCAGAACGAAATCGCCGATCTGCAGAAGAAGCTGCGGGATCTGGAAACCAAGGCAAGCGCAGCCGCGGCGACGGCAGCGAAGCCTGCGCTGACGACTCCGGCTACGACGTCCACGGCGGCCAAGCCAACGCCGACAACACCGCCGCCGGCAATTCCGACGAGCACTGCGGCGAAACCCGCCGAAACCGCCGCGACCGCTGCCAAGCCCACGGAGCCAGCGAAACCCGCCGAGCCCGGCAAGCCGGGCGGTATCACTGCGAAAGACGTCTGGGGCAGCATCAGCGCGGGCGAGACGCCGGCCAAGCCGACAACGGCACCGGCACCCGGGCCAACCACTGCGCCATCGAGCACGCCGGCCACAGCCGGTACGACTCCGGCGCCGTCAACCACGACGACGACCGCACCCTCGACGGCTGCGACTGCCACGCCGGCCACTACGCCTGCTGCAAAGCCCGAAGAACCCAAATCGACCTCGACGGCTACGCCATTGAAACCGACGACTGCTCCGAAGGTTGCGCCGCTCCCCGCGCCAGCTGCCGAACTGCCCTGGTGGCAGAATCCGACGTACCTCTACGGCGGCGGCATCGGCCTGCTCGTGCTCGGCCTGCTCGCGTTCATGCGCCTCATGCGCAAACCGAAAGCCGAGCTGCCGATCGGCGGCGAAATGGCGCCTTCGTATGCAGGTGAGGTAGCGGCGCTCGACGAAGAGCATCAACTGCTCGACGAATTGCGTCATAACCCCGGCGACCCGCAGCTGTCTCTGCAACTGCTCAGTCTGTATTACGCCAATCGCGATGCACGCAAATTCGAGGCCGCGGCCGAGACCATGTACGCGCACCTCGCCGACCCGACGCAACCGGAATGGCAGGAAGTGCGACGCATGGGCGAAGAACTGGTGCCGCACAATCCACTGTTCGGCGGACAGGAAGATATCTCCCACACCGCCGCCGGCACCGGCTGGCCGCACCACGAACATGTCGAGACGGCGCACGATCACGGCGACGTGCGCGCACACGAGGAGAGTTTCGACCTCGGTCCGTTCGACACCCACCTCGCCGCAACACCGGTTCCAAGCCCGCCCGCGCCGGAAGAGAATTTCGATTTCGATTTGACCGACAACACGGCAACGGCCGCCAGTGCGCCGGCCGTGAGCAGCCGTCCAACGCCGCCGCCACCCGCCTACGTGCCGCCACCCGCGCCGGCTTATACGCCACCGCCGCCGCCACCACCGAAGCCGGCAGCCGCGCCGCCGCCGGCGGCCAAGCCGGCCGACGATTTCTTCGCCGGCGAAGACGCGATCGGCACCAAGCTCGATCTGGCCAAGGCTTACCTCGACATGGGCGATCCGGAAGGCGCGCGCTCGATGCTCGATGAAGTCATGGCCGAAGGCAACGACACGCAGAAGGGCGAAGCACGCAAGCTGCTGGCCGAAATCAAGTAACGAACTCTCCACGTTGTAAATTGCGGCCGGGCCAGTCCCGGCCGTTTTTTTGGGGGAGGCAGTAACATGCAGCCCTCCGCGTCCAGCCTTTGAACCCAATGCGCATTGCCCTCGGCATCGAATACGACGGCACCGATTTTCCGGGCTGGCAGCGCCTCACGCATTTGACGGCGATCCAGACCGTGGTCGAAGAGGCGCTCGGTTTCGTCGCCGATCATCCGGTCGCGGTGACCTGCGCCGGTCGCACCGACGCCGGTGTGCACGCGCAATGTCAGGTGATCCATTTCGATACGCCCGCGCAGCGCAGCGAGCGCGGCTGGGTGCTCGGTGTCAACTCGAGGCTGCCGCCGAGCGTCGCGTTGCGCTGGGCCAAGGCGGTCGGCGATGATTTTCACGCACGCTACGGCGCGCTCGCGCGCCGCTACCGCTATGTGATCGTCAATCGGCCGATGCGGCCAGCGCTGCAGGCACGTTACGTCGGCTGGGAGCGCGTGCCGCTCGATGCGGAGGCGATGCACCGCGCCGCGCAGTCGCTGGTCGGCGAACACGACTTCAATGCGTTCCGCACTGTCGCCTGTCAGTCACCCACGTCGATGCGCAATGTGCATGAGATCAGCGTCGTTCGCGAGGGCGATCGCGTGATCATGCAGATCCAGGCCAATGCGTTCCTGCATCATATGGTGCGCAACATCGTCGGCAGTCTGTTGCCGGTCGGCCGCGGCGAACAAGCGGAGAGCTGGCTCGCCCAACTGCTTGCCGGACGCGACCGCGCCGTCGCCGGCGCGACGGCTCCGGCGCAGGGCCTCACATTCCTGGCTCCGCTGTACCCGGCAAAATACGCACTGCCTGACGAAGTGACGATGCGCCCGTGAGAACCCGAATCAAATTCTGCGGCATGATGCGGATGCAGGACGCGCTCGCCGCCGCCACGCTCGGCGTCGACGCGATCGGACTCGTGCTCACGCCGCGCAGCAAACGCTGCCTCGCTCCGGCACGTGCGCGCGAGATTCGAGTTGCGCTGCCGCCATTCGTCAGCGTCGTCACCTTGTTCAACGATGACGATCCCGCGTTTGTCGCCGCAGCGATCGCCACGGTCGCGCCGGACCTCGTCCAGTTTCACGGCAGCGAGAAGCCTGCGGATTGTGTACGCTATGGTCGTCCGTACCTGAAATCGATTGCGATGGGTGGCGACGGCGCCGATCTGGAAGCCGTCGTTGCCGCGCACCGGCAAGCCGCCGGGTTTTTGCTCGACAGTCACGCCGCGGGCGGGCAGGGCGGCAGCGGCAATACGTTTGATTGGGCAAAGATTCCGAAAGAATTTCCGCGTCCGCTGGTCCTTGCTGGTGGCTTGACGCCGGAAAACGTCGCTGCTGCGATCCGCCTCGTGCACCCGTTCGCGGTGGATCTGGCCAGTGGTATCGAATCGGCGCCGGGCATCAAGGATTTGGACAAGATGCGGCGGTTTGTCGCCGCCGTACGGGAATGTGACAAAGTATAAAATGGAAAAAGTGACTGACTACTGCAACTTGCCCGACGCCCACGGCCGCTTCGGTCCTTACGGTGGCAGCTATGTCGCCGAGACGCTGATGGCGCCGCTGGCAGCGCTGACCGAAAATTATCTGCGCTTGCGTGGTGATGCGGAATTCATCGCCGAACTCGATCATGACTTGAAGCATTACGTCGGTCGGCCGAGTCCGATTTATCACGCGCAGCGGCTGTCAAAAAAAATCGGCGGCGCGCAAATCCTGTTCAAGCGCGAAGACTTGAATCACACCGGCGCGCACAAGATCAACAACACCGTCGGCCAGGCGCTCGTTGCCCGGCACATGGGCAAAACGCGCATCATCGCCGAGACCGGCGCCGGCCAGCATGGCGTGGCCAGTGCAACCGTCGCCGCGCGCCTTGGGCTGGAATGCGTCGTCTACATGGGCGCGACCGACATCGAGCGGCAGAAAATCAACGTCTACCGCATGCAGCTGCTCGGCGCGACCGTGGTGCCGGTGACGTCCGGTTCGAAGACGCTGAAAGACGCGCTCAACGAAGCGCTGCGCGACTGGGTGACGAACGTCGACGACACTTTCTACATCATCGGCACCGTCGCCGGTCCGCATCCGTATCCGATGATGGTGCGCGACTTCAACGCCGTGGTCGGACGCGAAGCGCGCGTGCAGATGCTCGATGAGTTTGGCCGCCTGCCCGATGCTCTCGTCGCCTGCGTCGGCGGCGGTTCGAACGCCATCGGCCTGTTCCACGCGTTTCTCAACGATTCGGGCGTGGCGATCCACGGCGCCGAAGCGGCCGGTGACGGCATTGCCAGCGGCCGTCATGCGGCGTCGTTGGCCGCCGGACGCCCCGGCGTGCTGCATGGCAACCGCACTTACGTTTTGTGTGACGACAACGGCCAGATCACCGAAACGCATTCGATTTCGGCGGGTCTGGATTATCCCGGCGTCGGCCCCGAACATGCGTTCCTCAAGGACGCCGGACGCGCGACCTATGCCGGCGTCACCGACGACGAGGCGCTCGCCGCATTCCACGAGCTGGCGCGCACGGAAGGCATCCTGGCCGCGCTGGAATCCAGCCACGCGGTCGCGTATGCGATCAAACTCGCGCGGGACATGGAAAAGGATAAATTGATACTTGTGAACCTTTCCGGTCGCGGCGACAAGGACGTGCATACGATTGCGGCGAAGGAAGGGATTGCGCTGTGAATCGCATCGACGCGCGCTTCGAAGCGCTCAAATCCGCCAACCGCAAAGGCTTGATCCCGTTCGTCACTGCCGGCGATCCGTCGCCGGACGCCGTGGTCGCGTTGATGCACGCGCTCGTCGAAGCCGGCGCGGATCTCATCGAACTCGGCGTGCCGTTTTCCGATCCGATGGCCGACGGGCCGGTGATCCAGCACGCCAGCGAACGCGCGCTGACGAACGGCGTGGGCCTGCCGCAGATCCTCGCTTGGGTCGGCGAATTCCGCAAAAAGGATACAAGTACACCGGTCGTGCTGATGGGCTACCTGAATCCCGTGGAGATCTACGGCTATCAGCGTTTCGCGCGTGATGCGATCACGGCGGGTGTCGATGGCATGTTGCTCGTGGATTGTCCGATCGAGGAAGGCGAGACGATGCAGCCGTTGCGTGCTGCGGGTCTGCGCCGAATCCTGCTCGCGGCGCCGACGACCACCGATGCGCGTCTGGCCGCCGCCTGCGAACAGGCCGAAGGATTCCTGTACTATGTCTCGTTTGCCGGGATCACCGGCGCGGATCGATTGAGTTTTGCCACGGTGCGCGAGCGTGTTGCGGCCATCAGGACGAAAACATCCAGGCCCGTTGCGGTCGGCTTCGGCGTGAAGGATGCCGCATCGGCACGCGAAATCGCCGGCTTCGCCGACGCGGTCGTGATCGGCAGTGCGCTGGTCGAGCGCCTCGCCGGAGCAGCGTCGGCGCAAGCAGCATGCACTGCGGCGCACGATTTTCTCGCGCCGATCCGCGCGGCGCTGGACCAGACGCGTGGCACGTGATCCGCAAGACGATGCACCGCCGCCGGATGGTGTACCGGCGCGCACGGGAGATGTTGACGACATGAGTTGGTTGCAAAAACTGATGCCTTCGCGCATTCGCACCGAAGGCAATACGACCAAGGGCAAGGTGCCCGAAGGCTTGTGGGAAAAATGCGAAGCGTGCGCGGCCGTGCTGTACCGGCCCGAGCTCGAGCGCAATCTGGAAGTGTGCCCGAAGTGCGGACATCACCGCCCGATCGGCGCGCGCAAGCGCCTCGCCGCGTTGTTCGACGAAAGCAGCAGCGAGGAACTGTTCGCAGCGCTGGAACCTGTGGATGCGTTGAAATTCCGCGACTCGAAAAAATACAAGGATCGCATCGTCGCCGCGCAGAAGCAGACCGGCGAGAAGGACGCGCTGATCGCAATGCGCGGCCTGCTCAAGACACGCCCACTCGTTGCCTGCGCATTCGAGTTCGCTTACATGGGCGGTTCCATGGGTTCGGTGGTCGGCGAGAAGTTCACGCTCGCCGCGGAACGCGCGCTCGACGAACACATTCCGTTCGTGTGCTTTTCCGCGACTGGCGGCGCGCGCATGCAGGAAGGTCTGTTCTCGCTGATGCAGATGGCCAAGACCTCCGCCGCGCTCGCACGCCTGCGCAGCGCCGGCATTCCCTACATCTCCGTGCTGACGCACCCGACTACCGGTGGCGTGTCAGCGAGCCTCGGCATGCTCGGCGACATCAACATCGGCGAGCCGAAGGCCCTGATCGGCTTCGCCGGCCCGCGTGTGATCGAGCAGACGGTGCGCGAAACTTTGCCGGAGGGTTTCCAGCGTTCGGAGTTCCTGCTCGAACACGGAGCCATCGACGCCATCGTGGATCGGCGCGAGATGCGCGACAAGCTGTCGGCACTGCTGGCGTTGTTAATGCGGCAGCCG
>Ga0207674_10008514_pt1 | contig 11842 bp, 8 predicted proteins | sample KBSCornC72_FD_184303 | JGI IMG/M metagenome (GOLD analysis project Ga0207674, IMG submission 184303) | Corn rhizosphere microbial communities from Kellogg Biological Station, Michigan, USA - KBS Corn C7-2 (SPAdes) (version 2) | ecosystem: Host-associated > Plants > Roots > Rhizosphere > Soil ... | reverse complement strand
CTTCACTGGCATGCGTGCTCGCGCGTGGCGTTCTTTCTCCTTCACTGGCAGGAGCGTGTTCGCTCTTGTGAGCAGTTTCGCTCGCGCGTGGGGTACTGGCAGTCTCACTGGCGCTCGCGCTCTGCCGTGATGTGCTTTTAGGTGCTGGTGCGGGGGAACTGGCGGTCTCTCCAGTGGGCGTGCTCGCAGCCTCCTCGCTCTTCGTTTTGCTCGCGCGCGTTGTAGTAGTCTTGCTGGTCCGCGCTGTAGTTGTCCCCTCACTCTTGCTGGCGGTTTTGCTCGCGCGTGGGGTACTCTCGCCTTCGCTGGGGGCGGCGGGTTGAGTTGTGCCATTACCCTCCGCGCTCTCAGCGTGGCGTGTCGTCGATTTCGCTCTGCTTGTCGTGCGACGCGCGGGTGTGGTTGCCTCCGTTGAAGTAGCCTCGGCGGTGCTGGTCGCTTTCGTCTGAGCTTCGCCCTCAGTGACCGCGCTGGCCTTGGTGGTGTGGGATCTCGTTGTGGAACTACTCCTGCGAGATGTGGCAGGCTTTGTCTCCTGCTCCTGGCTCCCTGCTATGGCGCTCTCTGCCTTCTGGCGGGTTGTCCGGCTGCGCGCGGTCGCCGGTTTCGCCTGCTCCTGGGTCTCAGGAGATTCAGATGTATTTGACATGAAGAAGACTCCCCCTCTGCATACTGGTACGCTGCATCATCTTACCCACCGGTCTGACGCACACTGGCGGTCAATTTCCCGCTCATTTTCCGCGTCACGGAGAGCAGTGGTAATGATCGGCGCTGGAAATCTCTCTTCACAGCCACAAAAAAGGACTGCCGCTATCCCGTAGGGGATGGACAGACCCTCTCGTTGGTGCAGTGCCAGGCATCAATTGTCTGCGCTCTCTGGCGTAGAACTATGATTATTGGTTCATAGCTGTTGCTCCATAAACCTTGCCACAACTGCCCTCCGAACGGGGGGCTGTGCCTCTATTAAGAGAAGAGATAACGTAATTCATAAGTTCATACGTTCACAAAACTCGGAAACCAGAATGACTCTCGATGAACTCATCCTGCTCTCAACGCTTGAAACCCTCCCTCGCGGGAAGTGCCTCTGGTGGGTCCGTTTCTCCCACCATCTGTTCACAACAAAACATTCCTCAACCAGAATAAATCGAAGAAAAGCCGAGGAATACTCGATGCGTACTTTAGTATAGCATAGAACCACGCGGTGAACAAGTTGCCAACAAATGGATGTACACAGGCGGGGCAGTCGCATCGAAAGGGGCGGCAAGAATTGACAGTGACTCTATTCAAGACTTATAATAAGTCTTATTCCTTGATGAGATTGTTTTCTTCAGAGGAGGGACAACGGATTGTACCTGCAACCACACCACTTGCGCGTCATCGAACGCCTCAAAGAAACTTTTCAAGACGATCCGCGTTACCTGGCCTTGCTGGTTGGCGGCTCGCTGGTCAAAGGCTGGGGTCGAGAGAACTCCGATGTAGATGTCATGTTTATCACCACTGACGAAGAATACGCCCGCTGTCTCGCCAGCGGTCAGAGGTGGTATTACAACACCGAGATGTGCGATTATCCTGACGGATATGTCGATGGAAAATTCCTCAATCTGCAATTTTTGCAAGACGCGGCGCAAAAAGGGAGCGAGCCTGCACGCGCGGCTTTCACCAATATTTTCGTCGCTTTCTCGCATCTTCCTGAATTGGATGATCTGCTGAAGCAAATACCCGTCTATCAAGAAGCTGAGCGTGAGGAAAAAATGCTGGCTTTCTATGGTCAGACGCAGATGCTCAACTGGTTTGTTGGTGAAGCCGAGCGCAAACAGTCAACGTATCTGATGGCTCACGCGACCAGCGAGATGGTCTTTTATGCCTCGCGCCTCCTGCTGGCCTACAATCGCATCCTTTATCCCTATCACAAGTGGCTGATGCGCGCAGTAGAAAACGCGCCGGAGAAGCCTGAAAACTTCATTGAACTGTGCGAGAAGCTGCTAAAGCAAGGGTCTGCTGCCAACGCTGAGGCCCTGTGGGAATGCATCACCGACTTCCGCGAATGGAATATTTCCTACGAGCGTGGCCTGGTCCGTTTTATGCAGGATGCCGAATGGAACTGGCTCGACCACCGCGCTCCCTTACAGGACTGGTAAAGCTGAACATAGCATACCGCCCACGCGAGTACACTAAAACCAGAAGAAAAATCAATCCATCAGCTATGTTAGCGCGGAGGAAAAGAGGGCGTATGCAACGGGCAGAGATTGAGCAGGCGTTTTACAAGGCAGGCCTGGGGGCGCGTGTACCAGAGATTGACCGATTGATGCGCGCTTCGATCAGGTTGCTCACAAAACCGGTCAATGAGAACACGTTGCAGGTGGGTAGCTCGAAGCTTGGCGGCCACCCTGACCTGCCAGTGGGTGTGAAATGGCCAGAACACGATGGGCAAGCGCTCTCTTTTCTCGCGCAAATCCGCCTCACCGACCTCCTGACCATGCAAGGGAGCGAGGCATTACCGTTGTGGGGCACGCTCTGGTTCTTCTACGACGCCAGCCAGCAGACCTTTGGCGATCAGGCACAGGATTGCGGCGGCTGGAGCATTCTTTTCAACAACGATCTCTCCGCCCGTCTGCAACGTGTTCCCGCACCCACAGAATTACCTGCCGCGAGCCTCTTTCAAGCCTGCGCGCTCACTTTCCACGATGAACTCACGTTGCCTTTGGAGCCAGCCCTTGAGCTACCCGACTCTCATTGGAGCGACGAGGAACAGGAAGCATACGAGCACGCGTTAGAACTCTTACGTAATCCCGCCGATCTGGCCCTGCCACATCATCGTCTGCTTGGTAATCCCGACACCATCCAGGACGACATGCGCCTGCAATGCCAGCTCGCTCCCCAGAATATCACTGACCCCGATGATCCGCGTGTGGCCGCTTTAGAAGCCGGGGCGCTGGACTGGCAACTTTTGCTGCAAATCGACACGGACGCGGGCGCGCACATGCATTGGGCCAATAATGGGATGCTCTATTACTGGCTCAAACAGGCCGATCTGCGCGCCTGGCGCTTCGATCAGAGCTGGCTGATCCTGCAAGCGGAGTGAGTTTATGAAACGTCTTTATATCCTGCTCGCGCTCTTCTGCCTGCTCATCAGCGGATGCGGCAATCCCTTTAGCGGCCAACCCCAGGCGACGAGTACGCCGATTACAGCCGTCGCGCCGCATTGGGGCGTGCGCGCAAAGACATCCGGTTGCGCTGTACGCGGACCGCTGCAAGATCCTGATTGTACACCCGGTGATATCTTCCTCAACGCCACCAGAGAGCAGGTCTGCACACCCGGCTATGCTTCTGCGGTGCGCAACGTCTCGACCAGCACGAAGCGCCGGGTCTACGCCGGGTACGGCATCACCAAACGCCTGCCGGGCCAGTACGAGGTCGATCATCTCGTCAATCTCTCGATTGGCGGCTCAAACGATATCTCCAATCTCTGGCCTGAAGCCATCAACCCCAGGCCGGGCGCGCGCGAGAAGGATCGCGTCGAGAGCTATCTGCACGACCAGGTCTGCGCGGGCACGATCTCGCTGCAACAGGCTCAGATTGAAATCGCCACGAACTGGCTCAACGTCTATAATCGCCTGCCCGCTAATGAGAAAACGCCCGCGACAAACGGCTCAGGCTCGCCATAAGCGTCCCACCTGCCCACGTGGGTAAGGAGATGCGGCATGTATGGCCAGGGAGCAGACTGATTACCAAATTTACCTGAAGCAAACAGAATAACATCCTTGTATCATCATATTTTCAGCGTTATCAGAAAACGCAAGAAAGAGAGCAGCATGAGAAAAATTATTGTAGTAGAGTTTTTAACCCTTGACGGCTTCGTTTCAGGGCCAGGCCCTGAAATGGATTGGGTGGCGGATATCTACACAGATGAAATCGCGCAAGCATTGGGTGAAGGTCAAAAACCGGTTGACACCTTTTTGTTGGGACGGGTTACGTATCAAGGCGTGGTCAGTTACCGGCCTGAGAAGACCATAGAGGAAGAACCGTTCCTGGCTGACCATATTAATCCGAAACCCAAACTGGTCTTTTCCAAAACACTGGAAAGTGCTCCCTGGGGCAAGTATAACAATGCACGAGTGATCAAAGAGCATGCTCTTGAAGAGGTACAAAAGCTCAAGCAGCAACCAGGCGGGGATATGATGATTATTGGGAGCGCCAGCCTCGTTCAACATTTTGCGCAAGCTGGTCTCATTGATGAGTATGCCCTGTATGTCCATCCGCTTTTTGTCGGCAGTGGAACGCCCTTATTCAAAGAGAAAGTCAACCTCAAATTGAGAGAAACAAAGGCGTTTCGTAACGGCGTCGTCAGATTGACCTACCAGAACGCCTAAAAAAGTCACGAAAAATAACGCGAAGCTTTCCGGGGGTTCGCCAAAAATGGCGGACCTCCTCTTATTTATCAGTTAACGTGGCTCATCATTGGCGAATTGGTCAAGAGATGAGGTATACTGAATACTCTCAACAGGATTGATAGATCGCTATTCTGACCTCTAGTATAACACAGACTTATGTGATTTCGATGAAGAGACTTTTCCTATAGGAGCAAACATGAGCAACTTTCTCAACGATTTTTCTGAACCTGCTCTGCTCAAAGCCATCGAGACGAATATGCAGGGAACGGCTGTCCGTTGGGGCCAATTGATCGGCGCGACCTTCCACGAGAATGAAGAGAGCGCATGGTTTGACTCTGATGTGCCGATGCAGCTCGGAAACGGTGTATTTCGCACGCAGGTTGCTATCGAGAATCAGGATAAGGCCGCCGAAAAACTGATCCAGCGCTTCATGGATCAGCACAGGCCGATGACCTGGCTGATCTGTCCTTCGACGCAACCGGCAGACCTGAGAGAACGCCTGCAAGCTCGTGGCTGGTTCATTGATAACGCTCCCGGCATGGCGCTCGATCTGCTCTCCCTGGACGAACGCGCGGCACAAGCTGACGGCCTGGACATCGAGCTTGTTAGCGACGACACCGCGCTTAAGCAATGGTTGCGTACGGTGGTGATCGGCTCAGGCATGCCAGAGATGGCGCTGGATTTTGTCCTGCAAATCGCCGCTCAGCATCACTTCACGCCCATGCCAGAGGTTCAGTTTTATCTCGGATCATGCCAGGGAGAGCCAGTCTCAAGCTCGCTGCTCTTCCTGCACGGGGGTGTTGCGGGCATCTACTGTGTGGCCACGCTCCCTACAGCGCGCGGACATGGATATGGTACAGCCATCACCATCGCGCCCCTGCTCGCCGCACGCGCCCAGGGCTACCGCATCGGCATCCTGCAATCCTCGCAGATGGGTCTGAACGTCTACCACCGCCTGGGCTTTCAGGAACACGGCCTGTTCTCCATGTGTATGTGGTCTGAACAAGGGTAACACGCTCGGCTATTCTCAAGCTCAAAATAAAATTGGGAAGCCGATTTAACGGCTTCCCAAGCGCACCCAGCAGGACTCGAACCCGCAACCTACTGAATGAAGTAGATAGCCAGCGCGTTACCTCACGGGGTAAGGCACGTTTCCAACTACCCCTTCCCGAACCGGACAGGCGAGTTTCCCCGCATCCGGCTCTCCATGATCGTTATTAGCCGCTTGTTCTTCTGTACCCGTCGGTACAACCGCGCGGTACGGCTACATCAATCACTGGACCCCTTCCCCGTGTATCGGGCATTACCCCGACCATTTGGGTACTACGAGTCCTCTGTCACCCTGAGAATCTCTTCTTTTAGGTGATCCCCGCGTCTCACACAAGACCTGGACGGTACGTAGGTTCAACGTTAGGCGGTACCTTATTGCAGGTTGGCTGAGAGAACTACGTACGGCACACTACGGATCTTTGCGCCGTATCTCTTCAGTACGTCCAATAATACCATGATGACGTTGGGAACTGACAATCCCCCGCGCCTGTTGTTCGGGCAGAACAGCCCTGACCATATACCGTATTAGCTGACCAGCAGAATTTAGGTATTTATGTCCTCTGGCCTTCCTGACGCCATGCTATTGTCCCCTTTTCCTTTCGGAATCAGGTAAGGCGTTGCTTTAGTCACATTGTAGTAGTGACACCTCGCATCCGAGGTAAGGTCTTATGCACCTCACGGGCGCACTCCGAAGTCAGTTGCTCTATCCATTGAGCTATGGGTGCAACGCCACTGATTATACCACAAATGTCAGCCAAAGAAAAGCATTTTTCATGACAAATTTAGCGTGTTACCCTCTTTCATGATGAAAGAGGCCCGGCCACACGTGAACCAGACCTCTTTTCACAGACTAAACCAACTATTCCACCGACTCTTTTTTCGCCAGTTCGCTCAGACGCGGGGCGGCGCGTAAGGAGCGGTTGAATGTGGCGAAGAGCGCGATGACCACCTGAGGCACGAAGAGCAGCAGGACGGTCCAGACGCCGCCAACCCATTGCAACAACAAGCCAGTCAGCACGAGACTCAAGGGCTGACTGCCGAATGAGAGCAAACGAAAGACGCTCTGCACGCGGCCTTGCAAATGGTCTGGAATGGCGATCAGGCGATAGCTGAACTGGACCGAGATGAAGATGGGCACGATGATAAAACTCACCCCATTAGCGACGCCCAGCACCCAGAGATTGGGCGCGACCGCCAGAGCCAGCCAGGAAATGGCCCAAACCCAGGCCGAACCGATCGTCAATTGCCCAAAGGTGAAACGCTTCTGCAAAGGCCCACTTAGCACGGCCCCGGCGATACTGCCCACGCCACCACTGGCAAGGAGTATCCCGATGGCAAACGGCGTGGCATGCAAGTTTTGCGCCAGCACAATCAAGATCAGCGTAAAACCGATCGTGGGAAAGATCAGGCCGAGGGTCAGCAGGGCCAGAAAACGCAGCACTGGCTCGCGCCAGAGCCAGACGATGCCTTCGCCGATCTCATGCCAGATCTGACGCGGCTCGTCGGTACGCTCATTCTGAAAACGCGCGCGCATGAAGAAGACGCTCAACACCGAGCAGACGTAAGAGACGGCGTCGGTCAGAAACGGAACCCCCTGCCCGATGCCATAGAGCAAACCGCCAAGAAATGGCCCCAATGTCCACGAAGTCGAGTCGATGGCCTGATTCTGCGCGCTGGCAGCGGGAATCTGCTCTTTGGGCACGACATGCGGTAAGCAGGCGATTTCGGCCAGCGAGAAAAAGGTCATCAGCGTTCCTTCAACCAGCGCGACCAGGCAAAGTTGGAGAAGGCCCAGGTGGCCGAACCAGAGTGCGACCGGAATGCTGCCCAACGCCAGAGCGCGTCCGGCATCGCAAAGCAACATCACCCGCTTGCGATCCCAGCGATCGACCAGCGCCCCGGCAGGCAGGCAGAGAATGGCGAAGGGCAAGCTACGTAACGCACCGACCAGGCCAGCCTCAGCCGCCGAGCCGGTAATGCCCAGCACCAGCAGAGGAAAAGCCAGCAGCGAAACCTGGCTGCCCACGCTTGAGAGTAACTGGCCGCTCCAGAGCAACATAAAATCACGGTTGCGCCAAAGCGAAGGATAACGCCGTTGTTCCTGCGCCTCTGGCGGAGTGATCAGTATTGCGAGTTCTTGCCCATCCGCACCGCCTGATTGATTCTGTATTTGAGTCATAACACTTGCTCCTTCAAAAAAAACTGAGGGAAGACTGTCATCATGCTAGCCAGGAGCAGGCACATCGCGCCAGAAAGATGGTGTGAAAAAAGTCACAGGGAGAGACGCGCCCGCCTGACGGACACGCCTGGGAGAGATCAAAGCAAGAGGGAAGGCTAAAAATGCACGTGGATAGACCACCGGAGAACGCTCCTTCTCATAGAGAGAAAGAGTTGCATCGTTGCGCGCCCATTCCTGCCGCGTAAGCCCGGCGTGTACGCCTACGCGGCCAGAGCGCCCATAAGGATTAGCTCGATTTTTGAGACGCAACCACTCTCTGTGGCGGTCCCGTTATGGTGAATAACCTGAATACTCATGCACATATCAGATAGTGTACGCGATGATGGCCGCGCTGTCAATGCCAAAAATTGCTGATTCCAGGCGTTTATCCAAAAGGACCAGGAGCGTTCTCGATGTGAGAATTTGGGCGAGTTGCACGTTTGTAGATAACAGAGATGATATACAATAACCCATTCTGGTATGTTTTTGCCAGCAACGCGCCTTTCGTGTATATTTAGGAGTAGGATGATCGCTATTGGTGGCAAGGAAGCATTTTTTTGTTGAAATGGCTTAAGTAGAGAGAGATGGACTCAGGCCCGTGTATAAACCGCCAACAGATGATGAGTCGCCACGCGAGAACGAGGAAGAAACAGGCAGCTACACACCCGTCTATCCGCGTCGGAGCACCTATGGGCGTAGACCGGTCGATCAGCCTCGCCAGCAGTTTTACGCCGATGAACACCCGGAAATCCCCAGAGTGCGCCGGGCCTCATTGCACCAGTCCAAAAGCGATCATCAACCCGTCAGCGAAAATGGCCTGGAGGGTCTAGAAGATACCGATAAGGTCAGATTCTCCTCCGACCGAACCCAATCACAGGCGCGTTTAACGAGCAAACGGAAGCGGGCCGAGTTTCCACCCTTCGCTGGCCTGGACCCACAGCCAGACGAGGTGCAACCTCAATCTCCTCGAAGTGGTAAGCATAAACGCGAGATGCTCCCGTTGACCGGCTTTGAAAGTTGGAATGATACCGCGAAACACGAGCGCCTCAGCCAGCACAGGGTGTCCCGGCGCAAGGTTCCAACCCGCGTACCAAACACACTCAGCGCCGCACAAAAACGCCTGAGCAACGCGCGCAAACGGATGCAGTTGCGCCGCATTCGGCGTAAGGGCTGGCTGCTGATCGGCCTGACAATTCTGCTCATCCTGGTTCTCGTACCGCTGCTCACGGGTATTCTACAGAAGCAACAGAACAACTCGCTGCCTGGCATTTCCATCTCCAGGTTGCAGAGCGTGCCATCAAATTCACACGAACTGGTGATTGTTCCACCCGATACCAACCATCCCGCGCCTCCGATTCTCGCCACGTCGGCCTATTTGCTGGATACAGATAACGAGACGACGCTCTACGCGCAGAATCCTTATCTCCATCTGCCTATGCTGAGCACCACCAAGCTCATGACCGCAGCTCTGGCCGTTCAAATGGGCAATCTCGACCAGAAAATCACGATTACTCAGCAAATGGAGAACGACATCCATCAGCTTAGCGCCGATAGCGCGCTCTTTGGCGTCAAACAGGGCGAGACCTATAGCCTGCGCGATCTGCTCTACGGACTGCTCTATGTCTCCGGCAACGATGCCGCGCTGGTGATTGCCGACGCCCTGGCCGGAAGCGTGCAGAATTTTGTCGCGAAAATGAATCAGAAGGCACAGGAGCTGGGTTTGCACGATACCCATTTTGTCAATCCGCATGGATTGGAAAATCCCGGCCAATATTCCTGCGCGCGCGACCTGGCGGTGCTCGGTCAGTATAGCCTGAGCATTCCTACCATTCAGCAGATCAGCGACGGCAGAAGTTATCAGATCCCGGCTGGCGGCAACCACCCGGCGCGCGTCGTTCTTAATGAGAACCAGTTTCTCTGGTGGTACCCCGGCGTGACTGGCGGCAAAACCGGCTACGATGGCGTTTCTGACTTCGTACAGGTCATGCAGGTCACACGCGACAAGCGCCATATGATCGGCGTAGTCATCCACACCGTCGATTGGTGGACCGATATGCGCGATCTGATGGATTACGGCTCCGATGACTACACCTGGAACTCCCCGCGCAACGTGGAGCTAAGCGGCCAGCCAATTCCCTACGATAATCTGTGGGATTACTTCGCCAAAGATACACAGGATGTCAGCGTGCCTGCTGCCAACGGCGGCATCTATTATGTCAATACCGGCTACGATGTCTCCGGCCCGATTCTCACGTATTTTAATCAACAGGGCGGCTTGAAAAAATTTGGCTTTCCCATTAAAATGCCTGTACCATCCGGCACAAATTTCATGGGTCAGCAATTTCAACACGGAGCGATCCTCTGCAACATCACGACAAACCAGTGCCGTACAGCGTAATACAGGCGAGAACGACTAGAATAAGAAAAACAATTTGGATTTTACTCAGGCTACCGGCATCACGATGCGAGCGTATGGACAGATTGCAAGCGGCTAAATTGGCTAGCACAAGCGTCGCTTGCTTGTCCGTTCTCTACCTGTTTGTTATACTGACGGGGAAATCACGCGCGCGTCGCAAGCAGAGAGGGCTTTATGGTGAACGATAACACGCAGATAAACGCGAATACATCAATTAATGCAAATTCCATACCCGAAACCCCAATTCCGGCTCGGCCACCAGAAACACCGCGTCCACAGGCACAACCACAGAGACGTGTGCACCGTCGTGGTCCATTGCGCCAGGCACGGCTGGCTCTGGCTATTTCGGCGGGCAAGATGGTTGGAACTGCCGGGCGCGTTCTCGGCGTTGGTGGCGGCACGAGCCTGCCCGGCATGGTAGCACGGCGCATCGATCCCGATGTCCTCAAAGCGGTTATGACCGGCAGCAAAGCGATAAAAATCGTGATTACCGGCAGTAACGGCAAAACAACGACCTCGCGCATGATCTCCGAGATGGCGAAAGAGAGCGGCAATCGTCTCTCACATAATCGTTCCGGCTCGAATCTCTTGCAGGGCGTGACCTCTGTCGCGGTCAATTTCGCCAACGTTCTCGGCAAGCTGGAAAGCGACGTGCTGATCTTCGAGATCGACGAGGGAACGATGCAGCACGTGATCCCGGAGATCCAACCCGATGTGGTCGTGATTACCAATATTTTCCGCGACCAACTCGACCGCTTCGGCGAACTCTACGCGGTGGCGCGCAGCCTCGATAAAGTGCTGGAAGGCTTGCCAGAAACCTCGACCATTATATTGAATGGCAACGATCCACAGGTGGCGAATTTTGGTCAGAATGCGAAAGCGCGGCGTCTCTTCTTCGGCCTGAACACCACCGAGATCGGAACGCCAGTCCCGGAGCAATCCGCCGATGTGATTCGCTGCATTCATTGCCAGGAAGACTTGGAGTACAAGGTTGCCTATCTCTCGCATCTCGGCCTCTATCGCTGCCCTAACTGCGGCTACACGCTGCCGCCGCTGGATATCGCGGCCACGTCGGTCAAGCTGGCCGAAGACGGCAAAGGCCCGACGCACGCGACCCTGACCACGCCAGAGGGCCAGATGGAGATCGAGATTCCGCTCCCCGGCGTCCATAACGTCTATAACGCAGCAGCAGCGATCGGCGCGGCCCTCGCGGCAGGCTTCCCCAAACAAAAACTGCCAACTGCGCTCTCCAAGCTCCAACCGGCTTTTGGCCGTTTTGAAGAGATCAAAGCGGGCGACCAGACAATTTACCTGGCCTTCGTGAAAAATCCCACGTCCTTCAACCTGATTATGCGTCTGATGATGCAGCATCCCGGCGAAAAACACATACTACTGGCCGCGAGCCACACGGTCGTGGATGGCGAGGATTTCTCCTGGCTCTGGGATATCGAGCTGGAGGAGATAGCCCCGCAGGTCGTGGACGCGATCTGTAGCGGCAATAAGCCGGAGGAGCTGGCCATGCGCCTGAAATACGCCGAAGTCGCCTCTGAACGCATCCGCATGATCGAGGATCGCGAACAGGCCCTCGATGCCGCGCTGCTCAACGCCGGACCCGGTGGCACGCTCTACGTCCTGGCCACCTACAGCCCAACCCAGGAACTACGCCGCGTTATGCAGAAGCGCGGATGGGTGAAACACTTCTGGGAAGAATAGCACACCCGCTTCAGGCTGTGTATCTGCTGTCAAACTCAACACTATAAAATGGCT
>Ga0207674_10008512_pt1 | contig 11842 bp, 7 predicted proteins | sample KBSCornC72_FD_184303 | JGI IMG/M metagenome (GOLD analysis project Ga0207674, IMG submission 184303) | Corn rhizosphere microbial communities from Kellogg Biological Station, Michigan, USA - KBS Corn C7-2 (SPAdes) (version 2) | ecosystem: Host-associated > Plants > Roots > Rhizosphere > Soil ... | reverse complement strand
CATCGCGAGATCTGGCGTGACCTTGAGCAACATGCTCTTGAGATCGCCCAGCGCCATCCGGCGCCACGTGAGGTTCTGCCAGTAGATCGCGGGTGAGTTTGTGCCGACCTTGCGGTAGTCGCTGGTGAAGCGGCCGTGCCAGAAGAGCGTCATGCGCTCGGCGAACGGTGTCGGGCTCCTCGTCATCCAGTCGATCCACCAGCCCTGGAGGTTGCCGATGTTGATCGACGTCGTGTTCGTCATCACAGCTGGCGCGCTCGCGGTCGCGGTCGGCGCGGCGGTGCCCATGCTCGGTGCGGCCGTTGCGCTCGGTCGCACCGTGTAGGTCGTGATCGGCGCCAACGTCGGGGAGGGTGCGGCCGTCGCGCCGGCGCTGCTGGGCTTTACGGAAGCGCTCGCGTTCGGGATCGCGGAGCCACTCGCGCTCGGGCGCGCCGATGCGGTCGCGCTCGCGCGAGGCGCCATTGACGGCGAGGCGGACGGTCGGGGCGCTGCGGGGGCGGGGAACACCGGCGGCTCGACGAATGGCGATTCGATGAGCCGCTCGATCGTGCGCGCGAAACCCTCCGACTGCGCGCGGTCGAGCTCCGCGTCGGTGGCGCCGAATGTGGCGCGCCGGAGGAGATGCGTGACCTTCGCGCTCTCCTTTGAGAGCGGCGAGATCCAGTCGACGTCGCCAGCGAGCTTCGGCGCGGCGATCCCGCTGATCGGCGGCTGGAGAGCCACCCCGGGACGTACGTTGACCGCCGGCAGGGTCGCGGGGCTCGGCTGCGGGACGTTCGCCGGGTCGAGGTCCTGCGCTCCGAAGAACGAGTCGTCGGGGACGCCGAACATCGCGTCGTACTCGTCCACTGGATCGGCCATCGCGCTGGCCATCGTCATGTCCATCTCATCCATGGCCGCGGTGAGCGGCCCGGACGCATCGAGGTTACGCAAGCCGAGGATCCTGGCGCCTGCTACACCCGCACCGGCGGCGAGAGCGGTCACCAGTACCTTGCGGCGCGTCGGCCCAGCGGGGGCCGCCTTCTTTCCCTGCGTGCCCATTCCCTAGGCCGCAAGAACGAATGCTCTCCGGCGACGGTACGCTCGCCCCGAAGTGTCAACACCGTCGCTGTGGCAGCACTCGGATTTCCTGAAGCTTTGGACCGGTCAGACGATCTCCAGGCTGGGGTCCGTCGTGACGCGCACGGCCCTGCCGCTCGTGGCGCTCCTGGTGCTTGGCGCGGGCCCCCGCGAGATGGCCTATCTGGTCATTTCGTCCAGCCTCGGGGTACTTCTGGTCGGACTTGTCGCAGGCGCGTGGGTCGATCGACTTCGGCGCCGACCGATCCTCGTGTGGACCGACATGATCCGCGCGGCGCTGCTGTTCTGGGTGCCCGTCGCGTACGCGATCGGCGCCCTACGGATCGAGCAGCTCTATGCGGTCGCCTTCATCGAAGCGTGCCTCGCGTCGCTCTTCAACTCGGCGTATCCCGCGTACGTGCCGTCTCTCATCGGCACCGACCGCGTGGTCGACGCCAACAGCAAGCTGGCGACGAGCTCTTCGATCGCCGAGATCGGCGGTCCCGGGCTCGCGGGAACGCTCGTGCAGATCGCCGGGGCGCCGTTCGCGATCCTCGTCGATGCGTTTTCGTTCGTCGCCTCCGCGGTGTCGCTCGCATTGATCCGCAGCTCCGAGCCGCTACGACCCACGCGCGAGACGACCACACGGATCGCGCAGGAGATCGTCGAGGGCCTCTGGGCCGTGCGGCGTCACGTCGTCGTCTTCCCGCTCGCCCTGAGATCGATCCTCGGGCACGTCTTCGGCTCCTTCTACGGCGTCCTCTATTCGCTGTACCTCCTGCAGGAGCTGCATCTCGACCCGTTCCTTCTCGGGATCGTGATCTCGGCCGGCGGCGTCGGCTCGCTGGTCGGGTCGGTCTTCGCATCGCGCGTGATCCGCTCTCTTGGGATCGGGCCCGCGATCATTTGGATGGCGCTCGGGTCGTCCGCTCTCGGCGTGCTCACCCCGCTGGCACAGGGTCCGGTCTTGCTCGCCACGCTGATGGTGTTCCTGCCGCAACTGATCGGCGATGGAATGCAGACGATCGAGGGCGTTGGCGAGATCTCGCTCGTGCAGGGCCTCATCCCGGATCGGATCCTCGGTCGCGCGAACGCGACACTCGAGGTCGTCTCGCACGGGGTCGGCTACCCGATAGGTGCCCTGGCCGCGGCCGCGATCGCAGAAGGGATCGGTGTGCGCGGTGCCATCGCAGTCGGATGGGCCGGGATGGCCGTCTCACTCCTGTTCGTGATCTTCTCGCCGCTGCCGCGCGTCAGGACCGCGGCGGAGTGGCGGAGCCAGGAAACCGCGACGGCCTAGGCGGGCTTCGCCTGGATCTTCAACAGCTCCGGGAAGTACGCCGATGCCTGCATCGTGAAGAGCTCCGCGTAGCGACCATCGAGCTGCATGAGCTCGTCGTGCGTTCCGTGCTCGACGATCTGTCCCTCGTGTAGCACGTAGATGCGGTCCGCGGAGCGGACGCTCGAAAAGCGATGCGAGATGAGCAGCACCGAGCGTCCCGAGAACAGATCGCGGATGCGGGTGAACAGGTCGTGCTCGGCTCGCGCATCGAGCGCGGCAGTCGGCTCATCGAGCACCACCAGTGGCGCGTCGCGGAAGAAGGCGCGCGCGAGCGCGACGCGCTGCCACTGACCGATCGAGATCTCCTTGCCGCCCATGAAGACTGGGCCGAGGATCGTGTCGTACCGCTCCGGCCACTCGTTGATGAACGACGTCGCGCCGGCGCGCTCGGCGGCACGGATGATCGCGTCGGTGTCACCGATCCGTTCGACGCGGCCGAGCCCGATGTTCTCCCGTGCGGTCAGCATGAAGCGCGCGAAGTCCTGGAACAGGACCGCGACGCGGTCGAAGATCCAGCCTGGCTCGCGCGTCGATGCGTCGACACCATCCCAGAGGATGCGGCCGGCGTCGGGCGGATACAGGCCGCAGAGCACCTTTGCGAGTGTCGTTTTTCCGGAGCCGTTCTCTCCCACGAGTGCGATGACCTCGCCCTTGCGGATGTCGAGTGAGACATCGGACAGGGCCGCGCGCGCCGGCGCCGGATCCGTCGGACTCGTGCGCGGATAGGTGAACGTCACATGCTCGAGCTCGATGCGCTCGAACGGCATGCCGAGGCCAGGCGTGGGGATCCGCAGCGCCGGCGCGAGCGCGGAGAACTCTTCCCAGTCCTCGAGGAACAGGCTCGCCTCGTAGAGCTGCGACATGTTCTGGACGATCCCGTTGAGCTGGCCGTTCAGCTGCTGGCTCGCGACGACCGCCGCGCCGGCCTCCGCCACACCGATGCGATGGTCGATCACGAGGTACGCGAGGGCGCCGTAGGTCAGCGCGGTGACCGCTGCGGAGGCACCACTGCTCAGCGCCTGATAACGCGCCCGCTTGCGAAGGTTCTTGCGCAGCTCTTCGAGGCGCTCGTTCGAGAGACGCTCATACAGCGCGCGGAGATAGCCAGCCAGGCCGAACGCCCGGATCTCCTTCGCGTACTCGCGCTGCGTGAAGAGGTTGAACACATAGCTGCGCTGGCGCTCGTTCGGCGTCATCGAGCGGAAGAACTTGTACATCGTGCGGCTCGTCGCCATGCTCGCGAGCCACATCGGCACGAAGCCGATGACCGCGATCAATAGGAGTACCGGCTGCAGCACGTACAGGGCGGCCGCGACGCCGACGATCAGCGCGACGCCACGAACGAGCCCGATCGCGGCGCCGGTCACGCCCATCATCCGGCCCATGGCGTTCATCGCGCGCCGGAGAAGGTCCTGGAACTCCGGTGTCTCGAAACGCTTCAGATCGATCGCGATGATGCGGTCCAGCAGTACCGAGTTCGTGTGCCGCTCGACGATCGCCGACAGCAGCGATTGCTGCTGGTTCTGCACGAGGTTGGCTGCGCTACCAAGTAGCGACAGGCCGATCGTCGCGACGAGGAGCTGCCCGACCCGCCCGACGTCGCCACCGTTGCCGGTCGCGAGTACGGCGGCGATGAGGTCGCGTGTGATGACAAGTTGCGCTCCGACGATCACCGCGCTGACCGCCTGTGGCGCGAGGCTCACGACGAATCGACGTGGTGCGGCCTCCCACACCAGCCGGAATGACGAGGCCAGGACGCGGGGCACGCGGCGCAGCTGCCGCCGCTCGGGCGGGACCTCGGGCCGTTCGCCGCGATGGCCACCGCGGCCGTAGAAGATCACGATTCCGAGATTAGCGCGGCCGACCTACTGAGACGTGACCTTCATGTCCATCGGGACGACGTGGATCCACGGCTGGCCGGGCGACAGGAGGATCTGATCGCCGGCGGCGTTCCGGAACACGAACGGTGAGAGGTCGTCCTTGCGCGACCACGTGCCATCCTGACGGAGTCCGTCGCGGAAGACCGTGGCTGGACCGGTGCCCGTCATGCGCATGTCGTTCGAGAACGCGCCCGCGGCATCGACGATGTCCTGCACTTCCCAGATCTCGGTCTGGATGATCACGACGTCCGTTGCGGCCACCGGCTTGTTCGTCACCGCATCGACGTCGCGGGCTGCGCGTCCAGCGGCGTTCTGGAACCGCGCGTAGGTCTTGGTCGCCGCGTCGTACTGATAGCTCACCGCAGACGTATCCGCGCGGTAGGGGATGGAGATCTCGGTCGCCGGCGCGCCACCGGCCATACCCGCGAGCGTCGCTGGATGATCCTGCGACACGAGGAACGCCCACTTCGGGATGTCCTTCGAGGTCTCGGCGCCCAGCTGCTTGAGATTCTGACGCTGGCTCGCGGCGCTCGTGAACAGGTTGTACGGTGCCGCACGGAAATTCACGCGGTAGTAGCCCTGGGCGTGATCGGCCGAAAGCTCGACGTATTTGCCGTCCTTGATGTCCTTGTTGATCAGATCCAACGCAAATGCCGACGTTCCTGAGTACACGAGGGCGCCGCGGACCATCGGCGTCAGCGTCCGGTCCACGAGGCGAGCCGAGCGCACGCTTCCGATCGTTGCCGGGTCCTGCGCATGGAAGATGGCCGCGAGCCGCGTGACGCCGCCCTCGACGATGATCTCGAAGACCATGTCCGCCTGCGTGATGCCGTAGTGCGGCCGCGCCGCCGGGGCGTTGTCGATCTTGATGACGAGCGGCTTGCGATCTGGGGCCGCGCCGCTCGCGGTCGGAAGGCCGCTGAGCGGCCAACACGCCTCGCACGGAGCATCCGGAGCCAGGGTCGCGCGCGGCGTCGGACTCGCCGCGGCGACGGACGCCGTCGGTGAGGGCGAGAACTCGATCGTCTTCGGACTACCGCAGGCGGCGACGATGAGTGTGCTCGCGAGAAGGAAGGTCAGTGAGCGTGCGTATGCGCGAACGACGTGCATCTGTGACGAACTGTAAATGAGCGACGAGCACGCGTCATGCAGAGACGGCATTCAACAAGGGGGTGCTGTCATGCCGCAGAAGGCTTGGACCGCGAAGCGCGAGCGTCAGTACGAGCACATCAAAGAGAACGAAAAAGAGCGTGGTCGCTCGACCGGGACCGCCAAGCGGATCGCCGCGGCGACGGTGAACAAGACGCGATCGGAGAAGGGCGAGACGAAGGCAGCGAAAGGGCGCTAGCTCGAACGCTGTGTTAGGCTGAACTCAGAAAAATTACTCGGGTCCTTCAAGAAATAGCCGGCGGTCGCGTCGGTGAGCAGCGAGCCGAGTCACATTTCGGCTCGCTTTTTTGTTGCCCCGCAAAGGAAATCAGTTGATCTCGCTTACCCCCGATCTCGACCGCGCTGTGAAGCAGCTCGGCTGGACCACTTTCACACCGGTCCAGGAGCTCGCGATACCAGCGCTTCGATCCGGCCGCGATCTCTTCGCGCAGGCGCAGACCGGCACCGGCAAGACCGGCGCCTTCGCCCTTCCCATCCTCGAGCGCGTCGAGGGCCGCGCCGGCGCGCCGTTCACGCTGGTCGTCGTACCAACGCGGGAGCTCGGCCAGCAGGTCGCCCGCGAGATCGAGGTCCTCGGCCGGTTTCGACACGCACGCGTCGTCGCTCTGTATGGCGGGGTTGGCTACCGCGCGCAGGAGGACGCCCTTCGCCGCGGTGCGCACGTCGTCGTTGGAACGCCCGGACGTCTGCTCGATCTTGCCTCGCGACGCACGCTCGACCTGTCGCGCATCAAGATCCTCGTCCTCGACGAGGCGGATCGCCTGCTCGATCTCGGCTTCGCTCCGGACATCGCGCGCATCGTCGCGCTCCTCAAGGGCCCGCGGCAGACGGCGCTGTTCTCCGCGACGCTGACGAACGACGTTCGAGCGGTCGCCCGCAAGTACACCAAGGATCCGGTCAGCGTGACGATCAAGCCCGAAGAGCCGATCGTCGCTGCGATCGATCAGGCCTGGGTGCAGGTGCGCGAGTCCGACAAGGTCGCCGCGCTCCACGAGATCCTCCGCCGCGAAGACGTCGTGCGCACGCTCGTGTTCCGGCGCACGAAGCACGGTGCCGACAAGCTCGTGAAGGCGCTCGGCCTCCTCGGCAGCCCGGCACGCGCGCTCCATGGGAACGTCGGACAGCACGAACGCGAGCGCGTGCTCGAAGGATTCCGCACCGGTCGCATCCCGACGCTGGTCGCGACGAATCTCGCCGCGCGCGGTATCCACGTCGACGACATCGGTCACGTCGTCAACTTTGACCTTCCAGAGGACGCCGAGACGTTCGTGCACCGCACCGGCCGCACGGGTCGCGCGGGCAGGCGCGGTGTCGCCTTCACGTTCGTGAATGAGACGCAGCACGCGGCGTTCGCTGACCTGCGGCGTCGCGCGAACGTGCCGTTCCGTCAGGAACGACTGGGCGTGCGAGCGAGGGGCAACATCCCGGCGAGGTTGAGCGTACCGGCCTAGCTTGCGCGGGCGCGGTGGGTCCCGATCGCAATGAGCGCCATCGCGACCGCCGTCTCGACCGAGAGCTCGCGTCCCTGGGCGATCGCGGTGTCGCGCTCCTCGGGCGCCAGATCAGCGCTGAGGTCGGCGATGGTGTCGCGATAACGCGTCGTGTCTGAAGGCGGGAGGACCTCCGCATGCTCGCGGAAGGCCTGCACTGCGGAGAGAAGTCGGAGAGCCGATGGGCCTTCATCGACGGTCGCGAGTGCCATCCCGACGCTCTCCACGACCTGGGCCATCCCAGAGGCGAACCCACCGTCGCGGGCCAGCGTCAGGCTCTCGGCGTAGCTGTCCAGTGCGCCGTCGAGGTCATCGCTAGCGACACGGATCGCGCCGCGCGAGTCCAGCGCGCTTGCGAGATTGCGTGTGTCGTTGAACTCGCGATGGAGGCTGATCGACGCGTCCGCGCGCTCCGCGGCTTCGGCGAGGTGGCCCTGGCCAAGCGCATTCAGCGCGAACAAGTTGAGCGCGACCGCCTCTCCGCGTCTCTGTCCGAGCGCGCGACGCAGGCCGATCGCCTCAGTGAGATATCCGCTAGATGCGGCAAGGTCCCCAGTGATCTCCGCGACGACACTCAGATTGCTCAGCGTTTCAGCGAGCCCGGTGCGCTCACCCGCGCCGCGCATGATCTCCATGACCTCCAGGAACAGACCACGCGCCCGCTCGTGTTCGCCGCTCTGGGCGAGCAGCATCGCCGAGGCCGCGAGCGCACGCGCGTAGCGCACGTCGTGCGGCCGATCGGTGGCGAGCGCGAGCGCACTGTCGAGATAGGCGGCGCCGGGAGCGACGAGGCCGCGATCGGACCAGTACAGGCGTAACGCGCCGCCGAATCGGAGTGCGAGCTCCGCGTCGCTGGTGCGAAGCGCCCAGTCCGCAGCGATCGGGATCGCATGTTCGGCGTCTCGCAGTGCGTTCGTGGCGTCGGCGTCGCCGTCGACGGATCGCTCGGCGAGCTCACAGATCCGCTCGGCCTGTGCTTGGCGCGCGATAACGGTGTCGTCGGACGCGAGACCGAAGCGCGATTCCTCGAGCCATCGCGTGAGCGCGACGAGTGGCATTGGTCTTCCAAAGAAGTACCCCTGCCCTATGTCGCAGCCCATGGATCCGAGCGCGGTCCAGAGAGCGGCATCCTCCACACCCTCGGCGACGGACAGGAGGCCTAAGCCGTGCGCGAGATCGACCGCGGAGCGGCAGATCGTCGCATCGGCGCGCTCGATGAGCACATTCTTCACAAACAGGCGGTCGATCTTCAGCGCCTTGACGGGAAGATCCCGGACGTAACCAAGCGAGGAGTAGCCCGAGCCGAAGTCATCGAGGCTGGAGCCCACCCCGAGCTCCTCGAGCCGTTTCAAGGAATCGCGGACCTGATCGCGCTCCGCTAGCAGCGAGTCCTCGACGACCTCGAGATGTAGCGCGGTCGCCGGCATCCTCTCCTCAACGAGCGTCGCCTCGACGAAGCTCACGAGCCCGGGGTCTTGCGCGAAGTCGCGTCCCACGTTGACCGACACAGGGATCGAGTACCCCGCCTCGCGCCACGCTCGGCACTCGGCAAGTGCGCGGCGCAGCACCCAGTGATCGAGCGACCGGCCAAGACCGAGCCGCTCGACGAGTGGAAGAAAGTCGGCTGGCGAAACGACGCCCACGCCCGGCCTATCCCACCGTATCAGCGCTTCTACGCCGACAACTCGTTCGCCGTCGTGCGCGACCTGCGGCTGGTAGTAGAGGACGAACTCGCCGTTCTTGAGCGCAGGCCGGATCGCCGCGAGGTCTCTCGTCGCGCGGGTCGCGCCCTCGCCGAGCGAGGGGTCATACACGAGAAACGGCCGGCGGAGCCTTCGCGCCTCTTCAAGAGCAATCTCGAGGTGCACGAGCAGGCCGTCGGCGTCGGTGCCGTGGACCGGCACGATCGCGATCGCGATCGTGGGGGTGACATGAACTCCTTTTCCCTCGACCACGAAGAGCTCAGACACGGCGTCGTAGACCTGTTGTGCGACGGACTCCGCACGTTCCACACCCGCGCCCGAGAGGAGCAGGACGAAACGGTCCGCGCCGAGGCTGGCGACCGTGTCGTTCTCCTCGACACGCTTGAGGAGCCGGCCCGCCACCTGCAGAAGCACCGCGTCGCCCCTCGCGCGTCCGTAGATCTTGTTCGTGTCCCGGAAGCTCGCGAGGTCGAGAAGAAGCAGCGCCGCGCCGCCGCCAACGCGCCGGCGGACTTCGGCGAGCTCCGCGAGGCGGCTCTCGATGACCGCGCGGTTCGGCAGGTCCGTGATCGGATCGTGCAGCTCGCGGTATCGCAGTGTCTCTTCCGCCGCATGGCGCGAGTGCTCGAGCGCGATGTTCGATTGGAATAGCTGATCGCCCAGCGCACGCTGTTCCGCGAGTAGGCGCGCGTTCAAAAGAACGAGGGCCGTCTGCTCGACCATTACGTTCACCAGACCGAGGTCCTCGGTCGGGAAGACGAGACTCGAGCCGGCGAGGATCATCAGCAGTCCAAACGTGCGGTTGCCCGATGCGATCGGGATGACGAGCACGGCTTGGATCCCGAGTTCCCTGCAGACCGCGGCGTCCGCCGCTTCGAGTCTCTCGCGACGCGCGAGCGTCACTTGGCGCGTTCGCGCGGCCTCGCGCATGGGGCGAGAGGCGAAGAGTCTCGGATCGACGGCCGCGCCGTCGCTGACCTCGACCACGAAGGCGCCGGTCGTTTCGTCCGACCGCCCGGCGGCGGCGCTGACAGCGCCGAGAGCGCCGCGTACCGCGTGGGTCAGAACGACAAGAGCCGAGGAGCGGTCGCCGGGCGTCGCGCTCGTGCCGAGCTCATGCAGGAACGCGCCGAGCTGGCGCTGCTGCCACGCGGCGCTGGCCCACGCCGGTGGCGCGAACACCACCAGGTAGCAGAGCATCGCCAGAGCCGCGGCCAGGAAATCGGTGATCGCGGCCGGGTCGTCGACCGCGGTGGACGACACTTCAAGGAGCGCTCGCACGACCTGCGAGACCACAAGCTCGAGCAGGAGCAGGGAAGCGGCAGCCACCAGCGCGGGGCGAACGCGCGCCGTTCCGGCCGAAGCAAGCGCCGCGCGCACCAGCAGCGTCGCCGCGTATATCTGCAGCAGGACGAACGGCCCCACCGCGAGAGCGCTCATCAGTGGAGTGAGGGCGGGCGACGCGTACGTGGGTGTCATCGGGTCGACGGCCCCGCTGATCACGTCGCTGAACTGAACGAATGCGCTCGTCGCGGCCGAGCCCAGTGCGATCCATGCCGCGGCCGGCGGCACGCGGACAAGCGTGCGATCGATCAGGCGCAGGAGGAGGTATGGCGTGGCAAAGAGCGAGACGCTTCCGCTGATGAAGAGCCACAGCGGAAAGGTGGGGTCGACGGCGAAGAGCGCCAGGGCCATCGCGGCCATGAGCAGGGCTGCGTCCAGACGTGCCCGATCGCGCTGCCGGAAGAACGCGAACAGGCTGCCGGTCGCGGCGGCCATCGCGATCAGCCCAGCGATGATCCGCAGCGCTGCACTGAGCGTCATGTAACGACTATCTGCCAGGTGACGGGCGCGGCGATGACGAAAGCGTCATCCGTGTGACCGTCTCGTCATGACCGGTCCGACGCTCGGCCGCATCGTTCACAGCCGGGCGGGAGTGGACCCGAACCGGAGGAATCGATGACTGTCGCAACGATCGTGAGCACACGTTGGCTTGGCGTTGGAAGCTCCGCTGTGGCGGACGCGGCGGCCGCCGGCCGCGCGGCCGCAGCTGCCGCGGCCGGCGGGAAGACGGCGAAGCTACTCATCGTCTTCGCGTCCGCCGCGTACGAGCCCCAGGCCCTGCTCGACGGCATCGCCGAGGTCACGGGCGGCGCGCCGCTCATCGGTTGCACCACGGCCGGCGAGATCGCGGCCACCGGGCCGACCGACCACGGAGTCGTCGTCGTCGCGCTCGGGGGCGAGGGCTTCAGCGCGCGCTCGGCGAGCGCCGTTGCAGTCACCGGCCAGCTGCGAGACGCCTCGGCGAAGGTCGCCGAGTGTGCTCAGGGTCTTGAGGGCAAGTACAAAGCCCTGCTTCTGCTGAGTGATGGGCTCGGTGGCAACCAGGAAGAAGTCATCCGCGGCGCGTACTCGGTCGTCGGTGCCGCGGTCCCGCTTGTGGGCGGATGTGCAGGAGACGACCTGAAGATGCAACAGACACTGCAGTTCCACGACCGCGCGGTGCTTCGCGGCGCCATCGTCGGTGCGGCCATCTCATCGGACGCTCCGATTGGCATCGGGGTCCGTCACGGCTGGCGGCGGGTCGGCGAGGCGATGCTCGTCACATCTAGCAGCGACAACCACGTGTACCTCCTCGACGACAAGCCCGCCCTGGACACCTATCTGGAGAAGCTCGATGTCCGCGGCGACGCGCGGACCGACCCGGCCGCGTTCACGCAGTTCGCGATCACGCATCCCCTCGGCATCAGCCGCCGCAGCGGCGAGCAGGTCAGATTCGTAGCCGGCGCGAACTTCGACGATCGCTCACTTCGATGCATCGCAAACGTGCCGCAAGGTGGGCTCGCGTGGTTCATGGAAGGCGATGAGACGTCGGTCCTGGAGGCGACGGACGCCGCATGCGCCGACGCCATCGCGGCGCTCGGTGGGCGGGACCCCATCGGATTCGTCGCCTTCGACTGCATCGCACGGCGCGGAGTCCTCGGCACCACTGGGATCGCGCAGGAAGTGGAGCGCATTAGCTCGCATGCCCAGGGGGCACCGGTCGCGGGCTTCTACACGTACGGGGAGATCGCGCGTACGCGTGGAACGACAGGCTTCCACAACCAGACACTGGTCGTACTCGCGCTCAGTTGACGACGCTGCCCACGGGCGGCTGGTCGACCGGACAGCTTGCCGAGTTCCTTGCCGTTGTCT
>Ga0207674_10008509_pt1 | contig 11846 bp, 9 predicted proteins | sample KBSCornC72_FD_184303 | JGI IMG/M metagenome (GOLD analysis project Ga0207674, IMG submission 184303) | Corn rhizosphere microbial communities from Kellogg Biological Station, Michigan, USA - KBS Corn C7-2 (SPAdes) (version 2) | ecosystem: Host-associated > Plants > Roots > Rhizosphere > Soil ... | reverse complement strand
CGATGCACCAGTAGCTCTTGCGCGCGAACAGCGGCGAGGTCGCCTGCACGACGACGAGGCCGTCACGCGAGAGATGGCGCGCCAGCAGGCGATAGAACACCGTCGTGTACAGCTTGCCCACGCCGTAGTTGTTCGGGTCGGGGAAGTCGACGACGACGAAGTCGAACATCTCGGGATGCCGGTCGAGCCAGACGAAGGCATCGTCGTTGACGACGTGGACCTTGGGCGACGACAGCGCTCCCTGGTTGAGCGCGACGAGCGTGGGATGGGTGGAGAAGATCCGCGTCATCTCCGGATCGAGGTCCACCAGCGTGATCGACTCCACCGCGGGATGCTTGAGCAGCTCGCGCACGGCGAGCCCGTCGCCGCCGCCGAGCACCAGCACGCGCCGCGCGGCGGGCCGCGCCGAGAGCCCGGGATGCACCAGCGCCTCGTGATAGCGGTACTCGTCGCGCGAGCTGAACTGCAGGTGCGAGTTGAGCCAGAGGCGGAGGTCGTCCTTCCACGCGGTGAGCACGATGCGCTGGTAGCGCGTGTTGCGGGCGAAGATCACCTCGTCGGAGTAGATGTTGTCCTCGGCGAGGTTGGTGATCTTCGTCGCGCCGGCCATTCCCGCCGAGAGCACGAGCAGCACGGCGACACACGCGCCGGCGAGCACGCGTCGCGCGCCGAGGTGGGCGCGGAAGAGCCACACCGACCAGAGGGCGACGCCGGCGTTGACGAGGCCGAACAGGAGCGCCGAGCGCACGAGCCCGAGCCGCGGCACGAGGAGGATCGGGAAGGCGAGCGACGCGGCCAGCGCGCCGAGGTAGTCGAAGGTGAGGACGTTGGCGACGACGTCCTTGAACGCGTAGCGGTCCTTGAGGATCCGCATCAGCAGCGGGATCTCGAGCCCGACGAACACGCCGAGGATCGTGACGAGCACGTAGAGCACGAGCCGGAACGCCCCCGTATAGGCGAAGGCGAGAAAGAGGATCGTCGACGAGAACCCTCCGACGAGTCCGACCATCAGCTCGATGGACACGAACCGCGCGACCAGACCGCGGGAGAGGAAGCGCGACAGCCAGCTCCCTACCCCCATGGCGAAGAGGTACGTCCCGATCACCGTGGAGAACTGCGTCACGCTGTCGCCGAGCAGATAGCTGGCGAGCGCGCTGGCGACGAGCTCGTAGATCAGCCCGCACGCGGCGATGAGGAGGACGCTGAGGAAGAGAGGAACTGCCATGGGGCTGGCCGTGAGTTGGTTGGTTGGAGGGTGGGGTTGTGGGTTCACCACCTCACCATCCAACCAACCAACTCACTCTCAATGCACCGCCGCTGCGATGATGATCGCCAACGCAATGGCCACCGCGCCCATCAGCACGCCGATCGCCGTGTTCTGATCCTCGATCAGCTCCTTCCAGAGCGAGCCGGGGGTGAGCTTGTCGAACACCATGAAGGCGACGACGAACAGGACGACGCCGATGATGGCGAAGAGGACGGCTGCCACCGCGTTCTGGACCATCGAGGAGTAGACGTCGGTCATCTCATTTGCCTCGCATGTAGGTGCCGCCGAAGTAGGAGCGGTAGTGCGGGCGATAGGCGCCCGGGTTGTCGCGGATGGAGCGTGGAGTCGTGTTCTTCACCTCGGTGGGGCGCATCGGCGTCCAGCCACGGACCTCCGCGGCGACGAGGAGCACGATGAGCAGGGCGCCGAACACGGTGTAGACGGGGTGTCTCATCGGTCAGTCGTCGTCATCGTCGTCGTCGGTGGGGGCGTAGTCGCTCTCCTTCCAGCGCGCGCTCTCCATTCCCCAGGCGCGCAGGCCGAGGAATACGGGCGGCACCGCGAGCAGGACGAGGCCGAGCAGGTATGGAAAGAGAATCGGGACGTCACGCCGCACCACGATGCGATACTCGAGGAAATCGGTCGGCACCTGCGCTTCGGGGAGCACGCGCAGGAAGTACTGTCCCGCGGGCACGCTCGGCAGCACGGCGCGGTCGCGGCGTGATCCTTCGGACCAGTTGCCGTCCGAATCGCGGCCATGGTAGTAGCTCACCTCGCGGCCGAACTCGTAGGTCTGGCCCGTGGTCTCGTTGACGAGCGCGTAGTCGAAGTACGCCCAGCCGTTGTCGACCTGCGCCTCGGTGGTGACCTCGAGGTTCGCCGTGCGACCCTTCACCTGGAACGTCGGCGTGACGAAGGCGAGCGAATCGGCGATCGCGCCGGGCCGGAAGAACGAGGAGTTGGTGGCGAACACCGTCTCGCGCGACGCGGTGAGGAGCCGCAGCAGGCACAGCACGATGATGATCGCGGCGAAGCGCAGGTAGTGCTTCGCGAGCGAACCCGCGCGCGGCTTGAACTCGTCGGGCTGGTTGGCGAACACCCCGCGTGCGTGGGGCGCCTTGCCCGGGAGCGCGAAGGCGGCCCACACCTGCGCCCCGGTCATGTAGGTGCCGAGCGACCAGGTGGTCTCCTCGGGGGTGCGCTCCTCGCTCAGCATCCGCGGGGGCGCCACGAAGTCGCGCGTCTCCACACGATCGCCGACGCGCACCTGCCAGGGGAACTCGCCGAGCACGAACTCCGTCGTCGCCGTGGCGGACTGGAAGTGCTTGAACGTCTCCCCGTACATCCTGACCACCGGCCGGCCGCCGCTCCTCGATTCCTCGGGCGCGGCCTTCACGATCTGCACGTCGTTCCAGTGGCCGTCGTACTGGGTGAGGTAGCGGAATCCCTTGTACGGATTGAACAGCAGGTACTCGTCCCAATAATACGCGGTGTCGTCGACGGTGATGCTGCGCACCTGGTAGCCGACGACCTCCCACTTCTCGCCCTTGAGCGTGCCGCGGGTGCCGAGCGGGATCTGCGGCTCGAACTTCTGCTTCGCCTGGAAGCCCTGGATGAGCGCGAGGTTGGGATCGCGCGCGTCGAGGATGCTGCCGCAGCTGGAGCAGACGACGGACTGCGCCTGATCGAGCGTGCGGAGCTCGATCGCCGCACCGCACTGCGGACAGCTGAGCGAGGCGACGGCGGGCGCGCTCACCAGCCCTCGAAGCGGCGGAGGTTGCGCGCGGCGAGCTGCTCGAGCTCGACGTACGTGCCGACGTAGGCGACGGGCGTGTCGTCCGAGTAGTCGATCGTGGCGAAGCGGAGCTGGTCGCCGCTGCCGTCGCTGTCGAGATCGGCGAACAGCGCCTCGCTGCGGTCCCAGGTCGTGAACGGGAGCTCGCCCTCGACTCCGGCGTAGCGTGCGCGCGTGAGCGAGGCGACGCGGAAGCGCGTGCCGTCGATCGCGTACGACTGTCCCAGCTTCAACGCGGCGGCGGCGGGAAGCGCGCCGCCATCCTTCGCCGGCGTCGAGATGGCGAGGTCACCCTGCGCGTCGGAGAGCCAGGCGCTGCCACCGCGCATCGTGCGCAGGTGCCACTCGTTCCAGCCACCGCGCTCGTACTGATACACGATGCGGCCGACGACGACGAACGCGTCGCCCTCGAACTTTCCCTCGGTGCCGAGCTGGATCGGCGACGCGGTGGGTGGCAGGTCGCTGACCATCCCGACCTTCTCGAGGTCGAGATCGCGGCGCACGAGCACGGCCTTGCAGTACGGACAGATCGTCTGCACCGCGCCCGACCAGCGGAACTCGATCGTGGCACCGCAGTTGGGGCAGGCCGCGGATCGTGCGGTCACGGTGGAGACGGCAGTGGCGGGTGGGGGGCGGGGAGTGGGGAGTGGCTGCGAACGCGGTAACTGAGAACTCCCCACTCCCCACCCCTCACCATGCCGAGTGAAGTCAGCGCCGCGACGAAAGTCAGCACTTCGACGCCACGGGCTCACCAGCGTACGCCCGCTCGAGATGCCGCACCGTCACGCGCTCGGCGCCGACCATCTCGGCGAGACGCTCGGCGAACGGCCACGCCGGACGTGGCGTGCAGCAGAACAGATTGAGGCAGAGCGAGCGGTGCTCGGGGAAGGTGTGCACCGTGAGGTGCGACTCGGCGAGCAGCAGCATGCCGGTGACGCCACCCGGCGGCGGGAAGACGTGCCACTGCCCCGCTCCGACGGGCCGCAGCCCGAGCTCGTTCACCATGCGGTCGAGAAGTGCGACGAGCGATGCGCGGTCGGCGAGGCGCTCGGCATCACAGCCGAACGCCTCTACGACCCACTCGTCACCGCGCGCGACGTCGCCGAGCGCGGTCACCCCTGCGCCGCACCACACTCGGGGCAGAACTTCGCGGCGCGCGCGATCGACTTGCCGCAATTGTGGCAGAACTTCGTCCCTTCGGCCGCGGGCGCACCGTGATCGGGGAGCTGCGTCGGCGACGCGGGCGACGACTTCTGCGCCGCGTCGCCGCCCGACGCGACCTGGTTGAGCGCGTCGGTCATCGCCTTGCCGAGCGCCATCCCCGCACCGAGTCCCGCACCGAGGCCGGCGCCACCGCCGCCCTCGTTGGCCGCGGCGATCGGGATCGCCTGCGCGGCCTGGTACTGCGTGTAATCGCGCAGGTTGCCGGCCATGTTCATGCCGATGCGCTCGTCGAGCTTCTTCTGCAGCTCCTCGGGGAGCGACAGGCTCTCGACGACGAACGAGTCGAGCGCGAGACCGAGATCGGCGAACGTCGGCGCGAGCTGCGTCGAGAGCGCGGCGCCGAGCTCCACGAGATTCCCCGCCATGTCGAGGAAGGGGATCTTCGACTCGGCGAACGCGTCGGAGACGCGGCCGACGATCGTGTTGCGCAGGTGACCTTCGAGATCGGCGACGGTGTAGCGCTCGCGCGTGCCGCTGATCTTCTGATGGAACACCTTCGGATCGGCGACGTGGAAGCTGTAGAGGCCGAAGCCGCGCAGCCGCACCATGCCGAAATCCTTGTCGCGGATCGTGATCGGCTGCTGCGTGCCCCAGCGCTGATCGGTCTGCGTGCGCGTGGAGAAGAAGTACACGTCGCTCTTGAAGGGCGACTCGAAGCCCGTGTACCAGTGCTTGAGGTTGGTGAGCAGCGGCAGCGTCTGCGTCTCGAGCGTGTACAGCCCGGGGCCGAACTGATCCGCGATCTTCCCCTCGTTGACGAAGAGCGCCAGCTGCGACTCGCGGACGGTGAGGCGCGCACCGTACTGGATCTCCATGTCGCGCATCGGATACCGGAAGGCGAGCACGCCGTCGCTGTCCTCCGTCCACTGGATGACGTCGATGAGCTGCTTGCGCAGAAAGTCGCCGAGCGACATGGATCTCCTCCGCAGATGTATTTGGAAGGCGCGGCCGAGCGGCGCCGCGCGGGACAGATCTTACGGCGCTTACACTACGGTGGCAACGCGGGCGGAGTTGCGGAGCCGCGGTCCGCAGTCCGGGTGATATCTGGACGGATCTTCGCGCCGGGCCGTGCGACGGAACGCCTTTTAACGACAACGACGGAACGCGGATGACCCGGATCTTCCGGACACGGCCGGATCGGTTCCTCTCCGGGTCGAGCTGGTCGAATCGGCCTGCGACTCCTCTCCAGCCACGACGTCAAAGTCTTTGATGATCCGCGGGAGAGCTCTCTCCGCCGGCACGAGCGATCCGGCCCTGTCCGGGTTCATCCGTCGAATCCGGGTCCCTGCTGTTGGACAGGCAAACACCGGCGTTGGCCACAGTGACGATCCGGCCCTTTCCGTCAGATCGCCGTCAAAGATCCGCGTTCCGTCGTTCAGCGAGATCGTCGTTCAGGTACGCGTTTCGTCGCCGGTGTCGATCGACCAGCCGCCGTCGCGGACGAGCTCCTCGAAATGGTCGAACAGCGCGGGATCGAACGCGCGGCCGCGGTCGCGGCGCATCACCAGCATCGCCTGCTCGTGATTGAACCGCTCCTTGTAGCTGCGCCGCGAGGTGAGCGCGTCGTACACGTCGGCGATGCACACCACGCGTGCCGTGAGCGGGATCGCCTCGCCGGCGAGACCGTGGGGGTAGCCGGTGCCGTCCCACCGCTCGTGATGGCTCTCGACGATGGGGAGGACGTCCCACGGGAACTCGATGTCGGCGAGCAGCTCGACGCCGGCGCTCGGATGCCGGCGCACGAGCGCCCACTCCTCGTCGCTCAGCTTGCCCGGCTTGTTGAGCACCTCGGCGGGGACGAGCAGCTTCCCGACGTCGTGGAGCAGCGCGCCGATGCGGAACCAGAACGCCGAGATCGTGTCGCCCGCCGAGACGCGCGCCCAGAGCGCGCACGCGAGATCGGCGACGCGCAGGCAGTGGCCCTGCGTGTAGATGTCCTTCGACTCGATCGACTCACCCCACCGGCGCACGACCTCGAGGAAGTCGCTCTCGAGCATCGCGGTGCGCCGGTCGACGTCGGCGAGCTCGCGCCGTGCCTTCAGCTGTGAGAAGAGCCGATGCGCCTGCGTCAGACGCTGCAGCGTCTGCCGGTTGCGCCCCTGCTCCCGATACAGCGCGGCGAGCTCGCGCGCGGTCTCGCCCTCGAGGATCATGTCGCTGCGGCGCTGCGCGATCTCCTCCGCGTGGAGGAAGTGCCCTTCCGCCGCGGCCAGCTCGCCATGGGCGCACGCGACGAGGCCGTCGACGTGCGCAGCCTCGCCGTCGGCGTGCGTGGCACCCGTGCGCTCGGCGAGCGAGCGCGCCCGATGCGAGAGTGTGCGCGCCTCCTCGTGACGCCGCTGGCGAAGCCGGAGCTTGGCGATGTCGAGCTCCACGGTGATCCGCATCCCCATGTCGCCGATCACTTCGGCGAGCTCACGCGCCTCGGCGAAGGCACGATCCGCGTCGTCGTGCCGGGCCAGATGCATGTGCAGCAGGCCGAGGTTGACGAGCGCCGCCACCGCCTGGTCGGCCAGACCGCCCGCGCGGGCGTCCCTGAGCGCGGCCTCGAAGTAGAGGCGCGCCGCGCCGTCGTCGCCGCGCACGGTGGCGATCACGCCGATGTTGGACGCCGTCATCGCCGCGAGCCGAACCTCACCCGCCACGTGCGCGCTGTGATGCGCGCGGCGGAAGAGCCGATCCGCTTCATCGAGGTTGCTCAGCTTCCACTCGACGATCGCGAGGATGTTCTCGGCGTGGCCGAGTCCGGCTTCGTCGGCCGACGCCTCGGAGATCGCCAGCGCAGCGACGGCGCAGTCGCGCGCCTCGTCGAGCGCCGATTCCTGGATGTACGTGCGGGCGACCCAGCGGACGAGCTGTGCCGCCTCGGCGGTGCTCATCGCCCGGCGGCCGTGCAGCGTGGACTCGTAGAGGTCGCGTGCCTCCTGTGGCCGGCCCTCCCGCTCGAGCGCCTGACCGCGCGCCGCGACACCATCGAGCCCCGCCGGCTGTCCAACGGCGGAACGTTCGTACGACGGTGATGGCGCGGCGGACTTGAAGACGCTCATGGCGAGAGGCTCGGGCGCGCGGCACCGGTCGGGGTGCGCTCTCACCAGAGACGAACGAGAGCGGGGCGCGCGTCAAACTCGACGCGCGCCCCGCTTCCCCATCGTCCATCGACCCCGGAGCGGGTGGTGAGTCCTGTCAGCCCCCCCGACCGCAGGTGACGATGTACCCCGAGAAGTGAGGGATCGTGGAGGTGAACGTCCACGTGAGCGTGTTCACCGCACCGCCCAGGAGCTCGGAGACGAGGCCGCCGGTCCTGGTGAGCAGGCTCGCATCCTCGTAGTAGCCGAGACGCAGCAGCGGTGCGCTCAGGAGCGTCGCGTTGGTGCCGCGCAGCTGCTGCGAGAAGACGAGGGGCTTGGCGAAGGTGATGCCGTGCGGCGCGAAGTCGTAAGCGACCAGCGTTCCGGCGCGCGCCGTCATCGTGATCGTCGTCGTGGCGGCGAGCGCACCGCGCGGCACGGTGACGGTCACCCCCGCCTCGGGGATGGCGAGGGTACCGCCGTCGGCCCCGATGGCCTTGGAGACGGTGATCGGCACGGCGAGCGGGGTGGTGCGCTGCAGGCCGTTCATGCCGACGAGCGACGTGACGCCGCCGAGCAGGTCGGCAGCGGGTGCTTCGGGGGCGGACTGCTGGAGCTGCGGCAGCGTGGGATGCTCACCGCCGCAGCTCGCGAGAGCGAGAGCGCCGAGGGCGAGCGCCGCGAGCCGGCGCAGGGTGGGTTTCATGGGTGGATTCCGGTGGGGTCGACGAGTGGGGATGGTCCGGGGTGCCCCCCTCAAGGCACCGTCGATGCCGACGCGTCCCGGCAGAGTCTTCCGCGTCAGAGTGTCCGACGAGCGCGACTCGGCGAGTGTCGTCGATCCGTCAGCCTGTCCGCTCGATCTGGTCAGGACGTCCTGACCGATCGTGCGTGCGTTACTCGAGGCGGTGTCGCAGAACGCGGGAAATTCTTGCAGACTGCGATGGTGAAACGGCTTTCTGTCGCCCTGCCAGGCCGTATACTAGAAGCTTCCCCCCTCGTGCCCTCCATGCGACGTCTCATCGTCTGCCTCGCCGCGCTGTTGTCGGCGACGGCGCTCACCACCGCTTCCGCCCAGGCGCCGCACGCGCCGGAGCCGCCGGATCCGGCGGCCGGCCTGCTGCCGGCGCAGTCGATCCCGCTCACCGATCTCCGAGCGTTCCGGCCCACCGCGGCCAACTGGCGTGTCGCCGGCGGCGCCACGGTGGACCGGAGCCGTGCCCTCGCACTTCAGGCGGAGCCCGGCACCGGCGTGCTGGTGAATTCGCCGACCGACGCGGCGAAGGGGCACCTGTTCACGGCGATGCAGCACGGCGACCTCGACGTCTCGCTCGACGTCATGCTGCCCAAGGGATCGAACTCCGGCGTGTACCTGATGGGGCGGTACGAGGTGCAGCTGTTCGACAGCTGGGGCGTGGCGTCGCCGACGTTCGCCGACATGGGCGGGATCTACCAGCGCTGGGACGACAAGCGCGGCGCTGGAAAGGAAGGCTACGAAGGCACGGCACCTCGTCTCAACGCGAGCCGCGCACCGGGACTCTGGCAGCATCTCGACATCGTGTTCCGCGCGCCGAGGTTCGAGGGCAAGCGGAAGGTCGCCAACGCGCGGTTCGTGAAGGTCGTGCTGAACGGCGCCGTCGTGCAGGAGAACGTCGAGGTGACCGGCCCGACGCGCGCCGCACCGTTCCAGGACGAGCAGCCCACCGGACCGCTCATGATCCAGGGCGATCACGGCCCCGTCGCGCTGCGCAACATCGAGTACAAGTCGTACACGGGCGCCGCGACGCTGAGCGATCTGCGGTTCCGCGCCTTCACGGGCGACCAGATGGATTCGGCGTGGATCGACACGCACACGCCGGAACGGACGGGAACGGCGACCGCGCTGTCCACGGAGCCCGCGCGGGCGACGAACAAGTTCGCCGTCGCGTTCGACGGCTCGCTCACCGTGCCGACCACCGGCCGCTATCGCTTCATCATGAACCTCGACTGGGTGGGCGCCGAGCCGGCGATGCAGGGGCCGGCCGTGGCGGGCGCACAGCTCAGCCTCGACGGAAAACCGGTGCTCGTGCACCGTGGCGCGGCGCGACGCGCGATGGCCGACGTCGATCTCACGGCGGGGAAGCACCCGTTCGCGCTGCGCTTCTACAAGAACCGGCAGTACGGCGCCGAGCGCGACCTGAGTCTCTGGATCGAAGGTCCGGGCGTGCAGCGACAGGCGCTGCACGACGAGAGCCTGCTCACGACGGCGGGCAATCCGGTGAGCCCGATCGTGCTCCAGGCGCAGATGGAGCCCGTGCTGCTGCGCAGCTTCGAGTGGCACCGTCACAGCAAGCGCACGACGGTGATGTCGGTGGCCGATCCGATGGGCGTGCACTACAGCTACGACCTCGCGCAGGGCGCGCCGATCTTCGTGTGGCGCGGGCCGTTCCTGGAGACGACACAGATGTGGGACGGCCGCGGCGAGGATCAGATCGCGCGCCCCGTCGGCAGCACGGTGGATCTGTCGGGCACGCCGACGGTCGCCTTCCTCGGCGACGCGAACGCCGCGTGGCCGGATTCGCTTCCCGACGAGCGCGAATTCACGCGGCTCGGCTTCCAGCTCGACAAGGCGGGGCGCCCGACGATCCGCTCCCGCGTGCACGGCATCACGGTCGAGGACGCGCTGCGCCCCGACTCGAGTGGCCCGTCGCTGCACCGCGAACTGCGGCTGCACGCGCCGACGTCCGCGAGCACCGACGGGATCTACGTGCTGCTCGCGCAGGGAAAGACCATCGCACGACAGAGCGACGGCTCGTACGCGGTGGACGACAGGTCGTACCTCGTGACGCTGCCCTCCGGGGCCGCACAGCCCGTGCTGCGCGAGCAGAGTGGACGTGCCGAGCTGCTCCTTCCCGTACGGTTCGATCGCGGCGAGGCCGCGGTCTCCTACTCCATCGTCTGGTAGTCCGACCATGACTGCTCCTCTTCATCTCTCGCTCGCCCGCGTGGGCTCGAGCGTTCGCGTCGTCACCGGTGTCGGCGCGGCACTGCTCGCGCTCGCCGGCGTCGCCGCTGCGCAGCGCCCGCAGGAGAACGCGATCGCGGCGAAGGAAGCCGAGTACTACCGCATGTCCACCGTCGCGCTTCCCGAGGGGGTGGTGCTCGAGGTCGGTGGGCTGGAGACGCTGCCCGACGGACGGCTCGCCGTCGCGACGCGGCGCGGCGACGTGTGGCTGATCGAGAACCCCGCGAGCGCGAACGGCGGGCAGCCGCACTTCAGCCGGTTCGCGCAGGGGCTGCACGAGGCGCTCGGCCTCGCGTACCGCGACGGCTCGCTGTACACGACGCAGCGCAGCGAGCTCACACGGCTGCAGGACACCGACGGCGACGGCAAGGCCGACGTCTACGAGACCGTGCAGGCCTGGCCCCTCTCCGGGAACTACCACGAGTACTCGTTCGGCCCCGTGTTCGGGCCGAAGGGAGAGATGACCGTCACGCTGAACCTCGCGTGGGTCGGCTACGGCGAGAGCTTCGTGAAGTGGCGCGGATGGATGCTGCAGGCGGGCCCAGACGGCAAGCTCGCGCCGTTCGCGACGGGATTCCGCTCGCCGTCGAGCTTCGGCTACAACCTCGAGGGTGATCTGTTCTACGCCGAGAACCAGGGCGACTGGGTCGGCTCGGGGGGGATCACGCACGTCGAGCGGGGCGACTTCGTCGGCAACCCGAAGGGGCTCAAGTGGAGTGGCGAGCCGGGGTCACCGGTGACGCTCAAGGTGAGCGACATCCCCGATACGGGTGATCCGAAGTTCGAGGCGGCGAAGAAGATCCCGCACCTCAAGACGCCGGCCGTGTGGTTCCCGCACGGGATCCTCGGCATCTCCACGTCGGCGATCCTCGTCGACTCGACGCGCGGCGGGTTCGGTCCCTTCGCCGGCCAGCTGTTCGTCGGCGACCAGGGACACAGCAAGATCATGCGCGTGGCGCTGGAGAAGGTGAACGGCGTGTATCAGGGTGTGGTGTTCCCCTTCCGCGAAGGATTCATGTCGGGGGTGTTCCGCGAGGTGTGGGGGAAGGACGGCTCGATGTACGTCGGCCAGACGAGCCGCGGCTGGGGCGCGACGGGACGCGCACAGTACGGATTGCAGCGGCTCGTGTGGACTGGGAAGACGCCGTTCGAGGCGCATCACGTGAGCGCGCGGCCGGACGGCTTCGAGATCTTCTTCACCGCACCGGTGGATCGCGTCACGGCGGAGAACCCGGCGAGCTGGGGGGTGAACAGCTTCATCTACAAGTATCACCACATCTACGGCTCGCCGGTGATCAACGCGAGCACGCACGCCGTACGCGCCGCCATCGTGTCGAAGGATGGACGCAGTGTGCGCATCGCGGTCGACTCGCTGCGGCAGTGGTACGTCCACGAGATCCGGATGAGCGGCGTGCGTGCGGCCGAGGGCGGCGCGCCGCTGCTACACGACGTCGGCTACTACACGGTGAACCAGATCCCGGCGGGCAA
>Ga0207674_10008507_pt1 | contig 11847 bp, 12 predicted proteins | sample KBSCornC72_FD_184303 | JGI IMG/M metagenome (GOLD analysis project Ga0207674, IMG submission 184303) | Corn rhizosphere microbial communities from Kellogg Biological Station, Michigan, USA - KBS Corn C7-2 (SPAdes) (version 2) | ecosystem: Host-associated > Plants > Roots > Rhizosphere > Soil ... | reverse complement strand
ACGCGACGCTGTCGATGCCGCCGTTCGAGCTGTGGCTCCAGGGCCTCGACTCGATCTCGGCGTGGCTGCTCAGCTTCGGGCTGGGCTGTCGCGGCTCGGTGCTCGTGCCGGTGGAGGCGTGCGGCGGCACGCCGGCGTTCGCGCAGTACCGCCGCATGGGCGAGTGGCCGTGGGCGCTCATCATGCTCGACGTCCAGGGCGACCGGATCACCGGGATGACGTCGTACCTCGACGTCGACACGCTCTTCCCGCGATTCGGCCTGCCGATGCGCTGGGAGAGTTGAGCGCTACCTCGACCAGGCCGGATTGAGCGTCTGCTCGGTCGTCAGACGACGCAGATTGGATCCGTCCGCGTCGACGACGTACATCGCCTCGGCGCTGTCGCGCGCGGAGATGAGCGCGAGCCGCCTTCCATCGGGCGACCAGGCGTACATCCCCTCGTAGCGCTTCGACTGCGCCAGGGTCGAGCGCGCGTGATCGGCGACGCGCACGAGCTCGACGTCGTAGTCGTTGCCGCCGTGCGCGCTGTGGAACGCGAGCCGCGATCCGTCCGGCGACCACGCCGCGACGTCGGTGGTGACCGATGCGCCGACGGTGAGCCGCTCGAGCCGGGTGCCGTCCGGCCGCACGCGGTACAGGTCGCGTCCGCCGCTTCGAGACGAGTCGCGCGACGAGACGAAGGCGATCGTCGACCCATCGGGCGACCACGTCGGACTCCCGTCCGCCGCGGCGTCGTTCGTGATGCGTGTGACGCCGGTCCCGTCGGCGCGCATGACGTAGAGCTCCAGGTTGCCGTCGCGCGTGGAGGCGAAGGCGATGCGCGTGCCGTCCGGCGACCACGTGGGATCGCGGTCGGCACCAGGCGACGTCGCGACCCGGCGCAGCTCGCTGCCGTCGGGGCGGATGGTGTAGAGCTCGGAATCGTCGCCACCGCTCCCGAACACGATGCGCGTTCCGTCAGGCGACCACTCGCGATGCCCCTTCGCGGCGATGCCGCGGAAGAGTCGCCGCGGCGCCGTGCCGTCGGCCGCCATCGTCCAGAGCTCCCAGCCCCCATTGGCCTGCACGCCATAGGCGAGCGTCGCGCCGTCGGGCGACCAGAGCGGAAAGCGCTCCTGCTCGGGCCGCGAAGTGAGCCGCGTGGCGGGACCACCCTCGGCGGGCATGACGTAGACGTTCCAGTCGCCATCGCGGTGCGACGCGAATGCGAGCCGAGCCGGCGCCGAGGGCGAGCGAGACGTGGTGACACGCGCGATGTTCGGCGCGGCGGTGAGCGAGACGACGCACGACACGATCAACAGGCGGAACACGAGAGGCGGCATGATCGCTCGGCTCGAGGCGGTGAGGGGATGGCTCCAGGCTGCTTCGAATGGATGCCGCAGCGGCGGAGATCGCGTAGTCCGAGGCTCGCGTCCGGGGGGCGGGCTCGGGCGCTCGCCGCACAACGTGCTGCGGTGGAACCACTTACGAGCGCGTCGAAAAATCTTCTCGTTCGACCGATGAGTTTTCGCGGCCGCGCCAGTCTAATCCTGCAAATCCAACAGGAGACGACAATGTCCGCCACGCTGCTCCGCTCCGCCACGTACGACATCGGTCCCCGCCGGACGTCCGACACTGCCTCTCGCCCGTCACGCCGCGCGGTCATCACCGGCCGCATCCTCACGGGGATCGTCGCGCTGCTCCTCACGCTCGACGCCGGAATCAAGCTGGTGCGCGCGAAGGCCGCGGTCGAAGGGAGTGCACAGCTCGGGTTCAGCCCGGATCAGGTGTTCGTGATCGGCGTGATCGCTGCGGTGTGCCTGGTGCTGTATCTCATCCCACGCACGGCACCCCTGGGCGCGGTGCTCTGGACCGGCTACTTCGGCGGCGCGATCGTGACGCACTTCCGGCTCGGCAACCCGCTGCTCACCCACGTGCTGTCTCCGATCTATGTGTCGGCGCTGATCTGGGGAAGCCTGTATCTCCGCGACCCGCGCGTTCGCGCCGTGCTCGGCAAGCGCTGAAGGACGCGGCTCGCATCGTCGTCACCGATCACCGATCACCGACAACCGACAACCAAGTCATTCAATGTCCACGACCCAAGCTCCCTCGCCCAGGCTCACCAACGTCGGCACCAGGCCGGCCACGCCGCGCAAGCTGTTCGTCAACATCCCGGTGAGCGATCTCCAGCGCTCGATCGACTTCTTCGAGGCGCTCGGCTTCACCTTCAACGCACAGTTCACCGACGCGACGGCCACCGCGATGCTCGTCGGCGAGGACGCGTACTTCATGCTCCTCACCAAGGAGAAGTTCGCGAGCTTCAGCAAGCGCCCGCTCGGCGATCCGCAGAAGCAGACGGACGCGCTGTACGCGCTCGGCGTCGAGAGCCGCGCCGCGGTGGAAGAGATGGTGAACAAGGCGATCGCGAACGGCGGCTCGCACGCGCTCGATCCGCAGGACCACGGCTTCATGTACGGCTGGAGCTTCTACGATCCCGACGGGCATCACTGGGAAGTGTTCTGGATGGATCCGTCGGTTCCCGTGCAATAGCGCGGGTTCGCGGGTCGCGGTTCGCGGGTTCGCAACGACCTCGGGACGCACTCGCTTCCCGAGGAAGTTGCTTTAGTCACCCACAACTCCCCACTCACAACTCCTCACTCACAACTCCCCACTCCCCGCTCAATGATCTCCCAACGCCTCACCCCATGCCTCTGGTTCGACAACCAGGCCGAGGAGGCAGCGAACCATTACGTCAGCATCTTCAAGGACTCGAGCATCAAGGCGATCACGCGGTATCCGAGCGCCGGGCAGGAGATCCATCATCAGCCCGCGGGCTCCGTGATGGTGGTGAGCTTCGAGCTCGACGGACACTCCTTCACCGCGCTCAACGGCGGCCCGCTCTTCAAGTTCAACGAGGCCGTGTCGTTCCAGGTCAACTGCAAGACGCAGGACGAGATCGACTACTACTGGGAGCGGCTCGGTGAAGGGGGCGATCCGAAGGCACAGCAGTGCGGATGGCTCAAGGATCGGTATGGGCTGTCGTGGCAGGTCGTCCCCGAGGGGATGGAGGACATGCTCGAGGACGCCGACGCTCCGGGAGCGCAGCGCGCGATGACGGCGATGCTAAAGATGAAGAAGATCGACATGGACGCGCTGCAGCGGGCGTACGACGGGCGCTAACGTTCGGGATGCCCGACATCCTGCTCCGCCCCTGGCCCTGGTACGTCGCCGGTCCGCTGATCGGCCTGTTCGCCCCGCTCCTCCTCTGGCTCGGCAACCGGATGTTCGGCGTGTCGAGCAACCTGCGGCACCTGTGCTCGGCGATCGCGCCGCGCGGCATCCCGTACCTCTCGTACGACTGGCGGCGCGAGGGCGGCTGGAACCTCGCCTTCGTGGCGGGGATCGTGGCCGGCGGCGTGCTCGCGGGTCTGGTGTTCCGGAATCCGGCGCCCGTCGCCGTCGCCGAGTCGACGCGGGCAGGGCTCGCGGCGCTCGGCATTCACGACCTCGGCGGCCTCGTACCTCGCGAGCTGTTCACGTGGTCGAGCCTCGCGACGGTGCGCGGATGGATCGTCATCGTGGGCGGCGGCTTCCTCGTCGGCTTCGGCACGGCGTACGCCGGCGGCTGCACGTCGGGACACGGGATCTCCGGTGTCGCCAACCTCGAGATCCCGTCGTTCATCGCGCTCGCCGGATTCTTCGCCGGCGGGCTGCTCGGCACCTTCGTGCTGCTGCCACTCGTATTGGGGCTGCGCTGATGAGTGCACCCGTCGAAGCACGCCTCGACGTCGAGCTGGACGATGACGACGTGCACGAGCTCAGCGCCGAGCAGCGGCGCGACCCGAGCGCACCGGGGCTCTGGATCTACCTGCTCGTCGGCACCGTGTTCGGCATCGTGCTGACGAAGGGGGAAGCGATCTCCTGGTTCCGCATCCAGGAGATGTTCCGCTTCCAGGGGTTCCACATGTTCGGCATCTTCGCGACCGCGTTGCCGACGGCGATCATCGGCGTGCAGCTCCTGAAGCGCCGGTGGCGGCGCACGCTCGCCGGCGAGGCGATCGTCGTGCCACCGAAGCACCTCGGCTCGGGGGTGCGCTACGCCGTCGGAGGCACGATCTTCGGGCTCGGGTGGGCGCTCACCGGCGCGTGCCCTGGTCCGCTGTTCGCGCTGCTCGGCAGCGGCGTGACGACGATGGCCGTCGCGATCGCGAGCGCGATGCTCGGCACGTGGACCTACGGACGCGTGCGCCACCACCTGCCGCACTGATCTCCACTCCGACCTTTCATCACCATGCCAGAACAGGTCTGGTCCGACGTCGACGCGTTCTTCGAGCAGCATCTGCAGCCGGCTGACGACATCCTGCGCGCGACGCTGGAGACGAACGTCGCCGAGGGATTGCCTCCGATCGCCGTGACGCCGCCGCAGGGGAAGCTGCTCCACCTGCTCGCGCGCGCGTGCGGCGCGCGGCGCATTCTGGAGATCGGCACGCTCGGCGCCTACAGCACGATCTGGCTGGCGCGCGCGCTCCCGCCCTCGGGCAAGCTGATCACGCTGGAGATCGATCTGCACCACGCGGAGGTGGCGCGCCGGAATCTGGAGCGCGCGAAGGTGAGCGGGCGCGTGGAGATCCGCGTCGGCGACGCGGCGGTCCTGCTCGACGCGATGCAGGGGTTCGTCGAGCCGTTCGACTTCGTGTTCGTCGACGCCGACAAGAAGAGCAGCGACGTCTACTTCAAGTCGGTGCTCACGTTGTCGCACCCCGGCACGGTGATCATCATCGACAACGTCGTGCGCGACGGAAAGGTGGCCGACGCATCGAGCGAGGACGAGGACATTCGTGGGATACGACGGATGACGGAATGGCTGGCGACGCAGAAGAACATCTCGGCGACGGCGATCCAGACGGTGGGGGGGAAGAGCTACGACGGGTTTCTGATGGCGATTGTGGAGTGAGTTGGTTGGTGGGAGGGTGAGAGGGTGAGCCCCCACCCTCACACGACCCAACCAACCAACTCACACTGTCCTCGGGCTCCGCCTCGTCCACGCGTACACGAGTAGCGCCATCGGAAAGACGACGGCCAGCAGCGTGGAGAAGATCGACATCCACGGATGCACGGCGCGGACGAGGACGACGAGGACGAGCCAGCACACCGCCGCGATCCGCGACAGGGTCCGCGCGCTCGACGCGTCCGCGAGCAGCGCGATGCCGGCGACGACGAGCAGCACGCTCAGCACGATGGCGATCGCCACGACGAGCGCCGGCCAGCCGGCCGTGCCGCCACCTTTCAGCTCGATCAGTGCGTTGACGGCCTGCAAGAGGCCGATCGCTACGGCGAGCGCTCCCATCGCTCTCATCCCTCCCCCCTCCATCCGCTCGTTCGGATTCCCTCGCGCGCGCAACGCTTCGACGCGCAGAGTCGGCGCGGTGCGCGCCACGTCGGCGACGATCGCCATCCAGAAGCCGAGCCCCGGCCGGCGGGCGTCGCGCATCAGATCTCGAAAGCAGAGCGTCATCTCGCGCCCGTAGGACGCGCGGAACGCGGGCGGATATGCGCGCAGCAGCAGCGCATACGCGCGCTCGGCGCGGCGCGCGGTCATGCGGTCGCCCTCCCGATGAGCTTCTTCTGGCGCGCCGACCGCACCATCGCCTCGAGCCGCCGCGCCTCGGCGCGCGCGACGGAGAGGCCGACGCGGGTGATCCTGTAGTAGCGCCGCCGCTCGTCGTCGAGCGCGGGATCGGCCCGCTCGTCGCTCTCCTCGACCAGCCCTTGCTCGAGCATCCGCTTGAGCGAGCCGTACAGCGTACCTGGGCCGAGCTTCATGGTACCGTCGGTCCGTTCGGCGACCTCCTGCATGATCGCGTAGCCGTGCCGCTCCTCGCCCACGAGGGCGAGGAGGATGTGGAACGTCGCCGGGGTGAGCGGAAGCTGCGCTTCCGGATCGCGGACGGGCATGCGCTATGGCGTGGATGGATATATCGGCGTACGATATAGTAGCGCCGTCGCCGACCCCGGGTCAAGCGTTCGGCGAGGCAAACCACAAACGTCCGACCACTCGCCATTCGACTCGTGTCGTCGCCCCGCATCATCGTCGTGCTCGTGCTCTGCTTGCTCGCCACCGCCTGTCTGGACGAGACGCGCCTCAACGCGCGCTGTGAATGGGTCGGCGACACGAGCACCGTCGCGATCGACATGCGCGACGGTGCGCAGCGCCATCATCTCGCGATGGACGTGCGCGTCGCGGGGGAGAACGCGGTCCGGTACGGCGACTCGGCCAAGGCGACCCACGGACTCGAGGGCTCGTGGCGGTTGACGCTCGAATGCCGCGACCGGCTGTACGCCACCGTCATGAAGCAGCATCTCGTGAGCCGGAACGACATCGACGTCGCGGCGCGGATACGTGACTTCTGGATCGACGCGGCGCTGGTCTACCTGCCAATCGGCCTGCTGTACTTCCTCGTCGCCAGTCGGCTCGCGGGCCGAATCGTGCGCAACGCGCCGCCACCGGGCGAGCGGTGGACGATGTGGGTGCACCTGGCCTGGGTAGGGCTCTCTGGGAGTCTGATCGCGGCGGCGGTGGCGCACTTCCACGGCTGGAACGTGGACTGGGTACGGCTTCGCAACGGCCACATCAGCTTCCGCGCAGCCTATCTTCCGATCGCGCTGTACCGCTGGCAGGCCTACGGCATGGCGCTGGCGATCTTCGCCTTCGCGACCTGGCGGCAGTTCCGCATGGCGGGCGCGGGCGTCGGCAGCGGCGCGCCGCGCGACGGCGTGAATCGCTGGAGACAGTAGCCGCCTCTAACGGGTGGAAGAATCATGAAGCCACACCCTCTAGTCGCGCTCACGCTGGGCGCGATGCTCGTCGGGTTCACGACGACCGCCCGGTCGCAGTCGCCCGCCGGTGTCGATCCGGTGATCGGGGCGATCCAGCGAGAGGCGCAGGAGCGCTCGCAGCTCTACCCGCTCGCGCAGACGCTCATGGATTCGATCGGCCCGCGGCTCGCCGGTTCGATCGAGCAGCGGCGCGCCAACGAATGGGTGTTGGGCACGTACCGGCGCTGGGGGATCCCCGCGCGCGAGGAACGCTACGGTACCTGGAACGAGTGGCGACGAGAGATCGCGCACATCGACCTCATCGCGCCACGAATGCGCCCGCTCGAGGGGGTGCTCTCGACCTGGAGCCAGGGAACCAACGGAACGATCGAGGCCGGCGTGGTGGTGCAACCGGAGGTGCAGAGCCCGGCCGAGCTCGAGGCGTGGCTGCCGCGTGCGCGTGGAAAGTTCGTCCTCCTCAACTTCCCGTGGCCGAGCTGTCGCCCCGACTCCGAGCTGAAGGAGAAGCTGTCGCCGGAGTCTTTCGCGCGGATGCAGGCCGAGCGTACCACGGCGTTCGAGGCGTGGTACGCCGGCCGTCGTCGCAGTGGGCTGCGCGGCACCGCGCTCGTGCGCCGACTCGGCGAGGCGGGGGCGCTCGGCATCGTGACGTTGCTCGTGCCGCCTCCCGGACCGCTGGGCTGGGGGACGAGCAAGATCAGCACGACGGTGTCCGAGACGATTCCCGAGATCGGACTCGGCTGCGAGGACTACGGGCTGGTGTACCGTCTCGCGGAGCGCAACCAGGGGCCGATGCTCCGCGTCGACGCACGGTCGTCGCTGCGCGGCGAGGTGCCGGCGGCGAACGTGATCGCCGAGCTGCGCGGCAGGGAGAAGCCGAACGAGTACGTGGTGCTCTCGGCGCACCTCGACTCGTGGGACCCCGCGTCGGGCGCGACCGACAACGGCACCGGCACGGTCGTGATGATGGAGGCGATGAGAATTCTCAAAGCCGTATATCCGAATCCGCGTCGCACGATCCTCGTCGGCCACTGGAACGGCGAGGAGCAGGGGTTCAACGGCTCGGGGGCGTTCGCGGCCGATCATCCGCAGGTGATCGCTGGACTGCAGGCGCTGCTCAACCAGGACAGCGGCACCGGCCGCATCGACCATATCTCGATGGAGGGATCCACGAGCGCGGGCGCGTTCTTCCGCCGCTGGCTGTCGCGGATGCCCGACGAGATCGCGCGCGACATCCAGCTCATCGATCCTGGCACGCCGGGGCGCGGGTCGGACCAGGCGTCGTTCACCTGCCGCGGCGCGCCGGCGTTCAGCCTCCAGTCGCGCGACTGGGATTACGTCGCGTACACCTGGCACACCAACCGCGACACGTTCGACAAGCTCGTGTTCGACGAGCTGAAGACCAACGCGATGATCGTCGCGATGCTCGCGTATCGGGCGTCGGAGGATCCGGAGCGCGTGCCGCGGGATCCGCGTGTCGCGCCGACGGGCCCGGGGGCGAGGCCACCGACGTGCCGGACACCGGCGCGAAGCTGGGCGGAGAGCGCCGGGTGAGTATCCCGTCTACCGCTCGAACCGCAGCGCGTCGATCGTCACGAGGTTGTTGAACTGCCCGATCCCTTGCACGGACGTCTTCAGCACCACGTACAGCGACTTCTCTCCCGTCGCCGAGATCGGCACCGACTGCGTGTACCATTGCCGAGGCGTCGGTCGCACTTCGGTGCTGCCGAGGAGGGTGCCGGTCGGCGAGCCGTCACGCAGCTCGAGCGTGAACGGGTACTCCGCTGGCGAGCGGAGCTCGGCCGTCACGCGGGACACGCCGGTGAGATCGAGCCGTCCCATGTACAGGTGCGCGGTGTCGGCGTACACGGTGGCGACGAGGTGCGACGTGCCGTCCGAGCCACTGTTCGTGTTCAGGCCGATGTTCCGTGTCGCGACGGCGGTCGACACCGGCAGGCGCGGTGCGCGCAGGATCACGACCGCGGTGTCGGCGAGCGAGCGCACACCGTTCCGCGGCTGGTCGGCGTAGCTCGCCGTGAGCCGGTACGCACCGCCGGGCGACGCGGCGTGCTGACTCAGTGGCGCGCGGCCGCGCGGCGGCAGCTTCGACGACGCGAGAGAGAGGATGTAGTCGACCATCGCCCGCCGATCGTCTTCCGTCAGCGACGGGTGCGGCGGCATCACGCGCTCGCCCCACACGCCCGTGCCGCCGGTGGCGATCTTGGTGATGAGCCGCAGCCGCGCGTCCGCTTGCCCCTGATAGCGCTGCGCGACGCTGACGTACGACGGGCCGAGCGACGCGTTGTCGACGGCGTGGCAGGCGAGACAGTCGCTCTTGCGGATGCGCGCCAGTCCGTCGGGCACCGACGCCGACTGCGCGTCCGGATTGCCGGCCGGTGCGGGCGCGGCACCGATCGGGCCGTACGACATCGACACGTTCACCCGGCTCGCGTCGATGCCGCGACCGAGCGAGCCATCCTCGGGATCGGTCACGCGCACGGCGTAGTCGACGCCCGTGTCGCTCCAGTAGAAGGAGTGATTCCCCGTGACGTCGATCGCGACCTCGGGGGGCGCGTTGCCGACGAGGATCTCCGTCGTTGCTTCCGTCTCCGCGCCGGCGCGGTCGCGCACGCGAAGCCTGACGCGCTTGGTGCCGGGCGTCGTGAAGGTGTGCGACAACCGCGCGCCCTCGCGGTCGGGCGCATCGGGGATCGACCAGGTGAAACGCACCGAGTCGCCGGGGTCGCGGTCGAAGCTGGAGTCGGCCGAGAATTCGACGGCGAGTGGCGCGGCGCCGACGGTGCGCGACGCGACGAGCCGCGCGACCGGCGGCCGATTGCCCGGGTGATACGTGATGCGGCTGAGCCGCGCGTTGGCGTTCTTCGCGTTCCAGAACGTGCCGTACTCCAGCACGTAGAGCGAGCCGTCGGGGCCGAGCTCCACGTCGACCGGATGATCGAACTTGAGCTGCGACAGGAAGGGCTCCATGCGCTGGTAGTTCCCCGCCGCGTCGAACGTGACGGCCATCATCCAGCCGCGCATCCACTCGTAGTGGATGAACTTCTTGTCGTAGTATTCGGGCAGCCGCACCGTGGAGCGCTCGTAGTCGCCGTAGTGGTAGATGGGGCCGGCCATCGCCGTGCGGCTGCCCTCGCCGACGAGCGGGAAGCGGTCGCTGCGCTCGTACGGATACCAGATCATCGCCGGCTGCGGGGGCGGCAGGATGCGCGCGCCGGTGTTGTTCGGCGACGTGTTCTCCGGACGCTTCGGGTCGAAGAACCCGAAGAGCTGCTTCGTCGTGAAGTTGTAGTTCCGGTACGGCCGGTTGTCGCCGATGAACATCGGCCAGCCGAAGTTGCCGGGGCGCTTCGCCTGGTTCACCTCGTCGAAGCCCTTGGAGCCGAGCTCGGAGTCCTTCTGAGCGTCCGGGCCGACCTCGCCCCAGTAGAGCCACCCGGTATGCTGATCGACACTGATGCGGTACGGATTCCGATGACCCATCGTGTAGATCTCGGGGCGCCCCTCCTTCGGATCGGCGAACAGGTTTCCGTCGGGGATGGCGTACGTGCCGTTCTGGATCGGCCGGATGCGGAGGATCTTGCCGCGCAGGTCCTGCGTGTTCGCCGATGAGCGCAGCGCATCGGCGAGAAACTTCCCCGGCGTCGGATCGATCGGCGCGTAGTCGCCGGCGGTGAAGGGATTGGTGTTGTCGCCGTACGAAACGAACAGCTCGCCCACGCGGTTGAAGGCGAGCGAGCCGCCGGTGTGACAACAGCCGCGATCGATCTTCACCTCGAGCAGCACCTTCTCGTCGCGCAGCGAGTCGCCGTCGAGGGTGAACCGCGCGAGGCGATGGTTCCACCCGACCGTGCGATTCAGGTAGATCCAGTGGTTCCGGAGAAACGCCGGATCGAGCGCGAGCCCGATGAGCCCGTTCTCGGCGTCGTCGTTCACGGCGAGCTTCGCGATCGCGCGCTGCGCGTGCGTGGTCGGGTCGTACACCGAGAGGGTGCCGTGCCGCTCGATGACGAAGACGCGGCCGTCGTGCGCGACGGCGAGCTCGGTGGGCTCGTCGAACACGCCCTCGAGCAGCACGTCCTGCTGGAAGCGCGACGGATCGGGGGCCGGGGCAGTGTTGACGGCGGCGGACGTCGCGGGCGACGGGACGGGCTGCGTCGCCGGCCGGCAGGACGCGAGGCCGACGACGCCCAGAAGGGCGGCGAGTGGAATCGAAGGGCGCATGGGAGGAGTATGCCGCACGGTTCGCCCGATGGCGACAGGTGACGCGGAGCGGGCCGCGCACGATAGTATTGGCGCGGACGTCGCCCCGCCGTCGATCACCTGAGCGACCGAGTGCACCAATGAGTCGAGACCGGACAGTTCAGCCACGCAGGCTCGCGTCCTCCGTCGTGCGGGCGGGAGCGCTGGCGACGCTCGTGTGCGCGCTCCCCGCGCCGGCGCCCGTACACGCGCAGGGGTCGGGGTCGCCGCTCGACTCGCTCGCCGCGCGCATCGATCCGTACGTCGCGAAGGCTCGGCTCCTCGTGCTCACCGACATCGCCAACGAGCCGGACGACCAGATGTCGCTCGTGCGGCTGCTCGTGTACTCGAACCGCGTGGACATCGAGGGACTCGTCGCGACGACGTCGACGTGGATGCGGCGCGCCGTACGTCCCGACGTGATCCGCACGGTGCTCGACGCGTACGAGCAGGTGCAGCCGAACCTGCTGAAGCACGAGAAGGGTTTTCCGACCGCGGCGGAGCTCCGCGCCGTCGTGACGACGGGGCAGCCGGGCTACGGGATGGAGGCCGTGGGCGAGCGGAAGGCGTCGCCCGGCGCTGAGCTGATCATCCGCGCGGCGGACCGCAACGATCCGCGACCGCTCTGGGTCACGGCATGGGGGGGCGCGAACACGCTCGCGCAGGCGCTGACGCAGGTCCGCGCCACGCGCACGCCGGCCGAGGTGGAGCGGTTCGTGGCGAAGCTCCGGGTGTACGCGATCTCCGATCAGGACGACGCGGGGCGGTGGA
>Ga0207674_10008505_pt1 | contig 11848 bp, 10 predicted proteins | sample KBSCornC72_FD_184303 | JGI IMG/M metagenome (GOLD analysis project Ga0207674, IMG submission 184303) | Corn rhizosphere microbial communities from Kellogg Biological Station, Michigan, USA - KBS Corn C7-2 (SPAdes) (version 2) | ecosystem: Host-associated > Plants > Roots > Rhizosphere > Soil ... | reverse complement strand
GGTTCAGCAGTCGCTCGACCCCGCGCCGCCCTCCAAGCAGGCGGTAAAGGACGCGCGCCGGAGCAAGCGTTACGACCCGGGCCAGGAGGATCTCTTCTCCTCCCTGTTCGGCAACTGAGATTGGGCATCGGAGGCCGGCGGCCGCGGAGGCGAGCTTTCAGCCGCCGCGCCCGCGAATAACGGCTGCGACCGGGTTGGGGAAGCGGCGTCCCGGCTGCGCTTCTCCGGCATAGTGTATGGGTTTCGGTCTCATTGGAGACATCGGCCATGAATAAGAAGCGAGCGGCGACGCCGCTCACCCTCACCGAGTCCGATATTTCCTCCACCCGCGTCGTCAGTCGCCGCTCCATGCTGGGCACGCTGGGCCTGGGGCTGGGCGCCGCCGCGGCGGCCATCGTTGGCGCGGGCCACGCCGCCGCCCAGTCGCAGCGCGGCTGCACCGACGGCGACACCGGCCGCTACGAGGACCCGGAGGGCGCGGGCACCCGGTGCCGGCCGGGAATGCAGCCTACGGGCTGCAGCGACGACGATAACGGCCCGAGTGGCGACCCCATGAACTACGGCACCCGTTGCCAGCAGCGCCAGCCGCGCTCCGGCAAGGGTACTGGCTGCACCGACAACGACAACGGCCCCAACGAGGACCAGACCGGCTTCGGCACCCGCTGCTGGATCTAGGGCGATCTGCGGGGGGCGCGGGGAATTTTGCGGGCCGCGGCCGCGTTAACGCGCTGGGTGCCCGCTGGTCTTGCGCGCTGCCGCGGCGTAGCCTTGGCCACTTCTGCGTGCGCATCTGCGGATGTTGGCGCCGCTGTGCGGTCGCAGCAATTCCGTCGTCAAAAACCGGTCCATGGGAGGAACGAAAAATGCCTCAGAGCCACCACAAGCTCACGCGGCGCCAGGCGCTGCTGCTCGGCAGCGGCGCGGCCGCAGTGGCCGCGGCTGGCACCAACGCAGGCGTGCCGGACGTGGCGCTTGCCGCCGCGCCGATGCTGGGCGTGCTGCGTCCGCAGGTCTACCGCTTCAAGCTCGGCAGTTTCGAGATCGCCAACGTCCTCGACGGCTTCGTCCAGAACCCCAGCCTGCACCCCACCTTCGGCGCCGACCAGCCCGCCGACGCCGTGGAGGCTCTGGCGAAGGCCAACGGCATTCCCACCAAGTTCGATCACCCCTACGTCCCCACGCTGGTCAACACCGGCAAGGAGCTCGTCCTGTTCGACACCGGCAACCCCAAGGGCCGGATGCCGACCGCGGGCAAGCTGGCGGAGAACCTTGGCCTGGCCGGCTACAAGCCCGAGCAGATCGACGTGGTCGTCATCACCCACGGCCACCCGGACCACATCGGCGGCCTCGTCGGAGAGGACGGCAAGCCCACCTATCCCAACGCCCGCTACGTGTTCGGCGAGGTGGAGTTCGACTTCTGGCGCAAGGGCGAGAACGTGCGCGAGGCCCGCAAGACCAACCTCGAGATGTTCCGCAAGGTCGCCGTGCCGCTCGGCGACAAGGCCACGTTCCTGAAGCCCGACGGCGAGGTGGTGCCGGGCATCCGCGCGGTGAACGCCTATGGCCATTCGCCGGGCATGCTGGCCTTCCACGTGGAGAGCGACGGCCGTCGCCTGCTGGTGTGGGGTGACGTGGCCAACCAGTACGTGGTCTCGATCCAGCAGCCCGAATGGGGCACCGGCTTCGACGACGTGAAGGACGCCGCCATCGCCACCCGCAAACGCGTCCTCGACATGGTGGCCACGGACAAGATCCCCGTGGCCGGCTTCCACATGCCGTTCCCGTCGCTCGGCTGGGTGGAGCGGTCCGGCACGAGCTACCGCTGGGTGCCGGCGACGTACCAGTTCAATCTGTAAGCCCAATCAGGTGTCAGCCGATCACCGGCTGCGCCGACCCTTGATGACGAAACGGATCTCGCCACAGCGTTCCCTCCCCCCTTGTGGAGGAGGGACAGGGTGGGGGGGAATCACAGACCTCGAATATCGGGGTTCCCCCCACCCCTAGCCCCTCCCCACAAGGGGGAGGGGAATCCACTCGTTTCGTTTCAGACCTCCGGCTCTGACACCATCGCACGAACGCTGCCCGTCGCCCGCCGTAGCCGGGTTGTTGTGTTGACGGGCGTGCCGGCTTCTCGCTGTCTCCGCTTTACGGGAACGAGAGAACGGCGCCTGCCGCAAGCCTGCCTACGTCCGCTTCGACTGCACCGGGTGAGCGGCGGCTGATGGCTGTGCATCGGCCTTGAGGAACACATCCACCCGCATGCCGGGCAGCAGCGGGGGCTCGCCTGTGAGGTTGATGATCACCTCCAGCACGTCGATGTCCGTCGGACGGCGGGGGCCGCGCTGGCCGAGCTTGCTCGGACCCAGCGAGCGCGCCAGCGACGACACGCTGCCTTCGAAATCCCTGCCGGGGAAGGCATCGGAGCGCACCACCGCGCCCTGGCCGACGCGCACCTTGCCGATATCGCGCTCCTCCAGTTCCGCCCGCACCCGCAGGGAGGTGACATCGCCCAGCACCACCAGCAGGTTCTCCGGCGACGGCGCCACCGTCTCGCCCACCCTGGCATTGAGCTGCAGGACGGAGCCGTTGGAGGGGGCGCGGATGCGCGTGCGCTCCAGCGCCGCCTCGGCCAGCGACAGCTCGGCGCGGGCGGCAGCGAGCGCGGCCTCCAGCCGGGTCGGCGCCGGCGGGTCGTTGCCGTTGAGGGTTTTGCGCAGCGCGGTGCGGGCCTGGTCCATCTGGTCGGAGGCCTTGTTGGCAGCATCGCGCGCCTTGTCCACGTCGGCGGCAGGGCCGGTGCCGGAGCGCTTCAGCTTCAGCGTGCGGTCCAGATCCTCGCGGGCGAAGCTCAGCTGACGCTCGGCGTCGGCGAACCTGTCCTCGGTGGCGCGGCGGTCCTGGGCGGTTTTCGACACCGTCTCGTTGTCGCGGTCGCGCTTGCGCACGGCCACCTCGGCGCGGGCGGCATTGACGCGCGCCGCCAGGTCCTCGTCGGCGAGGCGGATGAGGAGGTCGCCGGCGGCCACCTTGTCGTTGACGCCCACCAGCACCTCGGTGACCCGGCCGGGCACCTGGGCGGACATGCGGATCTCGCCGCCTGCCGGCTCTACCCGGCCCGGCGCGGAGGTGGCCCACGCCGGCCGCTGCGGCGCCGGTGTTTGAGCCTGCGCCTGTGCGAGCTTCTGAGCCTCCTCCGGCTTGGCGGCATAGGCTGGTGCCGGCTTCTGGCTGAGCGTCTGCGGCACGTAGTAGCCGATGCCGAGCGCGAGGCCGGCGGCAACCACAAGCATGCTGAAGGAAGAGTCGGCCTTAGGCATTTGCCTTCCTCTTTCTGGTGCGCGCCAGCTCGTGGACGGTCTCGACACCCTCGGCGCGGCGTTCCTCACCGACGATCAGGCCGTCTTCAATGCGCAGAATGCGGTCGGCATAAGGCACGGTGCGCGGATCGTGGGTGACGGCCAGGACGGCGCGGCTGCGATCCTTGGCGATCTGGCTTAACAAGGACATAACGGCTACGCCGTTCTCGCTGTCGAGGGCGGCGGTGGGCTCGTCGGCGAGGATGACGGAGGGCGAGCCCACCAGCGAGCGCGCCACCGCCACGCGCTGCTGCTCGCCGCCCGAAAGATTGGCGGGATACGATTTGAGCTTGTGGCGCAGCCCCACCTTCTGCAGCGCCCGCTGCGCCGCCACCACGGCGTCCGAGCCACGGCTGCCGCGCACGTCGAGCGCGAGCCGCACGTTCTCCTCGGCCGTCAGCGTCGGGAACAGGTTGTAGGACTGGAAGATGAAGCCGACGTGGCTGCGGCGCAGGTTCGCCAGCGCCTCCGGCGAGAGCTCGGACGTTGGGCGCCCGCCCACGGTCAGGGTGCCCGACGTGGGGGTGAGGATGCAGCCCAGGATCGACAGGAGCGTAGTCTTGCCGCTGCCCGACGGTCCCATCAGCAGCGTCAGCTCGCCCGAGTTCAGCTTCAGGCTCACGCCCTTGAGCGCGCGTACCTTGCCGGCGCCGGACCCTAGGTCCTTCACGATGTCGCGGGCCTCCAGCATGACTTTCGTGGCGGAGGTCGCCGCGACGCCGGCCGGGGTCTCGGATTTGGTGACTGCAGCTGTCATCGGTTGAACACCATCACTGGATCGATGCGCATGACCTTGCCGATCGCCGACAGGGCGGAGATCGCGCACATGGCGAAGGTCAGTGCCAGGAGCAGGGCCGCGAGGCCCGGCGACATCACGATGGGGAGCGCGGTGTGCTCGCTCAGGAAGACAATGGTGAGCGCGATGGTCATGCCGAGCCCGTAGCCGATGAGGGCGGAGAGCCCGGCCTGCATCAGGATCACCTTGTTGATGTACCCGGACGAGGAGCCGAGCGCCCTCAGCGTGGCGAACTCGGGCAGATGGTCCTTGGTGGAGGAGTAGAGCGTCTGCGCCACGATCACGGTGCCGACGATCAGGCCGAGAATGGCGCCACCCAGCAGCGCCACGCCGGCGCCGGTGGCGAACAGCCAATGGCTCAGGCTGCGGTCACGGAACTCGGCCGTGGTCAGGATCTCGTTGTCGCCCGGCAGCTGGGCGCGGATCGCCTGGCGCACCGTCTCGACGTTGGCGCCGGGACGCACCTTCACCAGCACGTAGGTGATGTTGTCGGCCGGCATGTCGATCAGCTGCCGCGCCCGGTTGAGCGTGGTGAACACGAACGGCGTCACGGTGAACGAGCGGATGCCCTCGGTCAGGCCGGCCACACGCACGCGCGAGGCGCCCACCTGGGCGGTGTCGCCCACTCCGTTGACGCCGAGCTCGGCGAGGTAGGTCTTGTCGATCATCACCGCGTCGCGCGCACCGAGGCCCGAAACGTCGCCTTGCACGACGTTCCAGGGCGCGAGCCCACCATCCTCGGCGTCGGCGCCGATGACGACGACCAGCGTCGAGCCGCCGGTGGGCTTGCGCCAGTCGGTGAAGGCGGTGACCAGCGGTGTGGCACTCACTACGTCCGGCGTCGAGAGAGCAACGTAGCGCTCGCGCGCCCGGATCGGCTGCGCCTCCTCGAAATTCTTGGTGCCATAGGCCATGATCCACAGGTCGCCGTCGGCCCGGTCGATCATGGAAATGATCATGCCGCGGGCTCCGAGATAGAGCCCAAGCTGAACCGCCACCAGCACGATGGAGAACAGGATGCCGATCAGCGTCACCGAGAGGCGGACGCGGTCGTGGAACAGGTTGCGGAACGCCAGGGTTAACGTCATCGGGACGCCTCGTACTTGCGGTGGCCACAACAGCCCGCTGCGGCGCCGCTCGAGGCGCCGTAAGCGAGCGGGGCTGAATGTGCGCCGGCGCCCCAGCCGCAGGCGTTGCGTTGGTTATATAGGGTCCTGCATGCGGCCAGGGAAATGTCGGGCCGAGAGTTAAGGATAGATCCGCGCGAGCAGGCCAGGATTTGACTGCGATTCCGACGCTGCCGCATTTTCTCCCAATCGAGGTTGCATCCAGCCAGCGGACCGGGGCCAGATTGAGACCAGGAGAGCGTTTGGCGATGTATCTTACGGGTATGGCTCGATTTTTCCGTCGCGCCGGCAGCGTCGTCGCGGCGGCCGTTGTGCTTGCAGGCGGGGGCGCCGGGCAGGCGCCCTCCGCCGACGTTGCCGGCGTGTGGATCGACCACACCGGCCAGGGCGCGGTGGAGATCGCCCCGTGTGGCAATCCGGGCGGCAACCCAGGCGGCAACCGGCTCTGCGGTCGCGTTGTCTGGCTCAGGAACCCCGACCACCGCTCGAAGAGCGGCAAGCGCATCTGCGGTGCCCAGGTGCTGGGCGAGCTGCGCAGGGAGGGGCGCTACGTGTGGGACTCGGGCTGGATCTATAACCCCGAGGACGAGGAGCGCTTCAGCGCCGCGCTGGAGCTCGCCAACGCGGATACGCTGATGGTGACCGGCTATCTCGGCATCAAGCTGCTGGGCGAGACCTTCACCTGGAAGCGCGCCACGACCAGCCTCGAGCGCTGCGCCACGAGCGCGAGCGTGCACTAGCGCCGGCAACGGCCGGCGCTCCTGGCAAGCCTGGCTGTGGCGGCCGAGCTTCATTCCACCACCGCCACGCCTCTGGACGCCGGCACCACCCGGCTCTTCGCCGCCACCTGCGCGTCGATCCAGGCGACGAAGCTCGTCGCGCGCTCGGCCACGATGTGGCGCTGCTGGTCGAGCGTGACCATGTGGTAGCTGTTGTCGAGCACCAGCGTGTCGACGAGCCCGCCCAGGTTCGCCTGCAGGTACTGCGCGTTCCTGAGGCTCGCGATGTCGTCCTCGCGCGGATGCACGATCAGCGCCGGTTGGCGCACCTTGCCGAGGCTCGGCTTCACCTCCTGCACCAGCGCGTTGAAGTGCGCCATCGACCGCATGGGCGTGGAGAACACGCCCGCCGCGCTCGAGTCTCCGCTCTGCATGCTCGCCACCACGATGCGGCGCACGCGCTCGTCCTTGAGGCCGTAGGGGTCGCGCTCGGCGAGATCGAACTCCAGCCGGATCGGCAGGGGACGCACGTACTGCAGAAGCTTAGAGTGCCAGGGCATCGACCAGCCGTCGAGCTTCAGCGTCGGCGCGAACAGCAGCAGGCCGTGCACGCCGGCGGGGCGCCTCTGCGCCAGGTGCAACGCCAGGATGCCGCCCATGGAGAGGCCGCCGGCCAGGATCACATCGCAGGTCTCGGCCAGCTTGTCGTAGGCCGCCTCGACGCTGGCGTACCACTCCCGCCAGGTAGAGCGGCGCAGCTCCTCCGGCGTGCCGCAGTGGCCGGCGAGCTGGCAGCAGAAGACGGTGTGGCCGGCGCGGGCGAGAGCCTGGGCGATGAAGCGCAGCTCGACCGGCGTCCCGCCAAGACCGTGGATCAGGAGAACGCCCACCCTGCCGCCCGGCAGCAACAGGCTGCGGTCGGGCGTCTCGGTGTCGATCTTCGCTTCAGCATTAGCCTCGATTGTCATGTTCTTACGCGTACCGTCTCACGTTTCTTCTCATTCAGAGCCGGGGGCTTCCACTCTGGGCGCGGCCGGCGGCGCCAGCCACGCTCAGCACCGCCGTTGTCGCCTGGGCGCCTCGTCCCGTTTCCCCCGTCAGCTGATCGGCTCGTTGGCCAATGTTCCGGAGGGTCTCCCTTCGCACGGAAACACGACAGCAGCATCGCAGGTTCCCCACGCCACATCCCGAGATCCCTCGGCGTTGCGCCTGTGTCCCCTGCTGCCATCTCCCCGCACACCGGCCTCAATCCTTGCTCACGCGCCGCATGACGGCGTCGAGCAGCTTGATGGCAAGGTCCATCTCGTGCCTGGTGATGTGCAGGCTCGGCGCCAGCGTGACGACGTTCTTGTAGTAGCCGCCGATATCGAGCACGAGGCCGTAGCGCTTGCCGTCCACCTCCAGGTCGCCCTTGAGGCCCTCGTCAACCATGCGGTCGACGATCGCCTTCGACGGCGTGAAGCTGTCGTGCGGCTCGCAGATCTCCATACGCAGCGCGAGCCCCAATCCGTCGACGTCGCCGACGATCCTGTGGCGGCGCTTGAGGTCCTGCAGGCCTTCGAGCAGATAGGCGCCCTTCTCGGCCACCATCGCTTCGTAGTCGGTCTCGCCCACCATCCTCATGACCTCGAGCGCGACGCCGGTGCCCATGGGATTGGAGTTGAAGGTCGAGTGCGTCGAGCCGGGTGGGAAGATGGTCGGGTTGATCAGCTCCTCGCGCGCCCACACGCCGGCCAGCGGATTGAGGCCGTTGGTGATGGCCTTGCCGAACACGATGGCGTCGGGTTTCACGCCGAAGTGCTCGATCGACCACAGCTTGCCGGTGCGGTAGAAGCCCATCTGGATCTCGTCCACGACGAGCAGGATGCCGTGCTCGTCGAGCACCTTCTTCAGCTCGACGAAGAAGGTCTTGGGCGGAATGACGTAGCCGCCGGTGCCCTGGATCGGCTCGACGTAGAAGGCGGCGTACTCGGCCTCGCCCGCCTTCGGGTCCCACACGCCGTTGTACTCGCTCTCGAACAGGCGCGCGAACTGCTGCACGCAGTAGTGTCCGTATTCCTCCTTGCTCATGCCCTTCGGCCCGCGGAAGTGATACGGGAACGGCACGAACTGCGCGCGGTCGCCGAAGTGGCCATAGCGGCGGCGGTAGCGGTAGGACGAGGTGATGGCCGAGGCGCCGAGCGTGCGGCCGTGATACCCGCCCTCGAAGGCGAACATCAGGCTCTTGCCCTTCTTGAAGTTGCGCACAAGCTTGAGGCTGTCCTCGACCGCCTGGGCGCCACCCACGTTGAAGTGCACGCGGCCCTTGGTGCCGAACTTGTGCTCGGCATCCTGGGCGATGAGGGCGGCGAGCTCGATCTTCTCCCGGTGCAGGTACTGGCTCGCCACCTGCGGCAGCCGGTCGAGCTGGCGCCGCACGGCCGCATCGAGGCGCGGGTTGCGGTAGCCGAAGTTGACCGCGGAATACCACATCTGCAGGTCAAGGAAGCTGCGCCCCTCGGCGTCGTAGAGGAACGAGCCCTCGCAGGAGTCGAAGATCTTCGGCGGGTCGGTGTAGTGCACCGTGTCGCCGTGCGAGCAGTACCTCTCCTCCAGCGCCAGCAGCTCCGCCTCCGACGGCCGGCCGCGGTCTTCCGCTCGCGCCACAGCTGCCGAGTCTTCCCGCAATCTCGCGCGTTTGCTCATTCGCACCCGGCCTTTCGTTCCTTGGCTGCCCTACTCGTCGCCGGCGCGTGCGCCCTCGCGCGCCACGGCGGCGCCGCGCGCATCGAGCCAGCGCGCGAGCAGCGCAGCGGCTTCATCGAAAGTCTCGAACCCGTAGTGGGGGAGGTCCTTCGTGCGGCAATGCGCCCGCAGCGAACCCTTGGCCAGAACCAGGTCGGCCCGCTCCGCGACGCAGAAGTCGGAGCGGCCGTCGCCCACCATGATGGTGACCTCGCGCGGTCGCTCCTCCCCGAGGCGGCCCTCCGCGAAGCTGCACTTGCAGTTGCCGGCCAGCGTGGCGCACGTGCTCTTGGCGTGAGGGAACGTCAGCCGCCAGCGGTCGCCGCCGAGCCACTGCAGGTGATTGGCGAAATACGGAAGGTCGAGGTCGGCGCGGTCGAGCACCGTGCGGATGGTGCGGTCGAGGCCGTCGGACACCACCGTCAGCGCGTGCCCGAGTACACGGAAGCGGTCCACGAACGGGCGAAACCCGGAGTCGATCTCAACGGTGGCGATGAAGGCGTCCATCTCTGCGGGCGTGGCGCGCACAAGGTCGATCTGGCGCACCATGCACTCTCGCGAGCCGATGCGGCCCGCCTTCCACTCTTCCTCGATGTCCCGCCACGCCGGAGCGGCGAACCGCTCAAGCAGCATGTCCGTCGTATCGACCTTGGAGATCGTTCCGTCGAAATCGAGCAGGACGCGACATTTCACACGCGCTATCGACACGCCACCAGAACCCGTTGATTTCAATTGCTGCGACCACGCCGAGCGAGGCCTTGGAGAGAGCGCCTCTTTAGCTCCCGCGTGCGGCGCTGCCAATGGCTTTGGTTCACATTTTCGTCAACGCGACACAGCCAGAGCTTGAGAAGATCGTGATGCGCACACGCATCGGTTGCTAAGGACGGGCGCTGCTCAGACGCTGAGCACCTCGTCGTCAAATCGGTTTCATCGATAGGAATGTCGATGGGTCGGGACACATGGCCGCAGCGTTGTCGGCAGCCCACACCCGCGCTTAAAGCGAGTCACAGCTCGAGCCCGATCCTCGTGGATTTGCAAGCCACTATGGCCGATCTGCCGACAGATCTATCGACTTCTTCCGATGCGACAGTCCAACCGCGGCAGCCTGCGTCGGCCACGGCTGGCGCGTCGCGGCGTGTCATGTCGGGACGTGCTGCCGCTGAACGCTGTGGAGCCGGCGGTCGAGACCGGCACGCGCCCGTTACGGGTCGATACGGTCTGTAGGCAATCCAATGTCGATCCGGGCACGGCGCATGGCCAGGACGCGACGGAATGAGAGCCCCGCGGCGTGAAGTCACCGTCGGCGGATTGCGAGGCATCGCGCCACGCCCGGCTCTTCGCACGATGGGCGTTCGCGCTGCTTGCGGGGGGATTTTTCCCATTCGCCGCGGCAATTGGTGGGACGATGAGCTTGCCGCTGAGCCGTCAGGTTTCCGACCGATGTGGCCGTCGGGCAACAATCGGGGCAATCCTGAGTTCCTGCAACAAAATCAGCGGTATCCGCTGAAGCCGCGGTGGCGACGCGCTGACCGCGGTCGACGACCGTGCGTGTTGGGACGTATCGTGCCGTTTGTGGTTGACAGCGCGGAGGCGTCAGCACGACCATTTCACAGGCACGTTGGTGAATGCTGCGGCGAGCGCCGCAGGCAGCCAAACGGCCGTTGGGGAGGACATTATGTGCATACTGTGCGATCGCGGTAAGCCGCAGGCGCATCTCACCTCGCGGCGCAATTTTCTCAAAGGCACGGCCGCGACCGGGCTCGCTGCGGGAGCCATGGGCCTGCTCGGGGCGAATGCCGCCGTGGCGCAGGGCTTCAGCGTCAACCCGCCACCCCACACCGGCACACCGGGCCGGCGCTACGTCATCCGCAACGCCTACGTGATGACGATGGAGCCTGGGACGCCGGGTGCGGACTCGGCATTTGGAGAATTCATCGAAGGCGACGTGCTCGTCGAGGGCAAGACGATCAAGGCCATCGGCAAGAACCTGAGTGTCGGCAACGCCGCGGAGATCGACGCCCGCGGCAAGGTGGTCATGCCGGGCTTCATTGACACCCACCACCACCAGGCCTGGACGCCGATCAGAAGCTCCATCCCCGACAGCATCCTGATCAACGATTTCACCGGAACGGCGAGCGCGGAGCAGAACTACGCCATCAACGTTCTGGGCTTTGGTGCCGCCCCAGCACTGCCGGGCTTCGCCGAACACTACACACCGGAGGATGTCTACATCGGCGAGCTGTTCGGCGGGCTCTCCCAGCTCGACGCCGGCGTCACCACGGTGCACGACATCTCGCAGATCCATCACTCCAAGGAGCACTCCTTGGCGGCGATCCAGGCTTTGCGTGATACCGGGCGGCGCGCCAAGTTCGGCTTCTTCGAGAGCGCCGGCGGGATCGACGGCGGAAGCTGGTATCCGTCGGGTGCCAATTTTCTCAGGAACAATGTCCTCACCTCGGACGATTCACTCGTCACCATGGTGATGGGCGGCGAGGTCTATCTGGGCAACGCGACGACCCGGCAGTCCTGGACCATCGGGCGCAACCTCGGTCTCCAGGTCGCGGCGCACATCCTCTCGCCGTTCGGGATCCGCCCGATCCTCGACCAGCTCGCCGGCGTCAGCCCCGACGTTGTCGACGGTAGCGGCGCTGACCTCAGTGGCATCGAGATCGGCGCGGACAACCTGTTCGTCCACATGACCGGCATGTCGGATGCGGCCTGGGAGAAGGTCGCGCTGGCCGGCGCCAAGGTGTCGATCGCGTTCCCGATCGAGATGAACATGCGCCACGGCATGCCCCCTATCCTCAAGATGCAGCAGCTCAAGGCGCAGCTCGGGATCGATTTCGAGCCCTCGCTCAGCGTCGACGTCGAGACCAACATGACGGCTGACTTCTTCACCCAGATGCGGTCGGCCATGACCATGCAGCGCCTGGTCGTGAACCAGAGGATCTTGGAGCTGGGGACATTCTCGCCACCCTTCACAAGCCAGTGGCCGCTGCCGCCGTACCCCGCGGATATACCGCCGCTCCTCAACGCCCGCGACGTACTGCGCTTTGCCACCATCAACGGCGCCAAGCACCTGCGTCTCGACAGCAAGACCGGCTCGCTCAAGGTCGGCAAGGAGGC